>Ga0137410_10002303_pt1 | contig 13007 bp, 10 predicted proteins | sample CZODoug1_16funga_FD_108878 | JGI IMG/M metagenome (GOLD analysis project Ga0137410, IMG submission 108878) | Vadose zone soil fungal communities from Angelo Coast Range Reserve, California, USA - CZODoug1_16fungal (Illumina Assembly) | ecosystem: Environmental > Terrestrial > Soil > Vadose zone... | reverse complement strand
CTGCTCGTCGGAATCGCGGCGCTCCCCATCTGGGTGACGCTCACAGTCGCCGCGTCCGTCGGCATCCGCCTGCTCCAGGCTGCACGAGGGCACGATGCGCCGCCACGCAGCATCCGCTTGGGTATTGCCGCTATCGCCGTCGGCCTGCTGTTCCTGCAGTTCCGCACCTTCAACGGCCTGTCCGCGGGCACCGCGCTGCTCTCCTTGATCGCCGGGTTGAAGCTGCTGGAAACGCGCACGCGTCGCGACATCTACGTCATCACGATGATCATCTATTTCTTGAGCCTCGCGGCGCTGCTGGAAGGCGAATCCTTCTGGCTGCTCCTCTACTTGATCGCGGTGTGCTGGCTCACGACATCGACGCTGCTGCGGTTGACGAGTTCCGCGCGCAACAGCGACTGGCGCGGCAGCGTGCGGCACGCAGGACGAATCCTCGCGCAGGCATTGCCGCTGGCGGTGGCCTTCTGGCTGTTCTTTCCGCGCTTCGGCGGGCCGCTGTGGCAGATGCCCGACAACGGCAGCAACGCGACCTCGGGATTGAGCGATAGCATGAGTCCGGGCGACATCAACAATCTGGCGATGTCGGACGAGGTTGCCTTTCGGGTGCGTTTCAGGGCGGGATCGGGCACCCCGCCGCCGCAAGAGCGCTACTGGCGCGGCCCGGTACTGCATGATTTCGACGGGCATGCGTGGCGGCGCACGGAATCGTCCCCCGTCCTCGCCCCCGGTCTGCGGTTCCAGGGTCCGGCCTATCGCTACATCGTGAGCCTCGAGCCCAGCCAGCACAACTGGATTTTCGTGCTCGACTGGCCGTCGCGCTGGGACGCGGAGCGGGCCTACCTCACCAGCGATTACATGCTCATGGAGCCTAATCCCTTGTCGCAGCCCATCGACGTGGCAGCGACCTCCTACGGCCACGTGCAAGCGGCGCAGCCGCTGGGGCCGGGGATGCGCCGCCGCGACACGCGGCTGCCGGCCGGCCGCAATCCTCGTTCGCTGCGGCTTGCGCAGGAGTTGCGCAGCGCGCACCCCGACGATCCGGGCTACGTCGACGCGGTCCTCGAGATGTTCCACTCGGAGGCATTTTTCTACACGTTGACGCCGCCGCGCCTCGCCGCGGACCCGGTGGACGGATTTCTATTCGACACCAAGCGCGGCTTCTGCGGCCACTATGCGTCGGCGTTTGCAACGTTGATGCGCGCGGCCGGCATCCCGGCCCGCGTAGTCACGGGCTATCAAGGAGGCACCTACAACCGCTTTGCGGACTACTGGATTTTACGCCAGAGCGACGCACACGCCTGGGACGAGGTGTGGATCGAGGGACGCGGCTGGGTGCGCGTCGATCCGACGGCCGCCATCGCGCCGGAACGAGTGGAGCACGGATTGAACGACATCGTGACGGCAGGTGCACCGCAGTTCAGCCGGTGGCAGCAGCGTACGCCGTGGCTCGCAGACCTCCGGCTGCGCCTGGACGCATTGCGTCTGTTGTGGCGCGAACGGATCCTGCGCTTCGATCAGAGCTCCCAGGAGCGACTCCTGGAGTTGCTGCACATACCGGAGCCCGACGGCCAGAAGGTCGCGCTGGTGCTCGCGGCATGTCTCATCTTAGGCATGACGTGGCTGACCTGGCAGGTGCGGCGCGAACTGAAAATCGGCCCCCGCGATCCCCTGCAGCGCGCCTATCAACGGCTGTGCCGACGCCTGAAGTCGGCGGGATGCGAACGGAGGCCCTGGGAGGGGCCGGAAGCCTTTGCCGCCCGGGTGTCGCGCATTCGTCCCGACCTGGCGGTGCCCGTCATGGCACTCTGCCGGGAGTATTCGACGCTCCGGTACGGGCCCGGGGCTGCAGGCGGGGACGGGGCTGCGGGCGGGGACGGGACTGCGGGCGGGGCCGCGTCCGCGGATACGAACAGATTTTCGGCCGCCGTTCGCAGATTCAGGCCGCGAGGTTCTCGCGGGTCTTCATGAACTCGATCTCCGGCCAGCGCTCCTCGATCAACCCGAGGTTCACGCGCGTCGGCGCCAGGTACACGAGTTCCCCGGCATGATCGATCGCCAGATTGTCGTAGGCCTTCTGCCGGAATTCGCCCAATCGCTTCTCGTCGGCAAGGCGCACCCAGCGAGCCACGGCGACGTTGCTGGCCTCGAACATGCATTGCACGCCGTATTCGTCCTGCAGCCGAAACGCCACCACCTCGAATTGCAGCGGCCCGATGGCGCCCAGGATGAGATCGTTGTTGCGCAATGGCTTGAAGAGCTGGGTCGCGCCTTCTTCGCAGAGCTGCGACAAGCCCTTCTGCAGCGCCTTCATGCGCAGCGGATCCTTGAGGACCGCACGGCGAAACAGCTCCGGCGCGAAATTCGGCACGCCGGTGAAGGTGAGGTTCTCGCCCTCGCTGAAGGTATCGCCGATATTGATGGTCCCGTGGTTGTGCAGCCCGATGATGTCTCCCGCATACGCCTCTTCCGCCTGGCTGCGATCGGCCGCCAAGAACGTCAGCGCATCGGCGACGCGGATGTCCTTGTCGAGCCGCACATGGCGCATGCGCATGCCGCGCGCATAGCGGCCGGAACACAGCCTCATGAACGCAATCCGGTCGCGATGGCCGGGATCCATGTTGGCTTGGATCTTGAACACGAAGCCCGTGAGTTTGGGCTCGTCGGCTTCCACGACTCGCTGCAACGCCGGACGCGGCAGGGGACCCGGCGAATGCTTCACGAAGGCGCTCAGCAATTCCCGCACGCCGAAATTGTTGACGGCCGAGCCGAAGAACACGGGCGTCTGTTTTCCCGAACGGTAGCGTGCCAGATCGAACTCCGGGCTGGCCCCGCGCACCAGATCGACTTCGTCCAGAAACTGCGCATAGCGCGGCCCCACGAACTCCCTCGCCTCCTCGCTCGCGAGCCCGTCGATGGTCTCGTGCGTCCCCACGCGGCCTTTCTCAACGGGAACGTATACGTAAATCCTGTCCTCCAGCAAATGATAGACCCCGAGCAGATCCCGGCCCATGCCGATCGGCCAGGTGACTGGCGAACACTGAATCTTGAGGACGCTCTCGATTTCGTCGAGAAGTTCGATGGGCGGGCGGCCGTCGCGGTCGAGTTTGTTGACGAAGGTCATGATGGGCGTGTCCCGCAAACGGCATACCTCCATGAGCTTGATGGTGCGCTCCTCCACGCCCTTGGCGCAGTCGATGACCATCAACGCCGAATCCACGGCCGTCAGCGTGCGATACGTATCCTCGGAGAAGTCCTCGTGACCCGGCGTGTCGAGAAGATTGACGACGCAGTTGTCGAACGGGAACTGCATCACCGATGAAGTCACGGAGATGCCGCGCTGCTGCTCGAGCGCCATCCAATCGGAGGTTGCATGGCGCGTGGCCTTGCGTCCCTTCACCGTTCCCGCCATCTGAATCGCGCCGCCGAACAGCAGGAGCTTCTCGGTGAGAGTGGTCTTGCCGGCATCCGGGTGCGAGATGATAGCAAACGTTCTTCGACGCTTGATTTCATTGGATATTTCTTCTGACGTCACCGGCCTATTCCCGCAGCATGTACACGATTATGTACACGAAATTCAAAGATCATGGCACTCTTTACTGGCACCCTAGCTCAGGCTAGACGTTAGTATCCGGCCAGTCGTGTAAGTGCCTGAAGGCATTATACCTGGCACTAGATTGACAGGATAACCTAGAAAGTATAGAACGCAATAACCTAGAAGTCACTGAACCGGATACCCTAGAACCCGTAGAGCCGGTTAACCTAGAAATTGCCATGGCGACACCCTCTGAAAAACTCGCTGAGTCGCTTTCGACCTTGAAGGCTCTGCAGGACAAGGGCGTCGTTGCGATCCGCGCCAGCGAGTTCTCCCGGACGCATCGCGAGCGCCTCCTCAAAGCCGGATTCATCCGTGAGGTGATGAAGGGCTGGTACACGCCAGCCCGCCCTGATGAGCCGGCTGGAGAGAGCACGGGTTGGTACGCGTCGTTTTGGGCGTTCTCCGCCAACTACCTCAACGATCGTTTTGGCGAGGAATGGTGCTTGAGCCCGGAACAGTCGCTCAGCCTTCATATAGGCGATTGGACGGTTCCCAAGCAGCTCCTGGTCAGAACACCCAAAGGGGGGAATAAGCCCACGCAGCTCCTTTTCGGCACCTCCGTATTCGACGTCCGGCTCGAGCTTCCACCGGCCGGGGACGTCGAAGTCAAGAACGGCCTGCGGATCGTCAACCTTCCCGCAGCCTTGATCGGGTGCGCTCCCGGACAGTACGTGGACCACGCCGACGATCTGCGCGCGGCGCTGGCGATGGTTCCAGATCCATCGGACATTCTTCGCCGCCTGCTGGGCAGCGGTCGAAGCGTGGTAGCCGGACGCCTAGCCGGCGCGTTCCGCAACATAGGACGCAACGAGACCGCGGATCAGATCCTGCGAGCAATGCGAGCTGCCGGTCACCTGGTACACGAGTCTGACCCCTTCAACGACAAGCCAGCGACGACCTTTGCCGCGCGTGAGACGTCCCCTTACGTAAATCGCCTCAAACTTCTATGGGCGTCGATGCGGGAGGCCATCCTAAAGGTCTTTCCGGCTCCGCCCGGCATGCAAAAGGACGCCACGAGCTATCTTAAGCAGGTCGATGATCTCTACGCGGCGGATGCCTATAACTCCTTGTCCATCGAAGGGTACCGAGTCAGCGAGGAATTGATCGAACGCGTGCGGTCCGGCGGCTGGAATCCGGACAACAACGAGAGTGACCGCCAGAATCGGAATGCTCTCGCTGCCCGGGGGTACTGGCAGGCATTCCAGAGCGTGAAAAGAAGCCTTGAGGCAATTCTCAGGGGCGAAAACCCCGGCGCAGTCGTGAGGCGCGACTATGACGCGTGGTACGGCGAGTTATTTGGACCCAGCGTGACCGCCGGCATTCTAAAACCAGGCGACCTAGCCGGCTTTCGAAATGGCGCGGTGTACATCCGCCGTTCCATGCACGTCCCACCCAGCCATGAAGCTGTGCGTGAACTGATGCCTCAATTCTTCGAGCTTCTACAAACGGAAGCCGAACCGGCTGTCCGAGTCGTGCTTGGCCACTTCGTTTTCGTTTACATTCACCCCTACATGGATGGAAACGGACGCATGGGACGTTTTCTGATGAATGCCATGATGGCCGCGGGTGGCTATCCCTGGACCATCATTCCTCTCGAGCGTCGGAGTGCGTACATGAGCGCCCTCGAATCAGCGAGCGTCGACCATGACATAAAGTCATTTGCAGAATTCCTCGCGAGTCTCGTGAAGAAGCCCGCACAGGACGGCCGATGACTCAGCCAATTATAGATGTCGGCATATTGACGATCCGCGAGGACGAATTTCGAGCCGTACTGCAAGCTTTTCCGGACGACCATCGGATCTACAAGGGTCGACACCGTGAATACACATTGCGTGCTGCGGATGCAGGTCAGGGCGCGCGCTATCGCCTCGCGATCTTGCGCCAGGTTGAACAAGGCAAAGCAAGTGATCGAGCGACTGGATCAATTGATCCTCTCGGGCATCGAACCCGACGAGGATCAAACCAACGCTATTCTCGAAGTGCGCGCCTGGGTTCACGCCGAATGGATCCGCATTCTCCCCTTCGCCAACGGCAACGGCCGCACCGCCCGGCTCTGGGTCAACAGCATCGCCATGCGTTACGCTCTGCCGCCCTTCCTGCAGTTGCGTCCCAGGCCCGCGCGCGGCTATGGAGCCGCCGGCGCCGAAGCCATGCGCGGTCATTGGGAACCGACCATCAACGTACTTCGACAGCTGCTCGAAGACTTCCGCAAAGAACTGCCAGACGACACTTAAATTGAAACAGGCGGGAAAATGGCTGTAAAGACGAGACGCAACGAATCCTCTTCACGCGACAGCAATATAAAGAAAGGTAAATTATCGATGAAGAGGAACAAACAAAAAAAGAAAATCGCGGTTCTTGACTCATTGACCGGCGAGGACGCCCTGTCGCTATTGAAAATCCTCGCGGAACGCGACGCGAAGCTGGCGCGGACCATCGTTGACGCAGCGTCGGAATTGCTGGGCACGGTCGAACCGTCCGGGCTGGCTCAACGAGATTGTGGATTCGGCAATGGGGACAGCCAGCGGTTCTCCGGCGCGCACCAGACAAGCAGCGTAGCCGTCCCCGGGATCGAGCATCCATGCGTCCCCGCCAGCCGTGGAAAAGAACACCAGCTCCGCAAGCCTGACGACGCGCGTCACTCTCATTTGTGCAGCGCGCTGGATGGTGCGCGCTTCAGCGGTAAAATCGATTTCATCCCCGCGCAGTGTGCGGGTGGATACTTGACTCGAATGCATATTCAACCTAACAGGGCGGTGGTATCGAGACAGAGCCGGATGGATCGCGCAACGCCGGGCTGCCTGGCGATGAAGCCGCGTCGTTCGAGCATTTGCATCATCTGATTGACACTGGGCGCGGAAACGAGGAAATGGCGCTGGATGTCCGCCTCCGCAGGCGCCCTGCCGAAACGTTGAATATACTTGGAGATAAAAGCGAGGTACTCGAACTGCCGCTGGGTCGGGCGCTTCGATCCATCGCGAGCGGTGGGCGGCGCACCTGCAACGCGAACGGACAAGCCATCCGAGCCTGCTGAGACGGTCAGCATGGCCCCATCCGAGAATTGAATGCACAGGTGCCCGTCGCTCTCGATGACAGCTTGCGATACCTGACGGCCTTTCAGACGGCGAGAGAGGGATTCAGTGTCGGCAGTACGCCTGCGCATGATGGATGGCGATTATGGCAAAAATGCCCATGGCGATGTTGGGCAGGTGTAATTTAATTTATGTCCCGCGCTCCCACTCCCACCTTGCGGTGCTACTCCCGGGGGATAGCGTCCCCATGAGGATATTGCTCATCGGCGTCAGCTGCGTCGGCAAAACCACCATAGGCCGACTGCTCGCCCGCAAACTCGGATACCCGTTCTTCGACTTCGACCAGGAAATCGAAAACCATTTCGGCGCCCCGATCGAGCGGCTACAAGCCGGCTTTTTGACGCCCTATAGCTACAGAAAAGAGACTGCCCCGGTTTTGAAACGCATCCTCACGGAAAATCCAGAGAGCGTCATTGCCCTGCCACCCAGCGGACTTCGCGACGCCTACTCTCGCGTCATCAAAAAAGCCGATTGCCTCACCATCGCCCTCGAGGACACCCCGGACAACATCCTGCGGCGCATTGTGTTCTACGACGCCGACTCCCGGCGGCTCGACAAGACGCTCACCGACACCGAGAAGACGCTGTATCGCAAGGAAATCGCCGCGGACATCGCATTCTTCAAGAAGTCATACGCACGAGCCCATCTGCGCGCCCCTATCGCCGGCCTCGGAGCCGATGCCAGCGCGACCCGGTTGCGCCCGTTTTTCCCCTGATTTCCCCACCTGTGGATCGGCTTGCTCCGCCGGAAGCTTCCCCACGTCCACTCACTTCAATGGGGAATCACCGTGAACTCGACTCTCTCAATCTCCGACGATACCGTCCTCCCGCGCGCCCAGGTAACTCTGTCCCGCTGGGTCAACGAACCTTTTCCTCCTTTCCAGGAACTCCTCAGCGCCCACGATGTGGCCCGCCTCACCCGCCGGCCCAAGCTGGTCATCTCCGGCTTAGTTCTGCTGCGTCGCTTTCCGCAGAAGCGCCGATACCGCGGCCGACAAGTCGGCTGGCTGCGATCCGACATTCTTGACTGGTTGGCGCGCGATCTTGCGATAGACGAACTACCGGACGAAACTCATCCGCGCCGGTGCTCGCGGCGACATCCGCGGCAAGCGTGTCTTCCGTTGGAATGCGCGGCGGCCTGCCCGGCGGCTGCGAAATGCTCAAGCCAACGTAGGCGATCACCCGGAGCCGGTCAATGACAACCGGCTATCATTCGACAAGGGATCTTCGACAGCGATTTCGGTGCTCGAGCCGCACGATCTTTCGACGCATGAAGCGCGCCGAGAACCCGTTTCCGGCGCCCTGCATCCGGCATGCGGGCAGTTTCAACCTCTGGGATGTGGGTGAAATCGCCGAGTGGGAGAGAAGAGAACGCGAGCGGACTCACATCGCCGCTTAGGCCGCCGTCAACTCCCCGAGACGCTTCCACCACGCGCTGTACGCTGCGGCCTGCTCTTTCAGATACGTGTAGTGATCGTATGTCTGCCAGGTTCCCGGAAACTTGTGGCCGAGCATGATTTCCGCGACGTGCGGCTGAGCGAGGGTTGAGAAGTTGGTTCGCGCCGTTTTCCGAAGATCGTGAACCGACCAGTGCGCCATCTCGTATTTTTCATGGCGCCGCAACCACTGCATGATGTTATAGGGAAGTTGAAGCGGAGCGCCCTTCCCCATCGGCTCGTCGTCATTCGCGTTCAGAAACACGTGGGCATGCACGCCACTCAGCTTCATCGCCTCTTCTACCAGGGGCTTGACCTCGGGAATGATGGGACGAAGCAGCGGCTTGCCGGTCTTCTTTCCCAACTTATGGTGCTCGGGCGGTACCGTCCAGATGCCCTTATCCAGATCGAAGTCGGCTTTGCGGCTTAGACGCAGCTCGCCATTTCGGCATCCATAGAACAAACACAGCTTCAGGAACAGTTTGTTTTTTTGCGCGATGCGTGAGCGGTCGAGCGCTCTCCAAACGTGCGCTATTTCTTCATCCGAGAGGGAGCGCAGGTCCTCCCGCTTTATGACCTGCAAGTCGCTCTTGGAATAGATTTCCGACAAGGCATTTGCCGGGATGAGCTTGCGTTTGACGCCAAACTTCATCATTTGCTTGGCATTCACCAAGATCCGCTCCGCGATGTGCGGACGCAACTTGGCTTGTTCCTCAAGCAATTCGAGCCAGTGATGAAGAGTCACTTCTTGCACCGGCAATTTGCCGATCTTGGGGAAGACGTAGAGCTCGAACGTCCGCAGGATTTCGTGATGCCCTTTCTTGGCCGCCTTGCAGTATTTCTCGTACCAAAGCAGAAATAGGGCCTTGACCAGTGGGGCGTCGGCGATTGCCGTCTTCTCCGTCGAGCGAACGACCTTGGGATCGTGGCCCTGGTCTTGTCTACCGCGCAGTCTCAGATGCTCCGCGCGCGCCTCTTTGAGGGACATCGCTGGGTATGTGCCGAGGTCCAACCGCTTCGCGTTGGCGCTGCCGTTGTACCGGTAGCGCATCTGAAAGACGACCTTGCCTTTGGGCGTGACGCGCACGCCCAGGCCGTCGCGATCGGATCTCTCTCGAATCCTATCGCCCAGTTTTCCGCTATTTGCCTTCAGCCACGCGTCGGTAACGGCCACGGGAATCGTCCTGTGTACATGGCGCGTAGTATAACTCGCGAGGAAGCGTTTTATGTACACGAATGTGTACATAAAACTCGTGTCTCGGGGTGTCTTTCGGTGACTCTGGCTGCCAGGGGTCAAATGCTGAAAATGCTATTTTACAAGCAGTTTTCGTGCATTTTTGACGCGACGTGTCGTGGGCTGTCTTTGAGGGATGGGTCGGGGTGCGAGATGTGGGGAGGCCGAATAGGCGGCTCTCACGGCTGAGGACGGATGTTCTACGAACCGCGCAAGAGAAATCATGGCCTGCCCCACGATCCTTTCAAGGCGATCGTGGCGCCGCGCCCGATCAGGTAGTCGGCGTCCATATCGACGAGCGCTTCATCGAGGACGGATTGCTGGACAGCGCAGCGATGCGCACCATCGCGCTCCGGCTATCACGACTATTTCGTCCTGACGCCGGAAACTTAAATTCTCGATTCGCCGGCCAAGGGCGCGGTGAATCCCCGGCACACCACTGCGAGCTTGTTCCCATCCGGATCGCGCACATAGGCGGCGTAAAAATCACGATGATTGCCGGCGGAACTCGAAGGTCCGCTAGCCGGCGTCGCCGTCCTGTACGCGCAGCTTTTGTACCATGCGTGATTTGTACACTTCAACCGTGCGCGGGCTGATCCCCAGTTGCGCGGCGATCTGCTTGACGGTGTTCCCGGTAGCCGCAAGATCCGCCACCTGCTGCTCCCGCGCCGTCAGTTGCTGCGACCCTTTGACGGCGGCGCTTCCGCGCCGCAGCGCCGAATGCGCATCGATCGCGGATTGCAGCACATCGATCAAAATGGCATCGTCGATGGGCTTCTCCAGAAAGTCCGTTGCGCCGGCCTTGAGCGCGATGCGCGCCGTCGCAACGTCGCCATAGGCGGTCATGATGATCACCGGCAAATCGCTGGCGCGCTTGGACAGTTCCGTCTGCAGCTCCAAGCCGCTCATGCCCGGCATGCGAACGTCGACGAGTAGGCAGCCAAACCACTTCGGGTTGTAGGCTTTCAACGCATTCTCGGCATTCGCAAAGATCTGCGTTCGAAAGCCCTTGAGGCCGAGAAACAACCCCAGCGAGTCGCGCATGGCAATGTCGTCATCCACGATGAAAACCGTCGCATCCGAATTCATGCATCCACCTCGTTGGCCTCTTGCGTCGCCAGAGGAATCGTAAAAGCGACGCAGGTGCCGCCGGAATCGGAGCGGACCAGCCATATACGCCCTTCGTTCGCCTCGACCAGAGAGCGGCAAATCGCCAGTCCCAAACCCATGCCCGTCGTTTTCGTCGAAGTCAACGGACGAAACAGCTGATCGCGCAGTTGTCGGTCGATTCCAGGGCCCGAATCCTCGACGCTGAACATGATCTCTTTTTCCCTGCGCGCAACGGCGATGGTAATCTTGCCGCGCCGCGGGTCCAACCCGTAAATGGCATCATAAGCATTCGCCAGCAAATTTTGTAACACCATCGACAACTGCAGGGGGTCCGCCGTTATCAGCGGCAGATCCGCCTCGGTCACGAGGACTGCGATGATGCCGGCTGTGCGAATCTTGACTTGCATCGTTGCAAGGGCCTCCGCGGCGAGTTGGCGCGGGTCCAATGGCTGGCGCTGGATAACGCCCGAACGAAAGAATTCGCGCAGTTTCTTGACCACGTTGACGGATCGGGTGGCCTCACCGTGCGCCTTGTCGATTACGCTCTGCAGGGAGGCTCGCTCGAAATTCGGCAGCTCCAAAATCAAGCTTGCCGAGCGCATGTAGTTGACCAGGGCCGCCAGAGGATTATTGAGTTCGTGACCGATTACGGAAGTCAGCTCCGATACAGACATTCGGGCCTTGAGCCCGGACAATTCATCGTCCTTCGAGTGCATGAGCAGGTTGATTCGCGCGTTTTCCGAAGCCGAGATGCCCAAGAACCACCTCGTGCCCGCGAGCACAATCATGAGCACCTGGATCGCCAGAAAGGACTCCGGCGTGTTGTGCTTCGCGACGAAGGCGACGATGCCGATCTGCAAAGCCGCGAGCGCGACAGCCGTGGCGCCCGCACCCCATCGCAAGGCAATCCAGATGATCGGCAGAAACAGCAAATAAAACGGAGTTTGATTCGCGGGATCGGAAATTCCCCGCGCGTTGCGAAAAGTAATCAAGAAAACGGATCCGAGCGCCGCCGTCTGCAGGACGATCAAGCCGATTTGGGCGCGAATTTCGCCCGACTTTCCCGCCTCGCCGGCCCTCAGTATGAGCACCAAGGGGAGCAGGATGATGATGCCGTTCACGTCGCCGACCCACTCGATGCGTACCGCGGTGAGATAGGATCCGGCGCTCAGGTTGCCGTTCTGGATCAAGACCGCCGAATACAGCATTGCGTTCAGCAAGGCGCTGCTGATGATTACCGCCAACAAGACTGCGAACCACTCGATGGTCGGCTGCGAGTAATTGCGGTGCAAGCGGCGCAACAGCATCCCGGACGCGGTGTAGGTACACCCGATGCACACCACCGCACCGATCGCCGCCCAACCGAGCGGCGCCGCATCCCGCAGGACGATTTCCGAAATACCGGGAGCAAGGATCGTGAGCGGCGCCACTCTCGCGCCGTAACGCATCACCACCGCGATCATCAACGCGATGTTCGGACCCCAGGGGGATACTTCCGTGTGTTGCAGGGCGTGGATGAAGCTCGCCCGATCGAGCAGCACGTACAGCAACACGTACAGTGCCGATAACACCATCGCCTTGGGCCAGCTCACCTCGTGTTGATGTTCGATACTGCGCATGTGCGTGACGGCTCGAAGCGATGGAGGGGGCGCCGGCGGATTGCGTCTCGCGAGGTTGCTCAAGATACGGCGGCGGTGACTATGATACGGCGGCGGTCACTTCGTTTCCGGAAATAAGGTCCGGCGCAGCACGGCCGCATCTTCGCGCCCGGTGGAGGATTGATAGTAGCCGCGCCGGACGCCGACCTGATCGAATCCCAACGAATGATACAAACGCGCCGCGATGGTGTTCGACGGTCTGACCTCCAGGAAGGCCTCATACATGCCGGCGTTGCGCGCCCGGTCGATCAGGTACAGGAGCACCTTGCGCGCCAATCCGCGGCATCGATATTCCTCGCGCACGCACACGTTGAGGATGTGCGCCTCGCCGGCACCCATCGACATGATGCCATAGCCCGCAATGTCGCCGCCGACCTCCACCACGCGGCAGACATAGCCGACCCGCAGGCAGTCCCGGAAGATTCCCTCGCTCCAGGGAAACTGATACGAGGACCGCTCGATGCTCACGACCACGGGCACGTCCAATTCGTGCATGGGCCGCAGTTCCGGTTCGGGAAATTCGTCCTCTCGCGTGACGCTAGCCACGGGCAAATACCTCGCGCGCAAATTTCAGATCTTCCCACGCTTTGCGCTTCTCCGCCGGCGAGCGCAGCAGGTAGGCCGGGTGATAAGTCACGACCAAGGGGACGCGGGATGCGCCGAATATGTGGACCTGCTGGCGCAGAGCCGCGAGCTTCGCGTCGGTCCGCAGCAGATTCTGCGCGGCGATGCGCCCGACCACCAGCATGATCTTCGGTCTCAACAGCGCGATCTGCCGGTCCAAGTACGGCAGGCATTCGACGGTTTCTTTAGGCGCGGGATCGCGATTCTGCGGCGGGCGGCATTTCAAGACGTTCGCGATGTATACCTGTTCGCGCTTGAG
>Ga0137410_10002302_pt1 | contig 13009 bp, 14 predicted proteins | sample CZODoug1_16funga_FD_108878 | JGI IMG/M metagenome (GOLD analysis project Ga0137410, IMG submission 108878) | Vadose zone soil fungal communities from Angelo Coast Range Reserve, California, USA - CZODoug1_16fungal (Illumina Assembly) | ecosystem: Environmental > Terrestrial > Soil > Vadose zone... | reverse complement strand
GCCTGTGAGGGTGTCTCAGGTGCGCTCGTATTCGACGAAGGAATAGTCGAACGTATCTGCTCCGCCGGAAACGCGGCGCTCTCGCGAGAGCTCGCGCCAATGCGAGCGATCGAACTCTGGAAAGAACGTATCCCCTTGGAAATCGTGCTCGATCTCGGTCATGTACAAATGCTGAGCGTAGGGCAGGGCGAGCGCATAGATTTGCGCGCCGCCGATCACGAATGCCTCCCGGGACTCCCCGCATGCGGCGAACGCAGCCTCGAGCGAGTGCGCGACGACGCACCCGGATGGAGTCCAATCGCGCGAGCGCGTGATTACGATGTTGCTGCGCCCAGGCAGCGCAGAGCCGATCGATTCGAAAGTCTTTCTCCCCATGATCACCGCGTGCCCCATTGTAAGACGCTTGAATCGCTTCAAGTCCTCGGGCAGGCGCCACGGCATGGAGTTGTTGCGTCCGATCGCACGGTTGTGGGCCAGGGCAGCGACGATGGATACGCGAGCGCGAAGTGGCATCGCGCTATTGTAGTAAAGTATTCGCTCGATTCCGGTCCAGGCGAGCCGCCCAAAAAAAAGACCCCGGCGATCGCCGGGGCTGCCTGAACGCGCAACGGGAGGGTGGTGCGCGTGTGATTCAGGACTACGTAAATCATATTGAATTGCGTCTTTGCGCGCTATACCGCAATCGTGAATTTTTTTGGTCGAGCGCTGGTAATCCTGCTTGTCCTACCGGAGCGTACCGGTCGTGCATGGCGGATTTCCTTACAGGCGTGTAGGGATTCCACTACTGTTTCGCCTTCAGGTGAGAGAATGCGCGCGTTGAAAGACGGAAGGGACGGGCGATGAAGATCGGTCTCGACTTCCCTCAGCGCTACTATCCGAGATCGTTCCTCGGGCTGTTGTTGCTTGCTTTCCTGCTGGTCGCCGCTCCGCTCGTCATCGCGTTCTACAACGCCGCGGTCTACGTCGAACAACTGGCTGGCCAGAGCCAGACCGCGGTATCGCAGGCGGCGAGAGCCTCGCGCGGCAGCCGTCTCCTGGTCGAACAGACGACCGCACTGGAGCGGGTGGTGCGCCAATATCTGATTCTCGACGACGAGGAACTCCTCAGCGACTACGCTCGTCTCAGGGCCAACTTCAAGGCGAATACCAGCGAGCTTTCTCTGCAGCCGCTCGATGAGCTTCAACTGCGCGAGCTGAACAACACCATCGACATGGAGCAGGCACTGTACGAGCAGCTGATCGGAAAACCTGCGCGCGGCCAGGACAAGACGGCGCTCGTGGGCGGCTACATGGTCCTGTCGGACTTCGCGCGGAACGTGCTCAACACGAGTAACGCCTTAATCGATCGCGAGGTCGAATCGATGCAGCGGACCGGCGAGCGCGCGCAGCGCATCCTCTGGCTGCAACTCGCCGCGACGATTCCGCTGGGTGTGCTCCTCGCGATCGGGGTGACGTTTTTCATAGCGAGGCCCATCCGTCAACTCGATCAGGCGATCCGGCGGCTCGGTGCGGGTGAGTTCGAAGGCGCCATCCGCGTCGTCGGTCCTACGGACCTGAAATACCTCGGCGATCGGCTCGACTGGCTGCGTCAGCGCCTGATCGAACTCGAGCAGCAGAAGCGGCTGTTCCTGCGGCACGTCTCGCACGAGCTCAAGACGCCTCTGACCGCGTTGCGCGAGGGCTCGGAACTTCTCGTCGAGGGCACAGCCGGACCGCTCTCGAAGGGGCAGCGCGAAATCGTCGAGATCCTCAGGCAAAAAAGCCTGCAGTTGCAGCGCCTGATCGAGGATCTGCTCAACTATCATCGGGCGCAGGAAAGCATGGGGCGCCTGGAGCTGAAGGCGGTGCGATTGGACCAGGTCGTGGAGCAAGTGCTCGAAGACCATCGGCTGGCGGTACAGGCCCGCGGCATCCGCGCCGATCTGCATCTGGACCCCTTCACCCTGCACGCCGACGAGGAAAAACTGCGTGCGATAGTGGCGAATCTGGTGTCGAATGCCATCAAATATTCGCCCGACGAGGGTATGATTTCCCTGGCGCTGCGACAACAGGGGGACGAAGCCGTGCTGGATATAGGCGACGCAGGCCCGGGAATTCCCGTTGAGGACCGCGAAAGGATATTCGACTGGTTCTATCAAGGCGCAGGCGCCCCTCGCGGGCGCCTGCGAGGCAGCGGTCTGGGTCTTGCCATTGCCAGAGAATTCGTTCTGGCTCACGGCGGGCGAATAGAGGTCTTGCAGGACTCCGGCCCGGGTGCGCATTTTCGGGTCACCCTTCCCGCGGACGCACCTGCCCCCTGAATCATGACCCGCGCAGCCGCCCTAGTCTTGACGATCGCCGTGGCAGGGTGCGCCAACCTGTGGCCGGGCGTGGTTTCCCCGACGGGCGGTGATTCGTCCTCACGCGAACAGCGTGAGTCGCGTCAGGTCGTGGAGCTGATCGCGTATACCCAGCGGGTGGCAGCGCTCCAATCCGAGGATCAACAGCGGGAATTGAACGCTTCAAACCAAATCTTCTCCAAGGATCGTGGCGCCTATGGCCGGGTCAGGCTCGCGCTGCTGCTGTCGCTGCCGGGTACCGCCTTCTCCGACGACACCAAGGCTGCGGGCCTGCTTGAGCCGCTGGCGGTGAAAGAGACGGTGGTGACTCCAATGCAGCAGTTTGCGGGCCTGCTTCACGCACAGATCGCAGAGCGCCTGCGCGAGCAGCGCCGCGCGACGCAATTCAAGGAGCAGCTGGACGCCCTGAAAGACGTCGAGCGAAAGATAATGGAACGGGAGCAAGCGCGGCCGAGATGAGCACAATTCTTCTAGTCGACGACGACCCGGATATCCTGAAGCTCGTTTCGCTGCGTCTCACCGCAGCGGGACACGGCGTAAGGGAGGCAGAAAGCGGCGAGAAGGCCCTGGCGCTGCTCGCTGCGTCGCGTCCGGACCTGGTCATCACCGATCTCAAGATGGGCGGGATGGACGGCCTGGCCTTGTTCGACGAAATACGCAAGCAGACGCCGACCCTTCCCGTCATCATCCTCACTGCGCACGGCACCATACCCGACGCTGTTGCCGCCACGCGGCGTGGTGTTTTCGCCTTTCAGCCCAAGCCCTTCGACGGCAAACACCTGCTCGACCAGGTCGAAGAGGCGCTAAAGTTCTCGGGAGGCGGTAAGGGGGGAGAAGAAGACTGGAGGCGCGACTTCGTCACCTGCAGCCCAAGGATGGAAAACGTGCTCCATCAGGGCCGGCTGGTCGCCCAGTCCGAGGCCAGCGTTTTCATCCAGGGTGCAAGCGGCACGGGAAAGGAATTGCTTGCCCGTGCGATACACCGCGCGAGCCGGCGCTCGCAGGGAGCTTTCGTCGCGGTCAACTGCGCGGCCATTCCCGAGAACCTGCTCGAATCGGAGCTGTTCGGTCACCGCAAAGGCTCCTTCACGGGGGCGAACTACGATCACAAGGGCCTCATCCCTGCCGCGGACGGGGGAACGCTCTTCCTCGACGAAATCGGCGACATGCCTTTCGCCCTGCAGGCGAAGCTCCTGCGGGTGCTGCAGGACCACGAGGTGCGAGCGGTGGGCGCGACCCAGAGCGTCTCCGTGGACGTACGCATCATTTCCGCGACGCACCGCGACCTCGACGCGCAAATGAAGGAGGGGCGGTTCCGCGAAGATCTCTACTATCGGCTGAACGTCGTTTCACTCGATCTGCCGCTGCTTTCCGAGCGGCGCGAGGATATCGTCCCTCTGGCAACGCACTACCTCAAGGTCACGGCAGCGCGCTATGGGAAAGACGTCCGCGCGTTTGCCCCGGAGGCGCTTCAGCTGCTGGTCGCAGCGCCGTGGCCCGGAAACGTGAGGCAGCTGGTGAACGTGATCGAACAGGTGGTCGCGCTGTGCGCATCCAGCCTGGTTCCGGCATCGCTGGTGCAGCAGGCGTTGAAGGAGGAACCGGCTCAACTCGCCTCGCTCGAGCACGCGCGCGGCGCCTTCGAGCGGGAGTATCTGATTCGAATATTGCGCATCACAGGCGGCAGCGTGACCCAGGCGGCGAAGCTCGCGCAGCGCAATCGCACCGAGTTCTACAAGCTGCTCGAGCGCCACAACCTCGAGCCGAAGATGTTCAAGCTCGAAAAGAACTGAATTGCACTGACGCATCTCGCTCGGATGTCGTCGGGGGACGACACGAAATCTCCTTTCCCTTCAGTTCGGTTTTCGTCCGCTGCGCCGGAGCGTCGCTGGCAGGCGACATATTCCTTTTTCCCAAGCCCTTCGATTTCACGTTAAGTGTTTGAACAGGCAGGAAAGCCTTCTCTTGGCACGTCCATTGCAATCGCCGAGGACGCGACGCAAGGTTACCGGGAGGCAGCGAATCGATGGCAGTCGTCACAAGGCAGTTGGGGTCAACACGGATCAGTCCGCTGGTCGCGTCGGTGGCGGCTTCAGCCGCGATCGCAAGTCTGATCGGCCTCGGTGCCCTGACCGGCGTGGCAACGGGCGAGCGCGCGCCGATGCGGGACGAGGTGCCGTTGCCCAGGGTGGCACCCAAGCCCGGCCAGCAGGGCAGTTGCGCCCTGTGCGGCACGATCGAGTCCGTCAAGACGGTCGAGGTGTTGGACCAGGCGAGTGCGACCGCCGGCACCGCGAATTCCGGGAATGGGGCCGAGGGGGGCGCCGCCGGCGCCAGCACGGCCACGTCTGTACTGGATACCCTGAGCAGCGTTGTGACGGGAAACGCCGCCGAGAGCGTGAGGAAGCGTCTTGTCTACCGCGTCACCCTGCGCATGGACGACGGTTCGTTTCGCGCCATCTCCCTGTCGAGCCCTCCATCTTTCGCTGTCGGCGAAAAGGTCCGAGTGGTCGAGGGCCGCCTCGTACGTGCATGAAAACTCGGGTATAAGAAACTCTTCTTGCGCAAATGAGGAGGAAAAAAATGACCCGCATTGACCGGACCGTGGCGCACGTTCTTGTTGCTTGCATGTGCATCGCCGGTGCGCCGATCCCGGTGGCCCATGCCGAGTTGATCGCGACCGACCGGGTCGAGGCGGCACAAGCGCGGCCGAGCGCGCGCGCGTTCCTGGGATCGTTTCTTGACAGGGCCGACGTTCGCGCCGCGCTCGAAAGCCAGGGCGTGAGCGCCGAAGACGCAAGAACCCGAGTCGCCGCTTTGAGCGACGACGAAGTCGAAGGCCTTGCCGTGAAAGTTCAGTCCCTTCCGGCAGGCGGCAGCGGATTCGAATCCGTGCTCTGGGTCGGCCTCATAGTCTTCCTGGTCCTCCTGTTAACCGACATCTTGGGTTTCACCAAGGTTTTCCCGTTCACCCGGCCGGCCAAGTGATCCTCCCCTCTCGACCGCGCCGGCGTGTCGCCCGCCGCCTAACGGCGGCGGGCATCTTACTTCTGGGGCTTGCAGGCTGCGCCACCCCGCAGCTGCAGGCCCTCTTGAGCGCCGACTCCGCGGCCCTTCCGCCGAGAGTCGAGCTGGAGGCGGTTCCGTTCTACGCGCAGGACGAGTATCAGTGCGGTCCTGCCGCTCTCGCCATGGTGCTGGAGGCGGGAGGAAAGGCGATCCAGCCGGAGGCCCTGCGGCCCCAGGTCTATCTCCCGGACCGGCAAGGCAGTCTCCAGGTGGAGATGCTCGCTGCGGCGCGCCGCAACGGCTTCGTCGCGGTGGAGTTGAACCCGAGGCTGTCCGATCTGCTCGCCGAGATTGCCGCCGGAAATCCGGCGATCGTTCTGCAGAATCTCGCCCTGGACTGGTACCCGGTGTGGCACTACGCGGTCGCGGTCGGTTACGACCTGAACGGGGGGCAGATCGTCCTGCGCTCGGGAACCGAGCGCCGCCTCGAGATGCCGCTTTCCACCTTCGAGCGCACTTGGCAGCGTGGCGGCTACTGGGCGATGCTCGCCTTGCCGCCCGGGCGGTTCCCGGTTAGCCTCGGCGCTGCAGAATACCTGAGCGCGGTGACCAAGCTCGAAAAGGCAGGGCCGCCCGAGCCGGCACAGGCGGCCTACCAGCGCGCGCTCGAGCACTGGCCCGACCAGTTCACTGCGCTCATCGGCTTGGGCAATACCGAATACCGAATCGGCGATTTCGAAGCAGCCGAGCGGGCGTTCAGACGGGCGACCGTGGTCTATCCCAGGTCGGCCGCTGCGCACAACAACCTGGCGCAAACGCTCGCCGACCTCGACCGCCACGACGAAGCGCTCACCGAGGCGCGCCTCGCAGTCGGCCTCGGCGGCCCACTTGAAGACGCTTCGATCCGCACGCTCGACGCTATCGTCAAGCGGACCGGCCGGGGAGAGCAGGAGTGGAACAAGTGAATCTTCGCGCGCTCGTCCCCGCGCTCTGCTCGGCCCCCGGGGAAATTCAACGGTTCAGGTCCGGCGCCGGTCCGCGCTAGGCTTCGAGGGTCAAAGTGGCAACACACCGCGGGGGATCCCCGCACAGCTTTGCGAGCGGCCTGCGGCAAATCCTTTCGCACGGCGCTGTCACCCTCCTTGCGGTGGCGATCGCGTTTTCACTGCCCGGGTTTGCAAACTACATCCTGAACGAGTGGTGGCCGGAGGTCGAGAGCAACGCGAACCTGCTTCTGGGGACCGAGATCGCTCTGGCATCGGTCTTGGCGCTGCTCTTCAACATGGCGACCATCGCATGGGACCACCGGCAGCGCGTTCATACGGCGCGGCTTGCGTCCCTGGTGCACGCGCGCAATGCGAACCCCGGCTGGTGGTCGCGCCGCCGCGAGCGCGCTTTGGTGGAGCAGCTCACGACCGCGCGCGACGCCTTCTTGCTGACCCTGACCGGCTACGACACCCTGGTCGCCGAGGACAGCCTTCTGCGCCCGGTAATCGAAAAAGCCTACGAGATCCGAGTGATGCTGGTGAATCCGTGCGGCCAGGGATTACGCCAGCGGGCCGAGTCCCTGCCCTCCGAGGTCACCGTGCTGACGTTGCATACCGAGATCGAAGCAACCATCGGAGCGCTCTCGGCGCTGCGCAAGTACGGCAAGAAGGTGAAGCTCAAGTTCTACGACGAAGAACCGTTCTGGAAGCTCGTCGTGCTCGGCGACTACATCTGGGTGCAGCACTGCCATAGCGGCTTTGTCGTCAGGGAACAGCCCGAGTACGTGTTCGCCCTGCAGCACACCGAGCCGCGCCACGGGCTCTTCGTTCCGTTCTACATGATTTTCCTGGACTACTGGAACGACCTGCGGCATCCCGAGTACGACTTCGACACGAACGAGCTGGTGTACCGCGATGCCGGCGGAAAAGAGACCGGCAGGGAGATTCTCGGCGTACCTATCGACGGGGCTGGCGTGCCCTCGCCTTCACCGCCCGCGGCGGCTCAGGCGGCCCTTCTGCGGCGGACGGTGTCCGACCGCGCCGCGGTCTACTAGACCGCGATCGGTGCCTTGATCGCGGGGTGGGGGTCGTAGCCCTCGAGGGTGAAGTCCTCGTAGCGAAAACCGAAGATGTCCTGGGCAGCCGGGTTGAGCCGCAAGCGTGGCAGCGGTCGCGGCGAGCGCGTCAATTGCTCTCTCGCCTGCTCCAGGTGGTTCAGATAGAGGTGCGCGTCGCCGAGGGTGTGCACGAAATCACCCGGCTTCAGCGCGCACACTTGCGACATCATCAGGGTCAGCAGTGCGTAGGAAGCGATGTTGAACGGCACGCCGAGGAAGACGTCGGCGCTGCGCTGGTACATCTGGCACGAAAGACGTCCGTCGGCCACGTAGAACTGGAACAGGACGTGGCAGGGCGGGAGCGTCATTTTCTCGATCTCCGCCGGGTTCCACGCCGTGACGATGTGGCGTCGCGAATCGGGCCGCAAGCGGATCGATTCCACGACCTGCGCGATCTGATCGATCGCGCTGCCGTCGGGCGAGGGCCAGCTGCGCCATTGCGACCCGTAGACCGGCCCGAGCTCGCCGCTCGCGTCCGCCCACTCGTCCCAGATCGACACGCCGTGCTCCTGCAGCCAGCGCACGTTGGTCTCTCCCTTGAGGAACCAGAGCAGCTCGTAGGCCACCGACTTGAAGTGCACTTTCTTGGTGGTGAGCAGCGGGAATCCGGCGGCGAGATCGAAGCGCAACTGCCAGCCGAAAGTGGACAGTGTTCCAGTGCCAGTGCGATCGCTTTTTCTGTGCCCGTGGTCGAGCACGTGACGCATGAGATCGAGATAGGATTTCATCGAGGAACCTGGGGCGCAACCGGAATCATAACGCCTTACGCATCCGGGCTCGCGGCGGTATCGCACGCCACGCCCAGATGACCGAGAGAGCGAACGCGCAGTACGCGGTCGCGAAGACCCATTCTGGAAAGTCGTAGTAAAGCAAGCGCGCGACCCAACGGCCGACGAAGCTCCGCTCCGAGCCGCCGCCTCTGAACATGTCTTCCCATATCGTCAAAGGGCAGGTGATGCCGAGCAGGGTTTCGGCGGTGACGAATGCGATCGCGGCCAGATGCAGGGTGCGGAAGGCGCGGTTTCGTACCCAACTCCAGCTCCGGGCGCCCAAGAGGATGAGGACAAAACCTCCGACCACGAAGAGAACGAACAGGGCGTGGGCGACCAGGATCGCGTCGGCGATCATCTCTCTCCCGGCCGCGGCTCGCCCGAAGCGACCGGGCGCGAGGGATCGGCGATCCATTCGCTCCACGAGCCGGGGTAGAGACGCGCGCCGCGCAGTCCTGCCACTTCCATTGCGAGGAGGTTGTGGCATGCCGATACGCCGGAGCCACAGTAATTGACGACGTGCTCGGTACTGCTCGGGCCGAGAGCGGAGCGGAACGCCTCCTTTAGGACCTCAGGCGCCTTGAAGCGGCCGCTCGCATCGAGGTTGTCGCGGTAGAAGCGGTTGCGTGAGCCCGGGATGCGGCCACCTACCGAATCGATGGTCTCGTTCTGCCCCCGATAGCGGTCCGGGGCACGGCCGTCGAGCAGGGCCATGGTCTCGTCTTTCAGGTGTGCGCGGATGAAATCGGCGCCGACCCAGTTGTTTCTCACCTTTCCGGCGAATCGGGCCGGCTGCGGACGCGGGACCTCGGCGGTTTGCGGGCGACCCTCGGCAAGCCACTGGTTCCAGCCACCGTCCAGGACCGCGGCCGGGAGATGTCCCAGCCAGCGCAGCAGCCACCAAAGCCGTGCGGCGGCCATGCCGCCCTGAGCATCGTAGGCGACTACCTGCTTTCTGGAATCGACTCCGGCATCCCCGAGCTTTTTCATCAGCTTCTCGGGGTCGGGGAGTGGATGGCGGCCGTTCTTTCCGGTCTTCGGGGCGGAGAGGTCCTCGTCCAGATGCAGGAAACGCGCGCCGGGGATGTGCGATCCCGCGTACTCGGTGCGGCCGCGCTCGGGACTCATGAGATCGTGACGGCAGTCGAAGACCACCCAGTCCGGATCAGCAAGGTGCTGCGCAAGTGTTTCGGTGTCGACGAGCGCAGTGAGAATCATGCCGCCATCTTACCCGCGGCGCGCTGTCTCAGATATGCCCGGCCAGCCCGCGCTTGAGGTATTCGTGGAAATGCATCATGCCGTCTTCCATGGGCGACTGGTACGGCCCCACTTCGTTTTCGCCGCGATCGTACAGCGCCTTCCGGCCGCGGTCCATGCGCTTGGCGATTTCGTCGTCCTCGACGGCGGTCTCCTGGTAGGCGGCCTGCTCGGCTGCGACGAACTCGCGCTCGAACAGGACTATGTCCTCGGGATAGTAGAACTCGACCACGTTCGTGGTATGCGCCGGTGAGCGTGGCAGCAGTGTGCTCACCACCAGCACGTGTGGGTACCACTCGAGCATCACGTTGGGGTAGTACAGGAACCAGATCGCGCCCTGCTTGGCCGGTTTGCCCGCCATGTAGCGGGTGAGAGCCTGGTGCCACTTGGCATAGACAGGCGTACCCGCCCTGGCAAACCCGTCCTTTACTCCCACCACCTGCGCCGAATAGGTATCGGCGATATCCCACTTGAGATCGTCACAAGTGACGAAGTTTCCAAGCCCCGGGTGGTAGGGGATCACGTGATAGTCCTCGAGGTACACCTCGATGAAGGTCTTCCAGTTCTGCTCGAACTCCAGGATTTCGACGCGGTCGAGCATGTAGCCGGAGAAATCGAAGTCGTCGGCGCTCGCGAATCCGGCGAGGTCCTTGGCCACGTCGCGGCTGCCCGAGAACAGCAGGCCGCGCCAGTTCTGCAGCGGCGTCGTGCCGAGGTTCAGACAGGGGTTCTCGGGAAAATGCGGCGCACCGAGGAGCTCGCCCTGCATGTCGTAGGTCCAGCGGTGCAACGGGCAGACGATGTTGTGGGCATTGCCGCGGCCTTCGAGCAGGATCGACTGGCGATGGCGGCAGACGTTCGACAGGAGCTCGATCCCCCGGGTATTCCTCACCAGCACCTTGCCGTGGTCCATCCAGGCGAAGGTGTGGTAATCGCCCAGGTTGGGGACCATCAGCTCGTGTCCCACGTACCCGGGAGCGGTCCCGAAGAGCAGCTTCTGCTCCAGCTCGAATACCTTGGGGTCGAAATACCAGGAGACGGGAAGCTGCGAGGCGTTGGGCTTGAGTGTTCGTGAACCGGGCAAGTCGGACATTGCGGCTTAAGGGCTCCCTGGATAAGTGGGTAGATAAAATGCGCGCGATTCTAGACCTTTTTCCCTGGGGGCACCAGAGATTCTTGGTACCGCGCGCGGCCTCGGATGGACCGCGGCGGGCCCCCCGAGCTCACCGCCCGGCGCGCGAATTTGACCGCCTTTTCTCCATGGGCTATTTTGCTGTTCCCGATGACCTCCAAGCCTGCAAAAACCGACCAGCCCGAAAGCTTCGAGGCCGCTCTCGCCGAGCTGGAGAAGATTGTGTCGACCATGGAGTCGGGCAAGCTGTCCCTGGAACAGTCGCTCGCCGCGCACAAGCGCGGCCTGGAGCTTGCGCAATACTGCCAGGGAGTGCTCGCGCGGGCCCAGCAGCAGGTAAAGGTGCTCGAGGAAAACACCCTGAAAAATCTCCCCGGTGCCGACGACGAGTGAATTCACCGCCTGGATGGCGAAGATCCAGGCCAGGGTCGAGGCGGCGCTGGAACGTCTCCTTCCTCCCGCGGCGATCGCACCGCGGCGTTTGCACGAGGCCATGCGCTACGCGGTGCTGGGGGGAGGCAAGCGGATCAGGCCTCTGCTCGCGTTCGCCGCCGGGGAGGCCGCCGCGGGCGAGCCCCAGCGCGCCGATTCGGGCCGTCTCGAGATTCTCGCTTGCGCACTGGAATGCATCCACGCCTACTCGCTGGTGCACGACGACCTTCCGTGCATGGACGACGATATGCTCAGGCGCGGCAAGCCGGCCTGCCACATCGAATTCGACGAAGCGACGGCGCTCCTCGCAGGAGACGGCCTGCAGTCTCTGGCGTTCCAGCTGCTCGCCGAACACCAGGTGTGCGACGATCCGTCGGTGCAGGTGGAGATGCTCAAGATTCTCGCAGTCGCCTGCGGGAGCCGCGGAATGGCGGGCGGACAGGCGATCGATCTCGCGAGCGTGGGTCAGACCTTGACCGTGCCCGAGCTCGAGTTCATGCACATCCACAAAACCGGCGCTCTGATTCGCGCTTCGGTCGCGCTGGGAGCGCGTTCCTCGAACGCGCTCGGCCTTGCGCACCTCGCGCGTCTGGATCACTACGCGAAGTGCGTGGGGCTTGCGTTTCAGGTCGTCGACGACGTGCTGGATCAGGAATCCTCGACCGCGACGCTCGGCAAGACGGTCGGCAAGGACGCGGCCAACAACAAGCCCACCTACGTCTCGTCGCTCGGGCTCGTCCGCGCGAAGGCGCTCGCCGAAGAGTTGCGCAAGGACGCGCACGAAGCGCTCGCAGGCCTGGGCGGCGCGGCGCACCGGCTCGCGGATCTCGCGGACTTCATCGTCCTGCGGAAATTCTGAGGCCGGACACCGGCTTCGGCGCACGTGGCGCCCGCTTTTGCGGGATAATCCGCAACTTATGAGCGCGATCGGAAAAGCGGACTTGCCGGGGAGCGTCCCGGGGGCCGGATCGGCCGACTTCGATCCGGGCGCATACGAGCTGCTGAAGACAGTCGATGACCCCGCCGTCCTGCGCGCGATGGACCGGCGCGCGCTCGGCCGGCTCGCCGTGGAGCTGCGCACCTTTCTCCTGGAATCGGTCAGCCAGACCGGCGGCCACCTTTCCTCCAACCTGGGCACGGTCGAGCTGACCATCGCCCTTCATCATGTCTTCAACACGCCCCACGACCGGATCGTGTGGGACGTCGGACACCAGACCTACCCGCACAAGATCCTCACCGGAAGGCGCGAAGCGATGAGCCGCCTGCGCATGACCGGCGGCATCTCGGGGTTCCCCCGCCGCAGCGAGAGCGAGTACGACACATTCGGCACGGCGCATTCGAGTACGTCTATCAGCGCGGCGCTGGGCATGGCTCAAGGCGCGAAGCTGAAGGGCGAGACTGGAGAGAAGAAGCGCCACGTCGTCGCAGTGATCGGGGACGGCGCCATGTCTGCGGGCATGGCATTCGAAGCCCTCAATAACGCCGGTGTGATGGACACGGATCTGCTGGTGATTCTGAACGACAACGACATGTCGATCTCACCTGCGGTCGGCGCGCTCAACCGGTATTTCGCGCGCTTGATGTCGGGGCGGTTCTATGCAGCGGCGCGAAAGGCCGGCGAGAAAGTGCTCGCCGGAATGCCCCCGCTGTGGCAGCTCGCCAAGAAGATGGAAGAGCACGCGAAGGGCCTCGTCGTTCCGTCGACCCTGTTCGAGGAATTCGGATTCAACTATGTGGGCCCGATCGACGGTCACGACTTGGATTCCCTGATTCCCACGCTGAAGAACATCAAAGAACTGAAGGGCCCGCAGTTCCTGCACGTGGTCACGAAAAAAGGGCAGGGCTACAAGCTCGCCGAGGCCGATCCGGTGCTCTATCACGGTCCGGGGAAATTCGATCCCGCGCAGGGGATCAAGAAAGCGAGCGGCGGCAAGCCCACCTACACGCAGGTATTCGGCGAGTGGCT
>Ga0137410_10002299_pt1 | contig 13017 bp, 12 predicted proteins | sample CZODoug1_16funga_FD_108878 | JGI IMG/M metagenome (GOLD analysis project Ga0137410, IMG submission 108878) | Vadose zone soil fungal communities from Angelo Coast Range Reserve, California, USA - CZODoug1_16fungal (Illumina Assembly) | ecosystem: Environmental > Terrestrial > Soil > Vadose zone... | reverse complement strand
GGTTTCGGGATGAATGCGACGCCAGGTTTACATTGCATATCCTGGGGGATTGCAAGCTCCATACTGCGTTTGTCGCCTCAAGAGATGATGAAGCCGAATTCGACGAGCCGATCCAGCGTCCAAAGACCTGTTTGGAGCGCCGCCTGAAGGCGGTACTCTAAAACCTGTTAAACTTCAATGAGCGGTCGCCACCGCATGGTCCACCGCATGATCGTGCGTAGTCCCGCCGTGATGCTCTTCGGAATGATGTGAGACTTCGCCGAGATAGACCATTGAAAGCACTATAAAAATAAATGTTTGAATAACAGATGTCAGCAACCCAAGCGGCATCAGCAGAATTGGCAGCAACCATTGCGCCATAGAGGCGATTGCGCCGCTCAGTTGCTCTTCGCCGAAAATGTTTCCGAAAAGACGAACGCTCAGACTCATAATTCGCGCCAGGTTGCTGATGATCTCAATCGGGAATAGGAAGAGCATGATGAAGATGCTCGGCACCGGCCCTCCGAAATGTTTTATGTGCCCCAGCAGGCCGTTTTCGCGAATGCCGACGTAGTTGTAGTAAAGGAATGAGCTGATCGCCAGCGCCAGCGTCACGTTGAAATTGGCCGTCGGCGCGACCATGTCGGGCAGCATTCCGGTCAGGTTGGAGAGCAGTATCAAAATACCGAAAGTCGCGACGACCGGAAAATGCTTCATCCCTCCCGGGCCGACCAGGTCACCAAGCAACCCGCGAATCGTTTCGACCCCGACTTCAAAGGTTTGCTGCCGCTTGTTCGGAGATTCGACCGAGAGCTTCCCGCGCAGGATCGTCAAGATCACGACGGCGACAAGCACGACGAAAAGGAACATCACGACGTGCGTCGGGATGGGCAGATAGCCGGCGTTAATATATTCCTGAAACGTTTTGTTTTCGCCGGGCCACTGCGGGCCGAAGATTTTCAGCGCGTGGTAGATCGGCGGCATAATCGCCTTTTGAAGGTTGAAGACCGGCTCGCCGATCCAATCGTTCAACTTTTCGACAATGAACGGCGCGTGCTCGGCATGACCTGCCGCCTCTTGCCCATGTTCCTGCAGAATGTTCAGTAAAAACATAAATGCGATCTACTCTTTCGATGAATTTTCCCGAGCGTTTTCGCCGGCCCTGAAGAATTTGAAGAACAAGCACAGTTGATAAGCCGCTTCGATCATCACTCCGCCGGCGAACGCCGCGAACCCGATTCCGATTCCCAACGGGTGAAAATAGCCGGTTGAAAACGCAATCGCGATGACGGCGGCGACAATGAAGTAACGCAAAATGAATTTGGACGCAGTGAATGGCGGAACGCGCCCATTTTGCATTACGACGGCCTTGCTCAATATCGCGCGAACGCTGCCGCTCAACCATCGGATGTTGAACAAGCACAACGCGCCTCCGAGCAGCGCGCCCAGCGCCATTCGCCACCCCGACAGAAACCATCCTGCCGTCGCCGCGACGCCGATTACGATATAAACATTGCGTTGAAACCGCCGCTCGATCCCACTGTCGTCAATTTGGCTCATCTGCGAAATCCAGATTTTAAACTGGCGGCGGCGGCTCTGTCCAGGAACTGTTAAGTGATCTGCACAAATGAGGGACTGGCGGCCAGGGCGTCATCTTTCGGGACTGGCGGGACTGGCGGCGTGACCTCGCCGCGCTTGCTGAAATAGCCGAGCTGCCGGCGATAACAACGCTGATTCTCCATGTCGAAAGCGACGCATGAATCAATCGGGCGCGAATAGATGTGGATGCTGATGGCGCGCTCCGTGTCGGCGCTGAGGTTGTAGAGCCTATGAATCGTCTGAAGTTTATCCGCCGTCATGACCGGGCCGCTGGCCGAGGCCTCAACCTCACGGATCACTTCGAGCTTCGTATGCTCCGACCCCGCGACGCAATCAATCCCGACCACGTTCTGGTATTCGGGATGGTCGCAGCCGAGCCATTTGTAATCGACGACGGCCAGATTGCCTCGCTGCGTGATCATCCAGCAGAGCTGGCCGTTGTGCGTGTGAACGGCCGTTTTCTGCCCGGGCTGCCAGCAGATCGTCATCACTTCGAAAAGGTCGTCACGGTAGATCAGATTGCGTGTGTAATACGCCTCGTCGAAAAAGACGTACGGGGCGAGCGACGAATCGGAGATCCTCACGCTCGAACAGAGATCCAGCACGCGGTCCCGCGTGATCGGGCTCCGCTCGAAAGAGCGCAGCCCATCGATGAAATCGTCGATGCTTATCAAACGCTTGCCTGTCATGTCATATCACCCCCCAACGTGGACCGCCGGACGCCGCGACGGGTCGTGCTCGGCCTGGCGCAAGATTTCATGCGTCACCGGGGCGGTGTCCCCCTCGCCGAAAAATATAAATTTCAAAACGTACCAGAGCGGATTGCCCTCCGTCCACCCGAAATAGACGTGCGGGATTTGCCCCGTCGTGTCGCGCACGTGGAGCATGAACGCTGCGATCGCGTTTGGCACCGCCGGGCTTCTCGTCCGCAGCACCTTGTAAGAGCCGACCTGCACCCCGCGCACTTTGAGCGCGCCCGAAAATTCGGAGACGTCGCCCGGCCTCACCTCGAAAAAGAGCACGGGGTCGCCTGCCGGGATGTGGTTGTTCCAGCGCTCCTCCTTCTCCTTGAGCCGGTACTCGTCCACGTCGCCTCGATCAGGGCGGTTGGCGATGATCCGGATCGTGCCCTTACCGGCCTCCTCGATAAAGGCCCGCGCCGCCTCGTTTATCTCCACCCTGACGACCCGCAACTCGGTCGAGCGCAGCGCGCGCGAAATGAACGAGACCGCGATGATCGAGACGATGAAGAAAGATGCGATCTTGATGCCTTCGGGCCGCTCGATGATGTTGGTGACCAGTGTGTAACCGAAGACCAGCGAGATCGCAAAAAAGGCGTATCTGATCGCCCCCTCGCGCCATGTGGAGAGGGTCACCGCCACCGCAGCCGATGTCATCAGCACCAACACGCCGGTGGCGTAAGCGCCGCCTTGCGCGTTGACGTCGGCGTCGAAGATGATTGTAACAGCGAAAGCGATGGCCGTGTAAACCAGCGCCAATGGCCTCGTCGCGCGCGTCCAGTCAGGCGCCATTCCGTAACGCGGCAGATAGCGCGGCACTATGTTGATCAGGCCGGCCATCGCCGACGCGCCCGCGAACCACAAGATCAAAATCGTGCTTATGTCGTAGGCCGTGCCGAAATAATCGCCCAGGAAATAGTGGGCTAGATAAGACAGCGCGCGCCCGTCCGCATCTTGACCTTTCTGAAACTTCTCGGCCGGGATGAGCAGGGTTGTCACCAGGCTGCTGGCAATGAGCATGAAGCTCATGATCAAAGCCGCGCTGAGCAGAAGACGACGCGTATTGCGAATTCGCCCGGCTGGCCTTTTAGGATCGTCGCCCGAATCGCCCTTCACCAACGGCATTACGGCGACGCCGGTTTCGAAACCCGACAAACCGAGCGCGAGCTTGGGGAACAACAGCAACGAGAACCCTATCATCAGGAACGGGTTTCCGCGAACTTTGGGCATGGCGAATATCGCGTCTTTCCAGGCCGGGAGCGCCTCCGGATGAGTAAACACTTCGTATATCCCCACGGACACGACCACCAGGTTGAGCAGTAAGTAGCTGGCCACCAGAATCACGGCCAAGCCGATCGCTTCTTTGAAGCCTTTGAGAAAGACCGCGCCGAGGATGGCGACCAAAACAAGCGTGACGGCGACGCGATGACCTTCTAGAAAATGCGGCGCGAACGGATTATCCACAACGTGGGCGGTGGCGTCGGCGGCGGAGAGGGTGATCGTGATGATGAAGTCGGTGGCGACGAAGCCGAGCAGTATGAGCACGAAGAGCTTGCCGCGCCAGCGCGGCAGCAGGTCTTCAAGCATCGAGATCGAACCTTCACCGTGCGGGCTTTCCCGCGCCACGCGGCTGTATATCGGCAGCGCGCCGAACAGGGTCAGGAGCACTACGATCATCGTCGCAATCGGCGAAAGCGCGGCGGCGGCGACGAACGCGATGCTGGGTTGATAGCCGAGAGTCGAGAAGTAATCCACGCCGGTCAAACACATCACTTGCCACCACGAGTGCGTGTGATGCTGGCCCTCTTTTTCGTGAGGGCCTTCGACCTCTTTGACCTGTCCTTCGAGGAACCACTTTTTTAAAGAGCTGATTGGTTTTCTGTCTATAGCCGCAGTTGCTTCCGCCATTATCTTCCTGCCCTGCCTTGCGGGCGGCAACTTTCGCCGCCGCGAGAAATGCCGATCGAATTGCGCCCTCGGCGGGAAAAGATCATTTCCTGCCTTACAAGTCATTATCCTAACATCAACCATACAACGGCTAAAGACGCGTGGTAAATCATGATTTTGGCGTTATAAGAAATTTTGGCTTAATAATTTCTTGAATCTGACAAGAACATCTAGTATCTTGCCCAGTCATTTCGAACTCGAATATTTCGACATACAAAATCATAAAGGAGAGGGCTTATGAAAATTTCCGATCAAACATTGAAAATGATCAACCAGTTGCCGCCGGACACGCGCGTGAAAGTTGATAAAATTATACGCACTCATGTCGCCGCTTGCAGAAGAACCGGCAGCCCTATTGAAAATCTGGACCGCCTATTCATTGAAGCCGTTGAAATCGTCAAACTCGAAGAAAGGCGCCCGGAAACAAGGCTCGAATACTCGTCCGAGTGGGAGCCGTTTCGCCGCTACGATCAATATCTAAGCCCTCGTGATCTCTGATCAATGAAACTCGATCGTTTCGCGAAATACGCCTGGTTTGCGCTGGGTTTTAACTTGCTTGTCATCGTCTGGGGCGCTTACGTTCGCGCGAGCGGTTCAGGCGCCGGATGTGGCAGCCACTGGCCGCTCTGCAAGGGCGCGGTTATTCCCGCCTCTCCGACAGTAAAAACCGTCGTCGAATTTTCGCACCGCCTGTCGAGCGGGTTGGCGTTGCTGCTGGTCGTGGGCGCGCTTGTATGGGTTTTCCGCGCCTACGCTCCCAAACACCGATTGAGACGCTATGCGGCGGCCGCGATGTTTTTCATGTTGATGGAAGCCGCGGTCGGCGCCGGTCTGGTGCTTTTCGAGATGGTCGCCGAAAACAAATCCATCGCGCGGGCGCTGTGGATGTCGGCGCATCTGGTCAACACCTTCCTGCTGGTGGGAACGCTGACCTTTATGGCCTGGACGGCGTCGACGGGCGGGCGATTCGACATTCGCTGGCAAGGTTCGATCAACTGGGTCTTCGCCGCGGCAATCGTGGCGACCTTAATCCTGGGCGTAAGCGGGGCCGTCTCCGCGCTGGGCGCGACGCTCTTTCCGGTCACTTCTCTGGCCGAAGGTTTAAAGCAGGACCTGTCGCCGACGGCGCATGTTCTGATCCGATTGCGATTCTATCATCTGTTCATCGCAATCGGAGTGGGCGGGCTTTTGATCTGGACCGCTTTCTTCGCCCGCTCACGCCGGCCCGGCGACGGGGTCAAGAAATGGTCGAGCGCCTTGATCGCGCTCGTGCTCGTCCAACTCGGCGCGGGCGCGGTCAATCTGCTGCTGCACGCGCCGACCTGGTTGCAGCTTGTACACTTGTTACTGTCGGATTTGGTCTGGATCGCGCTGGTGTTGCTCGGCTGCAGCGCCCTTCAGCGCCCCGCGTGTGAACCTTCTACGGGGTTCGTGCTAGAATCACGACCGATTACTTGGTGAGCAGGAATATCACATTCGTGTGGAGGTTTTATGGGATCATCGCCTCCGTGGATATCCCTCAAAATCTTCGCGCCGAGGTTCTGAAGCAAGGGTTGTATCTGGCGCGGATACACGACGGGGCGTTTGATCTTCTGACCCCGAAGACTTTCAAGCCTCGTGCTTTCGCTTTTCCGCCTGAACAAAATGGTAAAGGGAAGTCCAAACAGAAACGATCTCGCCTGAAATAATCCCAGCGCATACCTACCGGAACCGCAATCCCCGCAACTCTATCGTGATGTCCTTTACTTCGCCTTCGGTAACTTTTTGTGGGGCGTCGACTTTAATCGCTATAGTCATCGACTCGCCGGGCTTGAGCGGCGCTTGCCGGACGCGAGGAACCGGTAGCCCAACGGTGTGCGAGATGACATTGTCTTGAAAGTCGAGCATCTTCCCGATCACTTCGACTCCGGTCAATTCCCGGTCGCCCAGGTTGCTCAGTTTAGCCTTCGCGTGGAGTTGCCACATTCCGAGCCAGTTGTCATAAACCACCCTACTATCGCGATCGATTTCCAACGCGACTTTATCCTTGTAGGCGTCGAATTCCGGCGAGCCGGCCCGTACCATGTTTTCGGCGTCTCTATCAGCGGCCGGCTTAGTTATGACCAGCGCGATGATCAATATCCCCATCATAAGAGCCGCGATTGCGCCCGCGACCAGCAGCGCTCGGGGGCGATGCTGGTCGACTCCAAAGCCATTATTGCTCTCGTCGTCGTTCTCGAAAACAGCCAATTGAGTATCGTTATCCATAAGTTGAAGTCCCCAGTTGAGTCTTATACCAGTTTTCAACTGTATGAAGACTGTTAGCCACAGAGCATACAGAGAACACTGAGAAATTATTATTTTCTCTGTGCCCTCTGTGTGCTCTGTGGCTATTTATGCGCATGAAACCCGCTGTCAGATCCTCGCCGGAGGAGAGCATCACGGTCACCCTCCGCTGACCATCATTCGATCGATCTTGATTGTCGGCGCGGCTGTGCGGCCGCGGAACCGCAGGTCATTGCCGATCATCTCGATTCCGCGCAGCATGTCGCGGAAATTACCGGCGACTGTGACTTCTTCGACCGGAAAGGCCAGCTTACCGTTCTCGATCCACCAGCCGGAAGCGCCGCGCGAGAAGTCGCCGGTGACCGCATTGAAGCCGAAGCCGAGCATCTCGGTCACGTAAAAACCGTTTTTGACCGAGGCGATAATCTCGTCCGTCTGATAGACTCCGGGAGCGATGAAAAAGTTGCTGAAACCAACCACCGGCGCGCCTGTTAAAGCGCGCGTGGCGCTCGCCGTCGCGCGCAATCCGAGTTTGCGCGCGGTATAAGTATTGAGCAGATAATTTTTCAAAACCCCATTCTCGACAACCACTGTTCGCCGCGCGGCCAAACCTTCGCCGTCGAAGGGACGCGATCCGACCGCGCCGCGCATCCTCCCATCGTCAATGACCGTCAGCGCGGGCGCGGCGACCGTTTCGCCGAGGCGGCCCACCAGGAAAGACGCGCGTCGAAAGATCGAATAGCCGTCAACCGCCACGAAAAAGTCTCCCAGCAATTCCTCCGCCGCGCTCGATTCGAAGACGACCGGCGCTTCCTGAGTCGGGACTTTGCGCGCGTTGAGCTTTCGCAAAACCCGCCTCGCGGCTTCCCGTCCCAACGCCTCAGGCGAATCGAGCGACGCGAGCGCGCGTTGCCGATCTCCCCAAGCCGCGACCTGCATCTGACCGCCTTCTTTCGCGATCGGCGCAACCGTCAGGGCGCAGGTCGTGCCCTGGTATTCGCCCGCGAATCCCGCGCTGGTGACCAGGATTGTTTTGCTGGTGGTCGTTGAACAGGCCGAGCCTTCGGAATTCGTGATACGCGGGTCGGCGCCGCGCGCGGCCTCTTCGGCGGAGCGAGCCATTTCGATTTTGCGATCGGTCGTCAATTTGCCTACGCCCGGGTCGTACAAGCCGAGATCGGCGATTTCGCGCGCCAGTTCGTCGCCGTAGGGGAGCGCCGCGGCGTCGTCTACAGAAGTCAGCTTCGCCATTTCCACGGCGGAGGTGATCAGCTCTTCGATCGCCTGAGGGCTGACGTCGGAAGTGGAGCTTGACGCCTGGCGACTTTGATAAAGCACGCGCAGTCCTATGCCGCGTGAGGCCGCCTCCTGCAACTTCTCGACCTCACCGAGCCTGACCTCGACGTGAAACTCCGTAGACTCGACGCCGAAGGCCTCGACCTCGGTGGCGCCGTGTTTGACCGCTTGATTGACGATGTCGGAGAGAAGCTCTGTTGTAATCACTTCGTGCCTCCGACTGTCATCTCCGAAATTTTGATCGTCGGCAGGCCGACGCAGACCGGGACGGATTGGCCGTCTTTGCCGCAAGTGCCCACGCCTTCGTCAAGCGCGAGATCGTTGGCCACCGCCGTAACTTTCGTCAAAGCGTCAGGGCCGTTGCCGATGAGCGTCGCGCCTTTGACCGGGGCTGTAACCTTGCCGTCTTCGATCAGGTAGGCCTCGGTCACGCTGAAGACGAATTTGCCGTTGGTGATGTCGACCTGGCCGCCGCCGATTTGCGCGGCGTATAGGCCACGTTTGACCGAGCGAATTATATCGCCGGAAGCGCTCGCTCCGTTGAGCATGTAAGTATTGGTCATTCGCGGCATCGGCATGTGGCGGTAACTCTCGCGCCGCCCGTTGCCGGTCAAACTCGCATTGGTCAGCCGTGAACTCAACTTGTCCTGCAAATAGCCGCGCAGGACGCCGTTTTCGATCAGCACGGTCCGGGAGGTCGGATTGCCCTCGTCATCAATATTGAGCGAGCCGCGCCGGTTCGGCATCGCGCCGTCGTCCACCACGGTGCAGAACTCGCTCGCCACTTTTCGACCCATCATGCCGGAGAAGGCCGACATGCCTTTGCGGTTGAAATCGGCTTCGAGACCGTGCCCGACCGCTTCGTGCAGCAGCACGCCGGTCCACCCCGGCCCCAGTACGACCTCCATCGGGCCGGCGGGCGCGTCCTGGGCTTCCAGTTGAACGATCGCCTGGCGCGCGGCCTCGTCGGCGTAATGGTCGAGCACCTGGTCGCTGAAGAAATCCATCCCGACGCGCCCGCCCCCGCCCGAAAAGCCCGATTGCAAGGCGCCGTCGTCATCGGCAATGCACATCACGCGCATTCGCGCCAGCGGCTGCGCGTCGCCGATCAACTTGCCTTCGGAAGTGGCGATCAGGACGACCTTGAATTCGTCCGCGAGGCTCACCTGAGCCTCGCGGATTCGCCGGTCGAACGCGCGCGACTTACGGTCAATTCGATTGAGCAGTTCGATCTTGCGGGGCAGCGGTTCGTCGTCGATCAGTTGCGCGACCGGGTAAAGATCGCGCGCGGGACTCACTCGCGAAACGCCGACCGGACCGACGTGGGAGCGACTCTGGGCGATGTGCGCGGCGGTCAATGCGGCCTTGCGTATGGCGGCGACGTCAACCTCGTCGCAGTACGCGTAGCCCGTCTTTTCGCCTGAAATCACCCGCACTCCGACACCCTGTCGCGCCGCGCGATTGGCCGATTTGACGATCTGTTCTTCGAGGTTCAGGGAGTTGAGCGTCGTGTGTTCAAAGTAGAGGTCGGCGTAATCGCCCCCCCGCGACAACGCGACGCCGAGTAAGGATTCGATGTCTGAAATCGAGATGTTGAATTTCCCGGTAAAAAACTTGATAGGTTCGATCATAACTATGCCTACGCTTTCACATTCGTTCGCCAAGATGCAACGCGGCGACGCCGCCGGTCAGATTATGGTAACGCACGTTCGCATACCCGACTTCGCGCATTATCCCGACCAACCGCTTCTGATCGGGAAACGCGCGCACCGACGCGGGCAGATAGCGATACGCGCCGTCGGAGCCTGAAACGAGAGAACCAATGTGGGGAAGGACGTTATGAAAGTAAAACTCAAAAGCCTGGCGGAAGACCGGGATCACGGGGCGCGAAAATTCCAGCGCCGCCGCGCATCCGCCCGGTTTGAGCACGCGAAAAATCTCCGCTAACCCGCCTTCGATGTGTTCCAGGTTTCGCAAACCGAAGGCGATGGTCACGACGTCGAAACTGCGATCGGCGAAGGGCAGTCGCAGCGCGTCCCCCTCGGCGAGGAAGGCGCGCCGGACCTGTCTGGTCTTGATCTTTTCATTCCCGATGACGAGCATCGGATGGCAGAAGTCGCAGCCGACGACGCGCGCGTGTTTTTCCAATTCGAGCGTCAGATCGGCCGTGCCGCAACACAAATCGAGAGCGATCGCGTCCGGACGCGAGAGCGCCTCCTTCAGCTTTTTGACCGTGAAGCGGCGCCAGACCCTATCGACATTGACCGAGAGCAAGTGGTTGAGCCTGTCGTAACTGGGCGCGATCTCGGCGAACATTGCGCGCACCGCCCGGGTTTTGCCGGACGCGTTCAACTCTGGGCTGGGCATTGTGACGCGCGACGTCTCGGTCTCGATTTGTTCAACAGGCAAAGGCATAAGCGGATTTTCCTGGGAGCGCCGCCCATCCCTGCCTGCCGGCTCCGGCAATAACCGGCTACCCGAAGCAAGCAGGCAGGGGTGGGCGGCGCTCCCAGGCTATGGATTCGACTTGAAATTTTCACCGACCCGTCCGAGCGCCACGACGGTCATCGCGTTGGCGTCGAAGAGGCGTTTTGCGATGCGCTGAACGTCGGCGGCGGTGATCTTTTCAATGGCCTCTTTGACGGTCAGCGGATAAGTTTTCGGCCACCTGAAGACCTCGATCTCGCGCAAGTAGTCTTCGACCGGGCGCGCGGCGTACTGTTCCGCCAGGCCCGATTTCGCGGCCGCAAGCTCTTCGGCTGAAACAGCGGTCGTGGCGAGCGACGCGAAACTCTCCGTCGCTTTCCGTGAGAACGTGGATGCCTGGTCGGCGGGGATTGCCGCCGAGAAATAGAACGGCCCAGACAAAATGCGGCGCGGCGATTGGGTCGTGAAACTCCCGCCGATCGATTCGGCTTCGCGTTTCAGCCTCGCGTTCAAAATCCGGGCCATCGCTTCGGCGCCTAGAAAATCCGGGTCGGCGCTTCTGAATCCGATCATCCCTCCGCGCAATTCGACGTTCGGCGCGTCAGGAACCTCGACTTTGACCAATTTCAACTGAACGGTCCGCGCCGGCTGCCGAAAAGTGGCTGGGACGGTCTGCCCCTTTGCCCATCCGCCAAAGAAGGTTTTAAACGGCCTCATCGCCCGGTCGTGCGTGATGTTTCCGACCACGATGATCGAAGCGTTGTTCGCAATGTAAAAGCGTTTGAGAAAGTCATAAACGTCGGCCTGCTTGATTCCTGACACGGCGCCTTCGCCGCCGTCTACGTTACGGCCGTAAGGATGATCGCCGTAGACGGCTGTGAAGAAGGCTTCGTCAGCCTGTTCAGCCGGAGTGGGCTTAACGGATTTGACTTTTTCCAGGCGCTCCTGATGCGCGCGTTTGAAGGCGTCAGGGCGGACGTTTTCGACGACCAGCAGGCGCCCCAGAATTTCAAAGACGGCGTCGAAATTGCTCGCCGGGGTTTCGATGTGAAACCAGGTCGTGTCCCAGTTCAATCCCCAATCGATCTTCGCCTGCAGCGATTCGATTTCTTCTTTCAACTGCGGATTGACGGCGAGCAGCGTTTCCTGGGTGAGAGCCGCCAGCCCGGTTTTGCCCGTCAGGTCGAACATGGCGCCGGCTTGAATAATCAGATCGCATTTCACATCCGCGTCGCTGGCGCGTTCTAGCGTAATGACCTGCAACCCGTTGAGAAGATTGTCTCGGCGAACGCCGCTGTAAGGCGTCGGCGGAATGATCGCGGGGACAGCAGGATTCTTGTCCTTGTCCTTGTCCTTCTTTTGCGCGTCATTTTTGTCGCCGTCTTTCTTTTGCGCGTCGGCGACTGGAGCCAGAGCGCCGATCAACAGAAGACTGCAAGAGACGAGTGAGATTAGTTTCGAGAATCGCATAATCGTGGTTCCTGGGGAGTGAAGTTGGAACAGAAAGTGTATCTGCGCGCCGGAAGACCGTCAACCAACCACGGATTGCGGATTGCGGATTGCGGATTGCGGATTCAATAAATCCGCAATCCGCAATTCATTGCCGTTTCTGCTTGGGATCGAGCCATTCGCGCAGGCCGTCGCCGACGAAGTTGAACGCCATTACCGTGAGCATCACCGCCAGTCCGGGAAAGATGAGCAGGTGCGGCGCGACGCGCAAGAAACTGCGCGCGTCGTTGAGCATCACTCCCCAACTCGGCGCGGGAGGCGGCACACCGAGGCCCAGGAAACTCAAGCTCGCTTCCGCGAGGACGGCGCCCGCCATCCCGAGGCTCGCCTGCACGATCATCGGCTGGATCGCGTTCGGCAGAATGTGTCGAAAGATGACTCGCAGGTCGCTTGCGCCCAGCGCGCGCGCGGCCGTGGCGAAATCGAGTTCGCGGACTTTGAGCGCCTGCCCGCGCATGAGTCGCGCGTATCCCACCCACCCGATCACCGAGAGCGCGAGGATCAGGTTGTTCAGGCTGGGTCCGAGAAACGCGACCATCGCGATGGCCAGCAGAATGCTCGGGAAGGGAAGAAAAACATTGAAGAGAAAACCGGAGAGGAAGCGGTCCACCCACCCGCCGTAATAGCCCGATATGGCGCCGATGATCGTTCCGATGACGGTCGAGATCAGGACCACCGACGCCCCGACCTTCATTGAAATCCGCGCGCCATAAATTACCCGCGACAGGACGTCGCGTCCCAGGTCGTCCCGACCGAAGACGTATTCGCGTGTGGGCTTCAGCCGCTCTTCGGTGGGCAGACCGCTCTCGAGCCGTGTTTGCTCGCGGGGGTCGTAAGGCGCGAGCAAGGGGGCGAAGATCGCGACGAAGATGAAGACGGAAATTATGACCAAGCCGATTTTGCCTAGACGATTCATTTGACATCCTCCCGCCGCCAAACGCTATCGCGTTATGGCGGGGGATTCCTACGCTCAGCGCCGTCGCTGATTTCTCGTAGGCGTTACTTTCCGGGCGTCCGACCCGGTAGTTTTGAGCAGATATTGACCTGCTCGCTTGATATTTATCGCCGCGTTTATATCTCTATCGTGATGGGCGCCGCAAGCCGGACAACCCCACTCACGTACAGAGAGAGGCAGTTCATCCAACAGATGACCACACGACGAACACAACTTCGACGACGGGAAAAACCTATCCAGCGGCTGATAGGTTCGGCCATACCATTTCGCCTTATATTCCAGCTCGCGAAATATTTCGCC
>Ga0137410_10002298_pt1 | contig 13017 bp, 12 predicted proteins | sample CZODoug1_16funga_FD_108878 | JGI IMG/M metagenome (GOLD analysis project Ga0137410, IMG submission 108878) | Vadose zone soil fungal communities from Angelo Coast Range Reserve, California, USA - CZODoug1_16fungal (Illumina Assembly) | ecosystem: Environmental > Terrestrial > Soil > Vadose zone... | reverse complement strand
GGCGACATCATGGACCCAAACGTAGTGAAGACCGTGCTCGATTTCGACGGCAACGCGCTCTATTTTTCGCGCGCGCCCATTCCGTGGGTGCGCGATACAGCAGCGCATCAAGTCGTGCGGCACTTGAAACATTTAGGACTGTACGTTTTTCAACGCGATGCGCTGCTGGAATATCCGACGCTGCCGCAAGGCGAACTTGAACGTATCGAGCAACTTGAACAACTGCGCTGGATGGAAAACGGCTGGAAGATTCGCGTGGCGGAAGTGGAGCACGACGCGGTCAGCGTGGACGTGCCCGCAGATGTGGAGCGCGTGGAAAAGCTTCTGCGAAACGAAAACCGCCCGGCGTGACTCGTCGGGCGGCCCCGCAGCCATGAATTGGCGCGTTTTATTTCGTCTGCCGGATCATCGAACCAGCGTCAATGTTGTCCTGATTTGTAGACAAGATGAACATGGTATTCGGATTCACTACGTACGTGATGAACCGATACGTCGTTGAAGGGCTGTTGCTCGTTTTCAGAGACTGCGTATTGCGCGTCCCCGTGTTCGTGGTTCCGTCTCCGCCCAAGGTCAACGCGCCGGAAACTCCCACATTAAGGAAGATGCCCGTGTTCGAGCTGAACGCATTGAAGTCCATCGCGCCGGTGGCGTTGTTGGATGCAGCATCGGTTACTTTCAACTGTCCGACGAAGTCTTCCTCGCCGACTGCTGGAGTCGAATTGTTGAACCCGAGCCCGCTGTAGTTAAAGGCGTAGTTCCCCGCCTCGCCCGAAGCGGTAAACGGTCCGCCAGTCTGCGTGAGGATCTGGCCATCGAGAACGAACCCGTTTTCGACGTCCTGGAAGAACCCCTGCGTGCCAGAAGCCATGTAGGCGATGAAGCTGTAGGCGCCATTGTGGGAAAGGTTCGAATCGGCGAAAGTAATCGTCACGCGGCCGCTTCCCGGGAAACCCTGATCCACGGCATAGGTCGTCGCCGAAAGCGTTCCGCTCGGCACTGCAGCAATATTGCCGTTGTCGCTTTCGTCTTGGGTAATTCCCGCGAGCCCTCCGTTGCCGTCCGCGGTAAATCGTCCGACTCGCGTGTCAATGCCCGAACCGCTGGCTCCAGCGAGCAGGTACGCAAAGCTGCCGGTGAAGCCTGCATTGTTCGCAGGAGCAGCCGTCTGGCGAATCGCGTCACCAACCGTCAGTGAAGCGCTATTTATCTCCATCAGGTGCAGGCGGTTGCCGTCCACAACGTAGAAAACATAGCTAAATTGTGTGCCGTTCGCGGCGAAATTGAGCGTGCCACGCCCGAAAGTCGAGCCATTCGTGGCATCGAACGTAATGCCGTTCGTCTTATCAATCGTCAGCGGGCCGAAGAGCTGCGCGTCAAAATTTTCATCAAACACGCCTCCCTGCAATGCGCCACTGTTCAAAGTCAGTTGCCCGACCAGCGAATCCGGCAAAAAGCTCTGGGTTTGATCGGGCCTGATCCCGGCGAAATCGAAAACGTAGCTTGCACTGAGGCTCGCCGTCGTAAACGCGCTCGTATTCTGCAGGTTAAAAGTGCCACTAGTCGTGGCATTCCCGTCCGTTTGCACGATGAATCCTTGAGTCGGCGAAACCAGGGTCACACTGAAAATCAGCGGATTGGATCCCGTCGTCGAATTCGCAAGGGTAATCTCGCCTCTGCCATCCGCGTTAATGGTGTAGGTGGTGCCCTGGTTAAACGTCAAGGTTTCATCTCCGGCGCCAACGTCGACGTCCTCAATTCCTCCCTGAATGTTTCCGTTTCCATCCGCGATAAAAACACCGACGCGGGCAATAACATTACCTGTGGGATCGTTTCCCACCATCGTGAATGCGTATTGGCCATTGAGATCGGACTTGGAAAATCCGCCAACCGGAGGCGGGAGCGTCGAAGATCCACCTCCCCCGCTGCACGCTGCTTGAAAAATAGCCAAAAGCAACGACATCGTCAGTAAGCAGCGCTTCATCGCGCACCTGCCTGCTGCTTGGCAGCCGCTTGTGAAATTTGCTTGCCCCGAATGCCTGCCGGAACGTACGGAATGCCGGTGGTGCTTCGCACGGCGATCAGATTGTTACCGACCTGCACCAACCGGGCTAGAAACACGTTCGATTCTCCAATCGCGCGAGTGATTCCTACCACACGAACGTTGCTTCCCTCAGCAAGCGTGAAATTGTGCTGGTTCAACAGCCGGGCGTCACCGAGATGAACGTCGACTTGCCCCGAAGCGGTCTGCACGATCACGTGCGCTCCGAAAGGCGCCGTCCCGCTCTTTTCGACGAATTTCAAGACGGTGCCTTGGACCGACTGCTCTTTGCTCAAATCGTACGCCGCGGACTGTAACGCCGGTCCGGACCTGCCTCGCTGAGCTTGCGCCGCCGAACAGAGCAGCAACGCGCCAGCGAACACTGCCATGCCCGCTCGCATGCTGATGATTGCTTTCATGATTGACCCCAGTTTGAAATGATCTTCCGGAACCCCACGCCAGTACGGCGACTCTCCGGAGACAAGTCCACCCGATAGATTAGATGTACGCGCCACCGATTCTGGTTTCCGCGGAACGCCGTAAGTTGCACAAAAAGCAACCGTCGGCTGAACCCAGCGGCAGTGCGCATCTCTACGCCCGATTAAACACACGAAACCGGAGAATGTTTCGGTGACCGGCGCGCAGCAGAAAATATTCCGTTTTTAGGCTGCAAAGAGTTGGATTTGACAGAACGCCGTCGCGTGCGCATAATTGTGCGTACGTCAATCCTGCGGAGGTCGAAACAGTCCGGCACATTGGTGAAAGCCTGTGCGGGCTACCCGGATGGCGCAAAAATATATATTTGTTACGGGCGGTGTTGTTTCCTCACTTGGTAAGGGCGTAGCAGCCTCCTCCATCGGTTGTCTCCTCGAAAGTCGCGGTTTCCAAGTCAACCTTCAGAAATGCGATCCGTACTTGAACGTGGATCCCGGCACAATGTCCCCGTTTCAGCACGGCGAAGTGTTTGTGACGGAAGACGGCGCGGAGACGGACCTCGATCTAGGCCACTACGAACGATTCACCCACGCGAAGCTGCGGCGCGACAATAACTGGACGACTGGCCGCATTTACGAAACGATTTTGGCGAAAGAACGCCGTGGAGATTATCTCGGCAAGACGGTGCAGGTGATTCCGCACGTCACCGACGAGATAAAAACCATCATTAAGAAGGTCTCGGAAGGGGTGGATGTCGTCATCGTGGAGATTGGCGGCACCGTCGGCGACATTGAATCGTTGCCGTTCTTGGAAGCGATACGGCAGATGCGCCTGGAACTTGGCGCGGAAAACACGCTTTTTGTTCACGTGACGCTGGTTCCCTACATCGCCGCAGCCGGTGAGCAAAAAACCAAGCCAACGCAGCATTCCGTGAAGGAAATGCTGAGCATCGGAATCCAGCCGGACATTTTGCTTTGCCGCAGCGACCGCCATATTCCCGCGGAACTGAAGAAAAAAGTGGCGCTCTTCTGCAACGTGGCGGAATCGTGCGTGATTTCCATGGAAGACGTGGACACGATTTACGCCGTACCCGCAGAGTTGGCGCGCGAAGGTTTGGATAAGCAGATTTTGCGGTTGCTGCATCTTGAAGATCGTCCGCAAAACCTACAGCCGTGGATCGATCTCGTTCAGCGCATGCATCATCCAGCGGGCGAAGCGCGCATCGCGATTGTCGGAAAATATGTGCAACTCGAAGATGCTTACAAGAGTTTACGCGAAGCGCTGCTCCACGGCGGTCTTGCGCACGATCACAAGACGGTGATCGACTGGATTGAGTCCGAGGAAATTGAATCGTCGCAAATCGCCGCGGAACGCTTGCACGGTTACGACGGCATTCTTGTGCCAGGCGGCTTCGGTAAGCGCGGAATTCAGGGAATGGTTCATACCATTCAGTACGCGCGCGAAAACAAGATTCCGTTCTTTGGAATCTGCCTCGGCATGCAGTGCGCCACGATTGAATACGCACGCGACGTCGCAAAAATCTCCGACGCAAACAGCACGGAATTCGACCAGCAAACGCCCCACCGCGTAATTTACAAATTGCGCGAACTGCTCGGCGTGGACGAAATGGGCGGTACGATGCGCCTCGGCGCGTGGCCCTGCAAGCTGGAGCCCGGCTCCTTCGCCCACAAGGCATACGGCAAAACAGAAATCAGCGAACGCCACCGCCATCGCTACGAATTCAATCGCGAGTACGAAAAACAATTGGTCGCCGCAGGATTAAAAATTACCGGCCGCACGCCGGACGAAAATTACGTCGAAATCGTCGAAGCACCCGAACATCCCTGGTTCCTCGGCTGCCAATTCCATCCGGAATTCAAATCGAAACCCCTCGAGCCGCATCCTCTGTTCGCGGCATTTATCGGCGCCGCGATAGAGCACAAGAAGACTCTGATGCGCCCGGCCGCCGCGCAGCAAGCCGCAGTTTCCGACAAGGCGCATGCGCCGGCCACAGACCCAACGCGCGCTCCCGTCGCCATGCGCGCCGCGCCAAGTGCTTCGGCCTGAGATTCTCTTGCAGCCTTAGGGGCACGATAGATCGTGCCACCACCTGCCCTGTGATATCGTGAACTCATCCATGATCAGCAATGCAGAAATTCAACTGGGCTCGTTACGCCTCGGGGGAAGTACTTCGCTGTTCTTAGTCGCTGGTCCCTGTGTCATTGAATCGGAAGCGCATGCGTTAAAAATGGCCCAATCTGTCGCCAAAATCGCCGCAGACGTCGGCACCCCATACATTTTTAAGGCTTCGTACGACAAGGCAAACCGCTCCTCCGTAAGTTCGTTTCGTGGTCCAGGATTGACAGAGGGCCTGCGCATCCTCGGCAAGATTAAATCAGAACTAAGGTTGCCGATACTGACCGATATCCACGAGCCATCTCACGCTGCGCCCGCCGCGGAAGTCGCCGACATTTTGCAAATTCCTGCGTTTCTGGCACGCCAAACTGATCTGCTTGTCGCCGCCGGAAAAACGGGCCGCATCATTAATATTAAGAAGCCACAATTCGTATCACCGGCTGATATGAAGAACGCCGTCGAGAAAGTCGCCTCCACAGGCAATACGAAAATAATTCTGACCGAGCGAGGCTCTTCGTTCGGCTACCAAAATCTCGTGGTGGTTTTTCGCGGCATTCCGCAAATGAAGAAGTTCGGGTATCCCGTCGTCTTTGACGCAACGCATTCTGTTCAATTGCCCGGCGGGCAAGGCCATGCAAGCGGCGGCCAGCCGGAATTCATTGAACCGCTCGCGCGCGCGGCAGTCGCCGCGGGAGTGGACGGTCTGTTCCTCGAAACGCATGACAATCCTGCGAAAGCGCTTTCTGACGGCGCAAACGCGCTCCCGCTCGCGCAACTTCCTGCCCTTCTTGCGCGCATGAAAGAACTTTCGACCCTTGTTCGGAGGTGGGACGCGCACTGAGCCAGGACACTGCCCGCCGCGTTCTCCGCATCGAAGCGCAAGCGATTCAAGACGTTCTCGCGCGCCTGGACGCGACATTCGACCGCGCTGTCGACCTCTTCTTCGCGTGCAAGGGCCGCGTCGTCGTCGCCGGCATGGGCAAATCCGGCATCGTTGGCAAGAAAATCTCCGCTACACTCTCCAGCACCGGGACGCCGTCGTTTTTTCTGCATCCTGCCGAAGCGTTGCACGGTGATCTCGGCATGATTGCGCGTGGCGATGTAATGCTCGCGGTATCTTACGGCGGCGAAACGCGAGAAATTGTCGCGCTGCTCGACGCGCTCAAACGCCTCGAAATTCCGCTCGTCGCTCTCACCGGCAATTCGAAATCCACCATAGCGCAAGCGAGCGACGTCGTGCTCGACGCCAGCGTCAACGAAGAAGCGTGCTCGCTAAACCTTGCGCCCACCGCAAGTACGACCGTCGCGATGGCCATCGGCGATGCGCTGGCTGTCTCGCTGCTCGAACGCCGCGACTTCCGCCATGACGATTTCGCCGCGCTCCATCCTGCCGGAAGCCTCGGTAAACGCCTGCTCCGCGTAGACAAAGTCATGCACGTCGGCGATGCCCTTCCCAAAATTTCTCCGCAAACGCCGATGCCGCAAGCGTTTCACGAAATGTCCGCAAAAAAACTTGGCATGACCACCATCGTCAACGCCGACGGCACGCTTGCGGGAATTCTCACCGACGGTGATTTACGCCGCCTCATGGAAAAACACGGCGGCGCAACACTCGGCATGGCCGCTGCGCAATGCCTGAATCCGAATCCGCAAACCGTAAAACCCAGCATCCTCGCCAGCGAAGCGCTCACCCTCATGGAGAAGCGTCGCATCACGAGCGTCGTTGTCATCGACGACGCGCGCCGCGTCCTCGGCGTCGTCCACCTCCACGATCTCTGGGGTCTTCAACTCGTCTGAACCCGGGCCATCGGACCGCATGCTACAATTTGCAATTCGATTTGCCGTTCTGGAGGACACTTTGCCGTCCCGCTCTGCAAAAATCCCGCCTTCTCTCAAGAAACGCGCCGCGCAAATCCAGGTCGTTCTCATGGACGTCGATGGCACCATCACTGACGGCTCGGTAACACTTCTCTCGCAGCCGGACGGCTCCGCGCTTGAAATGAAAACATTCGATGCGCACGATGGCCAGGGCATGACCTTAGGTCGCACTGCCGGTTTGCGACTCGGCGTAATCACGGGCCGCGAATCCGCCGCGCTCCGCCGCCGAATGCAGGAAATGGGCGTCGAGTTCGTTTACGAAAAGCAGCCGCACAAAATCGCAGCCTTCGAGCAAGTTTTGGTCAAAGCCGGCGTCCCCGCAGCCGCCGTCGCGTTTCTCGGCGACGATCTTCCCGACATTCCGGTGATGAAGCTCGCCGGCCTCGCCGTCGCGGTCGGCAACGCCGCGCAAGAAGTGAAAGACATCGCGCATTACACGACGAAAGCCAACGGCGGCAAAGGCGCCGCGCGCGAACTCATCGAACTCATCCTCAAATCCAAAGGCGTCTGGGACAAATTGATCGACAAAGCCCGCGCATAAGTGGCCAGGTTGGTTACCTTCGTATCGTCATAATTCCGCCCTCCCACCGGCAATCCGGGATAGAATCCCGCCACTGGTGTGGGACACCGCTTGGCTGTGAAGTTGGCGTAGAGGTCTGGAGAAAAAATGAAAACGAACTATCTCGCCGTCGTTGTTGCCGCCATTGCGTATTGGTTGCTCGGCGCCGTATGGTTTGGCGTGCTCTTCACCAAGCCGTGGATGCAGCTCGAACACATCCCGCCCGAACAAGCCGCGGCGATGAAGGGTGTTGCAGCCGCGTTCCCTTACATCATGTCGTTCGCTCTAAATCTCGTCATCGCCTTCGTTCTTGCCCAACTCTGTGCCTGGCGCAACGCCACGACCGCTGCACGTGGCGCTTCTCTCGGCGTCTTGCTCTGGATCGGCATCGTCGGTCCCATCACATACACAACGAGCATGTACGAAATGCGCCCGCTCAATCTTTTCTTGATAAACGAAGGTTACGTCTTGGTCGGACTCTTCCTGATGGGAGCCATCCTCGGCGCTTGGACAAAAAAATCCACGTAGCTCGCTACTTCAATACCGGCAGCACCAGGCTCGATGCCTGCGTACCGCCCCGATAAACGCGTTCCGTCGCTTTCTGAAAATCCACTTCCGTCGCCTTGGAAATATCAACGAACTTCTGTGGATTCCGGTCTGTCAGCGGAAACCACGTGCTCTGGATCTGCACCATAATCCGATGTCCGCGGCGGAACGTATGGTTGACGCTCGGTAGCGAAAAATTCAAAGCCGTCGGCTGATTCGGCGTTAAGGCCTCGGGCTTCTCAAAACTATTTCGGTATTTCGCACGGAACGGCTCGCCGCGCACAAGTTGCTCGTACCCGCCCATGTGCAACTCTTTCGGATTCGGCTGCGGATCGGGAAAATTCATCGGATACACGTCAATCAGCTTCACGTCAAAATCCGAATCCGTGCCTGACGATGCCACCCACAATTGCGGCGAAACTTCGCCCGCAACGGTAATGTCTTCCTCGAGCAGCTCCGTCTGATACACCAGCACATCGGGCCGCTTCGCCGCGAACCGCTGATCCGCCGCCATGTATTCGCGCGGAACCTCGTTGTCGAGCGTCTCCACAAACGGAACCGGCTTCGCTGGATCGCTCGTGTATTCATCAAAACCGCCGTCCTTCGGCGCATCAAACGAGAGCTTTCCCCTCGGGCCAAAATATAATTTGCGCGGTTCAACATTCTTCGGTGGCCACGAATCGTATCGCCGCCAGACATTCGTGCCTGTCTCGAAGATCGTAATCTTGGAGGTCTTCGCGTCCCCTGCGTCCTTTAAATATTCACGAAAGAAGGGCAGCAAAATCTCTTCGTTAAAATAATCCGAATTCTTCGCGGCAAAATTCACCGGCCCCAAGTGGTCTCCGCCGCCGGGCTCCGCCCACCCTCCGTGAAACCATGGTCCCTCCACCAGCATGTTCGGCGTCCCGGGATTGAATTCGCTAACCGCGCGAAACACGCGATGCGGCCCCATAATATCTTCCGCGTCAAAGAGTCCGCCGACCGTCATCACCGCACAATGTACATTCTTCAAGTGCGTCGCGATGTTCCGCGACTTCCAGAAATCGTCATACGTCGGATGGTCCACCTGGTCGTCCCAATAGAAATTCGTGTCCTTCAAGTATCTCGACTTCGCGTTGCTGACCGGTCCCATCTTCAAATAAAACTCGTACGCATCATTCGTTCCGAAATCGAATTCACGAAAGTGCGCTGGCGGCAATTGCGGTTCTGTGTGCGGCTTGAAAAAACTATAGAAACCGAAGTTTGCGTCGAGCATGAATGCGCCGTTGTGGTACGCGTCGTCGCCCATATAAAGGTCCGTCACCGGTGCCTGTGGCGAACAAGCCTTCAGCGCTGGGTGAGAATCGATCATGCTGGCCGCCACAAAGAATCCTGGATACGAAATTCCGTAAAGCCCCGCCTTGCCGTTATTGCCCGGAACATTCTTCACCAGCCAATCGATCGTGTCGTACGCGTCGGTACTTTCATCCACATCTTTCGCCGACTTTTTCACGTCTTTGTGCGGTGTCATCTCAATGAACGTTCCTTCGCTCATAAAACGCCCGCGCACATCCTGGTACACAAAAATAAATCCATCCTTCTCGAATACCGCCGCCGGCCCTAAATGCTTCCGGTAATTGTCTGCGCCATATGGCCCCACGCTATACGGCGTTCTCTGGATCAAAAATGGATACGTCTTCCCGCGGCCGGCGTCCTTCGGCACATACACCGACGTAAACAGGTGCGCTCCATCCCGCATCGGAATCCGAAATTCATATTTCGTGTAATGAGCTTTTACCGCATCCAGCCCCGGCTTTTCTTCGTTGTCCTGCGCGCGGGCAATTGCACCCGCCGCGGCGCAGGTCAGCAGTCCACACATCGCAATTCGCGCCGCCCACAGCGCTCGGTTCCTTAAATTGAACATGGAAGACTCCCAGGTACGGTTTGTTGCAGCAAACGTTCGCACAATACTTGCCGCAGCAACCGAAGTCAACGAACGCCCATCCTTTGTACAGGTTCCCCGCCGCGATGAACGATTCACAGCGGACGTACCAATCCTCGCGCGGTCGCTCGCGTATTTCGAACCAACAAGAGCACCAAAATCATTCCCACAAACGGAATCAATCCCGCCGTTACAACGATTGCGTCGAACGAATGCGTTGCACGCGCTTGATGCGCGTCGGAAAAATAACCGATCAATTCAAATGCGATAATCGTTCCGATTCCCGCCCCCGTCCCGCTCATTCCGCTCACAGACGCGACCGACTCACTCGTATATAAATCCGACGGCAGAACATTCGCAATCGTGGAAAACGCCGCGTAACAAAACGTCGCCAGGGCAAAGAGAACTGTGATGGCCGCCAGGTTTACGGTAAAAATCGTCGGAATCAACAGCATCACGCCGAATCCGCCAAACACGACCACAGCTTTCCGCGCCGCGCCCAGCGACCAGCCACGCCTGATCAAAAATCCGGACGCCGCTCCTCCAAAAAAATTGCCGAGATCCGCGGCAATAAACGGCACCCAGATCGCAATCAATCCAGACTTCAGTGAAATTCCCTTGGCCACCAGGTAAATCGGAAACCAGTCCGTCACAAAAAACCAGACTGGGTCCGTCAGCGCCTTCGAGATGATCGTCCCCCACGTTTGCGGCAACTTTAGCAAATCCCCCCAACGAGGACGCGGCGTGCCCGGCGTTTCCGCACTGGCAACATTGTCTGACAGAATCATTTCGCGCTCGTCAGGTGTGATCCGCGGATGATCCTGCGGGAGAAAATAGAATCGTCGCCAAACAATCAGCCAGACAAATCCCAGCAAGCCCGGAATCACAAACGCAGGCCTCCATCCCCACCCAAAATAAATGAAAGGGATCAGATAGGTGGCAATGGCCCCGCCGATGGATGATCCGCTGTCAAAAAGCGCCGCCGCCAGCCCGCGGTCGCGCTTTGGAAACCACTCGGACACTGCCTTCGTCGCTCCCGGCCAGTTGGCGGATTCACCGGCACCCAGAAGAAAGCGAATGAACGCAAAGCCGAAAAATCCGCGTGCGAACGAAGTGCAAATCGATGCGATCGAATACCAGATCACGGAGAGCGTTAGCCCGCGGCGACTGCCAATCTTGTCGATGAATCGGCCGCAAATCGACTGGCCCAACGAATACGCAACCCGAAACGAAATCAACAGGTGGGCATAGTCGGTATTCGTCCAGTGAAAATCGCGTTTCAGGTAAGGTGATAGGATCGACAGTGTTTGCCGGTCAATATAATTTATGACCGTCGAAGCAAACAGCAATCCACCGATCCACCACCGAAGATTACGAATTTTTGGTGCCTGAAAGGAAATGCCATCTGGCGTGGATGCCATACGGAGTCGGTCGCCTCGCGATTCCACTGCACTCGCAAACCACGTGAAGTCTACAACTAAATAGAACGGGATACTGCTTGGCTCAACAGCGAAGCAGATTCCCTGTCCAGGTAGATCGTCGTCTTCGCATGTCTGCGCAAAATGGAAGCCGGAGCGTGGGGACTTATCTCTCCCTCCAGGCAGGCTTTGACCGCCGCCGCCTTGCGCGCATCCGGCACAACCGCAATAATCTCTTCTGCCTTCAAAATTTGCTTGATCGACATGGAAATCGCGCTCATGGGCACTTCCGCGATGGACGAAAACCAGCCTTCATTAACTTGCTGGCGGCGGCAAGCCTCGTCCAGCTCAACAACAAGGTAAGGCTCTTCCGTTTCGAAATCCGCCGGCGGGTCGTTAAACGCAAGATGCCCATTCTCGCCGATTCCCACAAACGCCAGGTTCACCGGCTCGTTTCTCAATTCGCCGCCCGTCTCGCGAATCACTTCGGCTGGATTCCGTTCCCCATCGAGCAAATGGTGTCGCGTAATCCCCGTCTTCCGAATCAGCCGCTCCAACAAATATTTTCGAAAGCTCGCTGCGTGCGTGATCGGCAACCCAACATATTCATCCAGGTGAAATAATTCCACGCCCTGCCAGTCAATGCCTGGAGCACTCGTGAGCTCTTCCAAGAATTCAAATTGTGAAGCGCCAGTAGCGGCGATCAGTCGAGCCAAATCTCGCCTCGCAAGAATTCTCCTAAGCGATTCCGCCGCGTGCCTCGCGGCAGCCGCGCCGACTTCCTGCTTGTCTCGCAATATCTTTACGTCCAATTTCTGGCCCCTTTCCTCATCCTTCCACCTCCACGCGCTTCCCCGAGCGGCACGCTTCGTAAATTTTTTCCACTAACGCCACACTGCGAAGCCCCTCCACTCCGTTGCACCGCGGCTCCCGGTTCGTTCGAATCGCCTCAATAAAATCCTCAATCACCGCGTGATGCCCTCGCACATCGCTGACGGCCGCCGAATTCGCGCTGGAATTTCGATCGTCGCCCATGCTTTGCAGCTCACTCGGCTTATTCCGCAAATCCGCCGCAACCAGCCGGTCGTGTTCGATGATAACCGTTCCCTCGCTCCCAGTAAGCTCAACGCGCCGCGGATAGCCCGGATACGCCGAAGTCGCCGCTTGGAGAACTCCCATCGCCCCGTTTGCAAACTCCAGCAACGCAACCAACGTATCTTCCGCTTCTATTTTGTGCAGCGCCGTTTTCTTCTTCGCCTGCACGCTCACCACATCTCCGAACAGCCAGAGCAACAGGTCAACCGTGTGGATCGCTTGATTAATCAACGCACCGCCGCCATCCAGCGCCAATGTCCCGCGCCACCGCGAATCACCGTAATAAGACGGCGGACGAAACCACTTTACGCGTGCATCCGCCAGTATCGGCTTGCCTAAAATCTGCGCGTCCACCCATTTCTTTACTTGAATAACGTCTGGCTTGAAGCGGTCCTGAAAAAAAACGCCTAGCTTCACTCCCGCTTCGTTCGCAACCGCAATCAGCTCCCGCCCTTTACGCGTCGAAATTTCCAGCGGCTTCTCGGTCAGCACGTGCAGCCCACGCCGCGCAGCGGCAATTCCCTGCTCCGCATGCAGCCCAGACGGGCTACCAATCGCTACGAATTCCATCGGTCGATGCCGTAAGAATTGCTCAAAATCTGAGTAAGCCGTCGCACCGCACTCACCGCAAAGACGTGCCACTTTTGTGGAATTGCTGCCGTAAATGGCGGAAACTTCGACGCCGGGAATCGCCGTCGCGGCCCGCGCGTGTGTTTCAGAAATATTCCCGCCGCCGATCAGTCCGAGACGAATGGTCATGAAGTTTTGTATCAGTCCCTACCGCCGAAAAATGCCAGGCATGTCTCTATCACAATTTCAGCAAACATTGTAATCGCGAAGGCTTTCTCGCCAGTGGGTCAGGTTGAATTTTTTGGATCGTGACACAATACGTCAAAATTCAAACTGACCCACTACCGCTTTCTCGCGACACTGTGCTCGTTCAGAATGATTGGTGACACTCGGTAGAGTGTCTAGATGAGAGCACTTAGGT
>Ga0137410_10002297_pt1 | contig 13018 bp, 7 predicted proteins | sample CZODoug1_16funga_FD_108878 | JGI IMG/M metagenome (GOLD analysis project Ga0137410, IMG submission 108878) | Vadose zone soil fungal communities from Angelo Coast Range Reserve, California, USA - CZODoug1_16fungal (Illumina Assembly) | ecosystem: Environmental > Terrestrial > Soil > Vadose zone... | reverse complement strand
CCGCCCGCATGGCGGCGGCGAGCAGCAGCCCGCAACTTTCCGGCGGGACCGGCTTGCTGAACAAAAATCCCTGCGCTTCGTCGCAGTGGTTCGCCTTGAGGAACTCGAGCTGCGCCTCTTCCTCGACGCCTTCGGCGATGACCTTGAGCTTCAGGCTGTGCCCGAGCGAGATGATGGCCTGCGCGAGAACGCCGTCCCGCTTCCCGCTCGCGCCGTTGATGTCGTGTACGAACGAGCGGTCGATCTTCAGTATCTCGATCGGCAGATTTTTCAGGTAGGCGAGGCTCGAGTAGCCGGTGCCGAAATCGTCCACCGACAGGTGCACGCCGATCTCTCTCAGCCCCTTGAGGATGGCGATGGACGCTTCGGCATTGTGCATCACCATGCCCTCGGTGATTTCCATCTCCAGGTGATCGGGCCTGAGGCCGGTCTCGGAGAGGATGCGCGCCACGGACTTGAACAGCGCATCCTGGCGGAACTGGCGCGGAGACAGGTTGACCGACATGACGACCGGCGGCAGACCGGCATCCTGCCACGCCCGGTTCTGGGCACAGGCGGTGCGCAGCACCCATTCCCCGATCGGCACGATCAGCCCGGTATCCTCGGCAAGCGGGATGAATCGGTCGGGGTAGATGAGGCCCCATTCCGGGTGCTGCCAGCGCACCAGCGCCTCGACCCCGACGGTGCGGCCGGTCTTCAGGTCCAGCTTCGGCTGGTAATGCAGCAGCAGCTCGTTGCGCTCCAGCGCGCGCCGCAGGCTGGTCTCGAGCGAGAGCCGCTCGTTCACGAGCAGGTTCATCTCGGCCGTGTAGAACTGGAAGTTGTTGCGCCCGTGCTCCTTCGCCCGATACATGGCGGCGTCGGCGTTCTTCAGCAGCGTATCGACGTCGGTTCCGTCCTGCGGGTAGAGGCTGATCCCGGCGCTGCAGGTGACGATGAGCTCGCGGCCGTCGATGGTGGCGGGCTCGTTGATTATGGCGGAGATCCGCTGCATGGCACGGAAGATGATGTCCTCGTTTTGCTGGTCGTCCAGGACCAGGATGAACTCGTCTCCGCTCAGCCGCGACACGGTGTCGCCGTCGCGCACCGCCGAGCGCAGGCGCTCGGCCATCTTCTGCAGCAGCTTGTCGCCGGCGCTGTGGCCGAGGCTGTCGTTGATGAACTTGAAATGGTCGAGGTCGATGAACACCACCGCGATCCCGCGCGCCTGGCGCTGGGAGTGGACCGCCTGCTTCAGCCGGTCGAGCAGCAGGTTGCGGTTGGGCAGTCCGGTCAGTTGATCGTAGTTGGCCTGGTGCTCGAGCTGCTCCTGGTAGCGCTTGCGCTCGATCGAGTACTGTATCGCGCGCACCAGCAACTCGCGGTCGAGCTTGCCCTTGATCAGGTAGTCCTGCGCGCCGGTCTTGACCGCGGACAGCGCGATCACGTGATCGTCGTTGCCGGTCAACACGATGATCGGCACGGTCGGCGAATGCGCGTACACCTTGTCGAAGGTGTCGAGCCCCTGGCTGTCGGGCAGCGACAGATCGAGCAGCACCAGTTCGGGCCTGTCCGCGGACAGGATCTCGAGGCCGCGCGCAAGCCGGTCGACGCAGAAGAGCCGGAACGGGGACTCGGGGTCCTCCGCCAGCATCAGCTCGATCAGGCGCGCATCGCCCGGGTTGTCCTCGATCAGGAGGACGGTATTGAGGCTGTCGCTCATCGGCGGGCTAATTTCCGTTTGGCGGCAGCGTCACCACCGTCAGCCAGAAGCGGTCTATGGACTGGACCACGTGGATGAACTTTTCGAGGTCCACGGGCTTGGTGACGTAGCAGTTGGCGTGCAGCTCGTAGCTCTTCAGCACGTCCTCCTCGGCCTCGGAGGTGGTGAGAACGACCACCGGGATCTGCTTGAGGTCGCTGTCTTTCTTGATCAGCGCCAGCACCTCGCGCCCGTCCTTTTTCGGCAGGTTGAGGTCGAGCAGGATGATGTCGGGGCGCGGCGCCTTGGCGTGCTTGCCCTGGCGCTTCAGGAATTCCAGCGCTTCCACGCCGTCCTTGGCCCAGTGCAGGTTGTTGTAGACCTTGCCTTCCTTGAGCGCTTCCTTGGTCAGGCGCACGTCGCCGGGATTGTCCTCGACCAGCAGGATTTCCACCGGTGGGGCCGCTCTGTCACGATCTGCCATTCACCTCTCCTTGGTTTCGCGGTAACGTAAAGAAAAAAGTGCTGCCCTGCCCGGGCTGCGATTCGACCCGGATGCGCCCGCCGTGGCGGTCCACGACCTTTTTGCAGATCGCGAGCCCGATCCCCGTGCCGGGGTATTCGCCCTTGCTGTGCAGGCGCTGGAATACCATGAAGATGCGGTCGAAGTACTGGGAGTCGATGCCGATGCCGCTGTCGCGCACCGCGAACTCCCACGCGCGCGGCACTTCCGCCACGCTCACGTGCACGCGGGGCGCGCCGGCGCCCTTGAACTTGAGCGCATTGCCGATGAAATTCTGGAATAGCTGGGTGAGCTGCACTTCGTCGCCCTCGACCTCGGGCAGCGGGTCGTGGGTAACGGTTGCGCCGTCCGCCTCGATCGCGGCCCGCAGGTTAACGAGCGCCTTCTTGAGCGCCGTCTCGCTCTTCACCATCTTGAACTCGCGGCCCCGGGTGCCGACCCGGGAATAGGCGAGGATGTCCTCGATCAGCTGCTTCATGCGCGCCGCGCCGTCCACGACGTAATCCATGAACTCGCGGGCTTCCTTGTCGAAATGGTCGCCGTAGCGCCGCAGCAGGAGCTGGGTGTAGCTCGAGATCATGCGCAGCGGTTCCTGCAGGTCGTGCGAGGCCACGTAGGCGAACTGCTGCAGTTCCGAGTTGGAGCGCATCAGCTCCTGCGCCTGGCGCGCGAGCTCGTCGTTCGCATCGCGCAGCGCGGCTTCCGCCTGCAGGCGGGCGATGAACTGCCCGATCTGGATGCCGGCGGTCTGCGCGATCTCGATCACACGCTCGTCGCGCGGCCGCGCCGTGTGCGCAAAGAATTCCATCACGCCATAGAATTCGCCGCCCACCAGGATGGGAAACCCGAAGGCCGAGCGCAGGCCCGCCTTCTGCGCGCTCGCGCTGCGCTGCAATTTTGTTTCCAGGGTCACGTCGGGCATCCACACCGGCTCGCCGGTGACCCACACCCTGCGGTTGAGGCCGCCCGGCGATTCGGGCCTGGTTTCGATGCGACGCGTGCTGAATTCGCGAAACGCTTCCACCGCGGGATCGTTTTCGCACCAGCTTTCCACGCAGCGCAGGATGTGCTCCTTCGGCTCGTGCACCCAGCGCGCGCCGTAGGCATAGCCAAGTCCCTCGCAAAGCGTGCGGATCACGACCGGCATCGCCTCTTCGATGGTGTGCGCCTCTGCCAGCAGCCGCGTGATGGCGTACTCGATCGACTGGCCCTGCTCCGCCTCTTTGCGCTGGGTGATGTCGATGATCGTGCCGATCAGCCCGACCACTTCGCCGTCCGCCTCCTTGAAGGTGGCCTTGTAGTAGATGGTGTGCCGGATATGCCCCGCGCGGGTGACGACCGGGATCTCGTAGCTCTGGCTGCCGGGGTTTCGCCACAGCTCCTGGTCCATGGCGTAATGCTTGTCCGCGACCGCCGGGCTTTGCGGGTACAGGTCGTGGACCGCCTTGCCGACGAATTCCGACCGCGGCACCCCGAAGAACGCCTCCCACGCCTTGTTCACGCCGAGATATTTGCCGTCCCGGCTCTTGAAGAACACCGGGATCGGCAGAACCTCGATCATCTCCTGGGCGACGCGCAGGGTCTCCGCGCGCTTGCCCGGGACCGTGAACAGCGAGGCCAGCTCGCCGCGGCCCGCCGCCGGACGGCTCGAGATGGCCGCCTCGATGCGCGGGCCATGCTCGGTGAAAAATTCTTCCCGCCAGCGGCCGAATTCGGCTTCGCCGATGCGATGTTCACCGCAGATTTCCGCCACCGGCCTGCCCGCCAGCACCTGGAGCACTGCCCCGGCCCTGGCAGCCGGATCCGGCCGCCCCTTGCGCACAACCACTGGCCCTCCCCCGACGACAGGACCGTACACGAAAGATTCTTACGACTTTTTTGAAGTCTGGAGTATTGGCTAATTAGGCCACCTTGTAAACTCGCTAGCCGTATCTCAGGAATGGGGACTAGTACTTTGATTAACAAAGGGATAAAATAGTCGCCGGGCGGGAATTCCTGTTACCGGAAGACACGGAGATCATGGCCAAGAAATACGACGAGAGTTCAGTCAAGAAGTTGAGAGGCATCGAGCCCGTCCAGCGGCTCCCGGGGATGTATACCCGGACATCCGACCCCACCCACATCATCCAGGAAGCCATCGACAACGCGGCCGACGAGGCGCTCGGCGGCCACGCGGACAAGATCGACGTGACCGTGCACCAGGACGGCTCGGTGACCGTCACCGACAACGGCCGCGGCATCCCGATCGGTATCCACCCGGAAGAGAAGATCCCCACCGTCGAGCTGGTGCTGACCGAGCTCCACGCCGGCGCCAAGTTCTCGCGCACCGACGCGGAGGCTGCCTACAAGTTCTCCGGCGGCCTCCACGGCGTAGGTATCTCGGTGACCAACGCGTTGTCCGAGAAGCTGGAGGTCGAGATCAAGCGCGACGGCGGCGTGCACCAGATTACATTTTCAGACGGCGCAGTCACGAAGAAGCTGAAGAAGACCGCCAGCGTGGGCGAGAAGAACACCGGAACGTCGCTGCGCATCTGGCCGAACAAGAAGTACTTCGATTCCCCGAAAGTGTCGCTCGACGATCTCGAGCGCATCGTGCGTTCCAAGGCGGTGCTGCTGCCGGGCGTGAAGGTCACGCTCAATATCGAAACGGCAAAAGAGACCAAGAAGCAGACCTGGAACTACCCCGAGGGGATGAAGGGCTACCTGACCGAGCTGATCGGCAAGGGAAACGCGGTGGCGCCGGTGTTCGACGGCGAGAAGTACGTGGCCGAGGCGGACGCCAACGGCTTCCACGCCGGCGAAGGCGCGGGCTGGGCGTTCGCCTTCGTCGACGACGACAAGGGCTACGGCGAGTCGTACGCCAACCTGATTCCTACGCCCGCCGGCGGCACGCACGAGGCGGGATTGCGCGAAGGCATCTTCGAGGCGGTCAAGGCGTTCGTCGATTATCACAACCTGATCCCGAAGGGCATCAAGCTCCTCGCCGACGACGCCTGGTCGCGCACCGTCTACTTCCTCTCGGCGAAAGTGCTGGAGCCGCAGTTCCACGGCCAGACCAAGGAGAAGCTCTCCAACCGCGACGCGGTGAAGCTGGTCGCGGAAATGGTGCGCGACCCGTTCGCGCTGTGGATGAACAGCAACGTCGAGAACGGCAAAAAGATCGCCAACCTGGTCATCCAGCAGGCGGTCGAGCGCTCGCGCACGGTGCAGAAGGTCGAACGCAGGAAGTCCTCGAGCGTGGTGATCCTCCCGGAGAAGCTGACCGACTGCGAGTCCACCGACATGAACGAGAACGAGCTGTACCTGGTCGAGGGCGACTCGGCCGGCGGCTCGGCCAAGCAGGCGCGCGACAAGCGCTACCAGGCGATCTACCGCATGCGCGGCAAGGCGCTCAATTCCTGGGAGGTGAAGCGCGAGCTGCTGTTCTCCAACGCCGAGATCCACGACATCGCGGTGGCCGTGGGCGTGGACCCGCACGACGAGAAGGACAATCCCGACCTCGCGGGCCTGCGCTACGGCAAGATCGCCGCGATGACCGACGCGGACGTGGACGGGGCGCACATCTCCGTGCTGCTGTTGACGCTCTTCTACCGCCACTTCCCGAAACTGATCGAGAAGGGCCACATCTACATCGCCTGCCCGCCGCTCTACAAGGTGGACGTGCCCGGCCACGGCAAGCGCCAGGCGAAGAAGCTCTACGCGCTCGACGAGGACGAGCTGAAGTCCATCCTCGACCGCGCGCGCGATGACGGCATCAAGCGCGAATCCGTGTCGATCCAGCGCTTCAAGGGCCTGGGCGAGATGAATCCCGGGCAGCTGTGGGAGACCGCGTTGAACCCCGACACGCGACGCCTGCTCAAAGTGCGTATCGAGGACAAGAACGGCACCTACAAGCTGTTCAACATGCTGATGTCGAAGAAGGAAGCCGAGAAGCGCTGCGAGTGGATGGAAGAGAACGGCAGCACGGTCGAGGCGGATGTTTAAGGGACAGCGTCGCAGAGACAACGTCTCGGATACGACGCTGCAGATGAGGCGTCGCAGGTGAAGCGTCGCAGATACAACGTCTCAGATGAGGCGGAAACTACGCTGTACGCGAGACGCACTACCTGAGACGTATTACCCGAGACGTATTACCTGAGACGCTCTATCTGAGACGCAGTTTGAGCAAGTGACGGGTGACGAGAAGCGAGCCATGATGGACGCGAGAAAACAAGCCAAGGACGACGCGACGCTCGACCTGTTCGAGCAGGCCGGCGCGCAATCAACGGGAAAATCGGACATGAAGGCTGTGAAGGCACCCGCGAAAGCGAAGAAAGGCAGGAAAGGCGGCAAGGACAGCGCGGCCGGCCAGGTCGCCGCCGCCGGGCGCGGTGGCGGCGGCAGCAAGGGCGGCGGCGGATCAGCCACGGCCGCGGGTGACGACTTCATCGACATGGCGTCGTTCGCCGAGAAAAGCTACCTCACCTACGCGATGAGCGTGGTGCGCGGGCGGGCGATCCCGAACGTCGAGGACGGCCAGAAGCCGGTGCAGCGCCGCATCCTCTACGCGATGAACGAGCTGGGCCTGAAGACGGGCGTCCAGCATTCCAAGTCCGCGCGCATCGTCGGCGAGGTGCTCGGCAAGTTCCACCCGCACGGCGATGCTTCGACCTACGAAGCGCTGGTGCGCATGGCGCAGGATTTCTCGCTGCGCTATCCCCTGATCGACGGCCAGGGCAACTTCGGCACGCAGGACGGCGACCCCGCCGCCGCCTACCGCTACACGGAAGCGCGGCTCACCCCGCTTGCCGACCTGCTGCTGTCCGAGATCGACCAGGACACGGTCGATTTCATCCCCAACTACGACGGGCGCCTGAAGGAGCCCAAGCTCCTGCCCGCGCGCCTGCCGATGCTGCTGCTCAACGGCGCCTCCGGCGTGGGCGTGGGCATGGCGTGCGAGCTGCCGCCGCACAACATGAAGGAAGTGGCGGAGGCGGCGGTGTTCATGATCAAGCACCCGAACGCCACGCCGAAATCCCTGATGCACATCATCAAGGGACCGGACTTCCCCGGCGGCGGCCAGATCATCAGCCCGCAGGAGGAGATCCTCGAAGCGTACAAGACCGGCCGCGGCTCGCTGCGCGCGCGCGCGCGCTGGAAAGTCGAGACCATGGCGCGCGGCCAGTGGCAGATCGTGGTGCACGAGCTGCCGCCGACGACGTCGGTAAAGAAGGTGATGGGGGAAATCGAAGCGCTCACCAACCCGCGCCCCAAGGAAAAAGGCGGCAAGGTCACCGCGACGCAGGCGAACCTCAAGCAGGTGGTGCTGAACCAGCTCGAGAAGATCAACGACGAGTCGGACAAGGACAACAAGCTGCGGCTGGTTCTGGAGCCGCGCTCCTCGCGCCAGGACCCCGACGAGTTCATGCGCTTCATGCTCACGCACACCAGCATGGAAGAGAACTTCCCGATCAACCTGGTGGCGCTGGGACTGGACGGCCGGCCGACGCGCAAGAACATCGCGGAACTGGTCGGCGAATGGGTGCAGTTCCGCATCAGCACCGTCACGCGGCGCTCGAAATTCCGGCTGGGACAGGTGGAGAAGCGCATCCACATTCTCGAGGGCCGCGTCATCGTCCTGCTCAACATCGACAAGGTCATCAAGGTCATCCGCAACTCGGACGAGCCGAAGCAGGACCTGATGAAGCAGTTCAAGCTGACCGAGGTGCAGGCCGAGGACATCCTCGAGATCCGGCTGCGGCAGCTGGCGCGCCTCGAGGGCATCAGGATCGAGACCGAGCTGAAGGAGCTGAAGGAAGAGCGCAAGGGGCTGAAGGGCCTGCTCGGGTCGGAAGAAGAGATGAAGAAGCTCGTCGCGGACGAGATCCGCAACGACACCAAGACCTACGGCGACGCGCGCCGCACGCAGATCGAAAAAGCCGAGCGCGCGACGTTCGAGCGCCAGGTCATCGACGAGCCGCTCACCATCATCGTCTCGCGCAATTTCTGGGTGCGCGCGCGCACCGGTCACAAGCTCGACCTGTCCGACACCAACTACAAGAACGGCGACGGGCCGTACGCGATCTTCGAGACGCGCTCGGTGCACCACGTGGGCTTGGTCGACTCCACCGGCCGCGCGTTCAGCGTAGAGTGCTCCGAGCTGCCCAGCGGCAAGGGCGACGGCCAGCCGCTCGCCTCGTTCATCGAGCTCGCGCCGGGCGCAAAACTCGCGCAGGTGGTGGACGCGCAGCCGGGGAAGAAATACCTGTTCGCGAATTCCGGCGGCTACGGCTTCGTCGGGAAGACCGAGGACCTGCTGACGCGCGTGAAGGCGGGCAAGAGCTTCATGACGATCGAGCAAGGCGAGGAAGTGGTCCGCCCCGCCGCGGTGCCCGAGAAGCCCGAGCTCGCGGCGGCGTTCTCCGAGGAAGGCCGCATGCTGCTGTTCCCGGCGGAAGAGCTGAAGGAACTGGGCCGCGGCCGCGGCATCACGCTGATGGGCCTCAACGACGACGAGAAGCTGGTCGCGGTCGGCTTCGCCAACTCCAAGGAAGTGACCGTGGCGGGCATCTCGCGCTCGGGCAAGGAGAAGTCCGTCAAGATCGACGGCGGCGACCTGAAGAAGCACATCCTGCGCCGCGCGAGGAAGGGGTGCCTGTTGCCCGGCAAGCTCAAGCCGACGGGGGTCGAGTAACTTTAAGGATGAAGGAGTGAGCCGGGGTTTCGAAGAATGTGCCTGCGCACATTCGAGCCGGCGAACGCCCAATCTGATGCAGCAGCATTGGGCAGTGGACGGATGACCCCCGGCGTTCGCCGGTAGTCAGCAGATAAAAAACGGCGGCCGAATCGGCCGCCGTTCTGTTTTTGGGGTTAAGCCCCCGTCACTCGTCACCCGTCACTCGTCACGCCTTATCGAGCCAGCGGATCCGGCCGCATCTGGAACTTCACCACCTTGGGCCGGTTTTCCTTGCCGCCCTCCAGGTGAAATATCGTCCGCGTGGAATAGGTCGTCCACAGCGCCCGGCCCTTCCAGCCGGCCCCGGCATTGTCGATGCGCCCTTCGACCCACTTGGTATAGAAGCCCATGGGATAGGGAACCACCACGTTGAGCCACTTGCCGTCCACCAGGGCAAGCAGCGACCCGTTCATGTTGCCGGTGGCGATCGGCACGTTGTTGCCCAGCCCGAACGTGTTGAACTGGTCCACCCAGACGTAGTAGCTCGCCTCGACGCTGCCGGACTCCTTCACGTCCCGGAACTGCGGGCCGGGGAAGGGATAGAGCGTCCAGCCCTCGGGGCAGTGCTTGCCGGTCGCGGTCGGCCCGTTCAGGACCTTGCATTTGCTGCGGTCGAATTTCCCAAGATGCCCGCTCGACAGGGAAACCCAGTAAATGCCGTTGCGATCGATATCCCCGCCGCGCGGCGCGTAGCCCGGCAATGGCGGCTCATAGACCTCGGCGAGCGCGGTCTCCACGGGATTGGATCCCGGATTGAGGCGGACGACGTAGCCGGGGAACGGATTCCCCAGCGCCGTGCCCCACACCGATCCGTCCACCGGGTTCACGGCCACCGCGTAGATGTTGGTCGCGACCCGCTTGTCCTTCTTCGGGTCGAGCGGCTGGTTGGGCTCGACGTACTCGTCGCGCCGGCCGTTGGCATTGGTGTCGAGAATGAACGGCGTCCAGCCCTGCGCGCGCGCCTCGTCGCCGGTCTCCTCGAACACCTTGCGGTTGAACCAGCCGACGACGCCCGGGCCGGTGGTGCCGCTCGAGGTCCACAAGGTGTTGTTCGCGTCCTCGGCAAAGTTCAGGTGGTGCGTCGGGAAGCACGTGGAGATCAGCGTGAACTTGCCGCTCACCGGATCGTACATGGACAGGTGCCGGCCCGAGTTCTCCAGCGGATACGCTTTCGCCGACGGATGGCTCGATCCCTTCCTGCAGAAATCCGGGTTGTCCGGGTGACGGACGCGGGCAGTGAACCAGACCCGGCCCTTCTCGTCCATCATCGGGTTGTGGTTGCTGGTCTTGCTGTCCCAGATCGGTTCCGGCCCCCATATCGGCGAAGGCTGCATCGGCGCGGTCTTCGAGGACGGCGTCTTCGGGTCACGCACCGGGTGCAGCACCTGGGTCGCGGTGTGCGTGTTCGGATCGAGAACCGGGACCCAGTCCGTGCTGTCCTCGGGCGAGCCGTAAAACTTTCCATTGGGGAAGAGCGTAGGCTTGCGCCGGTCCGTCCCGATGAGATCGTGCATGTAGCCCGTGGGCGTGCTCCAGTCCCACAGTGTCAGCACGACGTTACGCTCCACGCCCTTGGGCCGCTCCGGCCGCGCGAACGGCAGCTCGCCCGCGGCAATGCGATCGGTCCAGTCGCCGAACAGCGCCAGCGCGCGCGGCACGTCGAGCCGCGTGATATCGCGCGCCATCTGGGTCAGGGCCTGCCCGGACTGGATGCGCCGCCCCCATGCGTCGGCGGATTTCATGTGGGCGAAGTCCTTGGGTATCGCGCGCGTGTAAGGCGTGCCGAGCGCGTGGCAGCCGATGCAGCCGTTGGACTTCACGACGTTCACCCATTCAGGCTGGGTATTCACCTTGCCGACGGGAAACTCGCTCGCGGCCGGAACCTTGAGCATGGAGTACCAGTAGATCGGCGGGTAGATCTGCGCGGCCGCGGCCGCATTTGGCGCCGACGCCGCGGTCAGGTTCACGGCCGTGCCCGGCGCGGCCTGGACTTTTGCCGTGTCCACGAGCCCGTAGCCGCGCGCCCAGACGTTGTAGCGGGCCTTCGGCAGATCCGGTATGAGGTAGCGCCCGCGCTCGTCGGTGACCACGATCTTCGAGAACTGGGTGGGCAGATCCCGGGTTTCGGCGATGACCCAGACACCGGCCTCCGGCCCGTTCGGGCCGGACACCATGCCGCCGAGGTCGTTGCTGCCGACACTGGCCGAGTCGCCGTCCTGCGAGCCCATCTGGCCCGCGCAGGCCGCCAGAATCGCGACGATGCCGGCCGCCGCAATACCCCAAAGCACGTTTTTCCTGGTGTTCATTTCCCGCTCCTCCCGTTTTTTTGGCGCTGAGATGAATAAGAGGGTTGATCCCCCTTTTCCTGCATTCTGTCCCTTTTACCCGTCACCCGTCACTCGCCACCGAGTCAATCAGGTTTCGCCCCGGATGCCTTCACGACCTTTTCCCACTTCCTGATCTCGGACTTGATGTAGGCCCCGAACTGCTCGGGCGTGGAACCGACGATCTCGAAGCCGAGGCCGTCGAGCCGCTGCACGACGTCGGGCTGCTTGAGTATCTTGACGAGTTCGCCGTGCAGGCGCGTGATGATCGGCTTGGGCGTCCCGGCCGGCGCGAGCACGCCGTACCAGGCGGTCGCTTCAACGCCGGGGAAACCCTGCTCCGAGAGGGTCGGCACTTCGGCCAGCGCGGGCGAGCGCTTCGGGCCGGTCACCGCCAGCGCGCGCAGCTTGCCAGCCTTGATGTGCACGATGGTCGAGGAAAACCCGCTGTACATCAGCTGGACGTGCCCGCCCAGGATATCGGTCACCGCCTGGCCGCTGCCTTTGTAGGGCACGTGCGTGATCCGGATCTTCGCGAGGTTGTTGATGAGCTCGCCGGTGAGGTGTCCCACGCTGGCGACGCCGGTCGAGGCAAAGCTGAGCGCGCCAGGCTTGGCCCTGGCAAGCGCAATCATTTCCTGCAGGGATTTCACCGGCACCGACGGGTGCGCAGTCAGCACGTTGGGTGACGAGGCAGGCTGGGTGATCGGTGCGAAATCCTTTACCGGGTCGAACGGCAGCTTGCCGTAAAGGCTGGGCGCGATCGCGAGGTTGGCGATGTAGCCCAGCACCAGGGTGTGGCCGTCGGGCGGCGACTTGGCAACGATCTCCATGCCGATGTTGCCGTTGCCGCCGGAGCGATTGTCCGCCACCACCTGGTGCCCGAGCGCGTCGGCGAGCTTGGTGCCGAGCGTCCGCGCGAGCGTGTCGGTGCTCCCGCCCGGCGCAAACGGCACCACGAACCGCACCGGCCGCGTGGGGTATTGCTGCGCGTTTGCTGCAAACGTCGCAAACGCGCAGCAAAGGAGGAAGGCGGAAGGCGAAAGGCTAAAACGTAAACCGTTTTTAACTACCGCACTGCGGGGGTCATCCTTCATCCTTCATCCTTCAGGCGACTCCGCCGTCCGTCGTCACCCGTTTTTATTCTTCAACGCGTTGACGTCGTTGCGCCAGCGCTCCCACGCCCAGCGCTGGTCTTCGCGGATCGATTCGTCCTCGAGCATGCCGCGGACCAGCGCGGTGACGTCGGACTCGTAGCCCTTCGGCCGCCGCTTCAGCGTCCACTTCTTGCCCAGCGCGAACACCGGGGATTTCAGGATTTCTCTTAATTTCATAAATGCGTGATGAGTGATAGGTGATAAGTGATAGGCGTTTTCTTTCCGGCTGCGCCGGGGGTCTTATCACTTATCACTTGTCACCTCTTTCATATAGCAGGAGCACGTCTCCAGGATCTTCGTGTCTGCCGGCAACGATTTAGGCGGGCCATAGCCGGCGACGTAGCTGAGGAAATCGGTGATCACAACGCCGACCACCAGCACCCCCGATCCACTCCTGCTGAGTGATGCGTGGCCGCCGGGCGCGTTGGACGACGGTACCTGGCCGGATGAGAAGGACGCCCTGCCGCCCGAGAACTGGGTCGAGCCGCTGACCTGCGTGCTCGTGGCCGTCGAGGCCTGGCCTTTGCCTGAAGACTGGACACCATACGTCTTCACGTAACAGCCCGTGAGCGGCAGGCAAAGCAGGAGGGCAAGGCCGGCGCGCGTGGCAATCCGCAT
>Ga0137410_10002296_pt1 | contig 13024 bp, 10 predicted proteins | sample CZODoug1_16funga_FD_108878 | JGI IMG/M metagenome (GOLD analysis project Ga0137410, IMG submission 108878) | Vadose zone soil fungal communities from Angelo Coast Range Reserve, California, USA - CZODoug1_16fungal (Illumina Assembly) | ecosystem: Environmental > Terrestrial > Soil > Vadose zone... | reverse complement strand
TCACCTATACGCCATCACAGCGCTGGCCCGTCATTCTCTTCTTGCACGGCGCCGGTGAGCGCGGCGACGACGGCCTCCTTCCGACCCAAGTGGGCTTGGGCGCCGCCGTCCGCCTGAATGCCGCCCGTTTCCCAGCGATCATCGTCTTTCCACAGCTGCCGGCGGAGTCGCTCTGGGCGGGAGTGCCCGCGCAAGTCGCCATGTCTGCGCTCGAGCAAGTGAGCCGAGAGTTCCAAATCGATTCGGACCGCGTGTATCTCACGGGTCTCTCGATGGGCGGCAATGGCGTGTGGTACCTCGCGTATCGCTATCCGTCGCGCTTTGCGGCCCTCGTCCCAATCTGCGGTTTCGTGACGCCGTTCTTTCCTACGGCCCGGCCGTTCACGCCGGTCGTTCCCGCAGATAGCGGCCCACCGTTCGACGCGCTGGCTCGGCAGCTGCGGCGCGTCCCGACCTGGATCGTCCACGGCGAGATCGACGGGGCGGTTCCCGTCGAACAGTCGCGTCAGGCCGCGGCGGCCTTCAAGGCTGCCGGGGCTCCCGTGCAGTATTTCGAGGTGCTGGGGACGAATCACAACGTGTGGGACGCGGCATACGGGTCGCCGGCGCTCGTGAGTTGGCTCTTCGCGCAGCGCAGGTCGCGCTGATTCCACTGGGACAATTCTCACACCATGACCGACGAACTCACCCGACGTGACTTCATGACCGCCGCGAGCGCCGTGGCCGGTGCTGCCCTCTGGCCCGCCGCGGACACTGCCGAGCGGGCTCCCGCCCGCCCCGCCGACGGCACGGTGGTCCTCTTCCAGGGCGACTCCATCACCGACGCCGGTCGAGACCGCGCCGCGGCGGATCCGAACGCGGCACACGCCCTCGGCTCGGGGTACCCACTGCTCGTCGCCTCGGCCGCGCTCGCGGCTCATCCCGATCGCGCGCTGCGGTTCTACAATCGCGGCGTCAGCGGCAACAAGGTCCCGGACCTCGCAGCCCGCTGGGCCACCGACACTGTGGCGCTGGCGCCGGACGTGCTGAGCATCCTGATCGGCGTGAATGACTTCTGGCACAAGCTGAGCAGCGGCTACACCGGCACCGTCGAGGACTACGAGCACCAATACACGGCGCTGCTCGATGATACCCGGCGCGCCCTCCCGCGCACCCGCATCATCGTGCTCGAGCCATTCGTGCTGCACTGCGGCGCGGTGGACAATCGCTGGTTCCCTGAATTCGACCAGCGTCGCGCCGCGGCCGAGCGCGTCGCCCGCCATGCGGGAGCGACGTTCGTGCCGCTCCAGCAAATGTTCGACGACTTGACGCACAAGAGCACGCCGCAGTACTGGGCCGCTGACGGCGTCCATCCCACGCCCGCGGGACACGGCGTCATCGCGGAGCGGTGGCGCCGCGCTGCGAAGCTTTGAGACCGATCGTCGCGGCCGCCCTCGGCCTGCTGCTCAACGCCGCCCGGCTTGCGGCTCAAGGCACGGCGCTCGACGCCTTCCACGGCAACATCGCGGCCATTCACGCGCGCAATCGCGCCGCCTACCTCTCGTACTACTTGCACACACCGACCCTTGCGCGCGTCGGCCCCGAGGGGCTCCGTCAGGGTTACGACTCCTTTGCCACCGGAGGCGCGTCCTGGCCCGACACGCTGGTCGCGACGCATGTCCGCGTCGTGCCGGTGACGCCGGACGTGGCCTACGGCGTGTACCGCTACCGCGTGGTGGACTCGAGCGGCAGCGTGCGCGGCGTGAGCGAGCGCGTGCTGGTCCGGACGCCCGCCGGGTGGAAGATCGCGGTAACGACCGCCTTCCCGACGCCCGACGCCGCGCCTCCGCCGATCGCGATCGTCGGCGCCACGCTGGTGGACGGCACCGGCGCGGCAGCGGTACGGAATGCCGTGGTCGTGATGCGCGAGGGCCGGATCGCCTGCGCGGGGCCGCGGGCCACCTGCCAGGTGCCCGCCGACGCCGATACGGTGAGCGCCGTGGGCAAATGGCTCATCCCGGGATTGATCGACACCCACGTGCACTTCTCCCAGACGGGCTGGGTCGACGGACGACCCGACGCGCTGGACCTGCGGGACCGCTACCCCTACGAGACCGTCGAGGCGGACCTGCACGCGAGACCTGAACGGTTTTTCCGCTCGTACTTGTGCAGCGGGGTCACCTCGGTCTTCGACGTGGGAGGCTACCCCTGGACGCTGGAGCTCCAGGCGCGGACGGCTCGGAGCACCACGGCACCCCGCGTGCGGGCCGCCGGGTCGCTGCTCTCGACCATCGACTTCTGGCTGAACCTGCCCGACCAGCGCCAGTTCATTTATATGGCGGACGAGGCCACGGTGCGGCAGGCGGTACGCGCGCACAAGACCTGGGGCGCCGCCGCCATCAAAGTGTGGTACATCATGCCGCCCCAGCCGCCCGACACCGCTCGCATGTCGGCGCTGGTGCACGCCGCCGGCGACGAAGCGCGCAAGGTCGGGTTGCCGCTGATCGTCCACGCCACCGGTCTGTGGGAGGCAAAGGATGCGCTGCGCGCCGGCGCGCGCGTGCTCGTGCACTCGGTGTGGTCCGCGCCGGTGGACGACGAGTTCCTGACGCTCGCCCGGCGCCAGGCGACGATCTACGTGCCGACCCTCACGGTCCCCGACGGCTACCGCCAGGTCGCCGCGCGGCATTTCGAGCGCGATCGACAGCCGCTCGCCTGCGTCGACCACACGACGCGAGCCAAGGCACTGGCCACCGACACGGTGGCGCTCGCGCAGCGCCCCAGCGACTCCCTGCTCGCGGCGCGAACGGCACGGACCGCCCGATCGCTCGCACAGGCCCAGGCGAACCTCAAGCGGGTGCATGACGCCGGCATCCCCATCGCGCTCGGCACCGATGCCGGGAACCCGCTGACCTTGCACGGCGCATCGGTGTTCCAGGAGCTCGAAGCGATGCAGGCCTCGGGCCTCACGCCGCGCGACGTGCTCGTTGCCGCCACCGCGAACGCGGCTCGTGCCCTCGGGCTCGACAGCACGGGGACGGTTACCGCGGGCGCCACAGCCGACCTGGTCGTGTTGGACGCCGATCCACTCAGCGACATCCGCAACGTCCGCCGAATCGCACTGGTGGTACGCCGGGGTGAGGTGTATACCCGGCACGAGCTGGAATACTAGGGTCCTTTTCCTGTCAACCTTGCCACGAGGTTCCGTGCGTATGCGCTTCACCGCTCGTCCGATCGCCGCTTGCGGTCTCGGGCTCCTGCTCATCGGCCTGGCCCCGGCGTCGACCGACGACCTCCGCGGCTTCACGGCCGCATCCGCCAAGGCCCAGCGCGAATGGGAGGCCAAGTTCCGCGCGATCCCGTCCCCCGACTCGCTGCGTGCGTACATGCGCCGTCTGTCGGCGCGCCCGCATCACGTCGGCTCGCCGTACGACAAGGACAACGCCGAATGGCTGCTCGCCAAGTTCAAGAGCTTCGGCCTCGACGCGGCGCTAGAGACGTTCGACGTGCTGTTCCCGACGCCCCAGGAGCGCGTCGTGGAGCTCGTGGCACCCAGCACGTTCCGCGCCAAGCTGCAGGAGCCGCCGCTGCCGGGCGACCCGACCTCGAGCCAGCAGGCGGAGCAGCTCCCCACCTACAACGCCTACTCGATCGACGGCGACGTCACGGCCCCGCTCGTGTACGTGAACTACGGCGTGCCGGCGGACTATGAGCGGCTGGAGCGGCTGGGCGTGTCGGTCAAAGGCGCGATCGTCATCGCGCGCTACTTCGGGTCGTGGCGCGGCATCAAGCCCAAGGTGGCGGCGGAGCACGGCGCCGTCGGCTGTATCATCTACTCGGATCCCCGGGAGGACGGCTACACCCAGGGCGACGTTTATCCGCAAGGTCCCTGGCGTCCCAGGGACGGCGTGCAGCGCGGCAGCGTCATGGACATGCCGCTCTATCCCGGCGACCCGCTCACGCCCGGCGTGGGAGCCACCAAGGACGCGAAGCGGCTCGCGGTGAGCGAGGCGCTCACCATCACCAAGATCCCGGTATTGCCTATTTCGTACGGCGACGCGCAGCCGCTGCTCGCGGCCCTGCGCGGCCCCACGGCGCCGGTAGAGTGGCGCGGCGGACTCGGCATCACCTATCACGTGGGCCCCGGACCCGCCAAGGTGCACCTGCGCGTGAAGTCCGACTGGAGCTTGAAGACACTGTACGACGTGATCGCGCGCATTCCCGGCGCGACCGCGCCCGACGAGTGGGTGATCCGCGGCAACCATCACGACGCTTGGGTGAACGGCGCCGAGGACCCGATCTCGGGCCTGGTGCCGCTGCTCGAAGAGGCGCGCGCGTACGGCCAGCTGCTGAAGCAGGGCTGGAAGCCGCGCCGCACCATCATCTACGCGGCCTGGGACGGTGAAGAGCCCGCGCTGCTCGGCTCGACCGAATGGGTCGAGGCCCACGCCGATGAGCTGGCCGGCAAGGCCGTGGCCTACCTGAACAGCGACACCAACAACCGGGGCTACCTGGAGGTCGGTGGCTCGCACACGCTCGAAGCCTTCATCAATGACGTGGCACGGGAGATCGACGATCCCGAGACCAGGCTCACCGCCTGGAAGCGGGCCCAGCTGCGCGCCATCGCCGACGCGAGCACGGCCGACCTCCGACAGGAGGCCCGGCAGCGGGCCGACTTGCGCATCGAGGCGCTCGGATCGGGCTCGGACTTCACCCCGTTCCTGCAGCACATCGGGGTCGCGACCTTGAACCTCGGCTTCGGGGGCGAGGGCGGCGGTGGCATCTACCATTCGATCTACGACGACTTCAAGTGGTACACGACGTTCGACGACACGTCCTTCGTGTACGGGCGCGCCCTGGCGCAGACGGTGGGGACCGCGGTGCTGCGGCTCGCCGATGCCGAAGTCGTACCGTACCAGTTCACCGCCTTCGGCGAGACGGTGGGCCGCTACGTGAAGGAGGTGGAAAAGCTGCTGCAGGAGAAGCAAGACACCGTGCGCGAGCGCAATCGCCAGCTCGACGAGGGCGTGTACACCGCGACCGCCGACCCCCGGCAGCCCTCCGTACCTCCGGCGCGGGAGGAGCTGCCGCCGTATCTGAGCTTCGCGCCGCTCGACAACGCGATCGACGCGCTCAACCGGACCGCGGAGCGCTACGAGCGGGCGTTCGCGAAGGCCCAGGCGAACGGCGGAGCCGCGTTCGCCAAGCCCGACGTGCGGGCGCTGAACGCCACGCTGCGCCAGAGCGAGCGCGCGCTCATGAGCGCCACCGGTCTGCCGCGGCGACCCTGGTACCGCCACCAGATCTACGCGCCCGGGTTCTATACCGGCTACGGCGTCAAAACGCTGCCCGGCGTGCGCGAGGCGATCGAGCAGAAAAACTGGTCGGAAGCCGAGCAGCAGATCGCGGTCACCGCGCAAGCGCTGGCCGCGCACACGGGCGTGGTCGCTCGGGCGGCCGAGCAGCTGGAGAAGCTCGCGCCCTAAGGCCACCGTTGACGCCGCCGCCACTCACCACCTAGAATGCGAGGGGAAAGCGACCGGGAGGCCCGCATGCAACGTAGCATCCGCACCGCTGCGCTGACCGCCATTCTGCTGCTGCCCCTCGCCACCGCCGCTCCGGCGGATTGGCGCACGCTCAACTCGGCGCAGGCCGCGCCGTCCTACACCTATCGGGGCACCATTCGGGCCATCAATGCCCGGACCGGAACGCTCGAGCTGATCACCGGCGTCGGGTTGTCGCTCCGGGTCGTGGAAATCACCACGGCACGGACGACGCGCATTCTGACCGCCAGCGCAACGCCGCGTCTCGCCGAGCTGAAGCCCGGCGACGTGGTGCGCGCCCAGTGCCGGCGCACCAGCGCGGGCCTGGTGGCGGACCAGATCGAAAAGCTTAAGGTCGGCGCACCGTGACCCGCCCCGGGGTCGCGGTCGCCCTCCTGCTGTTCGCCCTCGGCTGCAAGAAGCCCGTCCAGCCCGGGGATCCCCTGTCGGGTCTGTTCGAGCAGCAGCTCGACCGGTTCGCGCGCGGCAAACTCGTGTTCGACAGCGTGTTCACCCCCGCGACGGGGCTCGGCCCCCTATTCAACTCGGTCGCCTGCGGCGAGTGCCACGAGAAGCCGGCGGGTGGCCGCGGCGACGAGGTCGAAGTCCACGCTACGGCATTCCGCGGCGGGGTGTGCGACCCGCTGGTCCAGGAGGGTGGGCCGGTGATCCAGCGGCACGCCATTCCCGCGCTCAAGCAGGCTCTGGGCATCGACAGCGAGCCGTTCCCGCCGTCGGCCACGGCGCGCGGGCTGCGCACGTCGCCGGTGGTGTTCGGGCGCGGCCTCCTGGACTTCGTTCCCGACTCCGTCATCCTCGCCTACGCCGACCCCGACGACAAAGACCACGACGGCGTGCGCGGGCGTCCCAATCGCTTCGTGGACGGCCGCATGGGCCGATTCGGCCGCAAAGCCTTCGTCCCCACCCTGCGGGAGTTCAACGCGGGCGCGTTCGTCGCCGAAATGGGCGTGACCGACCCCGCGCAGCCGACCGAAGAGAACATCGGGGGGAAGCCGATCCCCGCCGGGGTGGACGCCGTCGCCGATCCGGAGCTCTCGCAGGAAGCATTCAACCTGACGGACGACTTTGTCCGCTTCCTCGCGCCGCCGACGCCCCTGAAGGTGGGTCAGGAAGGACGGCGCGGCCGCCAGCTCTTCTCACAGATCGGGTGCGCCGCCTGCCACCGCCCCACGCTGCGCACTGGGCCCCGGGGAATGCCCGCTTTGCGCAATCGCGAGTTCGCCGCCTACACCGACCTGTTGCTCCATGACATGGGGCCCGATTTGGCCGACATCTGCCTCGGCCAAGCGGGGCCGGCGGACTTCCGCACGGAGCCGCTCCTCGACCTGCGGGGCGCCGAGCATTTCCTGCACGACGGGCGGGCGACCACGCTGGAGCAGGCGATCGAGCTGCATGGGGGCGAGGGCTCCGGCGCCCGTGACCGCTTCAAGGGCCTGTCGGCCACCGACCGCGCGGCCGTGGTCGCTTTCCTTAAGTCTCTGTAAGAAACGCCCCGACCAGGGGGTGGGGCTTGAAGAAATCCGCAGGGGTTTTTAGCATCCCTGCGCCATGCCCTTCCTGTCTGTCAGCGACGTTTCCAAGCGATTCGGCGGAGTGACCGCGGTCGACCACGTTTCCTTCGCGGTCGACCGCGGTCAGGTCGTGGGCTTCCTCGGTCCCAATGGGGCCGGCAAGTCCACGACCATGCGCATGATTACCCAGTACTACGAGCCGGACACCGGCACGATCGCGCTCGACGGGGTCCCGCTCGCCGACGCGGCCCGGGCGGCCAAGCGCCACATCGGGTATCTCCCCGAGAACAACCCGCTGTACGAGGACATGCTGGTCCACGATTACCTCGCCTTCATCGCCGATCTGCGCGAGCTCGCGGGCCTGCCCCGCCGTCAGGCTTTGGATGAAGCCGTCACTGGGACGGGCATCGAAACGGTGTACTACCGGCCGATTTCCGAGCTGTCGAAGGGATTCCGCCAGCGGGTCGGTCTCGCGCAGGCGATCCTGCACCGCCCCGACCTCCTGGTGCTCGACGAGCCGACGGAGGGGCTCGATCCCAACCAGCGCGTCGAGATCCGCCGCTTGATCGGCGCCCTCGGCAAGGACCGCACCGTCATCCTGTCGACCCACGTGCTCTCCGAAGTCCAGCAGACCTGCTCGCGCCTGCTGATCATCAGCCGGGGGAAGATCGTGGCCGACGGACCGGTAGACCAATTGATCGCCAAAGCCGCGGGGGCGGTCGAGATCGCCGTCGAGGCGTCCGGCGCGGGTGTCGCGGACGCGCTCGGCAAGCTGCCCGGCGTTCGCCGCGTCACGCCGGCACCCAGTGTGGGCGACGGCCGCGTCGCCGTCACGCTCACCGCCGATGGCTCGCGCGACGTGCGACCGGAGATCTTCGCGCTGGCCGCGTCCCGGGGCTGGACCCTGTATGAGCTGCACCGCCAGGCCGGCAGCCTCGAGGACTTGTTCCAGCAGCTCACGCAGGCGCCGGGAGAGTAGCGATGCGGGCCGTCTGGACCATTGCGCGGCGCGAGCTGAAGGCGCTGTTCGATCAGCCGGCGGGCTACATCCTGCTGATCGTGTTCACAGCCGTGAACGCCTTCCTCTTTTTTCGCCAGGCGGACCTGTACGGCGTGGCGTCGCTACGCCCGATGCTCGATTTCCTGCCCTGGATCCTGCTGCTGCTCGTCCCGGCGGTGACCATGCGCGCACTCGCCGAAGATGTGCGCTCGGGTACGCTCGAGGTGGTGCTGGCGCAGCCGATCAGCCAGCTGGAGCTGCTGCTCGGCAAGTATCTAGGGCAGGTGCTGTTCCTGTGGCTCGCGCTGGCCATCACGCTCACCATCCCGCTCGGGCTCGCCTTGGGGACCGCGCCCCAACTGGGCATCACGATCGCGCAATATATCGGCGCGGCCCTGTTGATCCTCGCGCTCGCCGGCATCGGCATCTGGGCGTCGAGCGTGACGCGCAATCAAGTCACAGCGTTCATTCTGGGGGTGACGGTGATGTTCGTCCTCATCCTGGTCGGGCTCGACCCGCTCATCGTGGGGCTTCCCGCTCAGCTGGGGGCGATCGCCGCGTCGCTCGGCGTCCTGTCGCACTTTTCGAGCATCGCCCGAGGCGTGATCGACCTGCGCGACGCGGTGTATTTCGTCAGCCTCGCCGTGCTGTTCCTGGTGCTCGCCTATTTCGCGTTGCTGTCCCGCAAAATGACGCCCCAGGGCGAGGCCCTCAAGCGGCTGCGCCTGGGCACCGCGTTACTCGCGGTGGCGGTGATCGTGGTGAACCTGCTACGCATCGGCGGCCGGATCGACCTGACACCCGGGAATTCGTTCACGCTGTCGCCCGCAACGCGACAGCTGCTCGGCACGCTTCCCGATCTCGTGACCGTGAGGCTGTTCACGTCGGCGGCATTGCCGCCCGAAGTGTCCTTCCTGAAGCGCGACGTCGACGATTTGCTGAGCGACTACCGCGCGGCCGGGCACGGCAAGGTGAAGCTGGTCATCGCGGACCCGGCGGCCGACAGCGCCGCGTTGCGAGAGGCCCGCAGCCTGGGCATCCCGCCCGTTCAGTTCAACGTGCTGGGGCAGTCCGAGCTGCAGGTCAAGGAAGGGTACCTGGGAATCGCCGTGCGTTACGGCGACGGCGTGAAGACCATCCCGTTCGTGCAGCAGACCAACGACCTCGAATATCGGCTCACGTCCGACATCCGCGCGCTGACGCACCCCGAGAAGGCGGTCATCGCCTTCGGTGAGATCAGCGACGCGCGCGGCCAGCGCGGCTTCCAGGCGTTGCGCGAGCGGCTGGATGCCCGATATGAGGTCCGCCCCTTCGGGGTGGCCGACACGACCATCGCGGCGGACGTGCGAGTCATCGCTGTCGCCGGCACGCCCGATTCGCTCAGCCCCAACGAGGTCACCCGGCTGAAGGGATTCCTCGACCGCGGCGGAAGCCTGCTCCTGATGGCAGGGGGAATGCAGCTGCAGCTCTCCCAGCAGGGGCCGCCGTTCGCCGGGTCGCGGCGGGTCGGGTGGAACGAGCTGCTCAAGCCGTTCGGCGTCTCGATCGCGTCCAACATGGTGTACGACCTGGCGTCGAACGTGCAGGTCGGCATGCCGTCGCAGTTCGGGCAGGTGCTGGTGCCGTATCCGTTCTGGCTGCGGGCACTCAGCACCAAGGCGGCGCCCGCCAACGCCGACCTCGACGCCGTGGTGCTGCCGTGGACGAGCCAGATCGACACCACCCACACGCCGTCCACCACGGTGACGCCGCTGTTCGTCACCAGCCGCGCCGGCGGCGCGCAGGAGACGATGGTGTTCCTCGACCCGTCCCGACCCTTCAGCCGCGACAGCCTGCACCGGCGGCTCGTGGGGCTGCTCGCGAGCAGGGCGGGATCCGATACCGCGAAGGGAGCCCCCCGCGGCCGTCTGGTGGTGGTCGGCACCAGTGATTTCGCGAGCGACCGGTACGCGCGCAACTCCCCCGAGAACGTCGTATTCGTCGAGAACGCGATCGACTGGCTGGCACAGGACGAGGCGTTGATCGGCATTCGCTCCAAGAACCGCGCTCCGCCGCCGCTCGTGTTCACGAGCGCCGTCGCGCGCGGCGTCGTCAAGTACGGTAACCTCATCGGGGTGCCGGTGCTGCTGATTGTGGCCGGCGTGCTCCGGCTGTTGCAGCGTCGCCAGACGAAGCGTCGGCCGTATCGTCCGCTCGCCACCAGCGCCGCATGAGCGCCAAGCACCTCAAGCTCATCGCCGGCGGTCTGGTCGTCCTGCTGCTCTTGTGGGGCGGCAGCGAGCTGCTGTCGCGCGGCTCCGACTCGGTGGCCGGTTCGCTGGCGCTCCCCGCGCTCACGCCGCCGGAGGTGGACACCATTTCCGTCGTCGGCGGAGCGGACTCGATCGTCCTCGCCAAGCAGTCACCTACGACGTGGACCGTGAACGGGCACCGCGCGGCGCCCGACGCCGTGGGCGAGGTGTTTCAAGCCCTCGCAGACACGGCGCGCCGTGAGCTCGTGGCGCAGGCGCCGTCGTCCTTCGCGCGACTCGGCGTGGACAGCGTCGCCGGACGGCGGTTGCGGCTCGCCCACGCGGGGAAGCCGCTGCTCGAGCTCATCGTCGGTCGCGCCGCCGACTACCAGAGTGCCTACGTGCGCCGCCCGGGCGACGCCCATGTCTATCTCTGGCGCGGCCGCCTCGTCTCCGTGGTAGACCGCCCGGTGGACGGCTTGCGCGACAAACGCATTGCCGCGCTCGAGCCCGACAGTATCGCGGCCCTCGAGGTGGTGCGCGGCAAGGACCGCTATTCCCTGAAGCGGGCCGGCAAGGGCTGGACGTTGAACGGGCGGGCAACCGACTCCGCCGCGGTAGCGCGCTACCTCGACCGCCTGAAGACCATTACCGCGGTGGGGTTCGTCGCGCCCGCCGCCGTGGACTCGGCCAAGGCGCGCGGCGTTCGGCGCCTCGGCGTGCGCGGCGGCCGCGAGGTCCTGCTCACGCTGGCGTTCGATTCGACGACTACCGGCTTCCTGGTGCATCACCTGGCTGGTGTGGGGGGCGAAGGGGCGACGCTGTACCGCATGAATTTTTGGGATGTGGACGGGCTCACGCCGGCGAGTCGCTCACTGCTGCCCGCGAAATAGGGGACCCCAACCCCTTGGCTTCGCGCAGTTTGCCGTCTATTTTGCAGGGCTTACATGGCGGACCTCTCGCTCTCGCGGAGCCAGCTGTTGCTCCTCGCCGGGACGGCCAACCAGCCGCTCGCCGAGGAGATGGCCGAGCACTTGGGGCAGCCGCTGTGTGCGGTGACGATCCGCCGCTTCGCCGACGGGGAAATTTTCGTCAAGATCGACGAGAACGTGCGCGGCCGGGATGTGTTCATCATCCAGCCCACCAACCCGCCGGCGGAGAACCACCTGGAGCTGCTGTTCCTGATCGACGCCGCGCGCCGGGCGAGCGCGGCGCGGATCACGGCGGTGCTGCCGTACTTCGGCTACGCGCGCCAGGATCGCAAGGATCAGCCGCGGGTGGCGATCAGCGCCAAGCTCATGGCGAACCTGATCACGGCGGCGGGCGCGGACCGCGTGCTGGGGATGGACTTCCATTCCCACCAGCTGCAGGGGTTCTTCGACATCCCGGTGGACCATTTGTACGCGGCACCGGTATTCGTGAGCCACTTCCGGCAGAAGCAGCTGTACGATCCGGTGGTGGTGGCGCCCGACGTGGGATCAGCGAAGATGGCGCGGGGGTTCGCGAAGCGGCTCAACGCGTCGCTCGCGATCATCGACAAGCGGCGCCCGTCGGCCAACGTGGCCGAGGTGGTGAATGTCGTGGGTGAGGTGGCCGACAAGGACTGCCTCATTCCGGACGACATGATCGACACGGCGGGGACGGTCACGGAAGCCGCGGCGGCGCTCAAGCGGCTCGGCGCGCGCAACATTTACGCGTTCGCATCGCATGCGCTCTTGTCGGGGCCGGCGGTGGAGCGGCTCCGCGCCTCGGCCATCAACGAAGTCGCGGTGACCAACACGATCCGCATCCCCGACGAGCGGATCTTCGACAAGCTGAAAGTGCTGTCGATCGCGGGACTGATGGCCAAGGCGATCGGCTACGAGCACAGCAATCAATCGGTGAGTGCACTGTTCGAGTGAACGGATAACGGAAGACGGATAACCTATGGCGCAAACTGTTTTCCTCTCAGCGAGCCCGCGGCAGGCGACCGGCAAGGGCGCCGCGCGGCAAGCCCGCTTCCGCGGCAGGGTCCCAGCCGTGATCTATGGCCACGGGCGCGACACGCAGCCGCTCGAGCTCGAGGCCAAGGCCCTCGAGAAGGCGCTGCAGGGGGTCGAGCCCGCGAGCACGATCATCGACCTCGCGGTGGACGGCAAGACCGTGAAGACGCTGATTCGCGAAATCCAGCGCCATCCCGTTCGGCCGGACATCATCCACGTCGATTTCTACGAAATCCACGCCTCGGAGAAGGTCAAGCTCAGGGTGCCGGTGCACCTCGTCGGAAACCCCGACGGCGTGCGCAACGCCGGCGGCGTGCTCGATCAGGTGACGCGTGAGGTGGAGATCGAAGTGCTGCCGGCGAACATCCCGGATCGCGTCGAGCTCGACGTGAACGCGCTCAAGATCGGCGACTCGCTGCACGTTCGCGACCTGACCATCCCCAACGCCAAGATCCTCACCGACGGCGACCTGACGATCGCGACGGTCGTACCGCCGCGCGCCGAAGAAGTGGCGGCGCCGACGCCCGAGGCGGCGACCGAGGTGGCCGAGCCCGAGCTCATCCGCAAGGTGCGCGAGGGCGAGGAGGAAGAGGGCGAGGCTGCCGCCGAAGGCGGCGCGCCCGCCAAGCCCGAGGCGAAGGGTGGCGCCGCGCCCGCCAAGGCGGAGAAGACCGAGAAGCCCAAGGGCGGCAAAGAGAGCTGACGCTTGCGCGCCGTGGTCGGCCTCGGCAACCCGGGGCCCGAGTACGCGGCGACG
>Ga0137410_10002295_pt1 | contig 13025 bp, 14 predicted proteins | sample CZODoug1_16funga_FD_108878 | JGI IMG/M metagenome (GOLD analysis project Ga0137410, IMG submission 108878) | Vadose zone soil fungal communities from Angelo Coast Range Reserve, California, USA - CZODoug1_16fungal (Illumina Assembly) | ecosystem: Environmental > Terrestrial > Soil > Vadose zone... | reverse complement strand
GCCTATGGCACGCTCGACGAGGTCAACGCTGTGATCGGAGTCGTGCGGCTGCACATGGCGGACGATCCGGTGCTCGATGCAGTGCTCTCGCGCATCCAGAACGATCTGTTCGACGTCGAGGCTGACCTCTGTATGCCGTCGGAAGGCGGCAAGGGTCCGGGCGGCGCCAAGCTTACCGTCACGGACGCCCAGGTGACATGGCTCGAAGGCGAGATTGACCGCCTCAACGGCGAGCTCGCGCCGCTCAAGTCGTTCATTCTGCCGGGCGGCAGCCCGGGTGCCGCCTATCTGCATCTTGCCCGCACGGTCTGCCGCCGCGCCGAGCGGATCATGGTTGCGCTCGCTGACAAGCCCGGTGAGACCGTCACTGCGGCGGCGCTCAAATATGTCAACCGCCTGTCGGATTTTCTGTTCGTGGCCGGACGCCGTATGAACCGCAAGGGCGCCGCCGACGTGCTCTGGATGCCGGGGCAGAATCGCTAGGGGGCGGGTCGATGGTCGTACCTATCTACGACGAGAACCCGTGGCGGCTCCCGCATCGGCCGATCATTACCTGGGGCCTGATCGTTCTCAACATCCTGATCTACCTGGCCGAGTCAGGCGTCGTGCCGATTCCCGACGGGATGCTGACCCGGCTCGCGCTCACGCCAGCGACGTTCCTTGGCAACAACGTGATGCCGGATCTGCTTGGCCCGGTCCGCAGCCTGTTCACCTACATGTTCCTGCACGCCGACTGGGGCCATCTCCTCGGCAACATGATCTTCCTCTGGGTGTTCGGAGATGATGTCGAGGACGCGCTTGGCCGCATACGCTTCTTGATCTTCTACCTTGGCTCCGGCGCGCTCGCCGGCCTCATCTATGTTGCGTCCGACCTCTATTCTGACACTCCGCTGATCGGCGCATCCGGTGCAATCGCAGGCGTCGTGGTCGCCTATGTGATGCTACGTCCGTGCGCCCGGGTCACGGTGCTGGTAACCATTATCCCACTGCGGCTGAGCGCCTATTGGGTGATCGGCGCGTTCGCCTTGATGCAGATCATCAACCTCGACTCCGCCTCGCGCAGCGAGGTCGCCTATTGGTGCCATGTTGGCGGCATGGCGGCGGGCGCGCTGCTGCTCCTGGTGCTGCGGCCAGCGGGCGTGAAGCTGTTCGATTGTATGCGTGCCGAGCGCCTTCCGGATGGGCCCTCCGAGCCTGTATCGGACGCATCCAGGCCCGACACATCGCGTTTGCCGGGCGCGCCAAACCGCCGACATTGACCGCGTAGGCGGGCGCCATTAGCTTGCCGGCAACCCCTCGGCGCATCGCGCCGGTCATCCCGAGAGCCTGAACATGAAGATTCTGGTGCCCGTCAAACGCGTGGTCGACAAGGACATCAAGATCCGCGTCAAGTCGGACAATTCCGGCGTCGAGCTCGCCAATGTGAAAATGTCGATGAATCCCTTCGACGAGATCGCGGTCGAGGAGGCGCTGCGGCTCAAGGAGAAGGGCCAGGCGACCGAGGTTGTCTGCGTGTCGGTCGGACCGCAGCAGGCGACCGAGACAATCCGCACCGGGCTTGCCATGGGGGCCGACCGCGGCATCCTGGTGAAAACCGACAAGCCCACGGAGCCGCTTGCCGTTGCCAAGATTCTCAAGGCAATCGTGGACGAGGAGAAGCCGGGCCTCGTCATTCTGGGCAAGCAGGCGATCGACGACGACTGCAATCAGACTGGCCAGATGCTGGCGGCGCTTACCGGCTGGCCGCAGGGCACGTTCGCGTCCAAGCTCGTGATCGAGGGCGACAGCATCCTGGTCACCCGCGAGGTCGACGGCGGCCTGCAGACGGTCAAGCTCAAGGCGCCGGCGATCGTCACCACCGATCTGCGCCTCAACGAGCCGCGCTATGCGAGCCTCCCCAACATCATGAAGGCGAAGAAGAAGCCGATCGATGAGAAGGCGCCGGAGAGCTACGGCGTCGACGTGTCGCCGCGGCTCGAGGTGCTCAAGACGATCGAGCCCGCGAGCCGCAAGGCGGGTGTCAAGGTGAAGTCCGTGGCCGAGCTCGTGGACAAGCTCAAGAACGAGGCGGGGGTGCTCTAATGGCGACGCTGCTGCTGGCTGAGCACGACAACAAATCACTGAAAGACGCGACCGCCAAGGCGCTGACCGCCGCCAAGGCACTGGGCGGCGACGTGCATGTCTTGGTCGCCGGCAAGGACGCGCGCGGTGTCGCGGACGCCGCCGCCAAGCTCGATGGTGTGAGCAAGGTCCTCCTCGCCGAGGGCGGGAGCTATGAGCACATGCTGGCGGAGCCGCTCGCCGCGCTGATCGTCTCGCTCGCGCCCGCTTACGACGCGATCGTGGCGGCGGCCACCACGACCGGCAAGAATGTGCTGCCGCGCGTCGCGGCGCTGCTCGATGTGATGCAGGTATCCGACATCGTAAAGGTGATCGCGCCTGATACGTTCGAGCGGCTGATCTATGCCGGCAATGCCGTGCAGCAGGTGCGCTCGAAGGATAAGATTAAAGTCATCACGGTGCGCACTGCGACCTTCCAGCCAACAGGTGCCGGAGGATCAGCGCCGGTCGAGGCAGCCGCGCCGACGGCCGATCCCTCCCTGTCCGCGTTCGTGGGCGAGGAGCTGTCGAAATCAGACCGGCCGGAGCTGACCTCGGCGAAAATCATCATCTCGGGCGGCCGGGCGATGCAGAGCCGCGAGAACTTCACCAAGTATATCGAGCCGGTCGCCGACAAGCTTGGCGCCGCCGTGGGCGCCTCGCGCGCCGCGGTCGATGCCGGCTATGCGCCCAACGACTGGCAGGTCGGCCAAACCGGCAAGGTGGTGGCACCGGAGCTTTATGTCGCAGTTGGAATCTCGGGCGCGATCCAACATCTCGCCGGCATGAAGGATTCCAAGGTGATTGTGGCGATCAACAAGGACGAGGAGGCCCCGATCTTCCAGGTGGCTGACTATGGGCTGGTCGCCGACCTCTACCAGGCGCTGCCGGAGCTGGTCCAGGAGCTCGGCAAGATCGGTAAATAACGGTTCAAGATGGGGTTGCGCCCCGGTGGCGCAGGGCGGCGGATCGGCGTAAAACATCGGCCGGCAGAGGGGGGCGCTAGCTTTGCGCACTCGGGGGTAGGCCTAGACGGACATCATGGCACTGAGCATCAAGAAAGTCGGCGTGATCGGCGCCGGTCAAATGGGCAGCGGTATCGCACATGTGTGCGCGCTGGCGGGCTTCGAGGTGAAGCTCAACGACATCGAAACCGACCGCATCAAGGCCGGCATCGCGACCATCAACGGGAACATGGCGCGGCAGGTTCGCAAGAAGACCATCAGCGAGGACGAGCGCCAGGGTGCGCTCAAGCGTATCGTGGCTGCAGAGAGCTTCGACGCCTTCGGCGATTGCGACCTCGTGATCGAGGCGGCGACCGAAAAGGAAGAGGTCAAGCGTGCGATCTTCGGCAGGCTTTGCGCTTTCCTGAAGACCGACGCCGTCATCGGCACCAACACCTCGTCGATCTCGATCACGCGGCTGGCGGCTTCGACCGACCGTCCCGAACGCTTCATCGGCATTCATTTCATGAATCCGGTGCCGCTCATGGAGCTGGTCGAGCTCATTCGCGGTATCGTCACCGCCGATCCGACCTTCGAGGCGACCAAGCAGTTCGTCTTGAAGCTCGGCAAGACCATCGCGATGTCGGAGGATTTTCCCGCCTTCATCGTCAACCGCGTGCTGATGCCCATGATCAACGAGGCGATCTATACGCTCTATGAAGGCGTCGGAACGGTCGAGGCGATCGACACCGCCATGCGGCTGGGCGCCCATCATCCGATGGGGCCGCTCGAGCTTGCCGACTTCATCGGGCTCGACACCTGCCTCTCGGTCATGCAGGTGCTGCACGACGGGCTTGCGGATTCGAAATACCGCCCCTGCCCGCTGCTGGTGAAATATGTCGAGGCTGGCTGGCTTGGCCGCAAGACCCAGCGGGGCTTCTACGACTATCGCGGCGCAAAGCCGGTGCCGACCCGGTAGGCAGAGCGTCTATCGATCAGCCTGTAGGGTGGGCAAAGGCGCAGGCACTGCGCTTCCACGCAGGAAGTCCATCGTGCGCCGTGCCCACCACCTTCGGCCATCGTGCGGAGATTCAGATGGTGGGCACGGCGCACGATAGGCTCTTCTCGGAGAAAAGCCGTGCCGGCGCCCATAGCCCGTCGGAGACGGGCGTAAGACGCCCTTATGGCCCACCCTACAAGTTTCATTGGCTCATGCCCGTCAACTTAAGCCGCCACTGGCAGCGGTTCTGGTGCCGTCTGTCGCCACGCCGGCAGTGCGGATACGCGACCAAACCAATGCTGCACATTCTGGTAAGGCTCGATTGGCATCGCCGCTTCCCTGCTGTAGGCGATCGACGCCGCGACCGAAATATCGGCGAGCGTCAGCTCGCTGCCCGTCAGGTACGGCTGCTTCGACAGATGGGTGTCGAGCACGCGGGCCTCGCGATGGAAGCACTCTGTGCCCTTTTCCACCACGGCGGGTTCGGGTGGTCCGAGGTTGAGGAGCTTCTTGACCAGCCGTTGGAACACCAAGGGCTCGCACGCCTCCTTGCTCCAGTGCTGCAGCTGCCAGCTTTGCCAGCGCATGATGTCGGCGCGGGCGCGCGGGTTGCTGGGCCAGAGCGAGTTCGGCTTCTGATTGGCCAGATAGTGCATGATCGCGGTCGATTCCCAGAGCACGAGATCGCCGTCGACGAGGGTGGGCGTGCGTCCGGTCGGGTTGAGAGCGAGATATTCCGGCGTGCGCTGTTGCCCCTTGCTGAGATCGACGAGCGCAAGCTCGAGCGGGAGGCCGATATGGGCGGCGACGGCGCGCACCTTCCAGGTGTTGGGCGATGGGGGAAAGCCGTAGAGCTTCATGGTAGACTCCTTTCACACCAGTTGACGAAGAGACGTTCTCAGGCAAACAGGGCGGCAAGCTTGTCGAGCCCTTCGGTCCAGCCGGACTGGTGACGGTCGCGCGCGCCCTCGTCGAAGAACTGCTCGTGGGTCAGCGTCAACAGCGTGCCGTCGCCATCGGGCTTGAGCAGCACCGTGACCAGCGATTCGCGCTCGGGCGTGCTGTGCCAAGCCCAAGTGAACACGAGCTTCTCGTTCGGCCGCACCTCGCGATAGGTGCCGCCGACCTCGTGCCGTCCCTGTTCGGTGTGTGCGACCATCCGATAGCGCCCGCCGACGCGGAGATCGGTTTCGGCTTGCACGCTCTCGACCCGCTGGGGCCCGAACCAGCGCGCTATTTTCGCTGGGTCGGTCCAGGCCTCGTAGACCCTGGCTGGCGGCGCGTTGATGCGGCGCTTGAGGACGAGGCTTGGCTTGGTGGCGACGGTAGCTGGGGTTGGCATGACTCTTCCTCCACAAAGGCGGCAAGACGATCGAGTTGCTCGGACCAGAAGCGCTGGTAGCGCTCGAGCCAGTCCATCGCGGCCTGCATCGGGTCGGCATTGAGCCGGCAAGCCACCGTGCGTCCGGTCTTGCTGCGCACGATCAGCCCGGCCTCCGACAGCACGTCGAGGTGCTTCATGATTGCGGGCAGCGATATCGCGAACGGACGCGCCAGCTCGCTCACCGAGAGATCCTGATGCTCGCTCAGCCGCGCGACCAGCGCGCGCCGGGTCGGGTCGGCAAGCGCCCCGAAGGTCCGGTCGAGATCAGGCTGATACTTAACCATGTGGTTAAGTATAGAAGTGTGCCCGTGCGAGTCAACTAGTTGTTTTCAGATTCCCGAACTCACCGCCTGCGCCGTTCATGGCTTGTTAACGCACAGCGTTTGTTAACTGGCGCGCGCTAGCATGTGCGTGGGTACGGGCTGATCATGGCAGGGTTTCAGGTCCAGCGTTTCAACTGGGTGCGGACTCCGACCTTTACGGAGAGCTCGGACACGTGGCGGGCACGCCGGCAGGCCGCGCGCGAGAGTTTCGAGACCTTCAATACAGCCGCCAGGTCCGCATTCACCAGTGCCGGCGCCGACTTGGCCACCGGCCTCGCCTCGATCGCCGCCTCGGCCGCGGTCAAACGCCTGCAGGACGCGGCAAACGCAAAGAACGCGGAAAACGCCAAGGCACTCGATACCCTCGTCTAGCCATCAGATGTAGAGAATAAGCCGCCAATGGACTCAGCCGATCTCGCTTCAGCCTTCGTCGCCGCCCAAGCCGGACAGACGCAGCTTGCCGTCGCCGCCAAGATGCTGCGCATGAACGCCGACGCCGCCCAGTCGGTGGTGAAGCTTCTGGAGGCCGGACAAGCCAATATCGACAAGCTGGCCAACGTAGCAGCCGGCGTCGGCGGCAATCTCGACGTCTCGGTGTGAACAACCCGCCAGAGCGCGCGGCTTCCACGCCTTTTCAATTCAATACGTCAAAGTCGCGATGATCGAGTCCGAGTAGGTGCCGGGCGCCGGTGTCGTCTGCGCCGGCACGCGGCCATAGACCGTGAGGGCCTGCCCCGAGCCCGTGCCGGTGCCAGCGACCGTATTGGTCCCAGTGTTGTTGCCCCAGGGCTGCGAACGGGGAGCGTTCTGATAGAGCCCGTATGTGATCTGCGCCCCGCCGTTCGACATCTTGCGCTGGGCTGGATCGCTTGCTCCCGCGTTGCCGCCATCGAGACCGATCGTATACGGCGTTGTGGCGCTGCAGGTCGTGGTCAGCGACGTGGTGCCGTCGAGTATGGCGGAGAGGACGCCGGTCGAGCCGAAACTGAGAGTCGCCGCGCTGACGCTGCAAGTGGCCGAATAGCCGGCGCCGGCGGTGAAGGAGGCGGATGTCGCGTTGGTATTGCCAATGGCCGCACAGGTTCCTGAGGTGGCCGCAGCGTAGGCGATCTGGGTGTTGCTGCCGCTGAAGGATGACGAATAGCTGCCGGGTAGCAGGACCTGTTGTCCGGCGCTGATCCTTCCATAGACCGTGGCGGTCGCGCTGCCGGCCCCGCCTCCATTGAGCGTGATGTCGATGGTCGGCGCCGTGTAGGACGAATAGGCCCACAGGTAGGAGCCCCAAACGACGGTGCGGGATGCATCCTGGTAAAGATCGAAATTCAGCTTGTCGCTTCCGCTCAGCATGAACCGAGGGCTTCCGGTCGTCGTGCCGCCCGAGCCTGCGTTGATGTTGGGACAAACGCGCACGACGACGCCGGCATCGCCGGTGCAATTGGCCGAGAGCGTTGCCGTAATGTCGAACGCCGTGTTCAGCGTCAGGTCAACGGTCCCGAAACTAAGGTTTGTGATCGTAAAACCGCAGTTGATGGGGGCGGCATGCGTGGGCAACGGCCATGCCACCACTGCGGCTCCAGCGAGAGTGCAGAGCGCGAATTGCAGAATGGCTGATCGTAACCTCATTGGCACACCACCGGTCCGACGAGAACTTGGCCGTCCTTGTCAGGGGTGAACGGGAAGGTCGCGCGGCATTCGCCAGCGTCGGTCGTCACCAACACCGAATTTGTAGCGCCAAGCCCCTTAAGATAGGCTTGACCATCATAGCCGACCACGAACATTTCCTCGCTGTTTTCCAGGCGAACACGCGATCCGACCGCCAACGGCTTGCGGTCCTTGTCGGTGAGAATGACCATCGCCGTGTCATTGTCGTTTTTGGCTCCGAAGCGCACCATAACGCCGCCGCGATCCATCGGCGCGACCACGTTCTGAGTGCTCGGCGCCTCGGCGTTGATCGGCAGGTCGCGGGGATCGATCGCCACCTGGTTCTTCTGGTACGACCGCAGTCCCGGGATCAGGATCTTGCCGGCGCTATTGGTCTTGCCGACCGGGCGATTCTCGTAGAGGACCTCGATGTCAGGAAGCCCGGCATCGACCACCGCGAAGGCGTCGTCGATCCTGTTTGACAGGAACGCCCCGCCGCCGATCGCTGCCACTGCGCCCTGCGCCTGCAGCGTGCCGCCCACGGTGCTGCCGAATTGCCGGACCTCGCCGCCGAACTGGGCGACTGAAGACCGATAGGTTGCCGATGCATTGCGATAGGGGTTCGCCCCCTCCGCATCACGCACGCGCCACCCGTAGCTGCCGGGCTCCGGCTGCATGGTCTTGGCAATATCGACATAGCCGTTGGTGCGGCCGCCGGTGCTGTTCACGCCGCTGCCCCCCGAGATCTGTTCACCCAGCGGGACCGAAATCCCGGCGAAGATTCCGCTGTTCTTGCGGTCTGCAAGATCGGTGAATGCCGTTACGTGAACGGTCGCATCCCAGATAAGCGGGCGCGAATAGGACACGTTCATGATCTCGGAGCGCTTTCGATCGTACATCTCGAGACGGATGAAACTGAAATTGAGGCTCGATTTGTCGAACGGCAGCGGGATTCCAACCGAGACCGTATCAAGCGCCTTCGGCGGCCTTGAGGTCACTCTCGTGGCCGAGGTGCCCTGCAGAAAGCTGCCCAGGACCGACGCCTGTTGCGGCAGATAGCGCGAGATCGCGGAGCTGAGATCGTTGTAGGCGCCGAACGTGCGTTGCGATCCGGCGTGGATTGTCATGCCCCACAGATGTGTATCGAAAGCGGCGTAGGCCTGGTAGCCAAAGCGCTCGTCGAAGCGGCTAGCACTTCCCGCCACCGACACCACGCCCCACGACGCGAGCGAGGCGACGAGTCCGGTGCCCGCATTCAACACGCCGGCACCGGCCTCGCCATGCGCCTCGAGCGTGAGCCAGTCGTACAGACCATGCCGCACCCCGCCGGACGCTGCCGGCTTGCCGAGATAGTCATTCGATTGCGTCGCGTAGTTGCGGCGGGGAAACCCGGCTTCGAGGGTGTAGTCCGTCAGTCCCTGCCGCAACAGCGTGGGCGAGATGAAATAGGGCAGGCTCGCCTCGACCTCACGACCGGCCGCGTCTTGCATAACCACGCGCGCGGTGCCGCCGCCCGAGAGCAATGGTAGATTGCTGATCTGGTAGGGACCGGCCGCCACCGGCTGCGACAGCGCCTTGATGTTGTTGACGTAGACGTCGACCGTCGAGGGAACGGCGGCGGATCCGGAATAGCTCGGCAGTGGCAGTGTCACCAGGTCGGGCCGCAATGCGAAATTGCGTTGGACTTGCAGGCCGCCGAGCCGGATCGGCCGCGTCCAGGCCAGTCCGCCCGAGATCGTGTCGCCCGCACGATAGCTCACGAGGTTATCCGGGTCGGAATAAGTCCACCGCGTGTCAAGCCGGAGCACGTCCATGTCGCGTAACGTCGTGGAGCCGACGATGCCGGTCTGGGTCAGTGTGCCGTAGGGGCCAAACACGCGAGCGTCGAGCGATGCGTTCGCGCCTGAGAATCCGGTAAAGCCGGGACCGAACGATTTCGTGACCCCGCCAAACAGCGTGTAGTTCATCACCGCCCCGAAATCGGGTTTCGGCTGGACTGCGGCGTCGACGTTCCCGCGCGCGTCGTACATTTGCCGCACGCGTCGCTCATCGCCCAGCTTGAAATAGATTCTCTGATTGGGCTCGTCGTAGCGGTACTCGATCCCGGACGCGGCATCGATCACGATCATGTCTTCCGCTGCGCCATTGCCAGGCGCGCTCACGCCGATCTCGGCTAGCTCTCCGCGCGATGCGGCAAGTTTCTGGTCTGCGAGTTGCGCGAAAGTTCCGATCTGACTAGTCGGCGTATCGTTGATGAACACTTCGAGCTGGAGTGGACGCGGATCGTCGCCCGCCGCCGCCGGCGGCTGGCCTGCAAGCCAGGCCGCCACGACGAGCGCGCACATCGCGATGGGTCGCGTGGCGACCGCATGGTGCGGAGACGATTTCATTGCATGGCTGAAGCGCCGCCGATGCGATCGTCGCCAGCATGTCGCTGTTTGCCCTCAGTGAGGCAAATGCCACGCTGTAAAAGCGCACCTCGGCACATGACACTCCCAATGCATTCTGATTGAACCGCGCCTGGGAGAAGTATTGCGTAGGAGTATCTACAGTGCCGCTAAATTGAATTGACTTGTATCGACTTGATTCGTCTATGCTTCATGCTTGCTGTACGAGCATGCTTCACGCTTGTTGTAGGAACATCGTTCATAGCTCTTGTATCGATATGCTTCACAAGCGCCTTATCGCTATCGTTTACGCTTGCTCTACGGTCATGCTTGACGGCTGCTGAATTGCAGGGCGCGACGAAGGTCGACGCGGGCAAAGTGCGCGATTAACCAGGGGCTAAGGATGTTGGCGTCGAAGACGGCGAAAAAAGGCGGCAAAAAAAGAGCGCGTCCCGAAGAACGCGCTCTCGTCGAATGAGATCGATCCACTCGGATCGGCGACGGGCCTCAGCGCGCGGGCTGAGCCGACGTATTGATCGGCCCCACGTCGCCTTCCGCTGTGACCATGATCGGACTGCCGGCGGCCAAGCGATTGTTGCCGGGGAGGGCCACCCAGCGCCGGGCGGAGCCTCCGAGCACGTAGCCGGAGAGGCCGTTCCCGAACGAGACCGTGGCACCCTTCTCGTCCTTCAGCTTGAGATTCGAAACCCGAATGTGGCGATCGCCGGAGTTTCTTGCCACCACCGAAAGCTTGCCGCCGCTGTGATCGACCGACCAGGTCAGGCTCGCCGGGGCCCCGGTCGCGGGATAGAAGAACACCGGGATCGAATAGCGCAGCAGCAGATTGACCGCGCGATTGCGCTGGTTGGCGGCGTCCGGCAGCTCGTCGATGAACAGCCGATACGTCTCCTCCTTGGCAACCGGCGTCTTGCTCGTGCGCACAAGCCGTATGGTGTAGTCGGTCTTCGGCGACAGCTTGGTGAGCGGCGGGCTCGCCACGACGTCGGTGGTCGGCTCGAGCTTGTCTTCGCCGTTGACCTGACTCCAGCGGAACACGCGGATCTGCGCATTGAGCGGCGTTGTTCCCTCGTTGCGCAGCTTGACCGTGGTAGCGGCGCCTGGCGAGGCGACTTCGACCTTGACGGGAGCAACCTGAAGCGAGGCGGCCGACAATGGGTCGGTCGCGGTGAGTGCGGTGAATGCAACCAAAGCCGCAACGCTAGACGTGCGCATGCTACATCTGTCCTCGATTAGTGTTCAGTAGGTCACCGTCGATGACGGATGACCTCCTCGCGGCTGGCAGCTCGAACCGCGCGCCAGGGACTTTATGATGTTCTAGTTACTGCGATACCTCTAAATTGATTCAGTCTGTTCGCAGTTCATTTGCCGTTCTTTGCGTTTGCTGAATGAAACGTAAATGTGCGGGACGGAGTGTGGCGAGCGCTACGGCGCGCTGCCGCTTGCGCAAAAAAAACCTGCACAAAAAGATTGAGCGCGTTGTGATCAACGCGCTTGAGCTTGTGGCGACGTCGTGACGCTGGCGATCTTGGCAATCGCGTTCAGTAGGTCACGGTGATCGTGATCGTGTCGCTATAGGTGGCCGGGGCTGGTGTCGTCTGCGCCGGAATGCGGCCATAAACCGTATAGCTCTGTGCCGCGCCGTTCCCGGTGGCGGAGACCGTATCGGTGGCGACCGTGTTGCCCCACACGGTGCTCCGGGTCGGCTCGGAATAGAGCCTGTAGTTGATGGTGGCGCCGCCGCCGGTGAGCTTGCGCGTCGCCACGGACGCGCCCGACCCGGTACCTGCATCGAGGCCGATGTCGTACGTCGTCGTGTTGGTGCACTGGACGACAATCGTCGACGTCTGGTCGACGTTGGCGATGAGCACGCCCTGGCTGCCGCCGAAGCTCAGGGTCGAGGCGCTGTTGATCAGGCATTGGGCTACGATTGTCACGTCGACCCCGAACGTCGACGTGGCCGTGGCTGCGTAGGCGACGCCGCCCGTGAGTGCGAGCCCGAGCGCCACGCATGGAATGACTGATCTGCGCATTTTCTCTCCCCAGTTGAAAGTGGCGGTCACCCAAACATTGCACTGACGCCACCACTACAGTGCATTTTAGCCAATAGGTATTGTGGGAAGGTAAAGCGTTAGTGATGATTGATCCAGTTAATGCAGGATCGTTAGTTAATTGTTGTGCGCTTGGACCAAGTATTATTGAAGTTGTTTGAGTGATGCGCGCACGAGCGCAAGTGCATCCTCGCTCGCCCATTCGGCTGGACCAGCGATCGTCCCGATCTCACAACCGGCCGGATCGACCAGAATGGTGGTCGGCATGCCAATGGCGCGGCCCACGAGCTTGAGATCCTGGAACACCTTGGCGCTTGCGTCGGTGTAGTAGTCGAGGCGCGCGATGCCGACCTCCTTGAGCCAGGCGCGCGGCTTGTTGGCGTCGCGGGTGTCAATGTTGATAGCGACGACCTCGAAGGGCGGGCCGCCGAGCTTGGTCTGCAGCTCATCAAGCGCCGGCATCTCCTTGCGGCAGGGAATGCACCAGGTTGCCCAAAGGTTAAGAAGCACGGTGCGGCCCCGCCACTCCGCGAGGTGGCGCTCGCTGCCGCTTGCATCACGGAACGCGAGGTCGGGCAGCTGCAACGGCCGGCTTGCCACCACCACGCCCGCGACTTCCCCGTGCGCCAGCGGTGCAACCCGCCCGGCCGTGGCGACGGCTGGGGCGCATTGGGCGTCACCGGCCCGATTGCGTAGGAAGGTGGTGATCCCGTATACCGCCGCCAGCCCGATGGCGACGCCGGCGAGGCTGCCGGCCGCGACGCCGGCGAGCCGCCGCTTGGCGCGGTCTTGTGCTGGATTCTTGGTTCCGGTCATCGACGGCTTTAACCTTCGGCAAGCCAGGTCACAGGTCAGGTCATGAGCAACAAGATGTGGGGTGGGCGCTTCAGCGAACACCCCGACGCCATCATGGAGGAGATCAACGCCTCCATCGATTTCGACCGGCACCTCTACCGGCAGGATATCGCGGCGAGCAAGGCCCATGCGGCGATGCTGGCCAAGCAGGGCATCCTGACGAGCCAGGATGCCGCGGCCATCGCCAAGGGTCTAGACACGATCCTGGCAGAGATCGAGGGCGGCAAGTTCACGTTCAAGCGAGCGCTCGAGGACATCCATATGAACGTGGAGAGCCGGCTCGCCGAGCTGATCGGGCCGGCGGCCGGGCGGCTGCATACGG
>Ga0137410_10002294_pt1 | contig 13027 bp, 5 predicted proteins | sample CZODoug1_16funga_FD_108878 | JGI IMG/M metagenome (GOLD analysis project Ga0137410, IMG submission 108878) | Vadose zone soil fungal communities from Angelo Coast Range Reserve, California, USA - CZODoug1_16fungal (Illumina Assembly) | ecosystem: Environmental > Terrestrial > Soil > Vadose zone... | reverse complement strand
GGAAGTACAGGGCCGTGATTTGAGCTCTGCCGCGACTGACATTGACCGGGTCATTGCTGCTGATCGTCCACCGGCATCGAGCGCAATGTCGGTGACACTGAGCGGCCAGGTCGAGACGATGCGCTCGTCCTTTGCCGGCTTGGAGTACGGCCTCCTCGGCGCGATCTTGCTTGCGTACCTGCTCATCGTCGTCAATTTTCAGTCGTGGCTCGACCCTTTCATTATCATCATGGCGCTTCCTGGCGCGCTCGCCGGCATCTGCTGGATGCTCCTCTTTACGCGCACCACACTCAGCGTTCCGTCCCTCACCGGCGCCATCATGTGCATGGGCGTCGCCACGGCGAACAGCATCCTGATGGTATCTTTCGCACGCGAACAACTGGCGGAAGGCAAGAGCGCCCGCGAAGCCGCGTTGGAAGCCGGCTTCGTCCGCATCCGGCCCGTGCTCATGACCGCCCTTGCAATGATGATCGGCATGGTGCCGATGGCCACCGGCCTCGGCGAAGGTGGCGAACAAAACGCCCCGCTCGGACGCGCTGTTATCGGCGGTCTGCTTTTTGCGACGGTCGCCACCTTGTTTTTCGTGCCATGCGTTTTCTCGATGATTCACAGCAGACTTGAGCGCAGGCGCGAACGGGCAATTGTCGGAGCCGCTTGAATTTTATGAACCGGGGCACAAAGCGTCAAAATTCATGCTGCCTCGCGGTCAAGGAATCGGATCTCTTGCATAGTTCATCGTTTTGAGGGAAGGTGAATTCCAGTGGAAGCCCAGATGGAACCCGGAAGCAGGCCTCGGCGCAATAGGATCTTTGCGTTTTTCTTGCTCATCGTCGTCGCTCTCGTAGTCGTCGGCGTATTCACTCTCATTCAGCGTCGCGCGCAGTATCGCGCCCTCGCGAAGGAAACCGAGACGCTCGCGATCCCGACCGTCACCGTCATTCACGCCACCGCGGAAAAAGGCCAGGAGGATCTCGTCCTTCCCGGAACCATGCAGGCTTACGTGGAATCGCCCATCTATGCCCGCACCAGCGGCTACGTCAAAAAGTGGTACCACGATATCGGCGCTCGCGTTCGCGCAGGTGAGCCCCTGGCGGACATTGATACTCCCGAAGTGGACCAACAGCTTTCGCAAGCCCGCGCCGATTTGGCCACTGCGCAAGCTAACTCCAATCTCTCGCGTATCACTGCAACGCGTTTCCAGGAACTTATCAAAACCGATGGCGTCTCCAAACAGGAAGTTGACAATGCCGTCGGCGATCTGGCCGCCAAAGAAGCCATTGTCAACTCCGCTGAGGCCAACGTGCGCCGCTTGCAGGAACTCGAAGGTTTCAAGCGCGTCGCTGCGCCGTTTAGTGGCGTGATTACGCGCCGTCAGACCGACATCGGCCAACTCGTCAACGCAGGCAACGGCGGCGCATCGCAGGAACTTTTTTCCCTTTCACAAACCGATCCGCTTCGCGTCTACGTCAACGTGCCGGAAGCGTACGCGCCGTCCATCCACGCTGGACTTTCCGCCTACCTCGAACTCACCCAGTACGCCGGCAAAAAATTCGAAGGAAAAGTCGTCCGCACCGCGGAGTCCATCGAACTGGCGTCGCGGACTCTTCGCGTCGAAGTTGATGTTCCGAATCACGCCGGTGAATTGCTTCCCGGCGGCTACGCGCAAGTCCATCTCGCCGTGCAAGTCGGTGGTGAGCGCGTACAAGTTCCCGTCAACGCGCTTCTCTTCCGCGCTGAGGGTCTTCGCGCCATAGTCGTCGACGGAAATCACAAACTTCGCCTGCAAGCGATCACCATCGGCCGCGATTACGGCACCACGCTCGAAGTCTTGCAAGGCATCACTTCATCCGATTGGATCGTTCTGAATCCCGCCGATTCGCTCGATGACGGACAGACCGTCAACGTAAAGGAAATGCAGCAAAAGCCCGCTCCTGCTCCGGCAAATTCCCAGCCGCCTTCTCCTCCTGCGAATCAGGGGGCAAAACCGGCTGCAAAATCCGGAGCCGCGCATTGATTCATCGTTTCACGGCAGCGTCCACTTCGCTGGTCTGCACGGTGCTCCTCGCCGGTTGCACCGTCGGGCCTAAGTACCAGCGCGCATCCGCCCCCGTACCTGCGCATTGGGATGTAGCCGAACCCTTTCGTGAAAGTGCCCCGGCCGACTCTCTCCCGAAAGGCGAGTGGTGGGCTATCTTTCATGACGACGCGCTGAATTCGCTCGAGCGCGACGCTCTCGACGCGAATCAAACTCTGAAAATCGCCGCCGCGCACCTCGATCAGGCGCGCGCCTCGGCTGCCTTGCAAGTCGCCACGCAGTTTCCCCAGTTTGCGACGACGCCGTCCGCGCAGCGCCAGCGTCTCTCCGGCAATCGCCCCACGAGCAGCAATTTTCCCTCGACTGGCGCCGTAAGCCAGTCAAGTTTCACGCTACCTTTCACCGTGAGCTACGAAGTCGACCTCTTCGGCCGCCGTCGCCGCTCCATCGAAGCCGCGCAAGGGGCCTATCAAGCCACTGCGGCCGACCTCGAAAACACGCGCCTCATCATCACCGCCGAACTTGCCGGCGATTATTTCTCGTTGCGCCAGGTGGATACGCAAATCGGTATTCTTCGCCGCACCGTGGACGCGCTTTCCAAAGGTCTTGAGCTGGTGAACTCCCGCCACAAAGGCGGTATCGCCTCGGGTCTTGACGTCGCGCAGGAAGAAACGCTCCTCAACACCACGCGCACCCAGTCCATTCTCTTGCAGCAGCAGCGCAAACAACTCGAAGACGCTATCGCCGTCCTGGTGGGTAAGCCCGCGCCGGATTTCCGCCTTCCATCCAAAGAACTCGACGCCGAGCCTCCATCCATCAACGCCGGATTGCCTTCCGATCTCCTCGAACGCCGCCCGGACATCGCCGAGGCCGAACGCGAAATGGCCATCGCCAACGCGCAAGTCGGCATCGCCCGCGCCGCCTACTTCCCTTCTCTGAATCTTTTTGGCGACGGGGGCTGGCAGACGGCCGACATCGCAAAATTGCTGAACGTCCAAAGCACGCTTTGGGCTATCGGTGCCAACGCCGCGGAAAGCATTTTCACAGGTGGAGCCCGCCGCGCGCAGAACCAATTCGCTAAATCCGGCTATGATGCAAGCGTCGCCGCCTACCGCCAGACTGTGCTTAGCGCCTTCGGCGAAGTGCAGGATGACGTCAACGGTCTCCTCGTTTTGAATGAAGCGCAGAAGACTCAGCAGGACGCTGTCGACGCCGCGCGCCGCACCCTTACCATCGCGGAAAGCCGCTACACGGGCGGCCTCGTCAGCTACCTCGACGTCGTCAATGCCCAGCAAAATTTGCTGAACAACGAGCAACAAATGGCCGTAATCCGCGGCCAAAAACTCGTCACCAGCGTTCTTCTCGTCAAAGCGCTCGGCGGCGGTTGGGACGCTTCCAGCCTCGCGGCCCTCCAAGTCAAACCAAAGCTCAAAGACATCGTCGCACCCTAATCGGCATCACAAAAAATGGCAGCATGGTCATTCCGACGGCGCCTTTTGCCGTCGGAATCCGTTTTTCCCATGTCTTGTTGTGTTTGCCCGCACCAATCCGCGTTCAATTCTTGGCTGGCATCAAGTTATCCACAAAAAATTTCGTCACTCTCTTCATCAGCACGATTCGCGCCGGCGGGTCGGAAACTCCGTGTCCCCGTCCAGGAAACGGCATCACTTCCACCGACTTTCCTTTTGCAATCAAATCGTCCACCAGCGACAGCGTGTTGGCGAAGTGCACGTTGTCGTCGCCCGTTCCGTGCGCGATCAATAGCGGCCCTTTCAGCTGGCCGGCCTTTTCGGTTGGCGACGATTCCTGGTAGCTCTCTTCATTCTCCGACAACAGGCCTATATAACGCTCCGTGTAGATCGAATCGTAGTAGCGCCAATTCGTTACCGGGCCTCCCGCAAACCCCGCCTTGAAGTCTTCCGGATCTTCGAACATCGCGTGCAGCGTCATGTGCCCGCCATAGCTCCATCCCCAGATTCCGATGTGCTCTGCGTCCACCCACGGCTGCGTCTTCAACCACGCCGCGCCGTCTCGCTGGTCCGACATCTCTTGCGCGCCGAACCGGAAATGGATCGGCTCTTCAAACACGTGTCCGCGACCCGTGGACCCGCGGTTGTCCAGCGCAAAAATGATGAACCCTTTTTGCGCCATCAACTCGTGCCACAAATACGTCGAACCGCCCCATGCATTCATCACCACTTGCACGCCCGGCCCGCCGTAGGTATAGACCAGCACCGGATATTTTTTCGAAGGATCGAAATGAGGAGGCTTGATCATCCACGCATTTAAATCGTAACCGTCGTGCGATTTCACTTTCACAAACTCCACCGGCGACAAGTGATACTCCGCAAGCTCCGGAACGCCATTCTCATTTAACGTCGCGATGCTTGACCCGTCCATCCTCTGCAACCGTTGCTGCGCAGGCGTGCCCGCGATCGAAACCGTCTCCTCGTACGCCATCGCATTCGGCGACACCATCACGCCGTGTGTCCCGTCTTCTTTCGTAATCCGTGAAAATCCACTGCCATCCAGATTCACTCGGTACAAATGTCGCTCCAGCGGCGTTTTTTCTGTCGCAGTGAAGTAAGCGATTCCCTTCGCCTCATCCACTCCTTCTAATTTCGAAACTTCCCACTCGCCTTTCGTCAACTGCGCCAATAATTTCCCCGTCAAATCGTAAAGATAAAAGTGCCGGTAGCCGCTTCGTTCGCTCGACCACAAAAACCGCTTTCCGTCCTTGAAAAAATACAAATCGTCGCTCACGTTAATCCAATAATTATCCTTGTCGATCAGAACCGTCGCGCTCTTCCCATTCGCCGCATCCGCCACCAGCAATTCAATCTGCGTCTGCTTGCGGTTCATTCGCTCAATGGCGACTCGTTTCGAATCCGTCAGCCATTGCACTCGTGGAATGTATTGATTCGTCTCCGCTCCGGTATCCATCAGCCGCGCTTTTCCTCCCGCGGCGCCTACGACATACACGTGCACGATCGGGTTATTTCCCCCGCCCACCGGATACCGTTCTTCTTCCGCTTCGCCCGTATAGGATTCGAAATCCACCATCGGATATTTTGTCACCTTCCGCTCATCCATCTCGAGGAACGCCACCGCCGAACCATCCGGCGCCCACCAGTACGCCGTCGAAATTGTCAGCTCCTCTGGATAAACCCAATCCAACTCGCCCTTTCGAATCTCTTCCGTTCCACCCGTCGTCAGCGCGTGTTCTTTCCCGTCCGCCGTACTTATCGCATACAGATTGTGTTCCCGCACAAACGAAACCCACTTCCCGTCTGAAGAGATTTTCACGTCCGCAATTGCCGTCTTGCCTGACAGCAAAACTTTCGCTTGCTCACTTTTCAAGTCGTACCAGCTCAACGAGTTGGCCCCCACAAACAAAATTGCTGTCCCGTTCGGCGCCCAACGGTATTCTGCCGGCGCTCTTCTCCCCAGTCCGGTCGCCTGCGTCGGTTTCGATTTGTCCTCCGGCAACACCGCTTCCAGTTTCTCCGCACTCAGCAACAGCTTCTTCTCTCCAGTCGCCGCGAAAACGCTCCACAATTCTTTCCGTGCCTCCTTCCCGTATCCCTTCGTCTCCAAATAACTCACCGACGCTCCATCCGGCATCCAACTCATCCCGCTCAAAGATCTCCCGCTCAGGCTCGGTTGCGAATAAATTCGTTCCACGGTCAGTTGCTTTCCGCCCGAATCGCTGCTTTGCGCTAAGCAATTGCTCGTTGCGCTCGCTGCAACGATAAAAATTGCCGCCGCCGTTATTACCTTCACCCTGATCGTCATCTAATCCTCCGAAGAGCCCATCGATTCTATCTTCCCGAATCGCCCAGTCCAATGCCCGCCCGCCATTTTTCAGCCTGTGGAAAAACCGGAAAAGTACCACGAGTCCTGCTCGTTTTCACCCTAGTTTCCCTTCAAATTTGCGCTTTTCACAGTTGTAACCAAGCCGCAGCAATCGCTATAATCCTTGCAGTGTCCCCGCCCCTTTCCCTTGTTAATGAAAGACATTTGTGTGTTGAGGGCCCGCCTCCGCTGAGGCGTTCGTCGTAGAACGTAATTTTTGAAGGGACTTCTACTGAGCCGCAGGCGCACAGTACGTCTCCTCAATAACTGAGGGCAGAAATAATGCCGGCAACTGCGCAGTTTGTCCGTGTGTTGATTTCGTATTTCACAAGACTTGATTTCTTCTCCGGCGCTCCCCGCATCGCATGGCTTGCCCTCGCGCTATCCGCAATTTTATTTTCGACCAGCGTTCCTCTTCTCGCACAGGTCAACGTCGTCACGCAGCACAACGACAATCTTCGCACCGGCGCCAACACCAGCGAAACCATCCTCACTCCCGCTAACGTCGCCTCCACGAATTTCGGCAAGCTCTTCGCCAATCCTGTTGACGGCCGCATCTACGCGCAGCCCCTTTACGTACAAGGTGTCGTTATCCCCGGCAAAGGTACCCACAACGTCGCTTTCGTAGCCACCGAACATGACAGCGTCTACGCCTTCGACGCAGACACCGCCGGCGCTCCTCTCTGGCAAATCACTCTTCTCGACTCCGCGCACGGCGCGCCCGCCGGCGCCACCACTGTTCCCAACGGTGACCTCTCCACAACCGACATCGTCCCGGAGATCGGCGTCACCGGCACTCCCGTCATCGACCTCTCGACCAATACGATGTACGTCGTCGGCAAAACAAAAGAAGGCACCACTTACGTCCAGCGCCTTCATGCGCTTGATATCACAACCGGCACCGAAAAATTTGGCGGCCCCGTAGCTCTTTCCGGTTCGGTTTCCGGTACGGGTAACGGCAGTCTGAATTCGGTTCTGACCTGGGATCCGAAGTGGGAAAACAATCGTCCTGGCCTGCTCCTTCTTAACGGCGTTGTCTACATCGGCTTCGGTTCTCATGGTGACAATGGCCCTTGGCATGGCTGGATTCTCGCCTACAGCGCTGGGACGCTTACTCAGCGCGCTGTCTATTGCCCTACTCCGAACGGTTCCGGCGCTGGCGTTTGGATGTCCGGCGCTGGCCTCTCTGCCGACGTCATCGATTCCATCAACGCCCCTTTTGGCCGCATGTTCATCGCCACCGGCAACGGCTCGTTCAACGCCACAACGCCGTACAACAACACAATGAGTTTCAGCGACGATCACGTTCGTCTGGACCTTACCAGTCCGATCCAGGCGCCCGTCACCGGCTCGCAGAATCCCGCCAGCTTTCCTCTTCAATTGCCCGTCATCGATTCCTTCACCCCTTCGAATCAAGCCTCTTTGAACAGTGCAGACAGAGACCTAGGCTCCGGCGGTATTCTCCTCCTCCCCGATCAACCCGGCGCACATCCGCACCTCCTCATTCAAGTCGGCAAAGAAGGAAAAATCTACGTCATCAATCGCGACAACATGGGCGGCTTTAACAGCACCACCGACAACGCCCTGCAGGAAATCAGCGCCGTCAATGGCGCATGGGCCAGTCCCGCTTATTGGAATGGCAACGTCTATTTCGGCGGCAGCAGCGACAATATCAAGTCTTTTCCCATCACGAACGGCGTCCTTGCTTCAACATGGACTTCTCGCTCGCCCACCGGCTACGCCTTCCCGGGCGCTTCGCCAAGCATCTCCGCAAACGGCACAACCGGCGGCATCGCTTGGGCCGTCGACACTTCCGCATACTCCAGTAACGGGAACGCCATCCTCCACGCCTACGACGCCACCAATCTCGCCACTCAACTTTTCGTCAGCAACGCTCTCTCGGCAAACGCTGCCAGCATCGCCACAAAATTCGTCGTTCCCACCGTCGCAAACGGCAAAGTCTACTTAGGCACTGCAAATGAACTCGATGTCTACGGCCTCGGCGGCCCTTCGACACCAGCCGCCACGCCCGTAATCAGCCCCGCTTCGCAAACTTTCACCGGCACACTTTCCGTCACGATCACCGACAGCACCACCGGCGCATCCATCTTTTACACAACGAACGGTTCAACTCCCACCACCGCTTCGACTCCGTACACCACCGCCATCTCTGTCACCTCCACACAAACCATCAAAGCCATCGCCACGGCCATCGGCTTCACGCAGAGTCCTGTCGCGAGCCAGACCTACACTCTTCAAACCCAAGCGGTAGCTCCAACTTTCACCCCGCCCGGCGGCGCTTACGCATCGACACAATCCGTTTCTCTTTCCAGTCCCACCACCGGCGCAAAAATTTATTTCACCACGGACGGTGCAACGCCTTCGCCCGGCGTCGGCACAACACAGCTTTACTCAACTCCCATCTCCGTCGCCGTCTCCGAAACCATTAACGCCATCACCACCGCCACCAATTTCACCAACAGCCCTGTCGCCTCCGCCACTTACACCATCGGCTCCAGCGGCACCGGCTCCAATTTTATCAATGGCTTCGCCAGCTCCGCCTCCGTCATGACGTTCAATGGCAGCACCGGCCTCGCTGATACGCGCCTGCAACTCACTTCTGGCCTCGCCGACCAGGCTGGCAGCGCCTGGTACAACACGCCCCTCAACATTCAGGGTTTCACTAACGACTTCAGCTTCCAACTCGCCAATCCAGCTGCCGACGGCATCACGTTCACAATCCAGAACGCTGGACTCACTGCCCTCGGTCCCAGCGGCGGCGGCCTCGGCTATGGCCCTGACACTCCCGGCAATCCGCCTGGTATACCGACCAGTGTCGCCATCAAATTCGATCTCGCTGACAACGTTGGTGAAGGCCCCAACTCCACCGGCATCTATACCAACGGCGCATCGCCAACCACTCCCGCAATCGATCTCACTCCTTCAGGCATCGACCTTCACACTGGCGACACTTTCAACGTCCACATGGTCTACAACGGCACCACGCTCACCATGACCATTACGGACGGCGTCACCAACACCACCTTCACCACCAGTTGGACCATCAACATTCCTCAGACTGTCGGCTCGAATCTCGCCTACCTAGGTTTCACCGGCGGAACAGGCACACTCACCTCCAGTCAAAAAATCGAAACGTGGACCTTTACCAGCCAGCCGCCCGCACTTCCGGCTGCCGCCACTCCCACATTCAGCCTCGCGCCAGGCACCTATCTCAACGCCCAGACTGTCACGCTCTCTGACACCACTGCGGGCGCAACTATTTTCTACACGCTCGACGGCACCACGCCCAACACCAGCGTCGGCGGTTCCACGTTCCAATATTCCGCTGCCATCACGGTCAGCTCCTCAAAAACGATTAAGGCCATCGCCACCGCTCCGAATTTCTCCGCCAGCGCCGTTGCCTCCGCATCCTATGTCATCCAGACGCAGACCACCGCGCCCACGTTCTCTCCGGCTCCCGGAACTTACGTCGCCGCCCAAAGCGTTACTCTAGCCAGCACAACTCCTGGCGCGCTCATTTTTTTCACGCTCGACGGCACCACTCCGAACACCAGCGTCGGTGGCTCCACGTTCCAATACACCGGCCCCCTCAGCGTCAGTGCCACGACGACTATCGAAGCTATCGCCACCGCTTCCGGCTTCTTCGCCAGCAACGTTTCCGCGGGCACCTACACCATCAACACCAGCGGCTCCGGCGTCATCAGTTTTGGCAGTGGTTTCACTACCGGCAGCATGATTCTCAATGGCAAAGCCACCATCAACGGCACACGACTTCGCGTCATCGACGGCGGCGTAAATGAGCACAGTGCAGCCTGGTTCGGCGCGCTCACCAACGCTTCCGCTTTCACGAACGATTTCAGCTTCCAGTTGACTGGCGGCACCGCGCCCACAGGCGACGGGTTTATGTTCGTGATTCAAAACAGTGCCACCACCGCTCTTGGCCCAGTCGGCGGCGGCCTCGGCTACGGTCCGGACAATCCTGGAAAAACCGATCCGGCCAGCATTCTCAAGAGCATCGGTATCAAATTCGACCTCTATAGCAACAACGGTGAAGGCGTCAACTCCACTGGCCTCTATCTCAACGGCGCATCGCCCACTACGCCCGCCATCACAATTCCCACGACCGTCAATCTCCACACAACCGACACCTTCAACGTGCACATGGTCTACGACGGCACCACTTTGACGATGACCATCACCGATTCCGTCACCGCCGCGTCCTTCACCACAAGCTGGACCGTCAATATTCCTGGCGCGCTCGGCTCCAGCTTTGGTTATATGGGCTTCACTGGCGGCACCGGCGGTTCCACCGTCATCGCTGACGTCATCTCTTGGACCTACAACGCGTCTGGCGCGACCGCCCAAACTGCTGCTCCGACTTTCTCTCCCGCAGGCGGCACTTACACGACGACGCAATCCGTTACGCTGAGTGACACCACGGCTGGCGCCGCCATTTTCTACACTCTCGATGGCACGACCCCGAACACCACCGTCGGTGGCTCCACGTTCCAATACTCCACACCGATCAGCATCAGTTCGAACACCACGATAACGGCAGTCGCTTTCGCTTCTGGCTTTTCAAAGAGTGCTACGGCCTCGGCCGCCTACGTGATTCAGCCGCCGGCAGCCGCGCCGACGTTCTCTCCCATCGCCGCAACCTACACGTCGGTCCAAAGCGTCACGCTTAGCGACACGACGACGGGCGCCACGATTCTCTACACACTCGATGGCACCACCCCGAACACATCCGTCGGCGGCTCCACGCTGCAGTATTCAACTCCGATTAGCGTCATCTCGAACAAAACCATCACCGCCATCGCCACGGCCCCCGGCTTCTCCAAGAGCGCCACTGCTTCTGCGGCATACGTCATCAATTTGCCCGCGGCCGCCACGCCCACGTTTTCGCCCGTCGCTGGTACATATGCCGCCGTCCAAAGCGTCACTCTGAGCGACGCTACCATCGGCGCTACGATTTACTACACCACGAACGGCTCGACTCCCACCACCGCGTCGACCGTTTACTCCGGACCCATCGCCGTCAACTCCACCACCACCATCAACGCCATTGCCACTGCTCCCGGCTTCTCCCAAAGCGCCGTCGGTACTGCGCTGTTCACCATTAATCTGCCGGCCACCGCAACGCCAACCTTCTCTCCCGTCGCCGGAACTTACACCACAACGCAATCCGTCACGATCAGCGACACCACCACCAGCGCTTCGATTTACTACACGACGAACGGAACAACTCCCACGACTTCTTCGACGAAGTTCGTCAACCCCATTGCGGTCAGCGCAAACACCACAATCAACGCTATCGCGCTCGCTCCGGGTTTCTCACAAAGCGCCGTCGCAACCGCCGCCTACACAATCACTCCGCCCGCAGCTACTCCCACGTTCTCTCCAGTCGCTGGAACCTATACGACCACGCAGTCCGTAACGATCAACGACGCCACTTCTGGCGCATCCATCTTCTTCACCACCGATGGCACTACGCCAACCACCGCATCCACCAAGTTCACCACGCCATTCGCCGTCAGTTCGAACACCACAATCAACGCCATCGCCACCGCGCCGAACTTCTCGCAAAGCGCAGTCGCCACCGCCGCCTATATGATCACTCCACCCGCGGCCACGCCAACCTTCGCACCTGCACCGGGCTCCTACGCATCCGCACAGAACGTGACCATCAACGACGCAACCGCTGGCGCAACGATCTACTACACGACCAACGGCTCCACCCCGACGACCGCTTCAACCGTCTACGCCGGACCAATCGCCGTCAGCGCCAACACGACGATTAACGCTATTGCCACCGCGCCGGGCTTCACGCAAAGCGCCGTCGCTTCCGGCTTCTACTCCATCGGCTCAACGCCTTCGATCAACCTGTCCGGCGGCTTCTCATCCGGTGCTCCGCTCGGGCTGAAAGGCAGCGCGGCACTCGTCGGCACATCGCTCCGCCTTACCAACGGTGGCACCGGCCAGGCCGGCGCCGGTTGGTACGGCCAGCCCGTCAACATCAGTGCGTTCACCACGGACTTCAGTTTCCAAATCACGCCTGGCACTGCCACTCTGTCTGACGGCATCGCTTTCGTCATGCAGAACACCGGCATCACCGCCATCGGCCCGGACGGCGGCGGCCTCGGTTATGGCGGCACATCTGGCGGCATAGCCAAGAGCGTCGCGGTAAAATTTGACATCTTTGACAATTCTGGTGAAGGAACAGATTCGACCGGCATCTACACCAACGGCGCCACTCCTACCATTCCTGCGATGGACATGACTGCTTCCGACGTCGATACCAAGAGCACCCACGTGATGAAAGTCCACATGGTCTACGATGGCACGACGTTGACCATGACCATCACTGACGCCACCACCAACGCCACCTTCACCACGTCTTGGCCCATCAACATCGCCACAACCGTCGGCGCCAACACCGCTTACGTCGGCTTTACCGGCGGCACCGGCGGCAACACTGCGATTCAGGACATCCTCTCCTGGTCGCTGTCGTCCTCCGCCGCGAAGACGCCCGTCACCTACGAAACCGTGAACTTGCCCGCCGTTAGCTCGGGCCCATCCCTCACCAAGCTCTTTTACTCCGCTTTCCCGGATGGTGTCGGCATGATGCTTGCCTCCAGCAAGGCGGGCGACAGCGTGACGTTCACGCTCAACGTTCCGGCCGCAGGCGTCTATGACATCAGAGTCGGAGAGAAAACCACGACGTCACGCGGCATGTTCCAGCTCAGCGTAAACGGAACAAACGTTGGCCCCGTCAGCGACGAATATTCCAATACGACCGGCACATTCTCTACCGTGGATCTCGGAAACTTCGCATTCGCGGCGCCCGGTCCGCAAACCTTCAAATTCACCGTCACCGGCAAGAACGCAGCGAGCACCGGCTTCGGCCTCGCCTTCGACGACATCACCCTCACACCGCAATAAACATTCGTCTAAGAAGAAAAATCCATTTCGCTGGGAATGTGCCAATTGGACGTGATCTGCCCCAATTCTTCGCGCACGGAATCATACGACACCGAAATCTCCTGAACACATGACTTCTGCCTCTTTCCGTTCCTCGCATTGCCGCTCGCAGGGAGCCGTAGGCGACCGGAGAGC
>Ga0137410_10002292_pt1 | contig 13032 bp, 10 predicted proteins | sample CZODoug1_16funga_FD_108878 | JGI IMG/M metagenome (GOLD analysis project Ga0137410, IMG submission 108878) | Vadose zone soil fungal communities from Angelo Coast Range Reserve, California, USA - CZODoug1_16fungal (Illumina Assembly) | ecosystem: Environmental > Terrestrial > Soil > Vadose zone... | reverse complement strand
TTCGCCAGCACGGGAACTTTGTGAACCAGCGTATCAAAGCGCTCCCTCAGAACGGCGAGCTGGATGTCCATCACCGTCTCGTAGGGAATGCTGTATTGCTGTGTCACAGTCAGATCGGGATACAGTTGCGGATGTTTCCTGAGAAGGTCGGCATCGACATCGCGCAGCGATGCGGTCGGATTGTCCACGTCGTCCACCTCCTGCGGATAGATGTTGGCGCCCCCGGAAATGATCACGTGCGGGGGGCCGCATGCCGGCATGCGGCCCCCGCAAGGTTGCGCGAAACTTTAGAAGTGCATGCCAGCGGTAAAGCCGAACGTGCGTGGCGGCTCGGGCGAGAACTGCTGGCCGTACGCGATGGATTCGGAGCCGGCGGAATAGTACTGGGCGCCGGACAGGTTGGCACCCCACAGCCGGAGGTCATACCTGCGGCTCGGGTTGGTCCATTTCACCGATGCGTTGAATAGATTCACCACAGGCTGCCTCATGCTCTGGTCCGGGAACCAGAAGAACGAGTCCGTATACGACCAATTCGCATTGAGATCGAAATCGCCGACGGAGCTCGGAATCACGTAGTCAGCCGCCAAATTGCCGCTGTAGTGCGGGGCGCGGATCATGTCCAGCCCGGACGCATTGCACGTGTACGTCCCGTTGGGTCTGCAGGACGGCGTAGGGATCTGCGAACCCAAATAATACGCGTTCGGGGGGAAGTAGTCGGGTGCATTTTCGAAGCTATCATAGTGGCCGTAGATGACAGACAAGTCCGCGGAAAGCGTTAGGTGGCTCACCGGAATCACCTTGACGGCGAGCTCGCCGCCATTGACCTTCGCCCCCGCGGCGTTGATCAACTTCGTGCCGCCCGCCACGATGACGGCGAACTGCAGGTTCTTGACGTCGTAGTGGAATGCGCTCAGGTTGACTTGCAGATGGTGGTCGAGCCATTCGCTTTTCAGCCCCACTTCCACGGACTTCAGCACTTCGGGGCTGACCGGCGGGTTGTTGGCAGGACCGCCGGCTGCGGTGCCGAACGTATCGTATTGGCCGCTCTTCACACCGCGGTTCCATGAGAGATAGCCCATGATGTCGTCGGTGAACTCATGATCCAATGCCACGCGGTACGTTCCTATCGGCCAGCGGTGTTCCGCGCCCGGCGTAGAGGACGTCGTCGGGCAGGCAATCGGTGCAACGGCGCAAACCGGAAGTCCCCCGATCTGTGGAATGGCACTGGAGAAATACACCCCGCCGGTGAACAGGCGCTTGTCTACCGTGTAGCGAGCACCCAATGTGAGATGCGTATCCGGTGCTACCAGCGCAGTTCCCTGCATATACCCTGCAAAGGATGTGGTTCTGACGTTGTCCTCCAGATTGAGATAGAAACTCGAGGGGACAAATGCGGTCGGAAAGCCTTCTGCGATCCCCGCGAGTTTCGCATTCGGCCCGTAACCCGCGTTGTCGTCCATGAAGAAGCCGCCGACGATCCAGTTGAAGCGCGACGCATAGGGCGCGCCATCCGGGCTGATCAATTGCAGTTCTTGGCTGAGATTGCGGTCCCTTTGAACCAGGTCGGTAACGACATCACCATAAGGCGAACTGTCTTGGTTGAACTGTGCATGGCCGGTCACATACTGCCAGCCGGTGATGCTGACGCCTTTGGCGAAGCCGAAGTCTTGTTCCATTTTGAGCTCGAGGGTGGTGTGCTTGTTGACGCCGACGTCATTCGTGATGTCTTGGGTGTTGTACCACCCGACATAGGTGGCCCCGGGCGGGCCGGGGCACGCAAAGGCTACCGGCGAAGACTGCGGATTTCCGTCGTTTCCGCCTTCTCCCGGGCAATAGCCGTGGCCACCCGCCGCGACGAATCGGGGGATCTGATTGTAGCCGAGACCTACTTCGCTGCGCGTGTAGGAGAAATTTCCCGAAAATAGAATTCTCGTCCCGGAAGTCGGGGTCCACAACCACTTGTTGCGGACACCCCAATTCTCCGCGGTGAACGCGTCCTGCCCGGTCGTGACATCATGGCCCCAACCATGCTGCTGGTCGCTGATCCAAACCGCCAAGTTGGATGCAACATTGTCGATGATCTTGCCGGTGGCATAGATATTGCCGGTAAAAGTGCCGTAGTTGCCGTAGCCGCCTTCGAGATCAGCGCCGGGGTCGAATGTCGGATCCTTGGTGTGGACCTGAACGACGCCACCCGTCGCGTTGCGGCCGAACAGTGTTCCCTGCGGGCCTTTGAGAACATCAATGCCGGATATGGCGCTCAACTGAAAAATGGACGCATTCCCGTCCGGGATATAAATGTCATCGAGATAAACGGCGACCGAGCTTTCCTCGCCGGTGCCGTTCGAGCTGGGTCCGATCCCGCGAATGAACGTCGTCGCCCCGTTGATTTCGTGCCCCATTTGCATGCCGGGAACGAGTTGCGCAAGCTGATCCGTACTGAGGGCTCCGGAGTTAATGATGGCATCCGGCGTGATCGGGACGACGGAGATCGGAACCTTTTGGGCATTTTCTACGTGACGCTGGGCCGTCACGGTGATCTCCACGAGCTGGTCGGTTGCCGCGCTTTCCGCAGCGCTTTCCGCAGGGCCCGAGTTGGCCGCGGAAGCCGCAAGCAAACCGATTGCAGCGCATGCTGCGATCAGTATGGCATTCCGCTCCGGTCTGTTCCTGAGGCGACATCCGTCCGTCGCCGACCGCCCAACCGACTTCGAATTCTTATTAGTCATTTTCCAACCCCCTTATTGACCGACGCCGGACGTCATTGTTCTGTGCAGCCAGCTCAGTGCTCTTCGCATGACCCACCCGTATGATATGGTAGCACACAATGCGCATGGTCAGCGTTTTGTACACGAAGCTTGGAAAACGGTCAATAATTTATTGTGCGCGGCTCGAAATCGTTGCTTCACAGCCACGGATCACGGCATTGAAGGGTTCGACCCGTTATACGGGAAGCCGGCCGCAGCGGTGGGTGCATTGCACAAGTCGGCCAATCCGGGTACCTTTTTGTGAGCAAGCGCATAAAACTTGCGGCCGATGAGTTTATGGAGTGTTGGGGGGTTTAGGTCCGATCCATGATCCTGGATGAAAAGCAGCACCCGTCGCCCGACTGGATAGAGTCCCTGCGCCGGCGCTATCCCACCGAGTGAACGGTTGACGAAACCCTCACCGCTAAAATGCGCTGCCGGGCCGGCCCGCGCCCCGCAATCGATCGATAGCGTCCTTGCGCGCCTCAACCGATTCCTTGGAAGGCGATTATCCGGTACGTTTTCCATAACATCTTTTCGCGGACTTGCGGGAGGCTCGTCGAAGGAGCAATACGCCTTCGATCTGGTCTGGACAGACGGTGCAGGGGACGCTCGGCGCGGCACCTATGTTCTTCGCATGGCGCCGGCCGAATCGATTGTCGCAACCCACGCACTGCGTGAGTTCCAGGCAATGAACGCGATACGGGCCGTAATCCCGGTGCCCGAGGTCCACTGGTGCGATCCCGAGGGCGCCGAGCTCGGTCAGCCAGCCGCTGAAGGAGTCCGTCGATGAGTTGTTGCAAGCCGCGCGGCTGGATGGAACGCCAGCCTATCGTCAGGCATCGGTGCAGCGGGTCATGCTGCAGGCGGAGCGGCAGATACTGCGCGAGCGCGTGTGGTTCCGCGCCTCTGGGTTCGAACTCGACGCCGGTCAATTGCCGCCTATCGACGATGTGCTCCTGCTGAACCCCATCAAATCATGAATTCGGCAATTTATTGACGATCACGGCACGGCTTCGCGCCGTGCCGAGGCGATGCCTCAGCGCATTCTGGTATTCGGGCGAATGGTACCAATCCTTCGCCGCCTGAACGGTGTCGAACTCAAGCACTATGACGGCATCCACCTCGTCTCCTTCAACAGTGTGGAGCTCACAGCCGGGGCGTGTGTGAAATTTGACTTCTCTGTCCTTGAGCGTAGGCAGGGCGAGTCGGCGATACTCGGCGATTTCAGCCGGGTCGGCAGGCTTCTCCACGAACACGATGTAAAAGGCGCTCACCGTGGTCCTCCCTCGTCGAGCTTTGTAAATTGCATCAACGAGATTCCATCTGCTCGGAGCGCGAATGCATTTGGAAATCTCGGCCATTGACGGTGATACCCGGGTAGCTTGCAGGCACGGCGCCGCCGAGAAATGCGGTCGGGAAGTTCAATGCGGGCTTCGTGACCATGTCGAGGGCGGCAATATCCTCGGGCGCAAATTTCACGTCGATGGCTGCGAGATTGTCATCGAGCTGCGCTTCGGTGCGTGCGCCGAGGATCGGGGAGGTCACCCCGGGACGCGACAAGACCCAGGCAATGGCGGCGCGTGCCGGCGTAGTATCCCGCTTACGCGCCACGCCGGCCAGCACGTCCAAGACCTTAAAGGTATGCTCATTCGCATTGCGTGCCACCCAGTCGGCGCGGCCCGCGGATTCCGCTTTCATGTTATCGCGAGAATACTTGCCGCTAAGCACGCCGGAGCGAAGCGGCGACCAAGGCGTCACGCCGAGACCCAAAGCCTGTGCCATCGGAATGAGCTCGCCTTCCACGGTCCGCTCCAGCAGCGAATATTCGATCTGGAGCGCTATCAACGGCGCCCATCCGCGAAATTCCGCAATAGTCTGAGCGCGTGCCACTTTCCATGCATGGGTATCCGAGAACCCGATATAGCGGACCTTTCCAGCTTCAACCAAAGCGTTAAGCGTCCCGATCGTCTCCTCAACCGGCGTGAATGGATCTTCCCAATGCATCCAATAGAGATCGATATAGTCAGTCTGCAGCCGCCGCAGGGACGCCTCACAATTCGAAACAATGCTTTTGCGGTTGGCGCCGCCTCCATTGGGGTCGCCGCGCTGCATGTTGCCGCTGAACTTCGTTGCAATGACGATTCGGTCCCGCTTCGCCGGGTCGCGACCGATGTGGTTGCCGATAATCCGCTCGGAATGGCCGCCGGTGTAGATATTGGCCGTGTCGATGAAGTTGCCGCCTCGCTCGATGAAGCGATCCATGAGGCGCCCCGCCGTCGCCTCATCCATTCCGAATCCCCATTCCTGTCCGAACGTCATGGCGCCGAGGCAGAAGGGACTCACCTTCAAGCCTGACCGTCCCAGAGTGACATAGTGATTTAGTGCCATCGCATCTCTCCACAAAAATCGGCTCCGCATCCGCGGACATGCCGAACAGCATCTGGTTCGGCCACGGGCGGAAATGTCGGATACTAGGATACTTTACACTAGGATACTACTTCAAACGCGCCATAGTTGTGAGCGGTAGAGTCTTGGTCGCCTCCGTGGCTGCGATTGTGCCAAGAAACAATCCTTTTACAACTGATCAACTGCACAGTATGATATTGTCAATGCGGAACGTGGTCAAGACAGGTCCTTTCTCTGAATTCCGCCGAAAGTACTTGGAACATTGGCGTGCCTGTCGATCGATCGTGAACGCTCGGTGGTTTCTACACAATAAGTGGCTTATCCGCCGAAGGCGGCCTTTATGTCCTCGTTGAACCAATTTCTTAGCGGAGTCAAGGTCATAGACTTGTCGCACTATGTACCAGGCCCGATCGCGTCGCTGCTCTTGTCAGATATGGGAGCCAACGTGGTGAAGGTCGTGCCGCCATCGGGCGACGGCATGCGAAAGCTGGGGCCGCAGAATCAGGACGGCAGTGAGATCTTTCATGCCGCGCTAAATGCCGGCAAGTGTGAACTGACCCTTAACCTTAAGCACGAGCGTGACAATGCATTTCTGCACAAGCTGTTAGCGGCGGCGGACGTTCTGATCGAGGGATTTAGGCCGGGTACTCTTTCCCGGCTCGGCTTTGATCCCGCCGCACTCAGATTGGTGCATCCGGGGCTCATCATTTGCTCAATCAGCGGGTACGGAGCAACCGGGCCGCTGTCGCAAGCGGCCGGACACGATGCAAATTATCTGGCAAATAGCGGGATTACGGATCGAAACGTCGATGGGATGTTTGACCCGCCGCTTGCCGACTGCGCGGGCGGACTATTCGCGGCGCTTACCATCACGGCTGCGCTGCACAATCGGTCGACCACTGGAAAGGGCTGTGTCATTGATATCGGCCTGGCGGATACGGTGATGCCGCTCCAACTCTTTCAAATCGCGGCGCTTGGTAGCGTCGGCTGGGTCCCGCAACCGGAGAGCTACTACCTTAACGGTGGAATCGCCTGTTATCACGATTACCGTACGTCGGACAGCCGGCGCATCGTCCTCGGCGCGCTTGAGGAGAAATTTTGGAAGGCGTTTTGCGTTGCGGCGCGTCGGCCAGAATGGATTGGGAGGCACGGCGATCCAAACCCACAAATCGATCTAATAGGCGAACTGAAGACTTTCTTTGCGTCGATGTCGTTGGAAGAGTGCATGCGTAGTTTCGATGGTGTTGATTGTTGCCTCACTCCAGTCCTGAACCTGGAAGAAGCAACGAATTCGCCGCAAATCACATCTCGGAATCTCGTATGCCGCACACCCCAATCGCTGCAAGCGCTGTTTCCTGCCTATGTCGACGGGCGTCCCCCGGAACTCCGGTCGCCAATGCGACCAATCGAAATCGGGGACGCGGAGTCAATCTTCAGCCGGCAACCGGAATAGGCAATAGACGTGTCCACAGAACTAGACATTAAGCGTCCGATAGAGGATGACGCTGTCGACTGCGACCCCGCGGAGACCCGGGATTGGCTTGAATCGTTGGAAGCGGTTACCCGTTCCGTGGGGAGCGAACGTGGCAAGTACCTGCTGCAGCAATTGGAGGCGAGGGCACAGGAATTGGGTATTCGTACCCAGCAGCCCCCGTACTCCGCTTACCGCAATACGATATCGCTTCAGGAACAGGCAGCGCACCCGGGGAACGTTGCCATGGAGGAAAGAATTACGGCGATGGTGCGCTGGAACGCCCTAGCCATGGTGGTGCGCGCCAATAGAGCGTACGGTGAGCTCGGGGGGCACATCGCAAGTTACGCGTCGGCGGCCGAGATTTTCGAGGTGGGATTCAACCACTTCTTTCGTGGCTCGGTGAACGGTGGCCTCGGTGACTTGGTCTACTTTCAAGCCCATTCCGCGCCCGGAATCTATGCTCGTGCTTTTATGGAAGGCCGATTGAGTGAATCTCAACTAGGGCATTACCGGCAAGAAGTGAGCGGTCAGGGCCTGTGTTCTTACCCCCATCCCTGGCTGATGCCAGATTTCTGGCAATTTCCCACTGGCTCCATGGGCATTGGGCCGATCAGTTCAATCTACCAAGCACGGTTCATGCGATATCTCCAGAACCGGGGGTTGGCGCAAACCGAAGACCGTCACGTGTGGGGAGTCTTCGGGGACGGCGAAATGGACGAACCGGAGTCAGTGGCGGCCCTCACGCTTGCCGCGCGGGAGAGACTCGACAATCTCACGTTTGTCATCAACTGCAATCTGCAACGCCTGGACGGCCCGGTGCGCGGTAACGGTCAGATCATTCAGGAATTGGAAGGTCTATTCGCCGGCGCAGGTTGGAATGTTATCAAGGTGCTATGGGGATCCGATTGGGACTCCCTGTTCGAACGCGACCAGAATCATGTGTTGTTGAAGCAATTGGCGATGACTGTCGACGGGGAATATCAAACGTTGGGTGCCAATGACGGCGCTTATAATCAGCAGCACTTCTTTGAATTGGCGCCCGAACTGCGCCGATTGGTCGCGCACATGTCCGCGGAAGAGATTGATTCGCTCAAGCGCGGCGGACACGATTTTCGGAAACTCTACGCTGCCTTCACCGCCGCACGGGCGCATCGTGGACAGCCAACGGTCATTCTCGCCAAGACAAAGAAAGGTTATGGCATGCGCGGAGCGGGCGAGTCTCGAAACACCTCACATCAACAGAAAAAACTGGATATCGAGGCCTTGCAGGTATTTCGCACGCGATTCAAGCTACCGCTCACCGACGACGACCTTGCACAGCTGAATTTTCTGAAGCCCGCCGATGAGAGTCCCGAGATTCGCTACCTGCAAGCGCGTCGGTCGGCGCTTGGCGGCAGTTTACCGACGCGCGAATCGACCTGTGATCCGATCTCCATACCCGCGCTGGAAACCTATGCGGCATTTGCGCTCAAGGCGGAAGGCAAGGCGATGTCGACAACGATGGCGGTTGTGCGGCTACTGAGCAATCTGTTGCGCGACAAAACCCTGGGTCCACGACTGGTGCCGATCGTTGCGGACGAAGCACGTACGTTTGGCATGGCGAATCTCTTTCGACAAATCGGGATCTATTCACCTCAAGGGCAGCTATATACACCGGAAGACAACGGTTCGATGCTCGCCTATCGCGAAGCACGCGATGGGCAACTTCTAGAAGAGGGAATTACCGAGGCCGGCGCTGTCTCATCGTGGGTGGCCGCGGCCACGTCTTACAGTGTCCATGGCCGGCCGATGCTTCCTTTTTATATCTACTACTCCATGTTCGGCTTTCAGCGAGTCGGGGATCTCATCTGGGCGGCGGCAGACCAACGTTCGCGTGGATTCTTGATAGGAGCGACCGCCGGGCGAACGACACTCGGGGGCGAGGGCCTGCAGCATCAAGACGGTTCGAGCCATCTCGTAGCGGCGACTATTCCCAATTGCCGCGCATACGATCCGACGTTTTCCGGAGAGCTCGCCGTCATTCTGGATCACGGCGCCAGGCAGATGATGGAAAAACGAGAGGATGTCTTCTACTACATCACCGTCATGAATGAGAATTACGAGCACCCGTCACTGGTCGATGGGGTAGCGGACTCAATCATCAAGGGCATGTATCGATTCATGCCGACGGCTGACGGGAAGACGTGCCAGATTCGCCTGCTTGGCTCGGGGGCGATTTTGCGCGAGGTCATTGCTGCGGCCAAGTTGCTGCAAAATGAGTGGAATATCGCCTCAGAAGTCTGGAGTGTGACGAGCTTTAGCGAACTGGCACGCGAGGCTCGGGAAGTGCAGCGTTGGAATCGTCTGCACCCGACGGCCACGTCTCGGACGAGTTTTGTCGCCGATTGTCTGGTAGGGAGGATCCCGGTCCTGGCGGCAACCGACTACATAAGCGCCTATCCGAGTATGATTGCGCCCTTTGTTGAAGCCCCATTCGTCGTCCTCGGTACCGATGGCTTCGGGCGCAGCGATACGCGAGCGTCATTGAGGAGGTTCTTTGAAGTGGACCGTCAAAGCATCGTTGTCGCGGCGTTGCAGTCTCTGGTGGATGGCGGGCTGGTCGGGAGGGACGTGGTCGCGAGCGCGATCGATCGCTACCAATTGCCAACCCATGACGCTCCCCCTTGGACGCGATGAACGCCACCGGGCGGCTTACCGAGGTGCGGGTACCGGAAGCTATAGGACTACCGAATATGCGTCGCGTGGAAGGACATTTGCCGCCAGCGCTTTGCACTGCGCCACCATACCTGAGTGGTGGCAAGGCGTAGCTCGAACATGCTATTGGAGTCCTTGTCGCGAAGAGTCTGTTTCAAGATTCCCGTGGCCACGGCCAGATCTCCGTGGCCACGCACTTCGAGTGTCTCGCGCTCGAAGCGCAGGAATTCGAGCTTATTGCGGAGGCTTGCGAAGTAGGCACTCCGGTCCTCGATTGCGCCGTTAGCGTGTATGTGCACGAGATCCTCTGCGATTAGCCGGTCCAGGGTGTCCCAATCCGCGGCAAGTAATGCACGGCCGCGTTCGTCTTCCAGGCGCCGAATGGTCTCAACCGTCTCCTGTTCCGTCATTTCGTACTCCGTTCAAATTGGACATCGGCAGCGATCATGCCGGCATCCTTGAAGCGCCGGTCGCAGCGGCAATGGCGCCCGCGTGTTGCCACTTCGCGAATTCGACAACTTGCGATGCAACAAGCCCGCAACAAACTCGCCACCGAACAGTGTTGTCTGTGAGCCCAGTTCTTCCGCGAACTTGAGTGCTTGGGCGACGGCTCGTTCACTCGTAGAGTTTGGGCGTGCCGTACCACCAATACCGACGATCAGCGGCGAAAACGGCGCACTACTCGAACTCATTTATGAGTGCTGATCGATGTCTGCTCGAGCGTTTGGTGAGGCCCTGTCCCGTGCGAAGGCTTCAAAACTTGAAGAAATTGACAGCATTGGTACCCACGATCTTGCGCGCGGCAGCGTCGCCGACGGTGTCGACAATCCATTGGATCGTTAAATCCGTATAGCCAAAGGTGCTCTCGTTGTGAGGGTAGTCGGTCGCCCACATGATGTTGTCAATACCAATCCGATCGAGATTCTTGAATCCCGCCGGGTCGTAGGTAAAGGTCGCGTGACAATGGCGATCCCAGTATTCCTGCGGCGACAGCTTTGGAGTGTAATCGAGGAGCGTTCGGAAACTGCCCTGAATCATTTCCGAATCCTGAAGCATGCCGGGGATCCAATGCAGATTCGCTTCGACGAACGCCACGCGAATCGTCGGGTAATTGTCGAAGATGCCGCCATAGGTGAGTTGGCCGAAGAGCGTTCGGAAGTACATGCCGCCCACGGAAGCCAGAACGCTCGTCGCAATGGCTCCTTTGCTGTCAAAGCCGGGGTTCTCGCCAATGTGAAAGCAAACCGCCATGTCGGCGTCGGCCAGCGCATCCCAAAAGGGCCTCATTTCCTCTGACACGTATTGGATCTTCTCGCCGTTCGGAAACACGCCAGGCTGTGACGGTAACAGCACCGCCTTGATGCCGTCGGCCTTCATTTCCTGGACCCACTCACGCGCTTTTCCGGGCTCCCAGTATGGCGCGATGCCAACTCCATAAAAACGCCCGGGTGCACGACGTTGCAGCCGCGCAAGGTATCGGTTGTATTCGCGGAAAATATACTCGCGTGCCTCGTAGTCCTTCAGATGAAAGCAATGCAGAATGACTTGCGGAAAAGCCACTTCCTTGTCGACTCCCTCGGCGTCCATGTCGGCGACTCGCGCGTGGACGTTCCAAGCGCCCTCGTGACCCTCCATGCTCTTGACGAGATCGTCGCTTCCCCAGGCATACAGCGACTTACCGTTCATCCCCGTAACCCAGTAGTTCTTCTGCGCATCGAACCAGACGCGCGGGACGCGGTCCTTGAGGTGCGCCGGAGCGTTGTCGTAGAAGAAGTCTTCGCCTCCAAGGCAAATATGATTGTCAGCCGATACGACAATCGCGCCGGTGAGCGAGTGCCGGTGACCTTTGCGTCCGAGAAAGATTCCCAGCGACTCATAAGGGAGCGGTTTCGCCTTAGCGGACGGGTTTGGAGCGATAGTGTTCATGGAATTTCTCCGATCCTCATTTGATTCGCGGTCTTCGTCTGCCGGCCTTGAGCCGATGGGTTGGCGCAATCCAGCCGATGGGAAAGTGCCATATATGGGACAACAAATAACCCCACCCCTTCCAGTAGCATTACTATACGCTGCTGTTCTAGTGACAAGCAACTTCATTTGTTGCGTCCGGCCACTTCAATGGGCATGCTTGGCCTGGGATATCGGTCTGAACGGCTCGTCGCATCTTGCGCCGATGTTAGAAAGTTCATGAAAAACAGAGCGAAGCGACCATATTTAGTTGGGATACTCGAACAGAAGTGGCCGAGAGCGGTGACGGCCTTTCAAACATAAGAGGATATTCGCCTGCTGGACAGCCAATCAATTGGATCGCGGCCGGTTAGCGGCGACTATTCGGGAGGCGCGGGTTAATGGGCTGCACTATAGGAGGTAGATCATGTCGGCCGTCTTGAGAAACTTACATTTCGGTTTTACGGTCTCCAATCTCGAGCGTTCGGTGGCATTTTTTCGCGACTGTCTGGGACTAGTAATTCATGAGAGGGGTCACGACTTGCCTGAAGTCACGGCTCATTTCGTCGGAGTACCCGGCGCGGATCTCAATTACTGCGTCATGCGAGCTCCTGATCACACGATCGAATTGATGGAATATCTTGCACCGACGGATCGAATTCGACTGAACAGTCGGCCGTGTGACGTTGGGTTCTCACATCTCAGCTATCTGGTATCGGACCTCGATGCATTTATCCAAAAGGCGGCGCTTTTCGATGTGTATCCCGTCAACGAGCCACTTTCGTTCCCCTCTCAAGGATGTCGGGGAATTTATATGCGTGATCCCGACGGGCTCACCATCGAGGCGCTGCAAAATATCCCGAAAACCTGAGGGAGGGCGTAATTTCGATTTGCGTCAGGAAAAGCTCGCCCCGACGCGTTGCGAAGGTGCTTCCCTGTTGCATAGACGCGGATGCTGATAACCCGATAAGATTCGTCCGTCGCTTGTCATTTGACAAGTGGCAGAAATATAAATACGCTTCCGGGGAAGCAGGTACCGCCGCGGACAACCACTCGTATAGGCGCCCGGTGCATCATGGCAATGAGATTTACCGGTGGGAGCAGTCTGTCAATCGACAGGCTAAACGAAAATTCGGATCATAGGATCTAGGACATGCTTTCCAAACTGGCCAGCGATCCTCGTATCGATCCTAGGATCAAGAAGGAAATGGGTTTGATGGACTTCGGCTCGGCGCCAGACGTCGCCAGTCGCGAGGAACTATTGGCCCAGGAGAGCACACAAGAAGTCCGCGCGCTCTATGATGCGATGTTCGCGATGATGGATTCCAGAGATCGGGAGGACATCGCCTCCGCCAAGGGACTTAGAGTCAACTCGGAACGTATTGTATCGGCGCCTGACGGCAATACGATAAACATCCTAATGACTCGGCCCGACACCACGGACGTGTTGCCTTGCGTCTACTACATCCATGGTGGGGCTATGACGATCGGGTCGTGTTTTAACGGCACCTATCGGGCATGGGCCCGGTTGATCGCGGCGAATGGGGTCGCGGTGGCCATGGTCGACTTTCGCAATGCGGTCATCCCATCGTCAATACCGGAGATCGCGCCTTATCCAGCGGGGCTTAACGACTGCATTTCGGGCCTAAAATGGCTGCATGCACACAGCGCGGCACTCAAGATCAATCCGCAGGGCATCATCATCGCCGGCGAGAGCGGCGGCGGAAATCTAACCCTCGCTTGTGGAATGAAGCTAAAGCGCGA
>Ga0137410_10002291_pt1 | contig 13035 bp, 13 predicted proteins | sample CZODoug1_16funga_FD_108878 | JGI IMG/M metagenome (GOLD analysis project Ga0137410, IMG submission 108878) | Vadose zone soil fungal communities from Angelo Coast Range Reserve, California, USA - CZODoug1_16fungal (Illumina Assembly) | ecosystem: Environmental > Terrestrial > Soil > Vadose zone... | reverse complement strand
GCCGTCGCGCAGCTCGTGGATCACCATGCGGCGGTTGAACTGCGACAGCCCCTTGTGGATGTTGAGCGTGACCACGCGCAGCGTCTCGCTCACTTCGCCTCCCCCGCGAGGTCGAGCGCGAAGCGCTTTTCGAGCAGATCGGCGTCGTCGAAATGCCGTCGGCCGACGAACGCGGTCGCGTGCCGTCCCCACTGCCGCATCGCGCCGGCGGAGGCGATTCCCATCGGCCAGTAGAGGAAACGCTCGCCGCGCTCGGTGCCGGCGATCAGGCCGTCGCTGCCGAAAACGCTGCGCCGGCGGCCGTCCATCCGCGAAAGCGAGCGCAGCTCGTCGTAGTGGCGAAGGCTGTAGTGCACCAGGCTGTCGGCGCCGCTGACCGCGCCGACGCGCTCGATGAAGTGCGTCGCCGAGGCGATGCTCACCACCGGGCGCTCGCCGTCACGCAGCCGCGGCATGCCTTGCGGCGCGAAGGCCCATTCCTCGCTCGCGTCGGGCGCGGCGCGCGGCTTGGCACGCGGCGAAGGAAAGAACCAGTGGTAGCAGCCGCAGGGGTGGATCGAGTCGTGCATGATCGGCTCGCCGTCCGGCGCCAGCGTCACGCGCCAGACGACGCCATCCAGGCGGCCCGCGAGGATATCGAGCGACGAGGTCATCGGGCGCTCCGGGAACCACAGCGTATAGACAATCTGCAGCAGCACGCTGTTGCCGTAGCGGGCATACGCCGACTGCGCGTACACCACCGGTTCGCTGGCGTCGATCGCCGGCGCGGACTCGCCACGCCGCCAGCGCAGCGCGCCGAAGCGGTCGTGGTCGCCGGCGACCGCGATGTCGAAGCTCGGGGCATAGGTCAAGGCGAGCGCGTCGAGCTCGCGCCCGGAGATAAGCGGCTGGCCGAGCGGATCGAACTGCCCGCGCGCCAGAAGATCCCTCACCGCCTCGCGCGACAGCGGGCGTCCCGCGGGCGGCGCATAGCGCACGCGATTCGACGCGGCGGGAGGCTCGGCGGCAAATGCGCCGCGGATCTCGTCCTCGAAGCGCCGCACGCCCGACGCAAAGGGGATGCGCGCCAGCGGGTAGAGGCCGAAAGCGCGCATCGCGCTCGAATAGTCGTCGGGGACCCGTGCCGCCGCGACGAGCGCGGCGCGTCCCGACGCGTCCCGCAGGTCGGCGGCGACGAGCTGCATGCCGCAATCCTGGGTGCGCTGCAGCGCGTCGGCGCGCGTGCGATCGAGCGCGGCGTCGGGCAGGTTGTCGACCTCGTGGCGGCGCGCGTCGTAGTCGAGCGCGCGCATGCGTCCGGCGAGCGTGACGAGGGTGTCCGGACGCTCGGCCGCCCGCCCGCTCAGCGACGCCAGCAGGCGGTCGACGCGCAGGTAGGGAAAGCCGGCGACGCGCGCGTGCTGCGCGTCGCGCACGCCGGCCGCGTCGACGCGCTCGTCGAGCGCGGCGAACCACTGCGCGCACTCGCGCAGCGCCGGCGACTGGAGGTGGCCCGCGAGCCGATCATCGAAGGTCGCGCAGCCCGCCGCGAGCAGGAGCGCGGCTACACCGAGAAATCGCCGCACCCGGCTAAATTATCACAGCGCTTTTTCGCCCAGCATCAGGATGGCGTCGCGGTTGGACCAGGAGAAGCACTTCTGCGCCGCTTCCCGCCAGGGCAGCCAGGCGAACGCCGTATGCTCGGCAGGCGACACGCGGACCGGTGGCCGGGCTTCGAGCCTGAGGCCGAAGACGTGCTCGGTGTTGTGCGTGACGCCCGGCGCGAAGCGGTGCCGCCAACGCGCATAGATCTCGAAGGTGTTGGCGACCGGCCAGCGCGTCAGCGTGCCGCCCGCCGCGTCGATGCCCGTTTCCTCGGCCACCTCCCGCGCCGCCGCCGCCGCGAGCGGCTCGTCCACGCGATCGAGCGAGCCGGTCACCGACTGCCAGAACCCGGCGCGCGATTCACGCTCGAGCAGCAGCACCTCCAGCGAGGCGGTGTGTACGACCACCAGCACCGACAGGGGGAGCTTCACTCGCGATGCAGCGGCGGCAGCGTGAGCCGCGCCTGCGGGTCGATCAGCACGGCGAAGAACGGCCTGCCGCGCCCGGACCAGAACTCGGCGCTCGAGCGCAGCACGTCGACCAGCACGCCGAAATCGTCGCCCGTCATCGCCTGCCAGTTGCGAAAAACCAGCACGTGCCCCTCGCCCGAGCGCCAGGAAAGATCGCCGAGGCAGTCTTCGAGCGCATCCCAGTTGCCGCCGAACCAGTCGGGAAAGCGCAACGCCTTGGCGATGGCGCGCAGCGCGTCCCCGCCCTGCAGGTCGATGTCGGCGCGATCGAGCGCCGCGCCGCGCAACGCGTCGTCGATCGCGTCGGCCGCCGCCACGCGATAGACACCGGAACGCACCGGGTCGCGCAGCCGCTCGAGGAGCTTGCTCATGGCTGAATGATGCGCCGGAAGCTGTGGTAGTGGTCGTCGGTGTAGTAGTACTCGCCGGCGCGCCCGGCGACGATGCGGCGGGCGCCGCGATCGTTCGCCCCCGGCGTCTTCACCGTGTACTCCCGGTAGTAGCCTCGCTCGCGCTTCGGCAGCAGGCCTTCGCGGTTGCCGAATACCGCGCCGTCCCTCTGATAGGGAAACGGACCGTTCTTCTGGATCAGCGCGAGCGCCTGCCGCGCTTCGCTCGGCAGCTTCTGGACGGCGATGTCCCCCTGGAAAGCAAGCGCCGTTGCCAGGAGAAACGCTGCGAGGCTCACGACTGCGGCGTGTTCCTCAGCCGGATATGCAGGTCGCGCAGCTGCTTCTCGGTCACCGGCGTCGGCGCACCGGTGAGCAGGTCCTGCCCGCGCTGCGTCTTCGGGAAGGCAATCACGTCGCGGATCGCCTCGGTGCCGACCATCAGCGCCACCATGCGATCGAGGCCGAAGGCGATGCCGCCGTGCGGCGGCGCGCCGTACTGCAGCGCGTCGAGCAGAAAACCGAACTTGGCGCGCTGGTCCTCTTTCGAGATCTGCAGCGCGCGGAACACTTTCTCCTGCACCTCCGGCCGGTGAATGCGCACCGAGCCGCCGCCGATCTCCCAACCGTTCAGCACTACGTCATACGCCTTGGCGTACGCCTTCTCCGGCGCCGACTCGATGTATTCCTCGTGGCCGTCCTTGGGGCTGGTGAACGGGTGATGGCGCGCCTTCCATTCCATGCCGTCGCGCTCGAACATCGGGAAGTCCACGACCCACAGCGGACGCCAGCCCTTTTCCGCGAGGCCCATCTCGTGGCCGAGCTTCTGCCGCAGCGTGCCCATTACCTCGCTGGCGATCACGGCCTGGTCGGCGCCGAAAAGAATTAAGTCGCCGTCGTGCGCTTCGCACCGCCGCAGAACCTCCGCAATCGCCTTCTCGTGCAGGTTCTTGACGATCGGCGATTGCAGGCCGGCGGCGCCTCTCGAGCGCTCGTTGACCTTGATCCAGGCGAGGCCCTTGGCGCCGAGCGTCTTCGCCATCTCGCCGTAGCCGTCGACCTGGCTGCGCGGCAGCGCGCCGCCGCCCGGAAGCCGCAGCGCGCAGACGCGGCCACCGGCACTGTTCGCCGGCCCGGCAAAGACCTTGAACTCCACGTCCTTCATTACGTCGGTCAGCTCGACGAGCTTCAAGGGCACGCGCAGGTCAGGCTTGTCGATGCCGTAGTCGCGGATCGCGTCGTCGTAGCGCATGACGGGAAACGGATCGGCGAGCTCGATGCCGGCGGCGGAGCGGAACACCTCGCGCACCATCGCCTCCATCAGCGCGCGGATCGACGCCTCGTCGAGGAACGAGGTCTCGATGTCGATCTGCGTGAATTCGGGCTGCCGGTCGGCGCGCAGGTCCTCGTCGCGGAAGCACTTGACGATCTGGTAGTAGCGGTCGAAGCCCGCCGCCATCAGCATCTGCTTGAAGAGCTGCGGCGATTGCGGCAGCGCGTAGAAATGCCCGTCGTGCAGCCGCGAGGGGACGAGGAATTCGCGCGCGCCTTCGGGGGTCGACTTGTAGAGGAAGGGCGTCTCGATATCGACGAAGCCGCGTCCGTCGAGGAAGCGGCGCGTTGCCATCGCCGCGCGATGGCGCAAGCGCAGGTTCGCCTGCATCGGCGCGCGCCGCAGGTCGAGCACGCGGTTCGCGAGGCGCACTTCCTCGGAAAGGTTGTCGTCGTCGATCTGGAAGGGCGGCGTCGCCGAGGCGTTGAGGATCTCGACTTCCTGCGCCACGAGCTCGACCTCTCCGGACTTCAACTCAGCATTGCTGCTGCCCTCCGGTCGCTTGCGCAGGACACCCTTCACCCGAAGGACATATTCGTTGCGGACCTTCTCGGCAGTCCGGAACGCGTCGCCCGCATCAGGGTTGAAGACGACCTGAGCCAGACCCTCCCGGTCGCGCAAGTCGATGAAGATCACGCCGCCGTGGTCGCGCCGCCGGTGCGCCCAGCCGCAAAGCGTCACGCTCTGGCCGACGAGAGAGGCGCCGATTTCACCGCAGTAGTGGGTGCGCATCTACTTCTGGGGCGGCACCACGCCCATCGAGATGATGTACTTCAGCGCCTGGTCGACCGTCATGTCGAGCTCGACCACGTCGGAGCGCTTGACGATGACGAAATAGCCGCCGGTCGGGTTGGGCGTGGTCGGCACGTACACCGAGAGGCAATCCGGCGGTACGTGGTTGACGACATCGCCGCCGGGCGTGCCGGTCAGAAAAGCGATGGTCCACGCGCCCTCGTGCGGCCACTGCACCAGCACCGCCTTGCGGAACGCCTGGCCGCTCGAGGAGAAGAGCGTGTCGGAGATCTGCTTCACGCTCGAGTAGATCGAGTTCACCACCGGAATGCGATTCAGCACGTCGTGCCACAGCTGGACCAGTTGCGCGCCGACGAAGTTGGTCGCCAGGAAGCCCGTGGCGAACACCACGCCGACAGTGAGGATCGCGCCGAGGCCGGGGATATGCACGCCGAGCCAGCTCTCGGTCTGGAACGCGAGCGGCAGCAGCAGCAGCGACTGGTCGAGGAAGTCGAAGATGAATTTCAGCACCCAGATCGTGACCACGATCGGGATCCAGATGAGCAGGCCGGTGATGAAGTACTTCTTCATGCGATAGAAACAAAAAAGCCCGGCTCACGCCGGGCTGATCGAGTTGGGCGCGCCATCAGTCGGTGGTGGCCGGCGCGGACGCTTTCTTGGTCTCGGGCTTGGCTTCCGTCTTCGCTTCCGTCTTCGCTTCCGACTTGGTTTCCGACTTGGCGTCGGTCTTCAGGTCGACCTTCTTCTCCGCCGGCTTCTTGCCGGTGGTCTTGAAATCGGTCGCGTACCAGCCGCTGCCTTTCAGCTGGAACCCTGCGGCGCTGAGCAGCTTCTTGTAAGCCTTCTTGCCGCAGGCCGGGCACTTGGAGAGCGGCCTCTCGGAGACCTTCTGCAGGTGCTCCGCCTGGTGGCCGCACTCCGCGCAGCGGTATTCGTAGATCGGCATGGAGCGATTATATGCCTGATTTCAGAACGGAATATCGTCTTCCATGTCGTTGAACTTGCCCGCCGGCTTCTTCGCCGCCGCGGCGGGTTTCGCGTCGCCGCGCGGCTCGCCGCGTTCGGCGCGCTCGGGCATCGCGCGTCCCTCGCCGCCGCCTTCGCGCCGGCCGAGCATCTGCATCACGTCGGCGCGGATCTCGGTGCTATAGCGGTCCTGGCCGTCCTTGTCCTGCCACTTGCGCGTGCGCAGCTGGCCCTCGACGTAGACCTGCGAGCCCTTCTTCAGGTACTCGCCGGCGATCTCGGCGAGGCGGCCGAAGAAGGCGATGCGATGCCACTCGGTGGCTTCCTTCTTCTCGCCGCTCGTCTTGTCCTTCCACGTGTCGGTCGTCGCGACGCGAATGTTGGTGACGGCGTCACCGCTCGGCAGATATTTGGTTTCCGGGTCGGCGCCGAGATTGCCGACGATGATGACCTTGTTCACCGATGCCATATCACACCCCTCGTTTGAATCATTGTGTCCCGCTCAACGTGCCGATGGAAGGGCCCGTTGACTCCGTTCGGTGGCAAACCTGGAGGCGGGCACACGAGACGAGCTATAGTAGCAAGTTTATCTTTTTCTCCGGAATTTCTTGGATTCGATTCGCATCCGCGGCGCGCGGACTCACAACCTGAAGAACCTCAGCCTCGAGCTGCCGCGAAACCGGCTCGTGGTGATCACCGGCCTGTCGGGTTCGGGCAAGAGCTCGCTCGCCTTCGACACGCTCTACGCCGAGGGCCAGCGGCGCTACGTCGAGAGCCTTTCCGCGTACGCGCGCCAGTTCCTGCAGCTGATGGAGAAGCCCGACGTCGACCTGATCGAGGGCCTCTCGCCGGCGATCGCGATCGAGCAGAAGGCGGCGAGCCACAACCCGCGCTCCACCGTCGGCACCGTGACCGAGATCCACGACTACCTGCGCCTGCTGTTCGCGCGAGCCGGCACGCCCTATTGCCCGGAGCACGGCCAGGCGCTGCAAGCGCAGTCGGTCGCGCAGATGGTCGAGCAGCTGCTTGCGTTGCCCGAGGACACCAAGCTGATGATCCTCGCCCCGGTAGTGGCGGCGCGCAAAGGCGAGCAGGCGGAGTTACTGGAGGAGCTGCGCGCGCAGGGCTTCACGCGCGTACGCATCGACGGCCGGGTGCACGAGCTCGACACCGCGCCGCGCCTCGCCAGGAACGCCAAGCATTCGATCGACGTCGTGGTCGATCGGGTGAAGGCGCGCCCCGAAGCCAAGCAGCGCCTCGCCGAATCGCTGGAGACGGCGCTGCGCCACGCCGACGGCAAGGCCGTGGTCCAGGAAACCGACAACCGCAAGGAACATCTCTTCTCGGCGAAGTTCGCCTGCCCGCTGTGCGACTACGCGATCCCCGAGCTCGAGCCGCGGCTTTTCTCGTTCAACAATCCGATGGGCGCCTGCCCGCGCTGCGACGGCCTGGGCAGTATCGAATTCTTCGATCCGAAGCGCATCGTCGCGCATCCCAACCTGTCGCTCGCCGCCGGCGCGATCCGCGGCTGGGATCGCCGCAACCATTTCTACTACACGATGCTGCAGTCGCTCGCGCGCCACTACGAGTTCGACGTGGAAGCGCCATGGGAAGTGCTCGATGAGCGCATCCAGAACCTGGTGCTTTACGGCTCGGGCAAGGAAGCGATCGCGTTCCACTACCCCGGCGAGAAAGGCCGCACCGCGGTCAAGTCGCACCCCTTCGAGGGCGTGGTGCCGAACCTCGAGCGGCGCTACAAGGAAACCGAATCGCTGGTGGTGCGCGAGGAGCTCGCCAAGCTCGTCAACCAGCGCGCCTGCCCGGATTGCCGCGGTACGCGCCTGCGGCGCGAAGCTCGCCACGTCAAGGTTGCGGACAGAACGATTTTTGAGATCTCAGCCTTTCCCCTGCGCCTTTGCCAGGAGTTCTTCTCTTCACTGAAACTCGAAGGCGCGAAGGGGCAGGTCGCCGACCGCATCGTGCGCGAGATCGCCAACCGGCTGGAATTCCTGGTCAACGTCGGCCTCGACTACCTGGCGCTCGACCGCGCGGCGACCTCGCTCTCCGGCGGCGAGTCGCAGCGCATCCGCCTCGCCAGCCAGATCGGCTCCGGTCTCACCGGCGTCATGTATGTGCTCGACGAGCCGTCGATCGGCCTCCACCAGCGCGATAACGCGCGGCTGATCGAGACGCTGCAGCGGCTGCGCGACCTCGGCAACTCGGTGATCGTCGTCGAGCACGACGAGGAAGCGATCCGCGCCGCCGACCACGTCGTCGACATGGGCCCGGGCGCGGGCGACGCCGGCGGCAGGATCGTCGCCGAGGGTTCTCCCGCGCAGATCATCTCGAATGTGCAATCGCTGACCGGCCGCTATCTCGCGCGCGAGCTGACGATCCCGGTGCCGGCGCGGCGCGCCCGTCCCAAGCAGAAGATCCTTCTCAAGGGCGCGACCGGCAACAACCTGAAGGGGGTCGACCTCGATCTGCCGCTCGGGCTGCTGGTGTGCGTTACCGGCGTCTCGGGCTCGGGCAAGTCGACGCTGGTGAACGACACGCTGTACGCCGCGGTGGCGCGTCACTTGTACGGCAGCACGACCGAGCCGGCGCCGCACGAGGCGATCGACGGCCTCGAACACCTCGACAAGGTAGTGAGCGTCGACCAGAGCCCGATCGGACGCACGCCGCGCTCCAATCCCGCGACCTACACCGGCCTGTTCACGCCGATCCGCGAGCTCTTCGCCGGCGTCCCGGAAGCGCGCCAGCGCGGCTACGACGCGGGGCGCTTCTCCTTCAACGTCAAGGGCGGGCGCTGCGAGGCCTGCCAGGGCGACGGCGTCACCAAGGTCGAGATGCATTTCCTGCCCGACATCTACGTCGCCTGCGACGTCTGCCACGGCAAGCGCTACAACCGCGAGACCCTGGAAGTGCGCTACAAGGGCCGCAACATCCAGGAAGTGCTGGAGATGACGGTGCTCGATGCGGCCGGGTTCTTCTCCGCTGTGCCGGCGATCGCGCGCAAGCTCGCGACGCTGATCGACGTCGGCCTGGGCTACGTGCGCCTCGGCCAGTCGGCGACCACGCTCTCGGGCGGCGAGGCGCAGCGCGTCAAGCTTTCGCTCGAGCTCTCCAAGCGCGACACCGGCCGCACGCTCTACATCCTCGACGAGCCGACCACCGGCCTGCACTTCCACGATATCCAGATGCTGCTGCACGTCCTGCATCGGTTGCGCGACGCCGGCAACACGGTGCTGGTCATCGAGCACAACCTCGACGTGGTGAAGACCGCCGACTGGGTGATCGACCTCGGGCCCGAGGGCGGCGACGGCGGCGGGCAGATCATCGCTGCCGGCACCCCCGAAGCGATTTCCCGGAGCAAAGAAAGCTTTACCGGCAGCTACTTGGCGAAGGTCTTGACTAAACCGAACGTTCGTACTATTTTGAAGCCCCATGAGCCCAGCCCTGTCTAACGCGCCGACGCCCACCAAGGGCGAACAGACGCGCGCCGCCATCCTCGACGCGGCGCTCAAGGTCGCGAGCAAGCTCGGCCTGGAAGGCCTGACCATCGGCACGCTCGCCGACGAGACCGGGATGTCGAAGTCCGGCCTGTTCGCGCACTTCGGCTCGCGCGAAGGATTGCAGCTCGCGGTGCTCGAGCACGCGGCGCAGATCTACGGCCAGCGGGTATTCCTGCCCGCGCTGAAGATCGCCCGCGGACTGCCCCGGCTGCGCGCGCTGTTCGAGCGCTGGCTCGACTGGACCATCGCCTCCGGGCTGCCCGGCGGCTGCATCATGATCTCCGCCGCCGCCGAGTACGACGACCGCCCGGGGCCGATCCGCGACGCAGTGATCGCCAACCAACACCGCGGTACCGCGATCACCAAAAAGGCCGTCCGCCTGGCGATCGAGGAGGGTCACCTCCGGGCCGACACCGATGCGGAGCAGATTGCCTTCGAGATGCTCGGCATGGTGCTCGCCAGCCACAATCACCGCCGCCTGCTCGGCGACATGGAAGCGCGCAAGCGCGCGCTCACTGCGTTCGAGCAGCTGGTCGAGCGCCACACCGCGCCTCGCAAGACTCTGAAGTCCGTTTCCCGCTAGGAGAAAGCTGTCATGCCCCACACCCATACGCTCGAGAAAATTAGCACGAACGTTCGCTTCTCTGCCGCCCGCTGGCTCGCGCCCGAGCTCGCCGGCGCCTGGGCCGAGCGGCTGTTCCTGACGCCGCCGCGCCCGCGCTATGCCGGGCAGAGCGCGCTCGATTTCATCGATGCGCGCAGCCGCCTGATCGAGCACAAGGGGAGAGCCATCGCCGCCTGGCAATGGGGCGCGAACGACGCGCCGGCCGTGATGCTCGCGCACGGCTGGGGCGGCAACGCCGCGCAGATGCGTGGGTTCGTCTATCCCCTGGTCTCCGCAGGCTTCCGCGTCATCGCCTACGACCAGCCGGCGCACGGCGTCTCCGGCGGCAAGCTCACCGGCCTTCCCGACTTCGCCGAGGTCTTCGCCGAGCTCGCCTGGCACCACGGCGGCGTGAAGGCCGTGATCGCGCATTCGCTCGGCGCGGCCGGCGCGGCTCTCGCTCACGCGCGCGGCCTGCCGCTGGAGAGCATCGTGCTCGTCGCGCCACCAGCCGATATCGTCGGCTTCTCGCGGCGCTTCGCGCGCTGGCACTGGATCCCGGAAGGCATCCGCCGCTCGATGCAGGCCGCGATCGAAGAACGCTACGGCGTCACCTGGGACGAGCTCGAAGTGGCGCGGCTCGCGCCACGCCTCGGTGCGCGCGCGCTGGTGATCCACGACCGCGACGACCGCATCGTGCCCTGGACGCAGGGCGCCCGCGTGGCCAGCCTGTGGCCGAACGCACGTCTCTTCAGCACCGACGGCCTCGGCCACGGTCGCATCCTCGCCAGCGAGGACGTGGCGCGCGCCGCCGCGGAGTTCATCACGGGACGCTCGCAGGTCGCGAGCCCGGCGCGTCCCGCCCTGCCCTGGCCGGCGCCGCTCTACTGATGAACCGCACCGTTTCCGTCACCTGGCAGGACCCGCTGCCGCTCGCGCAGGCGGGCCGCTCGATGGCCGGCATCGAGTTCCTGCGCGCGATCCGCGACCGTAAGCTGCCCTCGCCGCCGATCGCCATGCTGCTCGGCTTCGACCTGGTCGAAGTCGAGCCCGGCCACGCGGTGTTCGAGATCACGCCTGGAGAGCGGCACTACAACCCGATCGGGGTGGTGCACGGCGGCCTCGCCATGACGCTCCTCGACTCCTGCATGGGCTGCGCGGTGCAGACGCATATGCCCGCGGGCTCCGGCTACACGACGCTCGAAGCCAAGACCAACCTGGTGCGGCCGATTACTTCAGAGACGGGGAAGCTGCGCGCCATCGGCCGCACCCTGCACGTCGGCAAGCGCATGGCGACCGCCGAGGGGCGGCTCGAGGACGCCTCCGGCAAGCTCTACGCGCATGCCACCACGACCTGCATTGTCTTAAACGGGAGCTAGCGCAGCGCCACGCCACTGCAGGTGCCGAGCGTGTTGCGTGGCGAGGCTGGCGCGGTGACCGATCGAAACCAGCGTCGTCTGCGGCAGCTTCTCCTTCAGCAGCCGGTAGAGCGCCTCCTGCGCGTCCTCGGGAAGTGAGGCGGTCGCTTCGTCGAGGAACAGCCAGTCCGGCTTGTTGAGCAGCGCGCGCGCAAACGCGAGCCGCTGCTGCTCGCCGCCCGAGAGCACTTGTGCCCAGTTCTCGCTGCGATCCAGCTCTGAAGCGAGCTGCGGTAAGCCGACCGCTTTCAATGACTCGGCAATTTCGTTCTCCGAAAAACGCGCAGCGTCCTCGGGATAGCTCACCGCGTGCTTCAGGTTTCCGATCGGCAGGTACGGCTTCTGCGGCAGGAACAGCAGCCGCGCGCCCTTCGGCAGGCTGATGCGGCCTTTCCAGTAGGGCCAGATGCCGGCGAGCGCCCGGAACAGCGTCGACTTGCCAGCACCGGAGGTGCCGCTGACCAGAACGTCCTCGCCGCGCTTGAGCTCGATCGATGTCGCGGCAAGCAGCGGTTTGCCTTGCGGCAGGTCGATGCTCAGCTCCTGCAACGACAGCGACTGGGTTGCGCCCTCGCCGCGCTGTCCGTCGGTCTTCAGCCGCTGGACGCGCTCGAGCGATTCGGTGAAGCCGACCAGCCGGTCCACGGTCGCCTTCCAGTTCGCGAAGTTGGTGTAGGCGTCGACAAACCAGGACAGCGCGCTCTGCACCTGGCCGAAGGCGGAGGCGATCTGGAAGATGCCGCCGAGCGGCATCGCGCCGGAGAAGAAGCGCGGTGAAGCGACCAGGAAGGGAAAGATGATTGCCACCTGGCCGTAGAACGACTGGAACCAGCCGAGCTGCTTGGTCTTCACCATCTTGGTCCACCAGATTGAAATCACGTCGCGGAAGCCGGAGCGGAAGTTCGCCAGCTCGGCCGCCTCGCCGCGGTACAGCGCCACCCCTTCGGTGTTCTCGCGCAACCGCACCAGCGAGAAACGGAAATTGGCTTCATAGCGCTGCTGGTCGAAGCCGATCCGGATCAGCGGCCGGCCGATGAAGTGCGTGAGCAAGGTGCCGACGATGGCGTAGGCCAGCGCCACCCACACCATGTAGCCCGGTATCGTCACGCCGAAGAGTGTCAGCGCGCCGGAAATCGACCACAGGATGGCGACGAACGAAACCAGCGTCACGACAGCCGAAAGCAGCCCCAGTGCAAGCGACAGCGTCAGATCGACGAAGATGTTGAGGTCGTCCGCAATGCGCTGGTCGGGGTTGTCCGTGCCCTTGTCGAGGAGCTGCAGGCGGTAGTAGGCGCGGTCCTGCATCCAGGCGGCGAGGAAGCGCTCGGTCATCCAGGAGCGCCACTCGATCATCAGCATCTGCCGGAAGTACTGCCGGTACACGCCGTTGACGATGTAGATCACCGCCAGCAGCGTGAAGGTGCCGAGTTGGCGGAAGAACTCCGCCTGGTCCCTGGACTCGAAGGTGTTGTAGAACTCGCGGTTCCAGGTGTTGAACTGCACCTCGAGCCACACCCCAACCAGCGTGAGTCCGACCACGGTGGCGAGCAGGATCAGGCCGACGCGGCGCTCACGGGACACCCAGTACGGTTTGGTGAGCGCCCAGAAAGCCTTTAGAAATCGCGTGGTTCGCATGGATCACCCGAGAAGAAGTCCGGGGCAGTTTACAGAACGGTCACGCCGGGGTGACAATCGTCCGCATGTCCGGTCGTGTGTTTCGGTTCGCGCCGAGCAGCACCTCCCGGGAGCATCCGGCCCATCACCTGTTCGTTTTCCTGCATGGCTGCGGCGCCACCGCGCAGTCCCTGATTCCGATCGCGTTCAAGTTCCAGGCGCGCTTTCCCAGCGCGGCGCTGGTGGTGCCAAGCGGCTTCAATCCCGACGCGCGCGGCGGCGTGGCGCAGGACTGGTACCCGACGCGCGGTCTCAACGCGGACAACCACGGCGAGCGCGTCGACGCGGTGCTGCCCGACGTCGAGGACCTGGTGCGGCGCGAGCAGACG
>Ga0137410_10002285_pt1 | contig 13059 bp, 7 predicted proteins | sample CZODoug1_16funga_FD_108878 | JGI IMG/M metagenome (GOLD analysis project Ga0137410, IMG submission 108878) | Vadose zone soil fungal communities from Angelo Coast Range Reserve, California, USA - CZODoug1_16fungal (Illumina Assembly) | ecosystem: Environmental > Terrestrial > Soil > Vadose zone... | reverse complement strand
CTTTATCCATCAGGGCGAATTATATCAGGGCGACATTCGTGGCATAATTTCCGACTCACCAGGGGGACGATATAGAAATCCGAAATCCGGCAACTGGCGAAGTCGTGGGGCACGTAGGGGTTGCCACGGCGACCGACATTCGGGACCTTGTCTTGCGTGCTCGCGAAGCCCAACAACGCTGGAAACGCTCGTCCTTTGGGGATCGCGCGCGCATCATCAGACGCTTTCATGATCTGATCCTCGAACGGCGGGATCGGGTCCTCGATACCATCCAGTCAGAAACCGGAAAGTCCCGCCGCGATGCGCTGGCGGAAATCGTGATCGTTGCAGGAACGGCGAGATACTACCTGGCAAATGGCGAGCGTCACCTTGCACTCAAGCGCAGGCGGGCCGCGGTCCCGCTGATCACGTCTGCGGAAATTGTGTACAAGCCGCATGGCGTTGTGGGCCTGATCACTCCCTGGAATTATCCGTTTCTGCTCGGTATCGCCGACGCATTACCCGCTCTGCTTGCCGGCAACGCCGTTGTGACCAAGCCTTCCGAACTGACTCCCCTGTCGGCGGTACTTGCCCGGGATCTGCTCGTCGAAAGCGGTCTCGATCCGAACCTGGCGCTCATCGTTAACGGCGCCGGAGATACAGGCGCGGAGTTGATCCGGCACGTCGATTACATCGGTTTCACGGGCGGCACGGTAACCGGCAGAAAAGTCGCGATCACTGCGTCCGAGCGGCTCATTCCATATTCCCTCGAACTTGGCGGGAAAAATCCAATGGTCGTGCTCCGCGGAGCGCCGCTGGCCGAAGCGGCGACAGGCCTGCTTGCCGGAGCATTTTCAAACAGCGGCCAGACTTGTATTTCCATCGAACGCGTCTATGTCGAAGAGGCCGTCTACGATCAATTCGCGAAGCAGTTGGCCGAGAAGACATCCAGGTTGAAGCTGGGCTGGTCGAAGGCATGGGACGTGGATATGGGAAGCCTGATCAGCAAGGCGCACGCAGACAAAGTATCCAGCCGCATCCAACAGGCAGTCGACGCCGGAGCGCGCGTGCTGGCGGGAGGGAAGCGGCGCCCGGATCTCGGGCCAAGCTTTGTCGAGCCAACGGTCCTTACGAATGTTTCGGATGCGATGCCCATTTCAAAAGAAGAAACATTTGGCCCGGTAGTCGCTCTCTATCCCGTGCGAAGCTCTGAGGAAGCGATTGCCCGCGCAAACGATTCGGAGTTCGGTTTGAACGCGTCCGTCTGGGCGGGGACGGGAACACAGGCGAGAGAGATCGCACGGCGGATCGACACCGGGTCGGCGGTAATCAACTCCACGCTTCTGATCTACAACAGCTTCGATGTGCCGCAAGGCGGGGTCAAGTACAGCGGCATCGGCCGGCGCCACGGCGAGCACGGAATCCTTCGCTACACACAGGCGCAGAGTATTGTGAGCAGCATCGCATCGGGTGGCGGCTTTGATGCGCTGCTCAATCGAATCAGGAATGAGAGGATGGCCAGGGCGGTGGTTGCGGGCTTGAAAGTGTGGCGGCGGATTCCATGGCTTCGATGAGTAACCACAACACAAAAGAAATTAGCCGCGGATTACGCGAATTACGCAGATGGGCGCATCAAAGATTCTTTAATGCGCCCATCTGCGTAATTCGCGTAATCCGCGGCTGATTTCTTTTGTGTTGTGGTTACTCTCTAGTTCGTTTTTGCCGCCGCTTTCTGGGTTGTGGATTGCCGCGACAGGAATAAGAAGACCGGCGTCACCTCAAAGGGCATCTTTTCCCTTGCGAATTGCAGCGCCACGGCCTTCGACTTCGTAAGTTCAATCCTTGCGGTCCATGGATCGACGTGAACGCGGCCTCCAAGCGGAAGAGCCGCAATCTGATCCACGCGCGTCGGTTGCAATTCCGGTGCGACAGAAATCAGACTCGCCATTCGCGTGACTTTGCTGTCTTTGGCCATGGTGTTTCCGATGTGAGGGAGCAGCAGGTGGTTGAGCACCTTTGCCCGCTGGTCAACGGCCTTCAGGAAGAGGCCCGCGTTCGCCAGTTTGGCATTGTATGGAGACTTTTTAAGATACTCGGCTGCCTTGGCGTCCGCTTCGTTTTCTTCTCTCTCGTCGCGTTTCAGGCGCACGCTCTTGAGAGCGTCCTGGTCCTGAAAGAGCATCCGGTCGTTGAACGAATACTTGGTATCGATTTGATGCCCGAGGGCAATGTGCGCGAGTTCATGAGCCAGCACGGCCGCGAGGCTTGCTTCATCCGGCAACACATCGACAAGGCCGCGGCTGAGCACGATCGTGTTTCCGATCGTGAACGATTCAAGCGGTGTCGTCAGAAGCACACGCGCGCGAACTTCAGGCTCGATATTCAGATTGTTCGTGATCTCCAGATTCGTGAGAACCGTTTCCAGAACCTTGTTCACTTCGCCGTTAGGGGCAATGAGCGAGGCTTTTTCGAGCCGCTGAATAATATTGTCTTCGGCCTGTCGTTCCCACTCGCGCAGAGCGGCGACGGGTGATGCGGTCTGGGTGTCGTCGAGATTGTCGCGTACCTGGTCGGACTCGACGATCAGCGAAGTCAGCTCTTTTTCCTTGTTCTCCCTCCCGACGTTATAACCCCAAAGCCGGGTCTGAGCCTTGAAAGAAAGCTTCTTCCGGCCGAACATGTACCCAAGGTCGGATTCTTCCGTATAAACGTAGGAAGGGAACCAGAGGTTGGGACCCATGTTCTCGCGCCAGCTGTCGAAGTGGAACGCCAGCTTTTCGGAACCGTTGGTGGAATAGGTTCCATTGAAACGCACGATATAGTAGGTCTGATCCTCGGCCCAGATACGTCCACTGAAGATTCCATTGCTTCCCTTTTTGGGTTTTACATCGAAAACCACGGTGCGAACGTCGCCCAGGAACTCGCGGCGGATAAATTCATACGCGTAGTTCTGACGGTCGAGCCCATTCTTGATGAACAGAGTCTGTGTAAACCCGCCCGCCAGATAACGCACGTTGTACATCTGGGTGACGGATCGTTTCAGCGATCCGAGGAAGCCCGGGTCGTTAAGAAGAGTTTTCTGCTGGCCCTCGTTTGTCAGATCCAGTTTGCCGAGAAAGTATTCGTCGCTCTTCGGAACGAATGCGAGTTCATTGCTGCGATCGAGATTCTGGATGTAGGTTTCGACCAAGGGATGGAAGTTTTCCAGCCTTTTGGGCATCGCGTTTTCGTTCTGGATGATCTTATCGAGGATTTGATCAGGCGTTAGCTGTGCTTGTGCGGCATAAAGCAGAGCGCCACCCAGCGTGAGTATGCCGATGGCGAACAGGGTGAAGAATTTCAGTCTCATATTACGCATACCTTTCTTCATACGTCGGGCTCAATAGGCCAATTGAAAAACAATATGAACTGTGGCGGTTGAATCCACAGGTTGTCCGTCTCGCTGCGCCGGCTTGAAGCGAATCTGCTGGGCAGCGCGAAGGGCACTCTCGTCGAGTCCGTGACCGAGGCCGCGAACCACCTCGAGGACCTTCACCTGGCCGGTGCTGGTGAATATCACGCGCAAAAGCACCTCGCCCTCGAGCTTCAGGTTTCGTGCGTCCTCGGTGTATTCCGGACGCGGTTTAAACAGGATCTCAGCGGGGATCTGGGGTGGACCCGCATCCTGCTTCTTCGCAGCCGCGGGCTTGCCGGCGTCAGCATCGCCGAACGAGCCCTGGCGAACGCTTCTGGTGCCGCCTTTGCCTTCGCCGGCTGCCGCAGCACCGTCTCCAAATCCCGCAATCGCAACTACTCCCCGCGCGCCGCCCGTTCCATTGCCGGCGCCCGCGCCGACAGGCAGATCGAACGCGCCAAGGCTTGCAATGTTGACCGCCTTGTCCGCACGGCCGTCGCCTTTCGCTCCGTTGGGATCACCGAAGCCGCCGGTCTGCACCAGGCGCGGCGGAAGCTTCGTTGTCGCCGGAGTTTCTGTTGGAAACACATTCGTCTTGACCTCGGGTTTCGGCGCAGGAGGCGGAGCCGGAGCCGGGGGTTCAGGAATAGGAATATTCTTCGTAATCAGCGGCGGTGGCTCTCTTTTGATTACCGGAGGCGGCTTCACCTCAGCGATCTTCGGCATCTCCGGAGGCTTTTCCACTGGACGAGGTGCCGGCTTCGGTTTTGGTGGTGGCGGCAGTTTATATTTCGTAACTTCCAGGACCGGTTTACGAATCAGTGGCGGAGCCAGAAAAGTGAGATCGTATCTGGTCCTGAGGGTATCCGTGAAGAGCAGCGGCACGATGAGGAGAATAGACAGCAACACACCATGCAAGCCGACACTTGTCCAAAACACCCTGGTCCGCGAACCAACATGTTCGAGCGATTGGAAAGGCTCAGGCCGTGACTTTGGGACGGAGCCGCCGAGTGAGTAGTCGTGTGACGTCGCCATAACGGACTGCTTATCTGCACGGTGACTGCCAGAGTCATTAACGGCGCCAATCCGCAGGTACTGCTGCAGGCGCCAGCACGGATCGGGGCTTTAGCCGGCACGTCAGTGGAACTCCGATGGGGTAGTGGAATTCCCGTTCCCTAGAGTAGCCGAGGGAAGGCTCCACAAAGTAACTCGGAGTTCGTCCTATACCGTTGGATTTCTCCCGCGAACTTGTGCTAGTTATTTCGATCAATGAAAGTGCTAATTGCCGAAGATGATAAGGATTCCCGAGAACTGCTGGGCTGGCTGCTGCAGAAATTGGGCTACCAGGTCGTCGTCACGGAAAACGGTAAGGACGCATGGGAAGCCTTCCGGAAAGGAAGATTCCGTCTGGTCATTTCGGATCTGCTGATGCCGGATATCGACGGCCTGGAACTGTGCCGGCGGATCCGTGGGCATAAACAGTCGAAGTACACGTACATCATTCTGCTGACCGCCCTGATCGGAAAAAAGGACTACCTGGAAGGCATGGAAGCGGGAGCGGATGATTTCGTCACCAAGCCGTTCGATCCGGACGAGCTCAAAGCGCGGCTCCGCGTTGCCGAACGCATCATCTCGTTTCAGGAACAATCGGACCTGCCCGGCGCTCAGGAGAGCCCCGGCGTCGCGTGAGGCGAGGACATTTCGAAATTGGACGAATCCTGCATCTCAAATCCGAAATCCGAAATCTCCAATTGGACCAGTCCAATCTGATATTTCGGATTTCGGATTTGAGATGCAGGATTCGTCCAATTTCGAAATTTCCTCCAGGATGGATCCCTTGCCCGTAAAGACGGATTCAGACAAGGACCAGCTCAAGTATGTCCCGGTGGAGGGCCACTGGGATGAGGCGCTTCTGCCCTCCGGCCTGCCACGCCGGCACTGGCGAAAGCTTGTCGTCGAAATCCGCCGCATGGGCTTTCGTCATCTCAGCCGCCGCTGGCAAAGCGGCCAGCAGTTGATCCAGTCTGAAGGCGTCACCTATAACGTCGGCAACCTGACCGAGGGCAGCGAATATTCCTGGCCGATGGATCCGATTCCCCTCGTCATCGACGCAAAAGAATGGGCCTCCATCGAACGAGCGGTCATCCAGAGAGCCACGCTGTTCAATGCGATTCTGTCTGATCTTTACGGAGAGCAGCGGCTGCTCCATCAGCGTTTGCTTCCCTCGGCGCTTGTCTTTGCGAATTCCCATTTTCTGCGTCCCTGCGTCGGAATCACGCCCCAGGGCGGTGTGCACCTGCACACGTACGCGATGGACATCGCGCGCTCTCCGGCGGGAAACTGGTGGGTCATTGCCGACCGGACTCAGGCGCCTTCCGGCATGGGGTACACACTCCAAAACCGATTGGTGAGCGCGCGGACGTTGCCCGGTGTGTTCGACCAATATCAGATCCGGCAGCTCGCGCGCTTTTACGACATGAAGCGGGCTTCCCTGCTCGCACTGGCCGGGGATCAACGAGCGAACCCTTCGGTCGTTCTCCTGTCTCCGGGTCCGCACAACGAGACGTACTTCGAACATTCATTTCTGGCGGGACAATGGGGCTTCGCGCTCGTTGAGGGCGCCGACCTGACGGTGCTCGATCGGTGCGTGTACCTCAGGACGCTGAATGGTCTGAAACGTGTCGATGTCATTCTGCGCCGTCTGGACGACAGTTTCTGTGACCCGCTCGAACTTCGCGGAGATTCGCTGCTGGGAATACCGGGGCTGGTGCAGGCCGTGCGGAGCGGCTCCGTCGCAATCGACAACGCGCTCGGCAGCGGGCTGGTCGAAACCAGCGCACATATGGCATTTCTGCCGGGACTCTGCCGGCAACTGCTCGGTGAAGAGTTGCACATGCCTTCGGTTGCAACATGGTGGTGCGGTCAGGAAGAACCCCGCCACTACGTTCAGGAACATCTCAAGGAGCTGGTGATCAAGCCGGCTTTTCCACGGTTCGGACAGCACCCGGAGTTTCCCGAATTGATGAGTGTGGCAGCCTGTGAAGGCCTGGTGCGCAGAATCGAGGCTCAGCCGGACGAGTTCGTGGCCCAGGAACGCGTTGCCCTTTCCACAGTACCCGCGCGTACGGAGACCGGCATTGTTCCGCGCCATGCCGTGCTCCGGGTTTACGCGGCCTGGGATGGGCACTCCTTTGTCGTCCTGCCTGGCGGATTAACACGTGTCTCCACGCTGGACTCATCTCTCGTTGTTTCCATGCACCTTGGCGGCGGCAGCAAGGATACGTGGGTACTCAGCGGCTCGGCGGCAGAGGCGGCGGCCGCGCGGCGCAGGCCGACCGCCCAGATTCCGCTACAGCCGGATGCGGGAGATTTGCCGAGCAGGGTGGGCGACAATCTTTTCTGGCTCGGCCGTTACGCCGAACGCGTGGAAGCTCGCGTCCGTTTCGTCCGCGCCCTGTGGCCGGCGCTTTCGAGTGAAGAGGATTTTGGCCGCACGGTTTCGCTGGAAACCGCGATCCGGCTGCTCGCTGGATTCGCATATCTATCCGAGGAAACGTCCGCGGCGTCGCTCGGCGAACAGCGGTGGTCCGTACAGCGCACACTGACCGAAATGGTCTATGACCCATCCCAGACCTCGAGCCTTCGTTGGAACCTTAAAGAATTGAGGCGGGTCGCGGTGCACTTGAAGGAGCGGCTGTCGTCGGACACGTGGCGGGTGCTCCAGCAGCTCGAATCCCAGTTCTCTGCATTCGCGCCCGCGAATGCCGATCAGCGTTACCTGGGAGGATTGGACTTGCTCGATAACGTCGTGCTTACGCTTTCTGCGTTCTCCGGGCTCCTGATGGAGAATACGACGCGAGGTTTCGGGTGGCGCTTTCTGGAAATCGGCCGCCGCATGGAGCGGGCACTCCAGACTTCCGAACTGTTGCGCTCCAGTCTGAGTTCAGCGGCCGCCGAAGTGGAACCTTGCCTCCAGATCCTGCTTCAAATTGGCGACAGCTCGATCACATATCGAACGCGATATCCGACGATGTTGCAGACCGACCTCGTCCTGCAGGTTTTGCTGGTCGACGAAACCAACCCTCGTTCGGTTGGTTTCCAGCTTGCCACGCTGCTTCATCAGATCAACCGGCTTCAGGAAAACGACGAGGGGAGCCGGAATTCAACCGAGCGCGAGCTTGCGCTGAAGGCCGTGAACCTGGTGCGATCGTGCCGGACGGCGGATCTTTCCCGGCGCGAGGCCGAAGGACACTTTCCGGCACTGGAGGAACTCGTGACAGAGCTCAAGACGACATTGTTGGAACTTTCCGATGCGCTGACGGCGCGATACTTCGTCAACATCATCGCCTGCCGCTTCACGACATAATGATCTTTCACGTAACGCATACGACTCGCTACATCTACGAGACCGCCGTTTCGCACGGTCTCAACGAAGCCCGCCTGACGCCGCGGCGCTTTCCCGGCCAGGAGGTTCGCGAAACCGCTCTCCGCGTCCATCCGAAACCCGCTTTCATGCATCAGAGGAAGGATTACTACGGGAACGACGTCACTGCGTTCGAAGTTCTCGAGAAACACGATCGTCTCGAGGCAACCGCAGAGAGTACAGTCGAGGTGACATCGGAATTGAGTGGTCCCCTCCCCTCGATTTCCTGGGAGGAAGCCCGACAACTCATCGCCGCAGAATCCGATCCGGCTTTCATTGAGGCCTCGGAGTTCATCCACAATTCACCGTACGTTCCCGCCGCGCCCCAACTGAACGACTACGCACGCAAGACATTCGCTCCCGAGCGGCCTCTGCTCGAATGCGTACAGGATCTCTCTCACCGTATTCACGAGGAATTCAAATACCGCCCGAAGTCCACTTCCATCGATGTTCCTCTGACGGATGTGCTGCGCAAACGCCAGGGGGTGTGCCAGGATTTTGCGCACGTCATGATAGGCGCTTTGCGCTCCGTGCGGCTGGCGGCTCGATATGTCAGTGGTTATGTGCGTCCCGGTCCTAAAGTCCAGGGTGCCCAGGCATCCCACGCATGGGTCGCGGTCTTCGTTCCCGGAAACGGCTGGTGGAGTTTCGATCCAACCAACGACGTGATGGTCTCCGACAGCCACGTCACGCTGGCCTGGGGGCGAGACTATGGCGACGTGGCTCCGGTCAAAGGGATCACTCTTGGGGGTGGAGGCCAGACGGTGGAAGTCGAGGTCTACGTGCGGCCGCTGTAGCGGCGGTCTATGACCGCCGACGATCCAGAATTGCGAGATTGCCGGCGGTCACAGACCGCCGCTACAGTACCTACAGAATCCCCTCATTGTGGACGACCTTACCGCCGACGACCGTCAACAACGAGCGCATGCGCTTGAGGTCTTCATCGGCCACGGTGAAGCAGTCCTTATCGAGCACGACCAGATCGGCGTGGTTGCCAACTTCGATCGAGCCGATATCGTCCTCCTGAATGAACCACTTGTTAGCCGCAGTGGCGAGCCAGAGCGTCTCCTGCCGCGTGAGCGCCTGATCCCCGAGGATCGGCTGCCCGGCAAGGTTCCGGCCCGTGATGATCGTGTAAAAGTTCAGCCACGGGTTGATCACTGTGATGTCGCCGCCATCGGAGTGGTAACCCTTCTTGATTGGATGGTTCATCAAGATCCGGTAGGGCGGCCCGACATTGGTGCCGTTGCGCAGAGGTCCCCAGCCGAGGAGCACGCCGATGCCAAGGGCGTGCGCCCTGTTCGCCAGATCCAATGGGAAGTCCGGAATGTGCGAGATGATCCAGTGCAGATTCGTGATTGGGATCTCCGCATTCACCGTCTCGCGATCCTTGATGAGGTTCGTTACTCCCGCAAGGTTCAGCGCGTGGTCTTCGCCGCGCCACCCGGCCCTCGCGATGGCTCGCAGGCCTTCCACACCGCCGCCCGTGAATTCGCCTATGCCGCCGGTCCTTATCCAGTCGTCTCCGAAGAACGGGAACGAGTTCCTCAGCCGCTGCGAGAGCGTCGGCAGCGGCGGATTAGCGGTAGGTGAATCCTGGTGCAAAAAGTCGATCCGCAGGCGGGCCGGCAACTTTCCCTCGCGGTGGAGCGCGAGGAATGGGTTGTGCATCGTGTAGGTATTCTCGCTCGCGACGCCGCCGGAGGGCTCGTCCGAGTGGAACGCGCCGCAGTCGCGATGCGTGGTGACACCCAGCTTCGCGTAGTACTGCAGGGCGCCGAGCGCGGTCCGTTTTCTCGTCTCGGCAGTGAGAAGCTCCTTGCGGAGAGTCTGGAGCGCGAGTTGCAGCGCTGGCCCGGTGATTGCGCCATCAGCCGCGACCATGACGCCTCTGGCTTCCAGCCACGCTTTGCCCTGGCTGTTCGTCCTCGTGCCGCCCTGCGCTGCCTGCATGTAGATGGGCCGGTCCACAGCGTCGAGTTCAGTCAGGTTCGGCAGGCGCCGCTCCGCAAACTGCATCGCGGAGACTGGGCCGACCGTCGTGATGAATTCGCCCTGCCGGACTTCGGCGGTGCGAGCTTTCAACGCGGCGATCGCGTCCGGAATCGTGAAGACGTGCTCGAGCGGAGTGTGCCATCCGGGCCGGTTGCCGACGAGAACGATGTGGTTATGGGCATCGATGATCCCAGGGATAACCGTCTTCCCCATCAGGTTCACAGTCCTGACATTGCCTCCCCGGGCGATATTGTTGCCGACTGCAGCGAAGCGGCCGTTGCGAATCAGCGCCTGCGAGACGACGCGGTTGTTCGCGTCCATTGTGTGGATCCTGCCGTTGATGAGAGCCAGGTCCCTGCTATCTCCGGCTGCCTGCCCCTGTTGCGCAGACAGCGCGCCCAGCCGGCTGCCGAAACCCAACGCGGCACCGCTGATGAGGAATTGCCTGCGCGAGAGACCCGTACCCATGTGAGTACGTTCGTCAGCCACTAGCTCCCATCCTTGTATGAAACGTTCGAGGGGTGGATTTTACCACCCCCTCGAACGTTCCGGAGTGCTTAGAACGTAAGCTTCAACCCGAGTTGCATCACGCGGCTGCTTCCCGAACCGACGAGCGGATTGCCTGCCGCGACGTCGGGCGTGGCGCCCCCGCTACCGAACCCGCCTGGGCTCGAAGGATCCCAGCCGAGCTGCGAGCCATTCGCTGAGCCGTACGGATTGGCGATAATGGGGTGATTGAACACGTTGAAGAACTCGGCCCGGAACTGGGCGGTGTACCGCTCCGAGAACTTGAAGGTTTTGAATACAGAGAGATCTACATTCTTGAAACCCGAGTCGCGGAAGATGTTCCGGCCCATGGTGCCAAAGGTTCCGGCCTTGGGCGGAACCATCACCGACTTGCCAGACACGTAGCAGCCGCCGGTTGCTAGCGTGCTGAGGTCGGGGGCGACTGCCAGACACTGCTGAGCCACTGACGCGGGCAGGTTCGTATAGGTGCCGGAAACCTGGGATTGCCTATAGCAATTGACGGCGTTGACACCATTACTGAAGTCGCAGTAACCAATGCCACTTCCGCCATACCCACTGAAGTCCTTGGGGTTTCCATAGAAATTCCAGCGATCAGCGAGTTCTCCGCTCCCGCTGAAATCATTACCGGTGTCGTCCACATTCCAGGGTTGGGTAGTCTGAAGGCTCACGATCGTGTTGAGCTTCCAGCCTTGCAGTAGCTGGCCAAATCCTTTGATTCCCGGGATGTCGTAACTCCCTGTGATCGTTAGCCGGTGCCGAACGTCGGAATCGCTGCTGGCATACTCCAACTCCGGATGCCTGCCGTCCTGCGGAGTGAGCGCAAAACGATTCAGGGAACCGTTGTCCAGGCCATGGCCGTAGGTGTAGCCGGCCTTGAAAGCAACTCCGCGGGAAAACCGCTGGGTCAAGGTCGCCTGCAAGCTGTGGTAGTTGGAACGCGCAAAGTTCTGCGTCTGGTCGATGAACGCCAAATACGGGAACTGAGTCACGTAGGGGCGGACGCCGGTCGCAGGATCGATCTGATTGATGTCGCGGCGACCGGTCAGTCTGTCGCCGTGATTGCCAACATAGCTCACGTCCAGCGAAAGGTCGTTGGTGAAGGCGTGCTGGATACCGATGTTCCAGTTCACGGCGTAGGGGTACTTGAGATTCGGGTCCACGGTGACGATGCTGCAGGGTACGTCCTTTGTGCAACTGAATACGGCCCCTTTCGGAAAAACAACGTTATTCCAGTCGAGGAAAGAGCCTGGGATAACAGCGCTGGCGGTCGTGTTGGTGCCGCCAAAAGTTGAGGGACAAGGTGTTCCGGGAGGTACCGCAACCGTGCACGCCCCTGTGGGAACGAGGTGGATGGCGCCGCCAGCGAAGCTCTGGGGGCTGGACTGGAACCACTGGGCTGGCGTGAACATGGAGTAAATGACGCTCGCTCCGCCCCGGAGTACCGTCGTTCCCTTGCCTGTGATATCCCAGTTAAAACCGGCCCGTGGCGAGAAGTTTTTGTAATCGGGCTTAAAAATACTAGCGAAGCCCGGTTGACCCTGCTGAACCAACCCGCGTGCCGGGTCGAAGCCACCCAACAGACCGTTGGCCTCTTTGATCGGCGATACGAAGGAGTAGCGCAGGCCCAGATTGAGCATGAACTTCGGAGCGATACGCCAGTCATCCTGAAAGAAAGCCGCGGTCGACGTCCAGTTCAACAGGCGAAGAGGTGTGCCGATGAGTTGAAATGCTCTTTGCGGTTTTCCGGCGAAGAAGTCTTCCAATGGCGTGGAATTGGGGATTTGAGGAGTCTGTTTGCCACGGAATTGGATTCGGCCACGCGTGTCATGGATGTTGTAATCGGTGTGGATGTGCGCGAACTCGCCGCCGAACTTGAAGCCGTGCTTGCCCCGCAAATACGAGAGATTGTCCTGAAAATTGAAAACCGGGTTGGTAAACTCAATGGGACGCCCACGCCAACTACCCAGAACTTGCCCGGGAAAACCGGTAATCTCGACATTCGGGAACCCACCCGTGCTCGTGATGCCGGTGTTGAGGGGATAGTCTTTGCCATTGGCAAAGAGGTTGGCGTCGTCGGGAGCCAGGCCAAAGTGCAGGTTATTGAAGCCAAACCGGAAGTCGTTCAGGACCCGAGAGCTGGCGGTCCAAATCCAGTTCGAGGTGACCGTATACGTGCGTATCGGATCTCCGTTTTGCCAGTAATTGGCCGTGATGGGGTGATCTTCTCCATTGCCAAAGTAGTTGCCGATGAACACCATGGCACTGAGGGAGTGCTGGCTGTTGAGCCGGTAGTCGATTTTGCCCACACCGTTGTCGCTGGTGTTGGTGTTAGGGAAACCGCTATTGTACGTCGTCGTGTTCGAGGGGGCGTTTTGGATCAAGCCGCCTGTGCACGTGTATGGCGGCGCCGCACTGCAGCCCATCAATTTCAGGCTGACGGGGCTTGGCGTCACGCCGCGCGCCTGGAGCACATTGAGAGCATCCACCATGCTGTGGGTCGCATCCCCTCCCAAGGAGCCGGTTGCGGGCACAAGAGTCCCAAGCGCGTTGCCAACGAAGGAACGCAGGCCTTCATAGCCGCCAAAGAAAAAGAGCCTATCCTTTTTGACCGGCCCGCCTACCACGCCGCCGAACTGTTCCAGTTCCGTCGGTTGCTTCGGGCCGGCAGGATTGAAGTAGTTGCGGGCGGCCCAGGCGTCGCTGCGGCCAAACGCGTAACCCGAGCCGTGATAGGAGTTGG
>Ga0137410_10002279_pt1 | contig 13080 bp, 9 predicted proteins | sample CZODoug1_16funga_FD_108878 | JGI IMG/M metagenome (GOLD analysis project Ga0137410, IMG submission 108878) | Vadose zone soil fungal communities from Angelo Coast Range Reserve, California, USA - CZODoug1_16fungal (Illumina Assembly) | ecosystem: Environmental > Terrestrial > Soil > Vadose zone... | reverse complement strand
TACGGTCCCACGAAGCAAGCTGGCTGAATAACCGTTCGAAAGGCCACGGACCTCAGCGAGAGTGCTTTGCCGCAGGTACATTTGCGAATTCCCCAAGCGAGCGCGCAAGGTTCCATCTTCCTGAGTTTCCAGGCGATCGCCGTCATAAATCGTCGCGCCGCCAGCCGTGAGGTCAGCGCCCACGTGGGCGCGATCCGCTTGCAAAACCCACCCCAACGGAGCAGACGCCGGATTCGCCGGTGTTGCCATCACGGGAATTCCGAGGAGCGAAACGCTTAACACGACAACCAGAACGGACATACCCAGTGTACGCAAAAAATCCTCCAAGAGGGCTGCGCCACAAGAGTAGAAAGCTGTGGCCATACTGTCAAACTTCTTTTGAGGTTGTATGCGTAAAGCGTACCCTCTCGAAACACCAAAGTTTGTGGTATCAGAGTGCTAGTCCCAGGCGTCTTGACGTCGAAACACGTCATTCTCCAGCGCTCAGGGGGTCCTCCCTTCGGAATTTAGCGAAGCGTCTCGAATTGCCTTGAATTCCGCGCCCGGTTTCCATTCGGGCATGCGTGAGTCATTTGCAATTCGATAGCCGACCAGGAAATAAAGCTGGCAGTCCTGAACGGCGCCGCTCAAATCCCAGTCAGGTTTGATCGTGTCCGACGGCTTGTGGTAGTTCTCTGCTGTGTACTTGCGCCGAGCCTCAAGGCCCCACCCGGCAGGTTTGCCGATGAAATCCACTCCTTCATCGGGATCAAAAGCAGGGACTCCCTTCTTGGCAAATTCGAAGTGGTCGGAGCGGTAGTAAAAGCCCTTTTCCGGTTCGGGATCCATCTTTACGACGCGGCCCTGTTCCTTCGCAACGGCCTCGATTATTTCGTCCAGTGACGATGCGCCGCGCCCGATTTGCACGATATCGCGCGTCATACCGTGGACGTTCATCCCATCCATGTTGATGTCCACAACTGTGCGCGCAAGCGGATAGAACGGATGCTCGGCATAATATTGCGAGCCGAGTAATCCTTGCTCTTCCCCGGTGACGGAAAGGAACAGGATCGTTCGGGACGGTGGCCTGCGGAGCTGCTTGTAGGCGCGCGCCATCTCCAGCAGCGCCGCCGATCCGGAAGCGTTGTCCACGGCGCCGTGGTAGATTTTGTCGCCGTTCACCTCCGGCCCGATTCCGAAGTGATCCCAATGAGCTGTATATAGGACGTAGGTATTCTTCAACTCCGGATCGCTTCCAGTAAGTTTCGCAATTACATTGTGCGAATCGATCGTTTGCAGCGAATTGTGAATCGTCAATTTCTCATGGATACCGAGTGGAACCGGCTTGAAATCCCGGCGGGCGGCGGCCTGGATGAGTTTGTCCAGGTCCTGGCCGGCCAGCCGGAACAGCTGGGTAGCGAAATCTGAAGTGATCCAACTTTCTACCGCCAGGCGTCCCATGTTCTTGTCCGGCGTCGCCAGGTCAAACTGCGTCCCGCTCCAGCTATTGCGCACGACTTCCCAGGGATACCCGGCGCGATCCGTCTGGTGGATGATGATGCATCCCGCCGCGCCCAGCTGTGCCGCCTTCTCGAACTTGTAGGTCCAGCGGCCGTAGTAGGTCATGGCCGCGCCGCCGAATGTCTTGGGGTCAAGCTTCGTGGGGTCGGATGGGTCGGGCACAGGAGGGTCGTTGATGAGCACGACAATCATCTTGCCCTTGACGTCCACGCCCTTGAAATCGTCCCACTGGAATTCCGGCGCCTGAACGCCGTAGCCCACGAAGACCAAATCGGCGTTCACGGAAGAAGACTCCGTTACGCGTTTGGACCACGCGACGTAGTCATCCTGAAATTTCGGCTCGAGCGTCCGGCCATGCCCCGTCAGCGTCAGTTTCATACCTTTGTCCGGCGTGATGCTCACCAAGGGCACGCTCTGCAGATAGGTGCCGTCGGGGTTCCCGGGCTCAAGGCCGGACGAGCGATATTGGTCCTCGAGATATTTGATGGTGAGTTGCTCGCCCTTCGAGCCAGGACCGCGGCCTTCAAATTCGTCCGAAGAGAGCGTGCGAATATGGCCAAGGATGCGGTCTGCGGAAAAGGAGCGCAACGCCGCGTCGGGAACACTTGGCGCGCTGGAGCAACTAAAGAGGAGCCCCAGACTCGCGGCGAGTAGGAAACCTGGCAAATGACTGCGAATTTTTCGGAGACACATGGCCGCCTCCATCTCAACTATATTTTGGCGGGCTCCAAGTAGAGCCCGCACCCGAAAATTGAGCGCGCCGTTGGATGTTATATCGCGTCGGCCTCCGTAACAACCCTTGTCATCTTGCAATTCGCCCGGGCCCGGACCACAATTCGATTGGGAGAAGGTATGGCTTCCTTTCAACCGGGACAACCGGTACGCGTCAATCTCGAAGGCGTGCAGGTTGGCGCCGTTCTCTTTCACGCCGCGGTCAATGCCGCGGTCGGTCACATTGTCCGTCAGACATCTCAAGATCCGCCGAAATATTTGATCAAACTGCTATTTTCATTTCGAGGCGTGAGCGAAGTGGAAGTTACAGAAGACCGCGTTTCGGCTGGATGATCCTCCGTGGTTTGCTTTTCCGCAGTTTTGCCTTCTGCATCACCGAAGACTTAACGAATAATTCTGCCAGGATTGACCTGGGTTAGAATGTTCGAGCGAATTGCGCACGACCCGCGCATGAGGTCCAAGTGATCCATCGGTACGTGTTCCACAACGACCGCCTCGTTGAGATCGAGCAGGTACGACTTTCTCCGGGCCAAGCCGGCTTGCTGAGCGGTTGGGGCCTGTTCACCACGATGCGGATTTTTCAGGGCGAAGCCTTCGCCTACGAACGCCACTGGCGCCGACTCGAAAAGGATGCTGGCCGGACGCGGCTTCCTTTCCCATTCGACCCCGCGCAAGTACGGCGGCACTTGAGTGAACTGTTGAACGCCAATCAAGTGGTGGAGGGCGCCGCTCGAATCTACATGATCTATAACCGCGTCGGGTTCTGGCAGAGCGATGAACCCATGCCGCAGGTGGATTTGATTCTCTGCACGGCCGGACTGCCAGCCCATCCTGAGCAAGCGCGCCTGAGCATCGCCGCGCACGGACGCCATGCAGCCTCACCGCTCGCCGGCGTGAAAGTCACTTCCTGGCTCAACAACGTATGGCACCTGGCCGAAGCACAGAAGGAAGGCTGGAGCGAAGTCGTGCTACTCAATGAGCGCGGAGAGGTGGCCGAGTGCACGACCGCGAATATCTTCACCGTCAAGGACGGCAAAGTCACAACGCCGCCGCTATCATCCGGTTGTCTCGAAGGGGTGACGCGCAGTGTTCTGCTCGAAATTGCTCCTCGATACGGCGTGCCGATGGTCGAGCAAACACTGACGGAGGAAGACCTCTATGCCGCCGATGAGGTTTTCATCACATCGACTAACCGCAGCTTACTGGGAGTGAGCGAAATCGCCGGGCACAAATACCCGTCCGCACCCGGCCCCATCGCGCAGAAGCTGGAACGCGCTTTCAGCGCGACCATTCGCGAATACGTCGCGCAGCGAACCGCAAGCGTCCGCAACTGACCCGCACATCTTCGACACATTTTTTATTGGTGCCGCAACGGTTCCCGCCTCCCGCGCGTCCATGAACCAACCGGCAACGGTGACAATACTCCATGTTGTGTATCGGCCGGAAAATCATCCGCAAACGGAATTGTTCCGGTGCGGCAATGAGAAACACAAATGAGGAAAACAGTCATCGCATTGGCCAGCGCTGCGTTGTTCGTACTGGCGCTGGGCGTACTTGCCCGGGCCCAGGACAAACCCGCGAACGTCGCGGGCGCATGGGATCTGAGCATGCCGGGCCGTGACGGCGCAATGAATACGCAGGCCATGACAATCGAACAGAATGGCGCCGCCATCAAGGGCACCATCAAGGGTCAGCGCGGCGAAGTTCCGCTGGAAGGCAGTGTCAAGGGCAACGACATAACTTTTACAGTGAAACGCACGACGCCGAACGGCGAAGTCACGCAGGAATACAAGGGCACTCTCGACGGCGGGGCAATGAAGGGCACTGCCACAACCGGCGATCGGTCCGTCAATTGGACCGCCGCGCACGGCAAATAGTTAGCTCCACTGGATGCAAGACAGTCTCCCAGGTGACGCCCGGGAGCCTGTTTTTTTCGAGGGCACCCTGCGGCGCGCGTTACGCTTCCACCTTCACGCCTTTCCAGAACGCGATTCGGCCTTTAATTTCTTTCGCGGCGTCTTTTGGATCGGGGTAGTACCAGGCGGCGTCGGGATTCCGTTTGCCCTGCACCTCCACATCGTAATAGTGGGCAACGCCTTTCCAAGGGCACAGCGTTGTCGTTGCACTGGGGCGCAGATATTCGCGCGCGACCGCTTCGGCGGGGAAATAGGAGTTCCCTTCGACGATCACGCAAGCATCGCTTTCCGCCAGCGCCGCTCCTCCCCATGTGGCTTTGGTCATTTTGGCTCCTTGCATCGGCCTGTCCAGGCGCGTGCGAACTCTTATTGCGCCAATGGCAGCGGGAGACACTCCTGCGAACAAGCAGAGTAGAAATTCAGTAGGAGCACGTGTGAGCGAAGCAATTTCGGCTGGTCAAAAACGGGAGGGCAAATACCAAAACTCCTCAACCCAGTTTGGCGGGCTTTCTCAATAGCTCATCAACCGCCGCCCACGAACGTCAAGACGCAAGACGTCGCGCTCTCAGAAAAAAATCGAACGCGTGAACTTAAGCCTTGGGCGCTTCTCTCACAATTCGTGGAGCAGGCGGGCTGTAGGTTTCGCGTTTATCTTTATTCTGCTTCGGCTTCTTTTTTTCACGTTTTGGTGCGTTCTTGTTTCCCATGCCTACAGCTTGCCACAGGTCGCTAAACTTAGCTAGAGGCCGCCAGATCCGGTCCAGCCCATCTCATTTGGGCCAGGTTATCAGGAAGCCGAGGCACGAATCACTAATTCGAAGACAAGATTTTCACGAGGCGGTACAAATATTCCTGCCCATCATTGAAAGATTTGACGAGAACCCGTTCGTCCTTCCCGTGGGCGCGGACATCGTCAATGTCGCCCGCGAGCCCGGAAGTGCCGTAGGTCGGGATACCCGCGTTGCGCAGAAAGAGGCCATCGGTTGCGCCCGCGCTCATCGTGGGGATCACAGGGATGCCCGGCCAGAATTCCGCTGTCACCCGCTCCACGGCTTGGAAAATCGCCGGGTTGAGGGGCGAGGGCTTGCTGGAGACGTCGATCAAGGTTGGAGTCACAGAAATTTGACTATCGTCCACGACCCGCGCGAGCGTCTTCTGAACTTCTTCGACGGGTTCGCTTGGAAGGATGCGGCAATTCACGGTGGCCTGCGCCCTTTGCGGTAAGGCGTTAAAGGCATGCCCTGCTTCGAGCATTGTAGCGACACACGTCGTTCGAAGCTGCGCGTTATAGGCAGGCATTGCGGAGAGGCGGGCCACGGCGGTGGGATCAGGATGCCCGGAGGCAACAGAATTCATTGCCGCGCCGATTTGCGGGTCCTCTAGGGGGGCAGCCCGTTCGAGCCAAGAGCGCGTCGTCTCATTCAGCACGACCGGAAAATCGTATTTCGAGAGGCGCGCGAGGCCTTCCGCCAAATGGTAAATGGCATTGTCCTTGCTCGGCAGCGAGCTGTGACCGCCCGGGTTCTTCACTTCGAAACTGTAATTGGCGAATACTTTCTCGCTGGTCTGCAGGTCATTGCGCAAGGCCTTGCCGTTTTTTAGGCCCACTCTGCCGCCTTCGTTCAGCGCGAACTCGGCGTCGATCAGATCGCGATGGTTCTTGAGCATCCACTGAATTCCCACGGCGTTCATGTCGCCGATCTCTTCGTCCGTCTCGAGCAGCAAAATGATGTCGCGGTCCGGCTTATATCCTTCCTGCCTGTAGCGAATCATGTTTGCAACGAATGTCGCCGCCATAAACTTGTCGTCCCCGGAACCGCGGCCGTAGAAGTAACCATCCTTTTCGAGAAGTTTGAAAGGATCGACCGACCAATCCTCGCGCCTTGCTTCCACCACGTCGAGGTGAGCCATTAACAAGATCGGCTTGCGCGCCCCGGTGCCGTGCAGCCGCGCCACAAGATTCCCCTTGCGCGGCGCGGGGTTGAACACCTCTACGTCCGCGCCGGCAAAGCCCGCCGCTCGAAGCCGCGCGGCCATCGCCTCCGCCGCCTTCGCCGTGTCTCCGGTGGGCGTGACGGTGTTGATCTCAACCAGTTCCTTGTAAATATCGCGCGCCTGCTGCTGATTTGGAGATAGCGTCTGCGGGGCGGCTGAAATCGGCGCAGCGAAGAGCGCAAGGATCAGGAAAGCCAGCGCATCGGGCCGCTTCAGGAAATTCATGGAATCCTCCCTCAAACCAGAACAGCGGCGTTCACGTCAATGCTTTATCAAGACAAGGACAGTGCAGATTCGCTGAGCTGGGCTTGGCCCCAGGACTCGATTCGGCGAAGTAACTCTATCGAGCCGATCATACCTGGCTAGGATTCCTGCCACAAGTTGTTCATCAGAGCGCTTGAGAAGCGCCGTTTCCTCTGATGGCAGTTTCCGCGCATGGAACCGGCTTCCGAGATTGGGATAGTAACGAATCTGGAAAACAGCTAGAGTGTCGCTGGTCTAAGGACGATTTATCGGCTACTGTCCCGCGAGCAGTTCCCTTTGACAGAACGTAGGGATACTGATCCGTTCGGCAATTGTGTTTCAACCGGCGCTGGAGGACGAGGGTGGTCTGTCAAGACCAGTCGAATTGAATGCCCAGTTGCGTCAGGCGACATGACCAATAAGCGAACACTGAAAGTTTTTCGGTCACGAATCATGTCTTTCAAGGTGTACACTTCCCCCAGTTTCATCATAGACCCCTCCGCCACGCCCGCTTTGGGTGACGGCTATCAGTGGCAACAGGTCAGACTTGGCTTCACGAGTGCGGGCTCTACTTTTACGCTGAAGGCATCGGCCTAGCCGGAACGCGGTGCCTGCAAGAAAAAATAATGGGAATCGCCGGCCGGATCAGCCGGTAGGTCACGAGAGTAGGACGAGGAAAAATTCTTGAGAATATTACTCTACAATCCTGACAACGGTGTCACGCGCAACTTCATGCCGCATTTGTGGATGTTTCTACTCGAGTCGCTGACACCGTCCGGTCACGAGGTTTTACTGATCGACGGAAACGCGCGGCCGATGGATGAAGCGGCCCTTGCACGGTATGTGCGGGAACAAAAGATCGGGCTCGTTGGAATTGGCGCAATGACCAGAATGATCGCGAAGGCCTACCGGATGGCCGATGCGGTCCGCGCCGCAGGAGTGCCGGTCGTGATGGGTGGACCACACGTCACGGAAATGCCCGACGAGGCGCTCGGCCGCGACGGCGGCGTACGCCACGCCGACGCGATAGCCCTCGGGGAAGCGGACGAGACTTGGCCCAAAATCGTCGAGGACGCCGTGCGCGGCAAGCTCAAGGATGTGTACGCTCCGGTGGATGATTTCGGTCAGGAGCGGAAACCCACTTTGCGGCCCTATCCGTCGATTCCCTGGGATACGATCAACCTCGATCAATTCAACATTGTTCCGAAGCCCGCTTATCGGTGGCTCAAGAAATTAGGAGGCGGGTGGGGAACGTTTCGCATCATTCCCGTCGAGTCGGGGCGCGGATGCCCCTATGGGTGCGAGTTCTGCACCGTGACTGGATTTTTCGGCGATTCGATCCGGTTTCGCACAAACGAAAGCGTCGTGAATGAACTTTTGCTGCTCAAAGAACGGGCCAAGAAAGAGCGCGGGCAGATTGCGGTATTTTTTATTGACGACAATTTCGCCATCAATGTGAAACGGACGAAGTCGTTGCTGCGCGACATTATTGCCGCCAACGCGCAGGTCCATTGGGTGGCGCAAATCAGCGCCAATCTGCTGCGCGACGAGGAGCTTGTGGACCTCATCGCGGCCGCTGGGGGCAAGTGGATTTTCATCGGCATGGAATCCATCGATCCCACGAATCTAGCCGGCGTGAACAAGGGTTTCAATAAGCCCGGCGAGTATGCCGCCGTGCTCGAGAGGCTCGCGCAACGCAACGTGTATGCGATCACTTCATTCATTTTTGGGATGGACAACGACACTGTTGGTGTCGCGGAGCGCACGCTTCAGCAGATTCGTACTTGGCCACCGGGACTGCCGATCTTCGGCTTACTCACACCCTTGCCGGGGACGCCCCTGTACACCAGGCTCAAAGATGCCGGACGACTGACGCGGCCGAAACACTGGCTGGAGTTCATTGCGTTTACAATGGCTCATACGCCGCTGAAGATGACCATTCCTGAAGCCCATGCCGAGATCCTGGACGGGTGGAATCGCTCCTACAGCCCGGAGGCGATCGCCCATGCGGTCGAGTCTCTTGACCACAAGCCGCTGGGATATCGCATCAATATTCTCGTCGCTCGTCTCTGTTTTCGCGGGATCTATTTCCCTCAAATGGGACCTTGGGCGTGGCTGAAAGTCATTGCCCAAAATCGGCGAACGATCTTTAACCTCGTGAAAGAGGGATTCACAGGCAGGAGCGGCGTGCTTGCAAGAACTCCCGCACGCTCCTCGGCGAGCGATTCGGCCAGCAGCGCGGATTGAAATCTTGCCGGGGAGGATTCCACTGAAGAGCGTGCCAAAAAGCTCGTCACGGCATTGACTAACCCGGTTCATCTCACAATTACAGTCAAAGTGGCCGCGGAACGCCCGAACTGGTTCGTTCCAGTGAGCGAATACGTGGTCGTTTGCGCGGGCGTGACGACCACGCTCGTCCCGCGGACTGCTCCAACGTCCGGGGAAATGACGAAGTAGGAAGCACCTGCTGCGGACCAGCTCAAAGTCACTGGCGTGCCCGGCGCTCCCGTCGAAGGGTTGACAGTAAAACTATTGATTGTGGGCGCCGCTCCTTGCGGAAGATTGGAAGATGTGTAGACCGGATTCATCGAGACCACTTCGAAGTTGGCCGCAGTGACGCCGCCCAGTTGATGCAAATCGTTGTTGTCCCAACGATCGTCCGGCGCGCCGCTGATGTACATCGAAGAGCCGTTGTCGGCCATGATCATTCCATATTGCTTCAGCGCATTGAGAATGACCTGATTGGCGGAAGAGAAGCTCGAAATGTTGAAACTCGCCTTGAGGCGCAATCGCATGCCCATGGGCGCGGCCAGAGCGTTTGACGAGTTTGCCGCCCAGTGCGATGCGGGCGGCACGAAGGCCGCGCGGCTCGATTGCAGCGTGAACCGCAGCGCGTGGCTGATCTGTCCGCCGGCCACTTCGTCGTAACGCGCAAGTCCTGGGAAAATGGGCAATCCGGCGGCATCGGCCGAGGTCCACGTGTTGGGACGATTTTCATCCGCCGTGAGGTCCCAGACGGCTGCCGAACCCGCATTCCAAACCGTGCCGGACGGAACTGCGTTGTACAGTTCGTAGAGCCAACAATTGCTGTTGTCCAACACGAGGACGTGGCGGTCTCCAGTGCCGGGGATGGGGTATCCCTCGATCAGCGCGGTCAGAGGAATGGGCATCGGGCCCGGATCACTCTCGCTGCCGTATGCAGTGAAATTGATGTCCACGGGACCTTGCTGCGCACCAACGATGAGATAAGGAATCCCCATGCTCTGGCCCTGATACAATCCTGCGCCGAAATCCGGATGTACCGAAATCCCTGCGCCGATGAAGCTGATGATTGCCGCCGAATTCGGATCGACGGGTGCTGCCGAAATGTTCTTGTTCCAGGCGCTGTCGGCCGGAAACGGCACGAAACCATTGAGGCTGGCTCCCTGGCCGAGGCTCGTACCGCCGCATGTCCCCGTTTGAGTAGTGGCCGAGCCCACCTGCAAATTCGCGGAGTTGGAGCTGGCGCTTCCCGGGTTTGGATTCACGACGGTGATCGCAAACGTCCCAGAGGATGAAGCCGTTCCCATTGCTGTCAGTTGCGCCGACGATAGAAACGTTGTATTCAGCGGCGAGCCGGCAAACAGTACTTGCGCGCCCTGAACGAAGTTAGCTCCGTTTATCGTAAGCGCAAAAGCTCCAACAGCCGTCGTTTGCGGAGCAATATTGCTTAGAACCGGGATTGGATTCAGCAATGTGAGCACGATGTTGGTGGAGATGCTCGAATCGGCCGCGCTGACCGCCATTACGGTCATTGTATTAGGGCTCGGCAGACTGCCTGGAGACGTGTAAAGACCAACTGAATTGATCGTCCCTGTCACCGCGCTACCGCCGCTCGCGCCATTCACGAACCAGTTCACCGAAATATTCGCCGTACCGGCCACCGTTGCGCCGAATTGCTGCGAAGCTCCAAATCGAACATTTGCCGAGTTCGGAGAAACCGACACAGTAATGCCCGAAGACGTCGGATTAGAGCCGCCGGATTTGGAGGAGTTCGCCGTCGAGCCTGGGCAACCAAACTGGACCGAGGTCCAGGCGAGGAGTAACGCGAAGGTTAGGCGTGGCACGATCGATCTCCGTGTGTAATTCGAAGGAAAACGCGATGGATTGGACAAATCAACTATGCATGGAGAAGCGGCTGGCGGACAACTGTACGAAGGTACAAGAGAAGTGTAGGGTCAATTTCGGTCGAAGTCTGCTAGTGTCCCCATTTGGAAATTGTCGGATCGAATGTGGGGTTTAGGAGGTCGTGGCTTCAGCCCCGACATTCACATTCCCACACCTCGGGGATTTAAGCTCAGTTTTTATTGGTGTTTTGATGTCGCGGCTGAAGCTGCGACCCACAAAGCCGATTTATGAGATGGTTTGTTGCATTGACTGGTGCGGACTCTGATTGCTGCCCGCCAGAATTCCGGCGGGGGCTCTACTTTTATGTTGAATGTTTAACTTGAGCTCTTCAAGCGAAGAGTTTCATATAGCTGAGTTCCATATGTCACTCCTGCCGGGGTTTTCCGGTCATACTTGAATCGCTATCCCAGCGCTCCCGCGGTCGGCCACGATGTGACGTCCCTCCGGTACTCCAAGCAGCACAGGTTTGGTGCACTACCACAATGAGCAGCGGGGCGCGCCGCCGAAGGTTCCCGGTCGCTGAGTTCCACGTGTCACCCCTGCCGGGGTTTTATGGTCATCATTATGGCGGGCTGCAAGTACAGGCCGCACCGGTCTCAATCCAGTTTCCCACCGATTCCCCTTCACTACATTCAGGACAAGTGCAGCGGACTATGTCGTTGCGTCCCTTAGAACTCCCAGCAATACAAAGTTGGTTGAGTGACTAGCATGGTTCGTCTTGCCTAATGCCGAGGTTTGGCTATACTGCTTTATCATTTTCGGCTGCCTCCTGGGAAATGACCGGGTAAGAATGACTGGGGCAATCCCAGGCAGGACCAGGGCAGGGTGCGAGCTCCACGCGCCGTTACCATAGCGCTGGCTTCCCGCTCGCCCCGCTGCTTTGGCGGGTGAGGGGCGCTTCGGCGACTTGGAGCCCGCCGGAATAAAGGACTGTCGGCTGCCTACCTTTGCCGGTAACTGAAGCTTGACTTGCAAAGCACTCCCACCTTGATGCGCCGCGTGGGATTCGATTAGGATTTGCGGCGCGGGAAGGTACCTCTGCAGCGAGAGATCGAAAAGAGACGTGGGTCCCCGCGTCAAGTCGCCGTGATCGGCGGCTCCGCTTCCGGTTTTTTCACCGCGACGCTTCTGGCGCGCGCCGGCTGCTCCGTGGAAGTCCTCGAGCGGTCCGAGGATCTCGATCCCACGCCGCGCACGCTGATCGTCACCAGCCACATGCGCACCATACTGGGGAAAGTGGGGGAGCGCGCCGTTATCAATGAAATCCGCAAATTTGAACTTTTCACTGACGGGCGCACCGCGCAGGTTCCATTGGATCGTCCGGACCTGATCATTGAGCGCTCGCGATTGATTCGCGGGCTTGCCGAGCAGGCGCAGAGTCAGGGCGCAAAGGTTTCGTTCGGCAATCGTTTCGTATCGCTCGAGAGCAATGGAAGCGGCTTACGCGTAGGCGTCGAACGCACGCGTGATGCTCGCACGGAGGAGTTGCACGCCGATGTTGTTGTGGGAGCCGACGGAGCGCTCTCCCGTGTCGCGCAGGCCGCCGGGTGGCCGCGCCAGCCGACCGTTCCCCTGCTCCAAGCCATCGTACGGATTCCGTCAGACATGCCTTTGGATACTGTTCGCGTCTGGTTCATTCCCGATGACACTCCCTACTTTTATTGGCTGATTCCTGAATCTCGCGAGCGTGCGGTGGTGGGCCTGATTGGTGAAGATGGGCAGGAAACGCGGCGCTGCCTCGAACACTTCCTGGAAAAGCGCGGGTTCACAGCACTGGGATTTCAGGGAGCGCGCATTCCGGTTTACGATCGGTGGACGCCGGTGGAACGCCGCGTCGGCGCGGGTCGAGTATTCCTGGTCGGCGACGCAGCAGGGCAGGTGAAGGTTACTACCGTCGGAGGGATTGTCACTGGATTCCGAGGAGCGGTCGGAGTGACCGAAGCAATCCTCAATGAAGGCGAGAGTCGCGAGCTTCGCTCGTTGCGCCGCGAACTCGATTTGCACCTGCTGATACGCCGCACCATCCACCAGTTTAAACAAGCCGACTACAGCCGCTTGGTCGATCTAATGAATGCCTCGACACGCCAGTCGCTGAGCCAGTACACGCGCGACGAGGCGGCGCGCGTTCTCTGGCACATCACTCTCAGCCAGCCGCGACTCCTCTTGCTAGGACTTCGCGGGCTTCTTTCCGGCGGGTCGATCCTACCAAAGAATCGCAGTTGAATGACCCGGTAGTCAGTCAGTTTCCTCCACCAGTGTTGTACGCCGTCATTCAGGCGCAATCACAATGGTGAAAGCGCGAACCAGATGTGCGATGGCCCCTTCATCGGCATAATCCAGTTCCAGGATTTAACTCTATCGATCGGATCCCCTGACGCGGGGGCGGGCGATAGCGGGCGGAGAGCTAAAGATCTCTGTATGGATAGCTTGATAGTGAGTTTAAAAAGAGAGAGAGCAGGCTTGAAAGAAGGAGCGAATGATGTCCGGGCGGCGTCGCAGACGGCGGATGGCCCGGCGGATGCAGGTT
>Ga0137410_10002276_pt1 | contig 13084 bp, 10 predicted proteins | sample CZODoug1_16funga_FD_108878 | JGI IMG/M metagenome (GOLD analysis project Ga0137410, IMG submission 108878) | Vadose zone soil fungal communities from Angelo Coast Range Reserve, California, USA - CZODoug1_16fungal (Illumina Assembly) | ecosystem: Environmental > Terrestrial > Soil > Vadose zone... | reverse complement strand
TCGAGCCGTCGTCGCGGACCAACATCTTGGCCGTCTTGAACGAGGGGATCGACCCGCGTACGTTGACGATGGTCGCTACCGCCCCGTGCCGTCCGTCCTTCCGCAGCCGGACGATCTCTTCGTAGATATCCACAGCAGCAATTATGGGTTGGTGAACAAGGGTAGGTCAATCAAGGTGCCCGGGATTAAACCTTTGCAGTGGTTATGCTAGTTTGAAGGGTCCAGGAGTCCTCATGAAAGCCGTTCGCATCCATCAATTCGGTGGACCTGAAGTTCTCATATACGAAGATGTCCCCGATCCCAAGCCTCGCAAAGACCAGGTTTTGATCCGTGTTCGCGCCTGTGCGATGAATCATCTGGACCTGTTCGTGAGGAACGGCCTGCCCGGGGTGAATCTGCCGCATATTCTCGGTAGTGACATCGCTGGGGAGATCGTCGAAGTCGGCGAATACGTCACACGCTTCAAGACCGGCCAACGCGTCCTCGTCGCCCCGCTGCATTTCTGCAATCACTGTCCGAAGTGCGTTGCGGGATTACAGAATCAGTGCCGCGAGTTTACCGTGGTTGGCAACGGTGTGGACGGCGGCAACTGCGAACTGATTGCGGTCCCCGCGTTTCGAGTAATCCCCATACCGGACTCGCTGGATTTTAACCAGGCCGCCAGCGTTCCGCTTGTGTTCCTGACCGCATGGCACATGCTCACCGGACGCGCCGCAATCCGTCCGGGCCAAACGGTCCTGATTCTCGGTGCGAACTCCGGCGTCGGCATCGCTGCCATTCAGATCGCGAAAATGTTTCAGGCGCGGGTCATCACGACTGCGGGGGACGAACGGAAAATCGAAGCGGCGCGTGAACTGGGCGCGGACTACGTCATCAACCACTACCAGCAGAAGATTTCGCAGGAGGTTCGCAAGATCACGAATTTTGAAGGCGTGGACATCGTCCTCGAGCACGTCGGCGCCGCTACCTGGGACGAGAGCGTGAAGTCTCTCAAGGCCGCGGGCACTCTTGTCACGTGCGGCGCTACGACCGGTCCGAAAGCCGAAGTCGATTTGCGTTTCCTGTTTTCGCGCCAGCTTTCGCTGCTCGGTTCGTACATGGGGGCGATGAGCGAACTGAACGAAGTCCTCGGGCACATATTTGCCGGACGCCTGAAGCCCGTGATCGACCACATCTTTCCACTGAAAGACATCCGGATCGCCCACGAGTATCTGGAGAAGAGCCAGATGTTCGGCAAGATTGTGCTGAACCCGTAGGAGATTTTCACTGTCGTGCGGGCTGGCGGATAGCGGCAAGAACTGATAGGTCTGTAGGTGCCATGTGTTAAGAACCCTGTTCAGCGGATCGCGTTTCGTTTTTTGGACGCTCGCACCCATTCTTGTATTGTTTGCGCTCTCGTTCCCATTCCTCATCGTGGAGTGGAGCCGTAGGGTGGTCGCTTTGGTGATCGTGCTTGACGCGATTGCTCTACTGCTCGCCATCGGTCTGTACAATCCACAGCGCAACGAGTGGGCGTTGCGCATGATTACGGGATTGGTTTTTACCGCCTATCTGGCGTATTTGGCTGCTGAGGTCCGGGCGGGGAAACCGCTGCTCCTGACAGGGTCGCGGGGCGAGGAATCGCTTCGGAACGCGTTATTGGGACTGCTCCTCATTGGCTGGCCGTGTATCAAGTTCACCTTCACCGGTTTCGATGGCTGGAAGCAGGAAGATGAGGATCGTGAAGTAAATCGCGATTGACGCTTCCGCAGCCAGGTCAAAGTTTGTTTTCTCAGCGCGCCCGGCGCCCTCTCGGTTAAAATAGGTGCATGGCAAGGGAAGTCAGCTACGGCCCCTACGTTGACATCGAAAACGGCAAGAAAGTTGTCAAGGAACTGGTTTTCGGCGACGCCGTTCCTGAAGGCATTGTCCTGACCACACTCGACTCCGCGGTCAACTGGATGCGCAAGAATTCCATCTGGCCGATGACCTTTGGCCTCGCTTGCTGCGCCATCGAGATGATGTCCATGGGCGCATCGCGCTTCGACATTGCACGCTTTGGGGCTGAAGTTTTTCGTCCCTCGCCCCGGCAGTCTGATCTGATGATTATCGCGGGCCGCGTCTCGCATAAAATGGCCCCTGTCATTCGCCAACTCTGGGAGCAGATGCCGGAACCGAAATGGGTGATCTCGATGGGAGCGTGTGCAACGTCAGGTGGGGTGTTTAACAATTACGCGCTTGTGCAAAGCGTCAACCAAGTCATCCCAGTCGATATCTACGTTCCCGGATGCCCGCCGCGCCCCGAGCAGCTGATCTACGCCATCACTCTGCTGCAACAGAAAATCATGATCGAGCGCGGGACCATTAAAAAGGCCTTCAACCTGGTCCCGGCGGGCGAATAGCTCGACCACAGCCGCACCTCCAACTTGTGTGATCGCCGAGCTTCGAGAGACTGTTCTTTCGCCCCTTCGGGGCTCAATCATTGCCCGCTTTGACCCACGGCTTACGCCGTGGGCTGTACTCTTGCGCCGCTTCGCGGCTGTCGGTGAGCCTGAATCTTACTCTTTGAGCTCCTGTTGAGTTGCGACACGGACTCTAGAGGGTTTCTACACGGCTTTTGCCGGACGATTTGAGTCTTTTCTCTGACGTTGTAGAATCCCGACCACCATGTGCGCTGTCGATCCAGCGGGAGAGTGGAGGGAACTGGCCGAGCGCTATCACCAGATGAAGGACGAGGAACTGGTGATGCTCGCCAGGCAGAAATCCGCCTTGACTGAAGTGGCGCAGCAGGCGCTGACGCAGGAGATTGCCTTTCGTAAGCTCGAGGTACCGCCGTTGGTGATGCTGGCTCTGCCGGAACCGGAGCCGGATCCCGACGATCCCTATGCCAAAGAGCGCGAATTGGTGGAGTTGTGCAAAGTGTGGAGCCCGCGTGATGCGTTTCAGGTTCAGACGCTGCTGGATCGCGCTGACATTCCATGTTTCATTGGGCCGGAGAAGGCCACGGACGTCAGGGCGATCACTTCGAATTTCGTCGATGGCATCAGCGTACAGATCATGCGCGTCGGCTTATATTGGGCGCGCCGGGCGATGCGGAACTACACACCGGCAGACGAACCGCCTCCAGAGCCGGCCGCGGAGTGGGAAGAGATTCCAGTGCGGTGTCCGAAGTGCCGTTCGACGGAAGTCGTCATTAGGCGACTGGTTTCGGAGGTGGCCTCGGCGAAGGACGACTCCGCTCCCAAGTTCGAATGGACTTGCGACGCGTGCGGCTACAAGTGGGAAGATGACGGGATTGTAAGACAACAATGAATCCAGCAATTGGCCGTGTTCTCGCCGCAGCAACCTTTCCGCTCTACTGTTTCAATTTGGCTGGGGGCTCTGGTTTCTTGGCTTTTTGTGCATCTTCAGTCCAAGGGGGAACAATGCCGACGGAGCGCGCATAGGCGATGGACTGGCCGAGATGTTCGGCGGCGTGCCGGACAGTGAACAGGAGAATGCCGCGTTGGCTGTTCTTTCCGCCAAACCAATCCAGGCTCTTTTCCAGGTTGGAGTCTGGCATGTCAGTAATGGCCTTGCGGGCGTGCGCGAAGGAGTCTTTCAGGGTGGCGATGACTTTGGCTTTGTCGGTTGTGGATTTTTCAAGGTTCTTCGTGTCCACCGTGGAGGGTGTTGGAGTGCCGACCAGTTTGTAGAGGTTGTAGTTGGCGGCGGAGACGTGGAGGAAGACCTCAGCGATCGAACGGACGTCGGGCGCAGGACGCCAGGCGTATTTGTCGGCAGGAATGGCGTCTGCCAGTCGCGTGAATTTATCTTCCTGAATGATGACTTCCGCGAGCACTTCTGAGCGATACCCAGTTACACCAGGAGTACCTTCTTTGTACGGATTGGCTTGCGCAGCGAGAGTGGTTACGAATGCGGCGAGGGTGAGCAGACCGACACAAAGCGTGCGTCTCATAGGACCTCTGCTTTCGCCCCTTCGGGGCTAAATCAATTGCTACACATCAGATCACAGATTGGGCGCTCCTTGCTTGCTACAATGCCGCCGAGGCCAGATGCAATTCCATTTCTGTCTTTTGTCTTTGACGACATCCACGAGTAAACGTCACAGGACGAATCTATGAGTGCGCTCTACGGAAATGAGCCGGTCCTCGATGCGGAAGAGGCGTTGGAGGGATTTGACCGGCTGATGCCGTTCCGGGTGCGGGACATCCTGTTGGTTTCCAACCTCTATGATTCGTTCATTCTGCGCGAAGATGGGCGGCTCAATGAACTCCTCATTGGCGAATCGCGCGAACTGAATCTGCAGCTGATCCCACGCATTACTCACGTTTCCAATTGTGCGCAGGCGCTTGAGCTGGCGCGCTCCCAGCCCCGCTTCAACTTGATCGTGACAAACCTGGCGGTGGGGGAGATGAATGCGGCGCAGCTGGCGCGCGAGATCCGAAAGTTGGGCCTGGACGTGCCGGTGGTGGTGCTGGCTTACGACTATCGGGAAGTGAAGAATTTTGTGGTGCGCAATCCAGTGACGGAAATTGACCGCATTTTTCTCTGGCAGGGCAACGCCCGCATCCTGATTGCGATTGTGAAATACATCGAAGACAAACGGAACGCTTTCCACGATACGCGGGCCGTGGGTGTGCCGATCCTGTTGGTGGTGGAAGACAACATTCGTTATTACTCTTCGATTCTGCCGGTGATGTATACCGAGTTGATCAGCCAGTCGCGGCGTGTGATCCGAGAAGGGATCAATGTCGCGCATAAGCTGGTGCGACAGAGGGCGCGTCCGAAGATTTTGTTGTGTTCGGACTACGAGGATGCGGAGGAGCAAGTCCGGCAGTATCGCGGGAATCTGCTGGCGGTAGTGTCCGATGTGCAATTTCCGCGGAGCGGAACGATGGCGCCAGAAGCGGGCTTTGAGCTGGCGCACTTGGTTCGGGAGTTGGTACCCGATGTGCCGACCGTTCTCCATTCCAGCCATACGGAGTTCCGGTCGCGAGCGCATGCAGAGGGGTTTACATTTTTGCAGAAACGTTCTCCTACATTCTTACGTGACTTCCGACTGCTGCTGACGCAGCAATGTGCGTTTGGCGATTTTGTGTTTCGCACAGCGGATGGCGCGGAAGTTGCCCGGGCGAGCGATATGAATGCGCTTGAAGCGCAGTTGCACACGGTCCCGGTGGAGAGCATTGCTTACCACAGCCAGAGGAACGATTTTTCGCGTTGGCTCACGGCGCGGACGGAATTTGCAGTGGCACAGAAGCTGCGTCCGCGGAAGGTTTCGGATTTTGCCAGCCTGGAGCATCTCCGGAACGATCTGATTTCATCGATCAACGACTATCGGCGGGAGCAAAGTGAGTTTCTGATCGGAGACTTCGACGCGGCGACCTTCAAGTCAGGCGATGCGTTTTTTCTCCGGATCGGCGCCGGATCGCTAGGCGGCAAAGCGCGCGGACTGGCGTTTGTGCGTCACATTCTGCATAAGCAGCACCTGTCGCGACGATTTGCGGGAGTGAAAGTACGTGTGCCTCCGGCGGTGGTGGTGAGCACGGATCTTTTTGATCGCTTTCTGGCGGAGAACAACCTGCTTGAGTTTGCAATTCACTGTGATGACGACGCGGAGATCCAGCGGCGATTTCTGGCTGCGGCGTTACCGCCTCAACTGCGGGAAGACTTGCTGGCATATCTAACGGAGGTGAAGTATCCAGTGGCGGCGCGGTCGTCGAGTTTGTTGGAGGATTCGCACTATCAGCCGTTCACGGGCGTGTATGAGACATTCATGCTGGGGAATCAGCAGGACGATGTGCTGGTCCGACTGGAGCGGTTGACCGAAGCGATCAAACGTATTTATGCGTCTACGTTCAGCCAGCATGCCAAGGGATATGTCCGCGCGACCCCGTACCGTCTTGAAGAAGAGAAGATGGCGGTGATTCTCCAGCAGGTGGTCGGAACGGTTCATGCGGAGCGGTTCTATCCCGATTTTGCGGGAGTGGTACGGTCGCGGAATTTTTATCCGGTGTCTCCGATAGTGTCCGAGGACGGAATTGCGGCGGTGGCTTTGGGGATGGGCCGGGCAGTCGTCGAAGGCGGGAAGTGCCTGGCGTTTTGTCCGCGGTATCCGCGAAACCTGATTCAATTTTCGGCGGTGAAAGATATTCTGGCGAACTCGCAGTCGGAATTCTGGGCACTGGAATTGAATCATCGGCGGCAGGACGACCCGCTGGCAGATTTGCGGGAGGCAAGTTTCAGCCTGGAAGCGGCAGAAACGGATGGGACATTGCAGGCGGTTGCGTCCACTTACAGCCGCGATAACGACGCCGTGTATGACGGGCTGAGCCGGGCAGGAGCGAGGATCGTGAGTTTTGCGCCAGTACTGAAGCAGGAAGTGTTTCCATTGGCGGCGATCCTGGAGCAACTGTCGCGAGTGGGAGAAGATGCGCTGGGGCAACCGGTGGAGATTGAGTTCGCGGTGCGCTTGCCGCGACAGGCGGGAGAACTGGCAGAGTTTGGATTTCTGCAAATCCGTCCGCTGGTGCTGTCGGGCGAAGGCGAAGAGTTGCGGATGGGCGATGTGAATCCGGCAGAGCTGGTGTGTCGGAGCGCGCAAGTGTTAGGCAATGGCCGGATTCAGAACCTGCACGATGTGGTGGTCGTCGACTTCCATCGGTTCGAACGCGGGCGCAGTCAGGAAGTGGCGGAGGCGGTCGCGCAGTTTAATGCCAAGCTAGGGTTGGAGAACCGTCCGTACATTCTAATCGGAGTGGGACGGTTGGGGTCGAACGATCCGTGGCTGGGGATTCCGGTGGAGTGGGATGAGATCTCGGGAGCGCGGGTGATTGTGGAAGCGGGATTTAAGGACTTTCGAGTGATCCCTTCGCAGGGCAGTCATTTTTTTCAGAATCTTATGGCGTTTCAGGTCGGTTATTTCACTGTGAATCCGGATGCGGGGGAAGGGTCGGTGGACTGGCCGTGGCTGGAAGCGCAGGATGCGATCGAGGAGCGGGGATGCGTGCGGCATCTGCGTTTCTCTGAACCGCTGCTGGTGGTGATGAATGGCAAGGCGCGGGAAGGGATGATTTTTAAGGCGAGGTTCGGGGCGGCGTCGGGACCCAGGTAGATTCCGCAGAGTGGTTCGGGCGCTCCAAAATGGTCGAGTCTTCCGCTATAATCTTGAGAGCATTTTCCGCACTGCGCGCCCTTAGCTCAGCTGGATAGAGCGTCTGGCTACGAACCAGAAGGTCGGGAGTTCGAATCTCTCAGGGCGCACCATTCTTTGGCAAAACGGGGTAGCGAGGTAATCCGCCTTGCTACGTCCGACGACTGCCTAGTTCTACACCGTAACTTTTCCGTTCTGTACACATCTCATCTAGCGTGAGGTGTCGTGGTGAATCGCAGGGCTTTGAAGGGAAACCCATGTTGAGCCGAAGAAGTTTTCTGTTAAGTTCCGCGGCCGCAGTTGCCGGAGGAAGCCTTGCTTGGGTGCTCAAGAGCCCCTTTTCGGGTGTAGCGCAGGCCAGTTCCTCGAACGACAACAGCGTGGTGACCGTCGTCCAATTCAGCGACTCCGGACAAAGGCTCGGGCCGGCGCAGGTCAAGAGAGTAGTCAAGACCGACGCGGAGTGGAAGCGGCAGTTGACGCCGTTGCAATTCGAGGTCACCCGCCGACAGGGTACGGAAAGAGCATTCACGGGCCAGTATTTTGACCTCCATGATAAGGGACTCTACCGCTGCATTTGCTGCGACAATGCTTTGTTCAGTTCCGACACGAAGTTTGACTCCGGCACCGGATGGCCCAGTTTCTGGGCTCCGATTGCGAAGGAGAATGTCCGGACCTCGGTCGACAACAGCCTCGGCGTGAGCCGGGATGAAGTGTCGTGCACCGAATGTGGGGCACACCTGGGCCACGTTTTTGATGATGGTCCGAAGCCTACTTACCTCAGGTATTGCATGAACTCCGCTTCCCTAAAGTTCATCAAGCACGGATGATGGACGGCACCACGCACAACTTCGCGGGTTTCGAGAGAAGTTTGAGGTTCGGCGAAAGAGCGCGTCCAGCGCGGGAAGTGCAAAAGCTGTGGGTTCGGAGCGCGACGGACAAGAAGCGTAAAAGTTTCCAGCGCAGCGCAAAACCTACTCGCCGGATTATGGCAAACGTCCAGTCTGGCAAGGGTTTAGCAATGGCATCCGAGATGCTTCTTGTAAGGGCAGACGAAGTGGCGCGCAACGGGGTACTCGGAACACACTTCGGCCAGAGGTAGATCCGGGTGCCCCTTGCATAACCGTCTCGTTTGATGGACGCACACTCCGTTTCGTTTCCCGACAGCCTTCCCCCGATCATCCTATCCAAGACTGAAGGGTGCGGGCGGAGTGTGGGAAAGCCAGCCTTCAGCTCTTAGCCGTCAGTTTTCCACCCCGCAACCTACACACATTTTCAGAAATTCAGGCTAGGGCGAGTTTGTTCGTCAGGTCGAGGCCGGCCTGCCGGAGGAGGCTAGCGACGGCGTCTTCGTTCAGGCGGGAAGCGTCGAACAGGACGCGGATGACGCGTTCCTTCTCGTTGAACTGGGTGCGCTGGATGCCGTAGACTTCGCGCACGCTGTCGAGCGCGCGCAGTTCTTTTTCTCCGGGCTGGGATTGGTAGTGGAATGCAACTTCCAGATACGTCATCTCTTCTCTCCCCAAATGCATGCTTCGCGGTTTACCCTTTGAGTATCTAATAGGAGTTTGATTCCGCCAAGGCCGATCTGGCGGGCGGGAGCGATGGACCATATTCACACCGAAAAACCGGAAAGTATCACAGCAGTGGACCCCGTCTGCGGGATGAAAGTGGATCCCGCGACCGCCAAATTCACGTCACATCATCAGGGGAAAGACTACTTCTTCTGCTGCGCCGCGTGCCTGGCCAGGTTCCAGGCAAATCCAGAGAAGGCTCTTTCTTCGCCGCCCGCGCCGATGGGATCGGGGTTGGTATCGCTGGGAATGATGCGTGGAATCGTTTCGGCGCCGGCGAAGCACGCGGCGACGGATGGGGTGGGGAAGGGCGACGAGCGGATCTACGTGTGTCCGATGTGCGTGGAAGTCAGGCAGGAGGGGGCGGGGCCGTGTCCCAAGTGTGGGATGGCGCTGGAGCTGGAGTCGCCCGCATTGCCCGCAACTAAGACTGAGTGGACTTGCCCGATGCATCCGGAGATCGTTCGGGCGGGGCCGGGGAGTTGTCCGATCTGCGGGATGGCGCTGGAACCGCGCACGGTGACGATCGACGAAGAAGAGAATCCGGAGCGGGACATGACGCGGCGGTTCTGGGTCAGTACAGCGCTGACAGTGCCGCTGCTGGCAATCGCGATGGGGAGCATGCTTTCGCCGCGTGCTTTTATGTCGGGGCCGTGGAGTTCGGGGTTGCCGTGGCTGGAACTCGTGCTGGCGACGCCTGTCGTGCTGTGGGGAGGATGGCCATTTTTTCAGCGGGGATGGGTATCAGTCGTGAACCGCAGCACTAACATGTTCACGCTGATTGCGATGGGCACGGGCGTGGCTTACCTGTTCAGCGTTGTGGCGACAGTTTTTCCAGGAATTTTCCCGGCGTCCTTTCGCAGCATGGATGGCCGTCCCGATGTTTATTTCGAAGCGGCAGCGGCGATTGTCACGCTGGTGTTGCTGGGACAAGTTCTCGAACTGCGCGCGCGTAGCCAGACATCGAGCGCGATCCGAGCGCTACTGGATTTGAGTCCGAAGATGGCGCGGGTAATCGGGGCGGACGGATCGGAGCGCGACATTCCGCTGGAGCAGGTACAGGTCGGGGACAAGCTGCGGGTGCGTCCGGGTGAGAGGGTGCCCGTGGACGGCGCGGTGGTCGAGGGATCGAGTGCGGTGGATGAGTCCATGATTACGGGCGAGTCGATTCCGGTGGAGAAGACGGCGGGGGCGCGAGTGATCGGCGCTACCGTGAATGGCCATGGATCGCTGGTGATGCGCGCGGAGCGAGTGGGCAGCGAGACCATGCTGGCTCAGATCGTGCGGCTGGTCAGTCAGGCGCAACGGACGCGGGCGCCGATTCAGCGGCTGGTGGATCGTGTCGCTGGATGGTTTGTTCCGGCAGTGATTGCGATTGCCGTACTGACATTTATTGCGTGGGCCGTCTTTGGGCCGGGGCCGCGGTTTGCGCATGCGATCGTGAATGCGGTGGCGGTGCTGATCATTGCGTGTCCGTGTGCGCTGGGGTTGGCTACGCCGATGGCGATCATGGTCGGGACGGGTCGCGGTGCGCACGCCGGTGTGCTCATCAAGAACGCGGAAGTGTTGGAGACTCTGGAGAAAGTGGACACGATCGTCTTCGACAAGACAGGGACGCTGACGGAGGGGAAGCCTCAGGTCGTGGACGTCACCGGCGCGGATGTGCTCCGCCTGGTTGCCAGCCTGGAGCGGGCGAGCGAACATCCGCTGGCGGGGGCGATTGTCGAGGCGGCGCGTGCGCAGAATCTGGCGCTCGGTGCGGCCTCGGGATTCGAATATCTCGCGGGCAAGGGTGTGAAGGGAATCGTCGAAGGCAAGCGGATCGCCGCTGGGAACCATGCGCTCATGACGGACTTAGGTGTGTTCGGATCGGGGCGCAAAGATGTAGCTCCTGAGGCGACGGTTGCAGGCGCCACGCGCATCTACGTGGCGATTGATGGACAATACGCCGGCGATATTGCGATCACGGATCCCGTGAAAGCCAATGCCGCCACGGCGTTGCGAGAACTGAAGGCGTTGGGAGTGCGACTGGTGATGCTCACAGGCGACAACAAAACTGCGGCTGACGACATTGCCCACACTGTAGGAATTGAGGATGTTCGAACGGAAGTGTTGCCGGCGCAAAAGTCCGAGATCGTCTTGGCGCTACAAAAACAAGGACGGATCGTCGCGATGGCGGGAGATGGAATTAACGACGCCCCCGCGCTGGCGCAGGCCGATGTCGGAATCGCGATGGGGACGGGGACCGATGTGGCGCTGGAGAGCGCCGGGATCACTCTGCTTAAGGGAGACCTTGAAGGAATTCTGCGCGCGCGGAAGTTGAGCCAGGCGACGATGCGGAATATCCGGCAGAATTTATTTTTTGCGTTTGTCTACAACGCAGTGGGCGTGCCGATTGCGGCTGGCGTGTTGTATCCGTTCTTGGGAATCTTGCTGAGCCCGATTTTTGCGGCGGCGGCGATGAGTTTCAGTTCGGTGTCGGTGATTACGAATTCGCTGCGGTTGCGGCGAATAGAGTTGTAAGAGTTGAGTGTGGGGTTGGTTCGCGAGGGTGCGCCCCACACATCCGGGGTGCCGTCCCTTCGGAATGTTCGCGGTAGCCCAAGTTGGTCCCGGAGGGACCAGCGACAATAGCCCGCCAGTTCACTGGCGGGATTGCGAAGGGCAAAAAGAGTTTCAGTGCCAGAGGCACGACTGAACTCGGCCCGCTCTCTCGCGGCGTCAGTCGTCCCCTCGGGGACTCGATCACAGACGGGTGGTCGTCTCCCAGCGTTGAAACGCTGGGCTATTGTCAGTCGTCCCTCCGGGACGGGCTGTGACACAGACTTACTTCCTACCGCGCCCTTACGGGACGAACTTGCATATATCCGTCGCTGCGCGGCTCGGGTGTCTCCCACTCCTACTCATTCAGCGAGCAGCCGCAGTCGGCGGGCGGGACGTGGGCTTTCAGAAAGTCGGCGACGCGTTTGTAGGCGTCGATCTGATTTTCTACCCGGGCGAAGCCGTGGCCTTCGTTTTCGTAGACTTTGTACTCAACCACTCCTCCACGCTTCTTGACGGAGTCCATGACCTGTTGCGCTTCCGACTTCGGGCAGCGCGGATCGTTGCCGCCCGCCAGCAAGTACAAGGGTGCTTTGATCTTGTCGACGAAGTTGATTGGCGAGCGATCTTCGTAGAGCGCCTTGTTTTTCTCCAGATCGCCCATCGTTGCCAGGTCGCTTTGCTGGAGGATCGGGTCTTCGTTGGCGATTTCGGTGAACCAGTTCACGAAGGGAACAATCGGTACTCCCGCGGCCCAGACGTCGGGTGCCTTGGTGACGCCCATCATGGTCAGATAACCACCATAGCTGCCGCCCATTAGGATTAGTTTTTTCGGATCGACATAGCCGCTTTGCTTGATCCAGTCGGCTGCTGATAACACGTCCTGTAAGTCTCCGCCGCCCATGTCGAACAGGTTTGCTTGTTGAAATTCTTTACCGTAGCCGGTCGAGCCACGATAGTTGGGTGCGATCACGAGGTATCCCTGATTTGCCATGTACTGCACGAAGCGATTGAACGTGTTCAGAGTCTGCGCGGTGGGGCCGCCGTGAACGTAAACAATCGCCGGATGCTGCCCGTTGCGGGGCAGATTGTAGGGCACGTAGACGAAGGCGGAGATGGTCCACTTGCCGTCTTTGCTGGGGTAATGGACGAGATAGGGCTCGACCATGTCCTGGGAGCGGACACCACCGATCAGTGAATTCGTGATCTGGCGGGACTTGCCATCGGCCAGCGTGTAGGTCCAGAGGTCGCCGGGCGCGGTTGGACCGTTGTGGTGGTAGAGCAGGCGAGCGTTATCGTGGCTGAATGCGGAGGCGGTTGCCGTGTCGTTCAGTCCCTTGGGAAGCGGCAGGGCTCGCACTTTGCCGGTCGCGACGTCGTACAGATAGATGTCGGTATTGCCGTCCACATTCGCGGTGTAAGTCAGGTGGTGTCCGTCGGTGGAAAAGCTGCTGCCCGAAACTTCCCACTTGTCATGAGTGAGCCAGCGAATTTTCTTGCTGGCGATGTCCAGCAGGCCGGCGTTCTGGTATCCGTTGGCGGCGTTGGATGTGATCAAAACGTGTTTGCCGTCCGGCGAAATGTCGTTTGCCGAATGGAGGCGCTCGCCTTCGTGGGGCGTCAGCAGCGTGCTTTGGGCGCTGGCGACATCCACGAGAAACACATTTGAATCGGTGCCCTTTGATTGTTCCTGCGTGTAGACGATGAATTTGCCGTCTTTCGACCAGATCGGAGAGACGTTCATCCGGTCATTCGCGGTGCCCGTCGTGAGATGCTTCACCTCGCGCATGAGCGTGTCGTAGACATCGATCTCGAATACCGACGAAGTCTTCGG
>Ga0137410_10002275_pt1 | contig 13084 bp, 10 predicted proteins | sample CZODoug1_16funga_FD_108878 | JGI IMG/M metagenome (GOLD analysis project Ga0137410, IMG submission 108878) | Vadose zone soil fungal communities from Angelo Coast Range Reserve, California, USA - CZODoug1_16fungal (Illumina Assembly) | ecosystem: Environmental > Terrestrial > Soil > Vadose zone... | reverse complement strand
GAAGCGATGGCGGCGGCCGGTATCGTACCGCCCGAAGCCGCGCGCGACATCCGCGAGCGCGGCGCCTTCGACATCGCACGCATCGAAGAGATCGAACAGGTCACGCAGCACGACGTCATTGCCTTCACGACCGCCGTCGCCGAGAAGGTTGGACCGTCGGCGCGGTGGCTGCATTTCGGCCTGACCTCGTCCGACGTCATCGACACCGCCCAGGCCCTGCAGATGCGCGACGCCTGCGACCTCATTCTGACCGATCTCGACGCGCTCTCCGGCGCGATCCGAGACCGCGCGATCGAGCACCGCCGGACGCCGATGATCGGCCGGACGCACGGCGTGCACGCCGAGCCGATGACCTTCGGGCTGAAGCTGGCGCTCTGGTACGCCGAGGTCGCGCGCGACATCGAGCGCGTGCGCCGGGCGCGCGCGGCCGTCAGCGTCGGAAAGCTGTCGGGCGCCGTCGGCACGTTCGCGCATCTGCCGCCCGACATCGAAGCGACCGTCTGCCGCCGTCTCGGGCTCGAGCCGGCCGTCGTGTCGTCGCAGGTGATCCAGCGCGATCGCCACGCGGAGCTGCTCGGCGCGCTGGCGATTGCGGGCGCCTCGCTCGAGACGTTCGCGCTCGAGATTCGCGGTCTGCAGAAGACCGAGATCGGCGAGGTCGAGGAGCCGTTCGGCAGGGGCCAGAAAGGGTCCTCGGCGATGCCGCACAAGCGCAATCCGATCGGCTGCGAGCAGATCGTCGGGCTGGCGCGGCTGCTGCGCGCCAACGCCCACGCCGCTCTCGAGAACGTCGCGTTGTGGCACGAGCGCGACATCTCGCATTCGTCGGTCGAGCGCGTCATTCTCCCGGACAGTTTCATCGCGCTGGACCATATGCTGCGGCGCTTCACGCGCATCGTGCGCGACATGATCGTCCATTCCGATCGCATGCGCGAGAACCTGAGCCGCTCGCGCGGCGTGGTGTTTTCCGGCACGGTCCTGCTCGAGCTCGCGAAACGGGGCGTGTCGCGCGAACAGGCGTACGAGTGGGTTCAGCGCAACGCGATGCGGTCGTTTGACGAGCGGCGCGATTTCAAGGCGCTCCTGCTCGCCGATCCCGACGTCACCCGCGCGCTGCCCGCCGCGGCCATCGAGCGCGCGTTCGATCTGGGCGAGCAGTTGAAGCACGTCGACCACATCTTCGACCGGGTCTTTGTCACAACGAGGAGCGCGGAACCCGCAGAAACCGCAGAGTCAGACGGCGCGCCGCGTGTTCAGCGGGCGCTGCGCTGATGGTCGTCGGGGAGGACTATCGCATGCGCGCGCGCGTCTTCGTCACGCTCAAGCCCTCGGTGTTCGATCCGCAGGGCAAGACCATCGCCGACGCCCTGCACTCGCTCGGCTATCGGAACGTCGAGGACGTGCGGCAGGGAAAATACTTCGAGCTCGATCTGGCGACGACCGAAGCCGCTCAGGCCCGCGTGCTCGCCGCGGAAGTGGCCGACAAGTTGCTCGCCAACCCGGTCATCGAGAGCTATCGCGTCGAGGTCGACTGATCATGAAATTCGGCATCGTTGTCTTTCCGGGCAGCAACTGTGACGAGGACGCCCTGCACGCCGCCAGCGATGTCTTCGGCCAGGATGCCGACTATCTCTGGCACAAGGACGCGGACCTGAAGGGCGCCGACGTCGTGATCCTGCCCGGTGGGTTCGCGCACGGCGACTACCTGCGAACCGGCGCGATGGCGCGCTTCTCGCCGATCATGCCGGCGGTGCGCGCCTTCGCCGACCGCGGCGGCCCGGTGCTCGGAATCTGCAATGGTTTCCAGATCCTGCTCGAGGCCGGACTGCTGCCGGGCGCGATGCTGCGCAACCGCGGCCTGAAGTACCGCTGCGAGCACGTCCACCTGCGCGTGGAGCAGACCGACACGCCGTTCACACATGCCGCGCGCGCGGGTCAGGTGCTCAGGATCCCGATCGGACACGGCGAAGGAAATTATTTCGCGCCGCCCGACACGCTTCAGGCGATCGAGGCGAACCGCCAGGTGATCCTGCGATACACCGATCCCGAGGGCAACGTGGACGAGGCCTGGAACCCGAACGGATCGGTGAACGCCATCGCCGGCCTCTGCAACGACGCGCGCAATGTCGTCGGCATGATGCCGCATCCGGAGCGCGCGTGCGAAGCGCTGCTCGGCGGCGTGGACGGCCGCGCGATCTTCGAATCGATTGTCGGCGCGTTCCGGTCGGCCAGCCTCGCGCTTCAGCCGACAGTTGGGGCCGCTGCCGCCGGGAGCAGGAGCGGGAGCCTTTCAGGCGAGCGACGATGATCGATCCCCAGGTGATCGAACGTCACGGGCTGAAGCCGGACGAGTACGACCGGATCCTCCAGTTTCTGGGCCGCGAGCCGAACCTGACCGAGCTCGGCATCTTCTCGGTGATGTGGTCCGAGCACTGCAGCTACAAGAGCTCGCGAGTCCACCTCAAGACACTGCCGACGCGTGGGCCACAGGTGCTCCAGGGGCCGGGTGAGAACGCCGGCGCCGTCGACATCGGCGAAGGGCTGGCGGCGGTCTTCAAGATCGAGTCGCACAACCATCCGTCGTTCATCGAGCCGTATCAGGGCGCGGCGACCGGCGTCGGCGGCATCATCCGCGACATCTTCACGATGGGTGCGCGCCCGATCGCACTGCTCGACTCGCTGCGCTTCGGGTCACTCGACGCGCCCGGCACGCGGCGCCTCCTCGAAGGCGTTGTCGCCGGCATCGCCGGGTATGGCAACAGCATCGGCATCCCGACGGTGGGCGGTGAGATCGTGTTCGAGCCGACCTACGCCGGCAACCCGCTCGTCAACGTCTTCTGCCTCGGCATCGCGAAGGCGTCGGACATCATCAAAGGCGTCGCGTCGGGCGCCGGCAACGCCGTCTACTACGTCGGCGCCAAGACCGGCCGGGATGGCATCCACGGTGCGACGATGGCGTCGGCGGAGTTCGATGAGAAATCGGCGGAGAAGCGTCCCGCCGTGCAGGTCGGCGATCCGTTCATGGAGAAGCTGCTGCTCGAGGCGTGCCTCGAGGTGATGCGGACCGAGGCGCTCGTCGGCATCCAGGACATGGGCGCCGCCGGGTTGACCTGTTCGACGACCGAGATGGGATCGCGCGGGGGAGCGGGCGTCGAGATCGACGTCGCGCTGGTGCCGCAACGCGAGACCGGCATGACGCCGTACGAGATCATGCTGTCGGAGTCGCAGGAGCGCATGCTGCTGGTCGTGAAGCGCGGCCGGGAAGCCGACGTCGAGCGGATTTTCGACAAATGGGACCTGCACGCCGTCCGCATCGGCGAGGTCACCAGCGATGGCATGCTGCGCGTGAAGGAACACGGGACGGTCGTCGCCGAGATCCCGAATCGCGCGCTCACCGACGAGGCGCCGCTCTACCACCGTCCGATGACCGAGCCCGAGTACTTGAAAGAGGTCCAGCAGCTCGATCTCGACGCGATAGGACGCTCGGCTAAAGCCTTCGCGCCAGATTCCAACGCCAGCGCCGACGCGGGGTCCAACGCCAACGCCAATACCGTTGCGCGAAGGCTTCAGCCGAGCGATCACAACAGCGCGCTGCGCGCGCTGCTCGGTTCGCCGACCATTGCCAGCAAGCGCTGGGTGTATCGTCAGTACGACCACATGGTCCGCACGAACACGATCAGTCTGCCGGGCGACGGCGCCGGCGTCGTGCGCATCAAGGGCACCGACCGGGCGCTCGCCATGTCGGTCGACGGCAACGGCCGCTACTGCTATCTCGACCCGTATCGCGGGGCGATGCTCGCGGTGGCGGAAGCGGCGCGCAACGTCGCGTGCGCCGGAGCGCGGCCGCTCGGCGCGACCAACTGCCTGAACTTCGGCAACCCGGAGCGCCCGGCGATCATGTGGCAGCTCGCGACAGCGATCGAAGGCATCGGCGCAGCTTGCCGCGCGCTGGATATGCCGATCACCGGCGGCAACGTCAGCCTGTACAACGAAACCGACGGCAACCCGATCTATCCGACACCGACCATTGGCGTGGTCGGGCTGCTCGAGCACGCCGACCAGGTGGTCAGCCGCCGATTCCGGGAAACGGGCGACGCCATCGTGCTCCTCGGCGACGGCCGGGGCGAGCTGGGCGGCAGCGAGTATCTGAAGGTCGTGCACGATCTGGTGCGCGGCATGCCGCCGGCGCTCGATCTCGAGGCCGAACGCGCCCTGCAGGCGCTGCTCGTCAGGCTCGCCGAGGCGCGCCTCATCCGATCCGCCCATGACTGCTCGGATGGCGGCCTCGCTGTCGCCGTTGCCGAGTGTTGCTTCGACACGGGCGGGATCGGGGCGGAGGTGTCGATCGACGCCGTCCGCGTGGCGCGCGACCCGGGGCTGAACGTGTCCGCGGCGCTCTTCGGCGAGTCCGCGTCGCGAGTGGTCGTGTCCCTTGGCTCCGAAGAGGTGGCGGCCGTTCTGCAGCGCGCGGCGGCCGTCGGGGTGCCGGCCCGCGTGATCGGCCAGACCGGCGGAAACCGCCTGCGGATGGCGGTCGGCGGCGACATCGTGGTGGATCAGCCGGTCGCCGAGGCCGAGCGCGTGTGGTCGTCGGTCATCGAGCAGCATTTCTCGAAACGCGTGGCCTGAAGAACATGCTCGATAAATTCAAGGACGAGTGCGGCGTCTTCGGCATCTTCGGGCACGCCGAAGCGGCCAACATGACCTATCTGGGTCTCTATGCGCTGCAGCACCGCGGACAGGAGAGTGCCGGCATCGCTGCCTCGGACGGCAGACAGGTGCGCATTTCGCGGGCGATGGGATACGTCGCCGACATCTTCGATGGCGAGACGCTGTCCACGCTTGAGGGCCCGCTCGCGATTGGCCACGTGCGGTATTCCACCGCCGGCGAGAGCAAGCTCCTGAACGCGCAGCCGATCCTGATCGACTGCGCGCACGGCCAGATCGCGCTGTGTCACAACGGAAACATCGTGAACGCGCGCGAGCTGCGCGACGAGCTCGTCCAGCAGGGGTCGATCTTCCAGTCGAACAGCGACACCGAGGTCGTCCTGCACCTCTACGCGCGCTCGAAGGCGCGCAGCGTCGAGGACGCGATTGTGGAGTCGGTCGCGCAGGTGCAGGGCGCCTTCTCGCTCGTGATGCTGACGCGCGATCATCTGATCGCCGTCCGCGACCCGCACGGCTTCCGGCCGCTCGCCCTCGGCCGCCTCGGCGACGCCATGGTCGTCTGTTCGGAAACGTGCGCGATGGATCTCATCGGCGCCACCTACGAGCGTGACGTCGAGCCCGGCGAGGTGCTGATCATCACGGCGGACGGCATGCGATCGATCCGGCCGTTTCCCCCCGCCCCGCTCGCGCACTGCATCTTCGAGCACGTGTACTTCGCGCGGCCGGACAGCTACGTGTTCGGCCGGAGCGTCAACGAGATCCGCACCGAGCTCGGTCGCGTGCTCGCGCGCGAGCAGGCGGTGACCGCCGACGTCGTCGTGCCGGTGCCCGACTCCGGCGTGTGCGCGGCGATGGGGTTCGCGGAGGAATCGGGCATCCCGCTTCGCATGGGGTTGATCCGCAATCACTACGTCGGGCGCACGTTCATCCAGCCGCAGCAGTCGATCCGCCACTTCGGCGTGAAGGTGAAGCTGAACCCGGTACGGAGCATCCTCGACGGCCGCCGCGTGATTCTGGTGGACGATTCCATCGTGCGCGGGACGACCAGCCGGAAAATCGTGCGCATGGTGCGGGCGACGGGTGCGAAGGAGGTCCACGTCCGGGTCAGTTGTCCGCCGACGATCTCACCCTGCTTCTACGGTGTCGACACGCCGAGCAAATCGGAGCTGATTGCCGCCAGCCATTCGATCGAAGAGATTCGAGAGTTCCTCGAGGCCGACACTGTGGCGTATCTGAGCCTCGAGGGGCTATTGAGCGCCGTCGGGACCGAGCGCAAGTCCTATTGCACGTCGTGCTACACGGGCAACTATCCCGTCCCGGTCCCGCGTGACGAGGCCAGTCATCTGCAGCTCGCCCTGAAGCTGGATAAGGGCGAGGCGGTCACGCGATGATAAGAACAAGGACCGTCCCGTCTTTTCCCCTTTGTGTCCTTTGTATCCTTTGTGTCGTTTGTGTGGCCGAAGGTGGGGCCCAAGAGCCCCCGGCGCCGCAGACGGTCTCCACCGCGCAGTTCCAGGCGGCGATCGCCAGGCTCGGCAATCTCGATTACTCGACGCGGACGACGGCGTCGCGCACAATTCGGCGGACCGCGAGCGCGCAGGCGGTGCCCGCGCTGCTGCAGGCGGTCAGCGAGCAGACGGACGGCTACGTGCGGTACCGCGCGCTGGTGCTGCTCACCGGGTTCAACGATCCGCGGACGAAAGACGCGATGCGCGAGTCGCTCGCCAGCCCGAACGATCGCCTGCGCACGGTGGCGTACAGCTTCTTCGAGCACAGTCCCGACACCGCGATGGTGCCGCAGTTCCTGACGGCGCTCGACAAGGAACAAGGCGAATTCGTCCGGCCCGCGCTCGTGCGCGCCCTCGCAGCACTCGGCGCCGACACGCGCGTGCAGCAGGCGCTGCTGCGGGAAGTCGCGCGCGGCGAGGATTTCTTCCGCAGCGCGGTCATCGAGGCGCTCGGCGACTACAAGGCGCAGTACGCGGTCGAGGCGCTGGTCGCAGTCGCAAGGCTCGAGGGTCCGCTGCAGGATGACGCCGCGCTGGCGCTCGGAAAAATCGGCGACAAGCGCGCGCTGGAAACGCTCGCCGCCATCCAGCGGACCGCGCCTCGGCCGACGCAGCCGTCGATTGCCGCCGCCATCTGTCTCCTCGGCATCAACTGCGAATCGCACGAAGGGTATCTGATCGAGGCCCTGAAGTTCTCGGATAGGAACGCCGGCTTCCAGGAGCTGCTCCGGAGCGCCGCCGGCGGCCTGGGCGCGCTCGCCGTCGCCGGGCACGTGGAGGCGGCGCAGGCGCTCGTTGACACCGGCATCCCGTCGCAGGATTCGACCCGGGCGCCTGTGGCGCTGGCGCTGGCGACCGTCGCCCTGCGGAACACGCCGCTCACAATCGCGATGCTCGAGAAGCGCTTGGATCGCGAGAAGACGATCGGGCTGCTCGCCGAGGGCTTCGACATGCTCGAGGAAGATCTCGACAAGGAGCGTTTCTTCTCTATTGCGCGGCGCAGCTACTGGGACGCGCCCGAACGCTCTGCCCGGCGGACGCTGATGCAGACGCTCATCGGCAAGCTGGACTTCTGACCCACACGAACGCGGAAGATTCATGAATCGGGTTTTTCCGGCCGCGTGCTGCGTTGTTGGCCTCGCGTTCTCCAGAATCGCAGAACCGCGGAGGTACCGACGCGGGGGAGGTCCCCAGCGCGGCAGCGGCGCTGGAGCGCAGGAGGATGCACCGCCGGCCGAATGCGAACGAACTTCGGAGATGCGGCTCAAGAGCATTGGCGGTCAGTCTGCGGGAGCAACATGGAATACAAGGCCGCCGGTGTGGACATCGACGCTGGCAACGAGACGGTTCGGCGTATCAAGGCGCTCGCGCGCGCGACGTTTACGGCCGACGTGTTATCGGAGATTGGATCGTTCGGCGGGCTGTTTCGTCTGGACCGCGAGCGCTTCCAGGAACCGGTGCTCGTCTCGAGCGCCGACGGCGTCGGGACGAAGCTGAGAGTCGCGTTCACGACCGGCCGCCACGATACCGTGGGCGCGGACCTCGTGAACCACTGCGTGAACGACATTCTCGTGCAGGGCGCGGAGCCGCTGTTCTTCCTGGACTATTTCGCGACAGGACGCTTGTCGCCCGCGGTGGCCGAGCAGGTCGTCAGCGGAGTGGCGCGCGGGTGCAGGGAGAACGGCTGCGCATTAATCGGCGGCGAGACGGCCGAGATGCCGGGGTTCTACGCCGACGGCGAGTACGACATCGCCGGCTTCATCGTGGGGGTCGTCGAGAAATCGAACATCATCGACGGCCGCACGGCCGTGCCCGGCGACGTGCTGGTGGCGCTGCCGTCGGCGGGTCTCCACACGAACGGGTATTCGCTGGCCCGCCGCCTGTTGTTCGACATGGCGGGATGGAACTCCGCCACGTTCGTCAATGAGCTGGGCGCGACGCTCGGGGACGCGCTGCTCGCGCCGCACCGGTCGTATCTCGGGATCGTTCGGCCGCTCATCGAGCGGGGGCTCGTCAAGGGACTGGCGCACATCACGGGAGGAGGCCTGACCGAGAACCTGCCGCGGACGCTGCCCGAAGGGTGCGCTGCTGAGGTCGATCTGCAGTCGTGGTCGGTTCCGCCGATTTTCCGCCTGCTCCAGCAGCGAGGTGCGATCGCGCAGGCCGAGATGTTCCGGACGTTCAACATGGGCGTCGGCCTCGTCATCGTCTGTGCCTCGCGCGACGCAGAGCGGGTGATCAACATGGCCGCGATGGCCGGTGAGCCGAGTGCGTTTCGCCTGGGGTTCGTCGTCTCCGGCGAGCGGACCGTGCGCTACGTTTGAGAAAAGCGGCCGAACCCCTTTTCAGGGTCGTTACCCATCGTCTTCTTGCCATGATCCTGACTCGATGAGCTGACCACGATCGCAATGACAGTGCCAACAGAAAAGGGGTACGGCCCCTTTTCGGCAGAACGGCGAATCGGCGTTCTGATTTCGGGTCGCGGATCGAACCTTCAATCAATCATCGACGCGATCCGGGCGGGGCGTCTGGACGCGTCGATCGCCGTCGTTGTCTCGAACCGCGCCGACGCGAATGGTCTGGAGCGCGCGCGTGACGCCGGGATCGAGGCGCATCACCTGAGTCCGCGGGCGTATGCTGATCGCGACGCGTACGACCGAGCGATCGCGAATCTTCTGCAGGCGCGCGGCGTCAGCCTGGTCTGCCTCGCCGGATTCATGCGCCTCGTCGGCCGACCGCTCCTCGACGCTTTCCCGCAGCGCATCCTGAACATTCATCCTTCCCTGCTGCCGTCGTTTCCAGGCCTCGAGGCGCAGCGCCAGGCGCTCGGGCACGGCGTGCAGGTCACCGGCGCGACGGTTCATCTGGTGACCTCCGAGCTGGACGGCGGACCGATTGTTCTGCAGGCGGCGGTTCCGGTGCTCCCCGATGACACAGTGGAGACACTGTCCGCACGAGTGCTGATCGAGGAGCATCGAATCTATCCGGAAGCGATCGGCATCGTGCTCAGCGGCGAATGGACGGTTGACGGCCGGCGCTTCGTTCGGGCGATCCCCTCATGACCTCCTGGACCGAAGACGATGCAGCGACTTTTCGGGCCATCGCGGCGGTCGCGGTGCCGCGCCGGCAGGACATGATCGCAGCGCTGGTGTCCGCCGCGCCGTTCGGCGCCGGCGATGAACTGAACATCCTCGATCTCGGATCCGGCGAAGGCCTGCTCGCCGAGGCGCTGCTGACGCATTTTCCCCGCGCCGAGCTGACGGCGCTCGACGGTTCAGAGTCGATGCGTCGCGAGATCTCGGCGCGGCTTGCCAGGTTCGGGGCGCGCGCGCGCGTCGCCGCGTTCGATGTCGCGGCCCTCGATTGGTGGGACGCGATGTTCGGAGTGGACCTGGTCGTGTCGTCGCTGTGCCTGCACCACCTCAACGACGCGAAGAAGCAGTATGTCTACAAGGCGGCGGCCGATCGGCTCTCGCCGCGCGGCGCCCTGCTCGTCGCCGATCTCGTCGAGCCGCAGCATCCCGCGGCCAGGGCGATGGCGGCCGATCGGTGGGACGCGCTCGCGAGCGCGCAGGCCGACTCGCTCGGATCGCCCGAACTGTTTCAGCGGTTCCTCGACGAGCGGTGGAATCACTTCCGCTTTCCGGACCAGAAGGATCGGCCGTCAGCGCTGCTGCATCATTTCGTCTGGCTCCGGCACGCAGGGTTCGCGGCCGTCGACTGCGTCTGGCTCGACGCGGGACACGCGGTGTTCGGCGGGTTCAAGCAGGCTGGAGGGTCAGCACCGCCACCTCCGGCGGACAGTTGATCCGCACGGGCACGTAGATCGTCCCCACGCCGCGGCTCACGAACATGACCGTCCGGTCGCGCCGTCCGATTCCGGCCACCACCGGAAATTTCGCAGCGGCGACGGCGCCCACGAGAGGAAGCACCACCTGGCCGCCATGCGTGTGGCCGGACAGCACGAGCGGCACGCCGAGCGCGGCCGCCTCGGTCAACCGCCGCGGATCGTGTGCGAGCAGGAAGGTCATGGGCGCGGCGCCTCGGATCAGCGGCGCGAGGTCTACCTGGCGTTTCGTCCAGAAGCGGATGCCGATGAGATCGATCGTTTCGTTGCGGATGCTCAACCGCGTGCGCGCGTCCTTCAACATCTGCACGCCGTTCTTTCCAAGCGCCGCCGGCATGTCGTGGTCGTCGTCGTGGTTGCCGAGGATGCCGAAGACACCATGCGGCGCGGACAGCGGCGAAAGCGCCTCGGCGGACGGAATGACGTACTCACGGTCGCCCCAGGTGACGTAGTCACCGCCGAGGATGACGAGATCGGGACGCTCGATCGTGAGCGCGCTCACTGCCCGCGCGACATCGTCGTGGGAGACCAGGCTGCTGCGGTGCACGTCGGTGATGAGGCCGATGCGGAGACCCACGAGGGCGGGCGCCAGACCGACGATCGGAACATTCGCGCGCGTCACGACGAGCGCGTGGCGCTCGAACAGGTAGCCGTAGCCGCCGGCGCCGGTCAACGCGCCGGTGCCCGTGGCGATGAGAGCTTTGAGCATCGCGCGGCGAGTAACGCCCATCGGCTGATATAGTAACCCGTCGCCCTGATGTCGAACCTCTACGACGAGCTGCAGTGGCGCGGTCTGATCTACGATGCGACCGACGGCCTCGCCGACGTGTTCGCCAGCGCGCGCGTCACGGCGTACATCGGCTTCGATCCGACTGCCGCGAGTCTTCACGTTGGCAGCTTGATGACGCTGATGGCGCTCGCGCGCCTGCAGCGATTCGGGCATGTTCCGATCGCCATCGTGGGCGGCGGCACCGGCATGATCGGCGATCCGAGCGGCAAGTCGCAGGAGCGCACGCTTCTGTCGCGCGAGCAGATCGACGCGAACGTCGCCAGCATCAAGCAGCAGCTCTCGCGCTTTCTGGACTTCGAGTCGCCCACCAATGCCGCGCGGATCATCAACAACGCCGACTGGCTGGCCAGCTTCGACCTGCTCGGCTTTCTTCGCGACACGGGAAAGTTCTTCACCGTCAATTACCTGTTGCAGAAGGAATCGGTGAGCCGCCGACTCGAGAGCGAGGAGGGCATCTCCTACACGGAGTTCAGCTACCTCCTGCTGCAGGCACGCGATTTCGTGGAGCTGTTCGATCGGTACGGCTGCACGCTGCAGATGGGCGGCAGCGATCAGTGGGGCAACATCACCGCGGGCATCGATCTGATTCGCAAGCTGCGCGCGAAGAAGGCGCACGGCCTGGTGTGGCCGCTGATGACCACGGCGTCGGGCTCGAAATTCGGGAAGACCGAGAGCGGAACGATCTGGCTGGATCGCGCGCGGACGACGCCCTTCAAGTTCTACCAGTTCTGGCTCAACACGGACGATCGGGACGTCGTGACCTATTTGAAGTACTTCACATTTCTCGATCGCGACGCGATTGCGGCGCTCGAGGGCGTCACGCAGTCCGCGCCGGAAAAACGTGAAGCGCAGCGGGTCCTCGCGCGCGAGGTGACCGCGCTCGTCCACGGCGCCGAGCCCCTGGCCCGTGCGGAGCATGCCTCCGGCTTGTTGTTCGATGAAGACATCACCACGCTCGGCGTCGAGGAGGTGCTCGCGGTGTTCGAGGACGTGCCGTCGACGGAGCTGCCGGCCGACACGTTCCAGGGCGAGGGAATCGGTCTGGTCGATCTCGTGGCGCGCGTGCAGCTGGCGCCCTCGAAAGCGGAAGCGCGCCGGCTGGTGGAGTCCGGCGGTGTCTACGTGAACAACCGGCGCGTGTCGGACGTGAAGGCCCGTCTCGTGCGCGATCTGGCGATCGCGGGGCGCGTGTTCGTCTTACGGAAGGGGCAGAAGCAGAATCATCTGGTCCGGCTCACTTGACGCGCCGGAAGCAGTACGCGATACTCGCTGGACGTTCTTCGGGAAAATCTGCCGGCTTCGTAAGTCGCAGCGTTCCTCAAGCGCAAGCGCAAGCGCAAGCGCAAGCGCAAGCGCAAGCGCGAGCGCGAGTCCGCCACAACTCAGCCGTAAACGCCCTCATCAATCGGGAGGCGGGGGTTGACAACGGCGGGTGGTTCCAGTAACCTCAAAAGGTTCCCCTAAACGCGCCGCGACCGACCGCGGCACAGCCTTCCAGGCCAGTTCTGGGCGGCGGGATGACAGCGGGGTGAGGCGCCACAGGCGCACCAGCCGTCGGTTCTTTGAAAACTGGATAGTGCGTGCAAGCACACACACAGCCCGTCAACCTTTCGACGTGACGCAAGTCGCGCCGGGAGGAAGACAGAGAGTCAGCGCGTGGAGCCGCAGAATCGGTCGACCGGAGTTGTCAGTCCGTGCGAAGGCGACTGGCGGAAAACCACGACATGAACAACGGATTGAACAACGCAGAAGCCACATCGGCCTCGCGTTAATGAGTTGTGCTGTTGACGCTCGACTCGAGCCTTCGCGCGCCACCGATCGTGAAAACGATCCGGCGCGCGACGGCTTCAGCCGAGCGTCAGCGGCCAGCGAATTTAACATGAGAGTTTGATCCTGGCTCAGAATCAACGCTGGCGGCGTGCCTAACACATGCAAGTCGAACGCGAAAACCCCGCAAGGGGTTAGTAGAGTGGCAAACGGGTGAGTAACACGTGGGTGACCTGCCTTCGAGTGGGGGATAACGTCCCGAAAGGGACGCTAATACCGCATAACATCCTGCCTTTGAAGAGGTGGAGATCAAAGCTGGGGACCGCAAGGCCTAGCGCTCAAAGAGGGGCCCGCGCCTGATTAGCTAGTTGGTGGGGTAACGGCTCACCAAGGCAACGATCAGTATCCGGCCTGAGAGGGCGGACGGACACACTGGGACTGAGACACGGCCCAGACTCCTACGGGAGGCAGCAGTGGGGAATTGTTCGCAATGGGCGCAAGCCT
>Ga0137410_10002274_pt1 | contig 13085 bp, 10 predicted proteins | sample CZODoug1_16funga_FD_108878 | JGI IMG/M metagenome (GOLD analysis project Ga0137410, IMG submission 108878) | Vadose zone soil fungal communities from Angelo Coast Range Reserve, California, USA - CZODoug1_16fungal (Illumina Assembly) | ecosystem: Environmental > Terrestrial > Soil > Vadose zone... | reverse complement strand
GCTACGTGGCCACTCGCGGCCCGAGCGCAGCAACCGGCGAAGATGAAGCGGATCGCTATCGTTTTCCCTTCGGCCAAAGTCAGCGAAATAAGCGTGAGCGGACCACGGCGTTACCGCGCTCTTTTCGAGGAGCTAAGTCGGCTTGGTTACGTCGAGGGCCAAAACCTCGGGGTGGAGCGGTACTCTGGAGAGGGGCAACCTGAACGCTATGCCGAACTGGCCCGCGATGTCGTCAACACGCGTCCCGACGTGATTTTTGCGATAGGCACTCGTCTATCGTTAGACTTCAAAATGGCGACGGCGACAATCCCGATTGTGACGATCCTCGGCGATCCGATTGCAATGGGACTTGTCGCAAGCATCGCGCGGCCGGGCGGCAACATCACAGGCGTTACTAACACTGCGGGATTGGAAATCGCTGGAAAACGTATCGGGCTGCTGGTCGAGGCGATGCCAAAACTATCCACCCTCAGCTACCTTGTATCGCGACCATTCTGGGAAGATCCGAGAGGTGCGGCAGCGCGAGAGGCGGCCAAACGGGCAGGTATTTCGTTGAAGGCTGCTCTGCTGGGCCGCGCCTTCAACGAGGTAGAGTACCAGCGCGCCTTCAGATCGATGGAACAAGATCGAGTGGATGCGCTCATGGTATCTGAAGACGCCGAGCACGTCACCAATCGTGCGACGATTGTCGAATTGGCGGCAAAAGGCCGGATTCCTACAATCTATCCGTTCCGCGAATTCGTCGAAGTTGGCGGGCTGATGGCCTATTCGATCGACCTATCGGACGTCTATCGCCGCGTCGCCAACGTCATCGATAAGATTCTTAGAGGTGATAATCCGGGAGATATCCCGTTTCACCGACCAACCAAATTCGAGCTGATTATCAATCTCAAGACGGCGAAAGCGCTCGGCCTCGAAATGCCAGCGATGCTGCTCGGCCACGCCGATGAGGTGATCGAGTGATGTCGCTTATTGGCACGTTTGAGACATGCCACCCGCATTGAGCCATGTCCGAGTTTGGGCAAAGCGGAAAACATGTGCTCGTACTGAGTTCTTCTCAGTTTGACCCAACTGAGACATTGGCTGTGCACTGCGGCAGTGTTTTTGATGCCCGTTTAGCCCCCTATCCAAGCGCTCACTTAAGCCGATACGATGCCACGTCCGGCCAGGGGCGAACATGAGACGACGCGAGTTCATGACACTTCTCGGCGGTACAGCTGCTTCGGTCGCAACGCCGCTGCAGCTCAGTGCGCAGGTTCCGGGCCGGATTTATCGGCTTGGCGTTCTGATCCCCAGTGCACGACAGACACCTCCCGTTGTTGCATTCTTCGACGAACTACGGCTGAACGGCTTTATCGAAGGCCAAAACCTCGAACTCATACCAGGCGGTCTTGACATTCGTAACGAGCAAGTGGCCGAACAGGTAGCTACCATCCTCAAGGCCGCTCCTGATGCGATCGTCAGCGGCGGCCTGTTCGGTAACCGCGCTGTCCAGGTGGCTAATCGAACGTTTCCGCACGTGGCAATATCCGAAGACATGGTCGGCGATGGGTTCGTCGCCTCGCTCGCGCGCCCAGGTGGTAACACCACCGGCGTCAGCATTCTCTCGCCGGAGCTCGACGGAAAACGCCAGGAATTGCTGATTGAAGCAACGCCTGGCCTGCGAAACATGGCGGTATTGGCCGATTCCAATGCTACCGCACCGCGACATCTAGAACAGCTTCAGGACGCAGCACGAGCGCGCAGCATCGCGCTTTCTATTTTCGCCGTTGCCAAGCCCGAGGAAATTGGCCCGGCCATGGATAAGGCAAAGGCATCCGGCGCGCAGGCTCTAAATGTGTTGGCTTCGCCCTTGTTAGGTAACTACTCCAATGGCCTTTTCGTCATCGAGCGTGCGGCCGCATTGCGCTTGCCGACTATCCATCAATGGCCGGATATGGCGGAAGACGGTGGATTTGCGGCCTGTGGTCCGCGTATGACGGAAATCTTTCGCCAAGAGGCGCGGATGATCGTCAAGGTGCTGCGCGGCGCGAAGCCAATTGACATTCCAGTCGAGCAGCCAACCCGGTTTGAGTTGGTGATCAACCTCAGGACTGCCAAAGCTATTGGGCACGAAGTCCCGGCTGACCTCATGCTACGTGCCGATAAGGTGATCGAATGATGTGGCGATGCCCGGTTATTGCACTTTTGAGACATGCCGACGGGCCGTGACGATGTCCGCTCATCGGGCGATAGTGTTGCAAAAGTCTTTTTGCGTCTCTGAACACAAATACTTCGGGCTGTAGGCGCGGCGATCGTGCGACTCTCCACCATCAAGACCTGGCGGGCTTCGACTTCTCCTTCCAGCCGTCACGCGGATCTGCCTCTCGAACAACGCCGCCGAACGGGCGGTCCGCGCGGTGGCGCTCGGCCGGGCCAACTGGATCTTCGCGGGCTCGGACGCCGGCGTGCAGCGGGCCGCCGCCGTCTAGACCGCGCTATGCCGAGTCCCCGACTATGCCGAACCACCGTGTGGCCGATCGGGTGGCCTTGCTCGCACAATTTTCGCAGCAAAGCGCAGACTCTTGCATCTCCACAGCAGCGACGACTCAGGATCGCCGCGCGCATGGGCGAACCACCAACAACTATGCACGGCTACGAACTATTTCAGCCCCCAAGATACGCCCGCTTGACCTCCGGCATGCGGGCGAGCTCGGCGCCGGTGCCGGAGAGCTTGACGCGGCCGTTCTCCAGCACATAGGCGTGGTCGGCGAGCCGCAGCGCGGTGGCGGCCATCTGCTCGACCAGGACGATCGTCGCTCCCTCCTTGCGCAGCGCGCGGATCGTGCTCGCGATCTCCTTCACCAGCAACGGCGCGAGCCCCATCGACGGCTCGTCCATGAGGATGACGCGCGGCTCCGACATCAGGCCTCGGGCGATCGCCAGCATCTGCTGCTCGCCGCCCGAAAGCGTGCCCGCAAGCTGGCGGCGCCGTTCACGCAGGATCGGGAAACGCGTCATCTCGCGCTCCATCAGCTCGGCGACGCGCAGGCGGTTGCGCGGCAGCCGGGTGTAGCCGCCTAGCAGCAGGTTGTCTTCGACGGTCTGGTCAGCGAACAGTTGGCGGCCTTCGAGAATGTGGGTGATGCCGAGCCGGGTGATATCGTGCGGCCTGCGCCTGGTGATGGTTTGTCCTTCGAAGCGGATGTCGCCAGCGGTGACCGGTGCCAGCCCGGAAATCGCCATCAGCGCGGAGGTCTTTCCCGCCCCGTTCGAGCCGATGATCGCCGTGATCTCGCCTTGCTTCATGGCCATGTCGATGCCGCGCAGCGCCTCGACATGGCCATACGCGACCTTGAGACCCTCGATGCTAAGCATGGACAGCCCCATCGTGGTCAGCTTCGGCGACGCCGAGATAGGCCTCGATCACCTTCTTGTCCTCGCGCACCGCGGCGGCACTGCCCTCGGAGATCTTCTGCCCGAAGTCGAACACCGAGATTACGTCGGAAATCCCCATGATGAGCTCCATGTGGTGCTCGATGACGAGAAGCGTGACGCCGGCCGCCTTGATGTCGCGGATGATGCGCGAGAGGTGATGGAGCTCGGTCGGATTGACCCCGGCCGCCGGCTCGTCGAGCATCAGAAGTTGCGGACGCGCCGCGAGCGCGCGCGCGATCTCCAGCAGCCGTTGTTGGCCGTAGGACAGGTTCTGCGCCGGGTCGTGCGCACGCTCGGCGATCCCGACGAGCTCCAAGAGCGCCATCGCCTTGCCGCGATAGGCCGCCTCCTCGGCGACGGCCGCGCGGGTCTGCAGGAGATGCGCCCACAAACCGCTTTTGAGTTGCAGGTGGAACCCGACCATGACGTTGTCAATGACCGAGAGGTCGACGAACAGTCGGATGCTCTGGAAGGTGCGCGTGATGCCGTGCTGGGCCATGCGGTGTGGCCCCTGCGGCGGCAACTCCCGCTCGCCGAGCATGATCTTGCCGGCGCTCGCCCGAAAGACGCCGGTTACGACATTGACGAAGGTGCTCTTGCCGGAGCCGTTTGGGCCGATCAGGCCGTGCACGGTCCCGCGCTTGATCGCGACATCGACGCCGCTCAACGCGCGAATGCCGCCGAAGCTCTTGGCCAATCCGCGCACCACCAGGACCGGGCCATCTTGCGCCGAGTCGCGCGCGAAATCGAGTACGCTTCGGTCTGGCGTGATGACGGCGGGCGGGCGACGCAAGCGACGCAATGCTGGCATCTGCTGCAAGCTGCCGACGATGCCTCTCGGCAGGAACACGATCGTCACCAGGATGATGCCGCCATAAATATAAAGGTGATAGTCGTGCAGGCTGGCGAAGACCGTCGGGATCAGGTTGAGAATGACGCTGCCGACCAGTGGCCCGAACAGCGTGCCGCTTCCCCCCATCAGCGCCGATGTCAGGAGCGAGACCGAGAGCGAGAAGACGAACGTGTCGCTGTTGATGAAGCCGTTCTGATGGGCGAAGAACACGCCGCCGATCCCGGCGTAGACCGAGCTTATGACGAAGGCCAGGACCTTATAGCGGTAGACGTTGACGCCGACCGACTGTGCGGCGATCTCGCTGCCCTGCAGCGCCAGGAGCGTGCGCCCCATGCGGGAGCGAAACAGGTTGGCGGCGAGCAGATGGCAGAGGAGCGCGACGCCGGCGATCAGCCAGAAATACTGCGTCGCCGTCATCTCGCTGCCGTCAGGAAGCGTCGGCGGCGGGATCGACATGATCCCCATCGGCCCGCCGGTGAGGCTCCAGCGGTTGCTTGTCACCTCGGCCATGAAGCCGAACGCGATCGTCACCATGGCGAGATAGGGGCCCTTGGCGCGCAGCGAGGGTACCGCAAGCGCGGCGCCGAACAGCCCGGCGAGAGCGACGCCGAGCGGGGCGCTCAGCCAGAACGGCAAGCCGAGCCGTGCCGAGGCGAGCGCAGTGGTGTAGGCGCCGACCGCATAGAGTCCGGCATGGCCGAGCGAGATCTGCCCGGTCCAGCCGACCAGGATGTCGAGCCCGAGCGTCACGATGAACAGGTAGGCGAGCGACTGCATCACCAGAATGAAGAAGGGATCATCGAAGACGACCGGCAGTAGTGCCAGAATGAGCGCCGCCAGGGCGACCAGCGCCCAGTCTTTCGGACCCGAGAAGGCGAAGATCGGCAGCTGCATGTCAGACCTTGGTGATCTCCCTGCGACCCATGAGGCCGGTCGGACGGATGGCGAGGACGATCAGGATGAAAAAGAACGTGATGCCTTCCTTGAGGTTCGAGTTGACCATCCCGAGCAATTGCTCGAGGAGCCCGATCACCAGGCCGCCGATGAGAATGCCGATCGGATTCTCGAGCCCCCCGAAGATCGCCGCCGCGAACGCCTTGATGCCAGGCACCGTCCCCATATAGGCCCAGGCAAAGGTGATCGGAGCGATGAGGATGCCGCCGAGCCCTGCGAGCGCCGATGAGAGAACGAACGCGAACACCACCATGCGCGGCACGTTGATCCCCATCACCGCCGCCGCATTGCGATTGAACGCAACCGCAATCAGCGCCTTGCCGAGCAGCGAGCGGCGCAGGAACATCTGCACCGCGAAAACCGTGCCGAGCGCGGCGACGATGATGAACAGTTCCTGCGGGAAGATGCCCGCCGAGCCGATCTGGAGGACGGCCTCGCCGAATGGGGAGGGAAATTTGATCTGCTCAGGCCCCCACAGATTCACCGCCGCATTCTTGAGAATGATGCTGACCGCGACCGTGCTGAGCACCCAGCTCAGGGAGAGCGCGTGGCGCATTACCGGGCGGATGGCGCCGCGTTCGAGCGCAGCGCCCATCACCCCAGTGAGCAGTACCGCGGCGATCACCGCGACCGCATAAGGCAGGCCGAAGGTCACGTAACAGGTCAGCCCGAACAGCGCCCCGATCATCAGGAACTCGCCCTGGCCGAAATTGAGCGCGCCGGTCGTGACGAAGGTGATGTAATAGCCCTCGGCGATGAGGGCGTAGATACTGCCAATCGACAGGCCGCTGACCAGCGCCTGCCACAGTTTTGCGAAAAACAGACTCATCTCGGCACACCCCCGGCACGACGGATCGCGTGGTTGGCCACCCTCCTGCAGACGGAGGGCCGGACCACCGAAAATTGATCCGGGGACGGGTTTCTCCGCTTCCGGACAGCTTCGCTGTTCGACCTCCCCGTGTCAGGGGGCGGTAACCCTCGGCACGTTATTCGGAGGCGCGCTCAAGCTTGCCGTCGTGCCACACCGCCAGGAACCCGGTGTCGCGACCGAGCGACTCGTGGTTGGCGTGACTGAAGGGATGCGGCTTCATCTTGGTCACCGCCTCGGTGAAATCGTCGATCTCCTCGAGCGCATCGCGGATCTTCTGCGGGTCGGGACCGACCTTGTCGAGCGCGCGGAGCAGCAGGCGCACCCCATCATAGGTTTGCGCGGTGGCGACCGGATGAAAGTCGCCGCCCTGTTCCTTGAAAATGCGGTCGACCTTTTCGTGCAGCACCTTGGCGTTGGCGCTGTGGTCGGGCGTGTAGGACGTCACCGCCATCACCCCCTCGACGGTCGCCTTGCCGCCGAGCTTGAGGAAGTTCGGCGCAATCAGTGCCCAGGTCCCGGTCCACGGCGTCTTCAGCCCGATCTTCTGCATGCTTTTCGCGATCTGCACGCCAGCCGGTGCCAGTGAATAGGCGATGATGAATTCCGCCTTGGCCTCCTGCATCTTGGTGAGCTGCGTCGTCATGTCGGTGTCGTTCTGGTCGAACACCTCGGGGCCGGCCACGAGGTCGAGATTGGCCTCCTTGACCAGGCGCAGCGCGGTATCGCGGCCGCTCTGGCCCCAGCCGGTCGAATCGTGCATGAGGCCGACCCGCTGATACTGACGACCCTTGATGTAGTCGATCATGAACGAGGTCTGGATGCCGTCGTTAAGCGAGACGCGGAAAATGTAGTTCTTCGGCGCGTTCTTGTAGCGCTCGATGATCTGCTCCGCCGTGGCGACGGTGTCCATCAGCGGCACCTGGTTCTTTTGCGCAATATCGATAATGGCGAGCGCGACGCCGGAATTGACCGGTCCGACCATGGCGAAGACCTTGTCGCGGGTGATGAGGCGGGTGACGTTCTCGACGCCTTTTGCGGGCTTGGTCTCGTCGTCATAGATGACGGCTTCGACCTTCTTGCTCTGGTAGCCGCCCTTGTCGTTGTATTCCTTGAGCGCCAGCTCGGCACCCATCCGCGCGCCCTTGCCGTAATCGTCGGTGCCGCCGGTCAGCGACAAGGTGAAGCCGATCTTGAGGTCGGCCGCGACTGCGGTGCTGCCGAGAACGGCCGCCAGCAGGAGGCCGATGCCTATTGCGCCGAGCCGCAGCCCGGTCGTCCGTGCTTCGATGCTCATTGTCGTTCTCCCTCGGATTATCGTTATTGGGCATCCTGTCGCTGGTGGCGGACGCCATACTGTCGACTTTACCGCGTCTTGAGCCTCATTGAAACAGTGGCAGGGTAATCGTCTACGAGAAAACGCTGCCTCCTGTCTCCCTTCAACGCGCGCCGCAACTTCCGACTTGGTAAGCAGACCAGAAGCTAAAGCATGAGCCGCCGCAGGCGGACCACCGCTGGCATGCCCCGCAAACGGTGCGGCGCTAACCCTCATGCGGAAACCGGAGCAGAAGGGGTAAAATCCCCTAGGGTCCACACCCGAGGAGCAATAACATGACCCCACACATCCCCGAGGAATTTTCCACCAGGTTGATCGACTGGAGTCCCTTCGTGATCATGGGCAACACGATGCCGCCCCGAGATCCTGATGAAGACGAAGAGGACGAGGACGGCGGATCATCTGGCGCACTTCGAAGGTTTTTGTCTTCGGCAACCCGTACAACACGGTGCTGGCTACCAAGCCCGCGGCAGCATCATGCTCCCGGCAGACTCTTGCACCCTCAGAAGCATTGGGTGGCGTTGCCGAGACTGATCGCTAAAGCGACCCGCCGTTCATTCCGGCCCCGCCATGCAGGCGGATTCTTCTACGAGCTTGTGAAGTACGTCACACGCAGGCTGCAATCGCCAGTCGATGATCCCAATCTGGCTGCGTTCTCCAAAGAATCGGACAAAGAAGGCGCTTCTATCGATTTCAGATCCGGACGCCTGGAAAAGAATATGGGGATCTGACCCGGCCCCCACCCATACTCCCTGATGGGGTCGAGGGCAACGAATGGTCTTCCCCGAAACTGTGAACAAGCAGTGCCGATGCCCGCATCACAATCAAACATGACGTCGAGCACACCGCTAGGAGCGACTCTCGCGCCGGGTGGAGTTACCTTTCGCACTTGGGCGCCAAAAGCTCTGGAGGTGTACATCGCCTTAAAACAACCGACCGGAACCGTGCCCGCTGCTTTCCCCAAAAATCCCGGCGATCTACTCGTGAAAGACGGCGAAGATTTCTGGGCCGGCTTCGTACCCGGACTTAAGGACGGGGATCTTTATCGCTTTTACGTCGTCGGAACGGGGAGCGAGGGCTTCAAGCGTGATCCGTATGCGCGCGAGCTAGAGTTCAACGGGTATCCCGATTGCAACTGCATCGTGCGCGACCCGGGCACGTACCCTTGGCACGACGCCGGGTTCCGTCCGCCGGCTTTCAGCGACCTGATCATCTACCAGTTTCATATTGGCGTGTTCTTTGCGCAGGACCCCGCGGGCACGGATATCCGGCGTCATCGCATCTGCAAAATTCTCGATGTGGTGGACCGCGTCGAATATTTCACGGATCTCGGCGTGAACGCCGTGATGCCGCTGCCGTTTCAGGAATATCAGGGCGAGAACAGCCTCGGCTACAACGGCACGGACCTGTTTTCGCCTGAAATGGATTACGCGGTGCCGGCCGCGGAACTCGCCCCGTATGTGGTGCGCGTGAATCGATTGCTGGCGGCAAAGGGATTCGCCTCACTCACTGCGGCGCAACTCACCGGGCAGATCAATCAGTTCAAGGCGTTCATCGATCTCTGCCATCTCTATGGAATAGCCGTGATCGCGGACGTGGTTTACAACCACGCGGGCGGCGGCTTCGACGATCAGAGCATCAAATTCTTCGATCGACAGCCTTACTCGACGGACAACAACAGCCTTTATTTCACGGACAAGGATCACGCGGGCGGACGCGTCTTCGCGTATTGGAGACAGGAGGTGCGGCAATTCCTGATCGACAATGGCAAGTCGTTGCTACGTGAGTATCACGTCGACGGGCTTCGTTACGATCAGGTCACCGTGATCGCGGAAAGCGGCGGCTGGTATTTCGCCCAGGACCTCACGAACACGCTGCGCTACGTCAAGCCGGAAGCCGTGCAGATCGCCGAATACTGGGACAACGACCCCGGGAACCGTTGGAAAGGCATTGCCGTCCCGCCGTACGGAATGGGCTTCGATATGGGCTACAGTGACGCGCTGCGAGACACCTTGCGCGACCTGATCGCTCAAACCACTGGCGGCCGCAACGCCCGAGTCAATCTCGACAAGCTGCGCGATGCCCTTTACATGACTTACAAAGACTCCTCGCGCTGGACTGTCTTCCAGTGCATCGAGAACCACGACCTGCTCGACTTCAATCACACCGGCCGAGACCGTCAGCCCCGCATCGCCGCGCTCGCTGATCCCACCAACGCACGTTCCTGGTACGCGCGCAGCCGGGCCAAGGTCGCCACGGGTCTTCTCCTGACGGCGCCGGGGGTCCCAATGATCTTCATGGGGCAGGAATTTCTGGAGGACAAATACTGGACGGACTGGCCGGGGCGGCCTGAATTATTGATCTGGTGGGACGGTCTCGCAGGCAAAGACAAGCACATGTCGGATCAGCATCGCTTCACGCGCGACCTCATGTGGCTCCGGCGAAAGCATCCGGCGCTGCGCGGCGAAGGCATAAATGTGTTCCATGTGCACAACGACACCCGTGTCATCGCTATTCATCGCTGGTTGCCGGGGGTTGGCCGCGACGTGGTCGTGGTCGCGAGCCTGAACGAGAGCACGTTTTACAATCACGGCTATCGCCTCGGCTTTCCTGGCGGTGGCCACTGGAACGAGGTGTTCAACAGCGACATTTACGATCAGTGGTTCAATCCGAACGCGCAGGGCAATCCCGGCGGCATCACGGCCGACGGACCGGGATGGGACGGTCTGCCGACCTCTGCGGAAATCACACTGCCGGCAAACAGTGTTCTGGTGTTCGCGCGCGACGGGGGAGATTTCTGACCGAGGTATCGCTCAGCATGGATGGAATGCGATTCAGGGGCCGAACTATCGCGGTCTGTCGATGTCCTTGTTCAGGTCATGCTCCTGATCACGGTCGCGATCCTTCTCGCGCTCCGCTGCAAGTGTGACGGCAGCTTTCCAGCTCCGGTCATGCTCACGAGGTGCTGGTCATGAAGAAGATCATATCGTGAAAATCCGTAAAGCCGTGGATCAACGGTTGTCGCTCGGAACGGAGCTTGTCCATCCATTTTTCGCGTCCCTCCTTGCTCAGCAGCTTGCAAAACACGGAGCAGGCGGCGAAGCCATTGCCATATTGGCAGATGCGATTGCACAGACCGAGCGAACTGGTGAGGGCTGGTGACAGCCCGAAATGTACCGGATGATGGGCGACCTTTGCAAAATGGCAGGCTCGAGTGGTAGGAAGATAGAAAAATACTATCAGCTTGCGATCGAGCGAGCACAGCAACGACATGCAAAGTCGCATGAGCTGCGGGCTTGCACTAGCTTAGCTTATCTCTGGCTCGACCAGGGCAAGCGCAACGACGCCCGCGTCCTCCTCGAGCCCACATACAGCTGGTTCACTGAAGGCTTCGACACGCCGGGACTCAAGAAGGCGAAGGCACTGCTCGATAACTTGCAATGAGGATGCATGTCCGGTCGTGGCACTTCTCGGACGTCACAGCCGGACTCAGGAGTGTCTGCTGTTGGGGGAAGAGCGGAAGGCGTGATTGCGTCGCCGACTTCCGAGTCGGACCCGAAACCGACATTCTGCCCTCTGCAATTTTGCTAAGGTCTTGTTGCCGGTAGACATGCATTAGTTTATTTGCCGCGACAAAAACTCCGAATCCCGATGGAATGCTTTAGAGAGCGCTCGTCGCGGCACTTACCAGCGCAAAAGCTTTGGGCCGAGTTTCCATCCGGCAAAGGTGCACAGGGCAATTGTGCCGCCATACCACAGCGCGAAGAACGGCACCGAGTCATCGGCGCAATGAACAGCGTAGCCAATTGCACTCACGCAACCGGCAAGGAGACCGACAAAAGCGCCGGTACGCGCGAGATCGGTTGGCGCCATCTGGCGCACCACCCAGATAATCACGGCGAACGGCAAAACGGCGATGAGCGGGATCGAGATAACGCACTCAAGCCACTCGTCGCTGAACGCGCCACTCCAATGATCTCTGGGTGCGAACGTGACACTCAGCGCTGCCAGCACAATGACGGCGATAAATGGCGCCGCAACGAATACTGCCGGCGTTCTGCGTTCTCCGCCGGGCCGGGCCAATCTGATGAGATAGATCGACGCCGGAATGAGAACAACGACCGTGACGGCGACCTTCAAGAGCGCTGAAGCCAAAGTCGCGAAAGAGCTTAGGCCCGCGCGCGGACCGAGCACAAAGAACACGATCGCCAGCGCCACCGCGGCTCCTGCCGCGACCGCCATGCCGATGTTGCGCGCGATCTGCCGATGGTCGACAGGCTCGACATTGGTACTGAGCATATCGATCAGGTCATCGGTCTTCATATGCGCCTCTTCCGAGCAACCGATGTGACCAAAGCCTTCAAACCCCGATGCACGCTGATTTTCACGTCCGATTCCGACATGCCGCATCGGCTTGCCGCCTCAGCCACAGTCAAGCCGTCCAGTTTCACCGACTGGATCGCTCGGCGCATTTTGTCGGGCAGTTTGTCCATAAGCCTTTTAAGGTCGTAAGCACTTTCGGTGCCAACATGGTCGTCCTGCGCGAGAATGTCTTCGTCATTCTCGATCGGTAGGTCCATCATCGATGCGGAGGTTTGACGCAGATGGTCGATGAGCTTGTACCGCGCAATGGCGTGAACCCATGGCATTAGCGGCGCAGATGGATCGTAGGTGTGACGCCGCGTGTGGATCGCCATCAACGCTTCCTGTGTCAGGTCCTCTGCCTCGATGGCGCTGCGGCCGATCCCAGCGAGTCTGCCCTTATAGTACGCGCGCAAGCTGGCGCTCAGCCGACTCAGCAGGGTACGATAGGCAGCGGTGTCGCCGCGCTGGCCCGCGCGCATTAGCCCGCTGAGTTCGGCTTCGTTCGCCGCCACGTACTCTTCCTCATTGTTCGTAAGTGAACGGGTTTCGGTTACAAAGTTTTTCGTTTTGAGCGCGAACGGTTTCGCTGTCCGCGCCGAGGCGCCTATATTTTAGGCTCCGCTCGATCTTCTGTCACGAGGGGATGGCAGGGCCATAATACCGCCCCGGCTAAAATCTAATAAAATCAGAGGTTTGTTGGCGATCCGTTTGTGGCGCGGGTCTTGCACGCCTGGCGTGAAATTGATCGAAGCCTCAGCCGGGTCAGATACCATGCGAGCCCAACTCCTAGCCGCCGCTATCCTATCGGCGCTGACAGTCACCTCCGCCTCCGCAATGGTCGTCCTCAGCGACGACAAAGGCGGCAAGATGGAGGAGTACACCGCCCGTTTTCAGCAGATGCGCAATTCGGGGGAAACCGTAGTCATCGACGGGACCTGCCTGTCGGCGTGCACCATGGTCCTCAGTTTGGTGCCACGCAACCGCGTTTGCGCTACCCCAAACGCGGTGCTCGGCTTCCATGCCGCGTGGATGTATGACAACTCCGGTAGACGCGTCGCCAGTGCGTCTGGCACTCGGGACCTGATGGAGACCTATCCCGCTGCTGTCCGCGCCTGGATCGAAAGGAACGGCGGGCTGAAGCCGAGCATGATGTATCTGCGCGGTCGCGCCCTCGCCGCCATCGTCGCTCCTTGCGACAATGCTTCGCTCTCAGCTTCTACCGCAAGCGCGAAGCGCGTTGGCGCTGTTCGTCAAAGTCTCGGAAAAGACACGCCTCGCGCCAGCTTCGACGC
>Ga0137410_10002273_pt1 | contig 13087 bp, 5 predicted proteins | sample CZODoug1_16funga_FD_108878 | JGI IMG/M metagenome (GOLD analysis project Ga0137410, IMG submission 108878) | Vadose zone soil fungal communities from Angelo Coast Range Reserve, California, USA - CZODoug1_16fungal (Illumina Assembly) | ecosystem: Environmental > Terrestrial > Soil > Vadose zone... | reverse complement strand
CGCCTCCCGCTGTTCCGGTGCGCGCCGCTGCGGTCAAGCGCCAGGATGTGCCGATCGTCCTGCCGGGCCTCGGCACGGTGCAGGCTTTCAACAGCGTGCTGGTCAAATCACGGGTCGACGGCCAGATCATCAAGATCAATTTCACCGAAGGCCAGAACGTGCGCGCCGGCGACGTCCTGGTCGAGATCGACCCGGCGCCGTTCGAAGCCACGCTTGCTCAGACGCAGGCGACAAAGCTCAAGGACGAGGCTCAGCTTGAGAATGCGCGTCTCGACCTTGAACGGTTCAACCGTCTTGCCACCACCAACGCCGTCAGCAAACAGCAGATCGACACCGCCCGCGCCCTGGTCGCGCAGCTCGAGGCCACGGTCAAAGCCGACCAGGCCATGATCGACATGGCGCAGACGCAGCTGAACTATACCCGCATCCGCTCTCCCATCGACGGGCGCGCAGGAAGCCGAGTGATCGACGCCGGCAATTTTGTGCGAGGCGCGAATGACACGGCCGGCATTGTCACCATCAATCAGCTGAACCCGATCAATGTGACCTTTGCACTGCCGGCGGACACGCTGCCGCGGGTCAAGACCGGCGCGCAAAAGGGCGACGTTTCAGTGGTGGCGCAGGATAGCAATGGCAATGATCTGCTGTCCGGCAAGCTCACCGTGATCGACAATCTCATCAATCCGGCGACCGCAACAATCAACTATAAGGCGACCTTCGACAACTCCGCCGAAGTGTTGTGGCCGGGGCAGTTCGTCAACGTTCGGGTCGAGCTCGAGATCCGACGCGACGTAGTTGCCGTCCCCCTGACAGCCGTGCAGCAGGGTCCGGATGGGCCATACGCCTTCGTTGTCGGCGAGAACCGACGGGTGCAAAAGCGGGCCCTGAAGGTCGGCGTGCTGACCAAAACAGTGGCGATCATCGAAGACGGGCTTCAACCAGGCGACGTGGTGGTGACAGAAGGCCAGTACCGAATTCAAGCAGGAACGATCGTAGACGTCCTTCCCGACTCCGCGAAACCGCTTGGTTAGGACAGCACTGGCGATGAACTTCTCTGCTCCATTTGTTGTCAGGCCGATTGCGACGACGCTGTTGATGATCGGCGTCACCTTGCTGGGGCTCGTTGCCTACGCCTTGCTGCCGATCGCGGGTGTGCCGCAGGTCGATATTCCGACTATCCGGGTCACCGCAACGCTGCCAGGCGCGAATGCGGAGACGATGGCAACGTCGGTGGCGACGCCGCTCGAGCGGCAGCTCGCGCTGATCTCCAGCGTCACCTCGATCAGCTCGACCAGCTCACTCGGCAAGACCTCCATCCAGGTCGAGTTCGATCTGAACCGCAACATTGACGGCGCTGCCCAGGACGTTCAGAGCGCGATCAATGCGGCGGGCGGACAACTGCCTAAGAACCTGCCCAATCCGCCGACCTATGAAAAGGTCAACCCGGCCGACGCCCTGCTGATGTCGATCGCCATCACGTCCGACGACCTGCCCATCTCGAAAGTCGACGAATATGTCGAGAGCTATATTGCGCCGCGGATTTCCCGCATCATTGGCGTCGGATTGGTCGATTACCACGGCCAGCAGAAGCCGGCGATCCGTGTACAGATCAACCCGGCCGTCGCGTCGGCGATGGGCGTCAGCCTCGACGATGTCCGCGGCGCAATCGGGACGGCCACCGTCAATGCCCCAAAGGGCACCCTCGATGGTGCCAAGCAATCGATGACGCTCGACACCACCGATCAGGTGTTCGACGCCGAGACCTTCAATTCCGTCATCGTTGCCTACCGCAATGGCGCGCCGGTGCGCATTCGCGACCTCGGCAAGGCCGTCGAGGGGGTGGAAGCGATCCGGGAGGCGGCCTGGCTCGACGGGCAACGCGTGGTCATCATCGATGTCCACAAGCAGCCCGGTTACAACATCAATCAAACCGTTGAGTTCGTCAAAGCGGTCTTCCCTGAAATCACCGTTGCGCTCCCTCCCTCCATCAAGCTGAAAGTGATGGGCGACCGCACCCAGACCATCCGCGCCTCGGTTGACGATGTTCAGTTTACGATGGCCATCAGCATCGGTCTCGTGGTCCTGGTGATGTTCCTGTTCCTTCGCAATGTGCGCGCGACCGCCATTCCAAGCGTCACGATCCCGGTGTCACTGCTATCGACCTGCGCCGTCATGTATCTCATGGGGTATACCATCGATAACGTGTCGCTGATGGCGCTCACGATCGCGGTGGGGTTCATTATCGACGACGCCGTGGTGATGGTCGAGAACATCAACCGCCATATCGAGAATGGCACGCCTCCGCTGCAGGCGGCGCTCACCGGGTCGCGCGAGATCGGCTTCACCATCGTCTCCATGACTCTGTCGCTGGTTGCTGTTTTCATTCCTCTCCTGCTGATGGGTGGCCTGATCGGACGCCTGTTTCGAGAATTCGCGGTGACCGTCAGCGTCGCGATCCTGATGTCGGGCCTGGTCTCGCTGACGCTGACACCCATGATGTGCGGTCAGCTCCTGTCGCATTCCGGCCCTGGGAAGCGAGAGGGCCGGTTCGCGTCAGCGCTCGAAACGATCTATCAACGCTCGCTCGATCTTTACGCCGTGTGTCTGCGCTGGTCGCTCCACCATCGCCTATTCATCATGGCGGTCATGGCCGGCACGCTCGCCGGCACCGTCTATCTGTACATTCTGATTCCCAAGGGTTTCTTTCCGCAGCAGGACAACGGCTTGATCCAGGGCACGACAGAAGCCGGCCAGGATATTTCCTATGCCGCCATGGTCGATCGCGTGCATGAGCTGGCGAAGGTCGTCATGGCCGATCCCGATGTAGGCACGGTTTACTATTGGGTCGGCGCCAATCCGACGGTCAACACCGGACGGCTGATGATCGATCTCAAGCCGTTTCGCGAGCGCAAAGCCAGCTCAACCGAGATCCTCAACCGGTTGCGACGCGCGACCGCGAAGGTGCCGGGCATCGCGCTGTTCGGCCAGGCGCGCCAGGACGTGCAGATTGGCGCCCGCGTCAGCAAGACGCAATATCAGTACACACTGCAAGACCCGAACGTGGCGGAGCTGTTCAAGTGGGCGCCGATCGTGCTCGCCAAGCTTGCCAGTCTGCCGGAGCTTCAGGACGTGACCGGCGATCTGCAGGCGTCCGCGCCGCGCATGATGCTGAAGATCGATCGCGACGCCATCGGGCGCCTGGGCGTGACCCCGCAGGCCATCGATGACACCCTCTACAATGCGTTCGGGGAACGGCAGGTGGCGACGATCTTCAGCCAGCTCGACCAGAACCGAGTCATCCTCGAGGTCGAGCCCCGCTTCCAACAGGATGCGTCGTCGCTCCAGCAGCTCTACGTGCGGTCGTCGACAACAGGACAGATGGTGCCGCTCTCGGTGGTCACCAGACAGGAAATCTCAGTGTCGCCGCTGACAATCAACCATCAGGATCAATTTCCAGCAGTCACGCTGTCGTTCAATTTGGCACCAGGCCATTCCCTGGGCGATGCGATCACCGCGATCCAGAATGCGGAACGCACGCTCGAGAAGCCCGCCACATTGACGGGCCGGTTTCAAGGCTCGGCCAGGGTGTTCGAGACCTCGCTCGCCACGCAGCCCTACCTGATCGCGGCGGCGATCATTGCGGTCTATCTCGTCCTGGGAATCCTCTACGAGAGCTTTATTCATCCGATCACGATCCTATCGACCCTGCCATCGGCAGGGGTGGGAGCGTTCCTGGCGCTGATGGCCCTCAACTACGACTTCTCGCTGATCGCTCTCATCGGGGTCATTCTGTTAGTTGGCATCGTCAAGAAGAACGCGATCATGATGATCGACTTTGCCCTGGCGGCGGAACGCAGCCGTCACCTGACGCCGGAGCAATCGATCTACGAAGCCTGTCTGCTGCGATATCGTCCGATCATGATGACCACCATGGCGGCGCTCCTGGGCGGTCTGCCCCTCGCGCTCGGAACGGGGGCCGGATCGGAGTTGCGCAGGCCACTTGGCATTGCGATCGTCGGCGGCCTGCTGCTGTCGCAGTTTCTGACGCTGTTCACGACGCCGGTGATCTACATTTATTTGAGCAAGCTTGGGCGGCTTGTGCGAAGGGGGCACGGCCCGCCCGACAACGTCTTGCCGCCTCCGAGCCAAGAGCACGAGCCAAGCCTTCGTGCCGCCGAGTGATCTTTGTGACTACTGGTCGTCGCGCTCGCTTACGCGCTACCTTCCGAGGCAGGCGCATGCCGCGCTCAAGGAAACTCGGCGACGTGGTCAAGGAAGTTGCCCGGGCCAGCCCCCCTTCCACCGAGTACGGACTTTAGTGGATCCGCGTACCACTAGTATTTGCGTAGGGACAACCCCTATCCCACTACCATTTGTGCGACAAGACGTCGCGGTTGAGATTAGAGCATATACAACCTAGTTGCCAAAAAAGTTGTGTAGTAATATAGGTGGCCAAAGTTGGGCAGCGTTGTGGAATTTCGGCTGCCATCAACTAAGAAAATTGCCAAACTCAAGCGGGTCGGGTTGCAAGCCCCTTCAGCGCCAACTCTAACGTGAATTGATCAACGCCCGCGTCATCACGACCGGACCGCTGCCGCGGTCGTCGGGCTGAGCGGCTGTGCTTGGCGAGCTCGCAATACGTGAAGGACTGGCAGACAACAAGTACAGGTGGAATGTTCTGAAATACGTGCAGCGTTCTGGGTACAGGAGAGTCTCAGATGTTGGCGTGGTCCATTTCCTCCAGCTTACGTTTGCGCAACCTCATTGTTGTTGTCGCTGTGGGCCTGCTGATCTTCGGAGCAGTGAGCCTCAGGAACAAGCCGCTGGACGTCATCCCCGAACTCTCGCCATTGTCGCTCACCGTAAAGACAGAATCTCTTGGCCTCTCCAGCGCCGAGGTCGAATCGCTGATTACCGTGCCGCTGGAAGCTGACCTGCTTAATGGCGTGCCGTGGCTTCAGGTCATCCAGTCCGAGTCGATGGCGGGCCTCTCGTCGATTGAAATGATCTTCGCGCCCGGCACCGACCTGATGAAGGCGCGCCAGATGGTGCAGGAGCGGCTGACGCAGGCGCACGCCCTGCCGAACGTCTCCAGTCCTCCGGTCATGCTTCAGCCTGTTTCCTCGGCGAGCAGGGTCATGAATATCGGCCTGAGTTCGGCGTCCGTTTCGCTGATCGACATGTCGGTTCAGGCGCGCTGGAACATCGCGCCGCGGCTTGCGGGCGTGCCGGGCGTCGCCAATGTTTCCATATGGGGGCAGCGCGAACGGCAGGTGCAGGTGCATGTCGATGCTCGGAACCTGCAAAAAAAACGCATCAAGCTTGAGCAGGTCATCAAGACGGCCGGTGAGGCAGTGTGGTCCTCGCCGCTCACTTACCTGAATTCGTCCACGCCAGGCACCGGCGGGTTCATCGAGACGCCGAACCAGCGGCTCAATGTGCGTCACCAGCTGCCGATCACCACGGCGCGGACTTTCTCCAAGGTCGCGGTGACTGGCACGACCGCCCGTATTGGCGACGTCGCGCATGTGCTGGAGGGCCATCAGCCTCTGATCGGAGACGCCATCATCGGCGAAGGGCCCGGCCTGCTGGTGGCGATTGAGAAGTTTCCCGGCTTCAACACATTGGAGGTGACGCGCGGCGTTGAGCGCGCGCTCGAGGAGCTGAAACCCGGGCTGCCCGGCATCGAGATTGATACGACCATCTACCATCCGGCGAGCTTCATCGAGCGCGCGACCGGCAATCTGGGGAAGGCCGCGATCGTCTCGATCGTCCTGGTTGCCACTGCGCTTGGCCTTCTGATGGGCAGCTGGCGGACCGCGGTCATCGCGTTGGCCGCGATCTCACTGTCGTTCGTCACTGCCGGACTGCTGTTACAGGCCGGCGGGATCTCGCTCAACATGATGGTCATCGCCGGCTTGCTGATGGCCGCGGGTGCGATCGTGCACGATGGCATTCTCGACGTCGACAACGCGCTCCGCCGGTTGCGCGCGCCACGCGACGGACGGTCGGGCTTCCTGGTCATCTCCCGTGCGATGCTCGAAACACGCCGGCCGATGGTGTACGCGTCGCTGATCATCGCGCTCGCAGTGTTGCCCGTCCTGTTTATACAGAGCCGGTCCGCCGCGTTCTTCGCCCCGATGGCCTGGGCTTATGTTGCTGCCGTGTCCGTCTCGATGGCGGTGGCTCTGATCGTGACCCCCGCGCTTGCCGCGCTGCTTCTCGCCCATGCGCCGCTGACCGCTGGGGGCCGTTCGCTTATGAGCAAATCGGCAGGGCGGTTCGATCGCATTGGTGGCCGCGTCGTTCGCGCACCGATCGCTTGTATCAGTGCCGGCGTCGTGGCGGTGATCGCCTGCATCGCGGTCTGGAGCAAGCTGGAACCCGACATGGTGCCCAGCTTCAACGAGACCGATCTGGTCATCGAATGGCAGGGCCCGCCGGGCACCTCGCTGCAGGCGATGACCCGATCCACCGACGGACTGATTCGTGAGCTGCGGCAAATCCCCGGCGTGAGGAACGCCTCCGCCAACCTCGGACGGGCCCTGCTTTGTAATTGCGAACGCGCCACCGACGTCAACGCGGGGCAGGTATGGGTCAACATCGATCCGAAGGCTGACTACGAAGCCACGGTCGACGCCCTGCAAGAAGCCGTCACCGCCTATCCCGGCATGCGCGGGCGGGTGGCAACATATTTGTCAGCGAAGTTGCGTGAAGCGCTCACCGGCGAACCGAATGCCCTCACCGTGCGTGTCTATGGAAACAATCTCGACATCATTCGCGCCAAGGCGCAGGAAATCCGCGCGTTGATGGAGAAGATCCCCGGCATTGAAAATCCTCAGGTTGAGTTGCGGGCCGAAGAGCCGTCGATCGAAGTCAAGGTGGACGTCGATCGGGCGGCCCAGTTCGGCCTGAAACCGGGCGACGTCCGCAGGGCCACTTCAGCGATAGTCGGCGGCATTACCGTCGGAGCGTTGTTCCAGGACCAGAAAGTTTTCGACGTAGTGGTCTGGGGCCGCCCGGAGATGCGCGAGAGTATCGATGACGTGCGGAACCTGATGATCTACAGCGAGAACGGGTCGCCTGTTCGTCTGACTCAGGTGGCAGACGTCAGCATCGCGCCAGCCACCAGCATCATCCGGCGCCAGGGCTCCTCGCGCCGCATCGACGTTTCAGCGAAAGTGGACGAGCGGCGGCTTGGGGACGTGGCGAATGACGTCGCCAAGAGCATCAAGGAAATAACGTTCCCGTTCGAACACCATGCCGAGGTGCTGGGCGAACATAAAGAGCAGCGCGCTGCGCTGCGGTCAATTTACAGCTATATGGCGGCGGCAGCGGTGTTGATGTTCCTGCTGACGCAGGCCGTGTTCCGCAGCTGGGCGCTCGCCGCGCTGTCGCTGATCTGTGTGCCGATCTCGCTCCTCGGCGGCCTGGCGGCGAACGCGATCATGATCGCCGACAAAGGCTTCTCGCTTGGATCTCTCCTCGGTCTGGGAGCGGTGCTGGCACTGATGGTGCGGCAGAACATTGGTCTCGTTGCCCATTTCCAACAACTGCAATTGCACGAGGACGAGCCGTTTGGAGAGGCGCTGGTGCGCCGCGGCGTGCGGGAGCAGTTCCCGAGCATCATGGCCACATCGGTCACGACGCTCGTTCTCGCGCTTCCGTTCGCGATTTTGGGCGATGTCGCCGGGCTTGAGCTCGCCTACCCGCTCGCGGTCGTGGTCGTGGGCGGCATCATCACCTCGACGCTCGCAACGCTGCTCGTGGTTCCAGCGATTTATTTGCGGTTTGGCGCCGGCTGGACGGCCGACCGGCTCGATCTTGAAATGGGTGCCGCGCCGAAAATGATTTGAGTGGAGGAACGTCTCATGTCCCGCTTCAATGTTCTCGCGGCCTCGGCCGTGTGCCTCGCCGTGTCTTGTGCTCCAGTCCTGGCCGCGGAGACGCCGGTCCAAAGCCGGCCCGCGCGGGTCGAGGCCACACCTGGCACAACGCTCAAGAAGGTGACGCTTACGCCGAAAGCGGCCGAGCGGCTCGGCATACGCATCGACGAGGTGCGCGTGGATCTGTTGGGCCGCCGGATCGTGCCGTATTCCTCCGTCCTCTATGACCTTAGCGGCGGGACGTGGGTTTACGTCCACGTCGATCCGATGACCTTCGTCCGCGAAGCGGTGAAGATCGACACCATCAAAGGCGAGAACGTGTACCTGAACGACGGACCGTCCCCCGGCAGCAAGGTGCTTGCGACCGGGGTGGCGCAGGTCTTTGGAACTGAAGTTGGGGTAGGCCACTAGCCGCCCTTCGAAAGTTTGCTTTTCCGCCACGGCTTGCGCTGGATTGCTTGCGCCGAAGTGGGAGGACGCTTTCGCATGATGAGGCTCATTATAAGCGCCAGTCTGCGCTTTCGTTACCTCGTCCTCGCCCTCGGTGTGGTGCTGACCTGGTTTGGTCTGGCACGGCTGCAGAACGTGGCCGTGGACGTGTTCCCGGAATTCGCGCCGCCACGGGTCGAGATCCAGACCATCTGCCTCGGACTCTCGCCCGCGGAGGTCGAGCAACTCGTCTCCGTGCCGCTGGAAAACGCGCTCAATGGCGTCCCCGGCATCGACGTGATGCGCTCGAAGTCGGTACCGCAACTGTCGTCGATCGTCCTCATCTTCAAGCCTGGCGTCGATGAAATCCGCGCGCGGCAACTGGTCAGCGAGCGGATGGCGATTGCATCCAAGACCCTGCCGACCTGGGCCGCGCCGCCCTTCATGATGCCGCCGTTGTCCTCGACCAGCCGGATCATGAAGATCGGCATCACCTCACAGGACAAGTCCGTGATGGACTTGTCGATGCTCGCCTATTGGAAAATCCGGCAGCGGCTGCTTGGCGTTACCGGCGTCGCGAACGTCGCGATCTGGGGCGAGCAGCTCAAAATGCTGCAGGTCATGGTCGATCCGGCGCGGCTGGCAGCCGCGGAGGTCACACTCGACGAGGTGCAGGAAGCGGTTTCCGATGCCCTCGACGTTGGCCTGCTGCGCTATGCCCGCGGCGCGCATATCGGCACCGGCGGATTCGTCGAAACGCCCAATCAGCGCTTTCAGCTCCGCTTTGCTCCCTCCGGCGTCACGCCGGAAACGCTGGCCCGGGTGCCGGTGAACACACGCGGCGGAAAACTGCTGTTGCTGCGCGACGTGGCCGAGCTTGTCTATGCGCCGCAGGGCATGATCGGCGATGCCGTCATCAACGACGGCCCTGGCCTCATGCTGATCGTGGAAAAATTCCCCTGGGGCAATACGCTTGCCGTCACCCGCGGCGTGGAGCAGGCGCTGGAGGCGATGAAGCCCGGCCTTCCCGGGGTTGAGATCGACACGACGATCTTCCGGCCGGCAACGTTCGTCGAGGACTCGATCGACAATCTCTCATGGGCGCTGCTGCTGGGCTGCGTGCTGGTCGTGGGAATCATCTTCATCTTCCTTTACGAGCTGCGCACCGCGATCGTCTGCATCATCGCCATTCCGCTGTCGCTGCTCGCCGCTGCCCTCGTGCTGTTCCAGGCCGGCGCCACCGTCAACACAATGCTCGTGGCGGGCTTCGTGATCGCATTGGGGGTCGTCGTCGATGACGCGATCATCGGCGTTGAGAACATCATGCGGCGCCTGCGCCTCGCGCGGCGAGAGGGCGATTCGCGCAGCACGGCGCGCATCATCCTGGACGCCTCGTTCGAGGTACGGGCGCCGATCGTCAACGCTACGCTCATCGTGGTGGTCGCGGTCGTGCCCGTGCTGTTCATGGAAGGCCTGACGGGATCCTTCTTCAAACCGCTGATTGCGTCCTATGTGCTCGCGATCGCGGCCTCGCTCGTCGTCGCGATAACGGTGACGCCGGCGCTCTGTCTGGTTCTGCTGCGTAGCGCGCGGCTCGAAGGGCGTGAATCGCCGGTGACCGTCTGGCTGCAGCGCCGCTACAAGATTTTGCTCGAGCGCGCCACCCGAACGCCGCGCGTGGTCTACATCACCGTCGCTATCGTGACGCTCGCGGGGATCGGCGTTTGGCCGTTGCTCGGGCATTCGCTGCTGCCATCGTTCAAAGAGCGCGACTTCCTGATGCACTGGGTCACCTCCCCCGACACGTCGCTGTCGGAGATGCTGCGGATCACGACCCGCGCGAGCAAGGAGCTGCGCGCCATTCCGGGCGTACGCAACTTCGGCGCCCATATCGGCCAAGCCTTCGCCGCCGATGAGGTCGTCGGCGTCAATTTCGGGGAAAATTGGATCAGCATCAGCCGGGACGCCGACTACGACAAGACGCATGCCAAGATTGAGGAAATGGTGGAGGGTTATCCCGGCCTCTACCGCGATGTCCAAACCTATCTGAAGGAGCGCATTCGCGAGGTCCTGACCGGCTCGGGAGAGGCGATCGTCGTGCGCGTCTTTGGCCCGGATCTCGGTGTTCTTCGGGACAAGGCGGAGGAAGTTCGCGCGGCAATCGCGGATATTCCGGGCCTCGTCAACCTGCACAAGGAGTTGATCGTCGAAGTGCCGCACATCCAGGTGACCCTTAACCTGGAGGAGGCGCGGCGTTACGGGCTGAAGCCGGGCGATGTCCGGCGCGCCTCCGCGTCCCTGATGGCCGGAGAGGAGGTCGGCGACATCTTCATTGATGGACGCACCTACGACGTGCACGTGTGGACCGCGCCAGAAGCCCGCCACAGTATCGACTCGGTCCGTGACATGTTGATCGACACCCCGACCGGACAGCGCGTCCGGCTGGCGAGCGTGGCCGATGTCAGCATTCAGCCGACACCAAATGTCATCAAGCGCGAGGCAAGCTCCCGTCGGATCGACGTGCAGGCGAATGTCCGCGGCCGCGACCTCGCCGCCGTCGCCGGGGACGTGCAGGCGCGCCTGCAGAAGATGGCGTTTCCACTGGGCTATTATGCGGTCCTGCAAGGAGAGTATGCGGAGCTGCGCAGCGCCCGCGAGCGGCTGCAACTTTTCGCGGTACTGGCGCTCGCCGGCATACTCGTACTGCTGCGGCAGTCTTTCGAGAGCTGGCGTCTCGCCACGCTCAGCTTCCTGACTCTGCCTTCGGCTCTGGTCGGCGGTGTCCTGGCGGCGTGGCTCGCGGGCGGCGTCGTTTCCCTTGGTTCGTTGGTTGGTTTCCTCACTGTGCTTGGCATCGCCGCGCGCAATGGAATCATCATGATCAACCACTTCCAGCACCTGGAGCGCCATGAGGGAGAGGCGTTCGGCATGGGGCTCGTGCTCCGCGGCGCGAGCGAGCGACTACGGCCGATCCTGATGACGACAGGGGCCGCCGGTCTTGCGATTCTTCCATTGATCATCTTCGGGGACCTGCCGGGGCACGAGATCGAATATCCGATGGCGGTCGTCATTCTGGGCGGCCTCGTGACATCGACGCTGCTCAATCTGTTCATCCTGCCAGCGCTGTATCTCCGTTTCGGTCGTGGCACCGCCCTGCCGGCGGACAGTCTTGCTGTTCCAGAATCGGCACCAGCACTAGGGAGGGCCTGAACATGTACGCCGTCCATCGCCACAACGGCTGGATTGCATCCGCTGCCGCTTTGTTCGCTGTCGCATATCCGGTGACGTTGTCCGCGGCCGAGGATGGCCGCTTCGAAAAGCTCTCCGTCTATCTCGAGCGCAACGTGCAAGATCACGATGCCGAGGTCCGGTTCGAGGTGACCGGCGCGAAGGATGGGCTCGCGGCGCTGCAAGTATCGGCGCCGGGCGAGCGTACGGTGATTGATCTCAGAACGCCAGACTCCAAGCTAGGAATTCGGAAGTTGACGGTCGAATCACCCGAACCGAATGACGAAGGCGTCGTGAAGTCTGATTTCCCGGCGGGGGCGTATCGCTTTGAGGGGAAGACGACCAATGGGGCAAGGCTGCGTGGCGAGGCGCAGCTGAGCCATGTGTTCCCAAAACCGGCCGCGTTCGAATATCCGCGGCCTGGCCAGAAGGACGTACCCACCACCGCGCTGACCCTGCGTTGGTCGGTGCCGGAGGGGATCGAGTCCTGCGTCATCGTCATCGAGCAAACTGGCTCGCCCTACGAAATCCGGGCACTGCTGCCAGGCTCGACAAAAACCTTCACCATACCCAACGGGTTTTTGCGCCCTGGCCAAGCCTACACATTCGCAATCGGAACCGTCGCGAAGGACGGCAACAGATCCTTCGTCGAAGCCGACTTCGCCACCGCGAGGGCGCGATGAACGAGCTCACCCGAGCAACGTCAGGTCGGGCCCGAGATAAACCGCGGCCATGTCTTGCCTCCTGTTCAGGAACGGCGAAGCACCGGCGCTTCCTCGTTCATCAGCCAAATGCGGCTGAAAATATCCGCACCCCCCCCGGGCGCCGTTTGGCCGGACCCGCCGCCCACAAATTAAGGACGTCGCCATGTTGAACAAGCAGATTTTGGATAAACAGATGAAGCCCGCAAACGAGCGGTCTGACCCGCTGGCCCGCCGGCGTGCCGCGCTCACGGTGGCCACCGTCCTGACTGCGGTTGGGTTCGCGTTCGCCGGCAGTGCGGTCGCGGGTGAGATCAAGGATGAACCACGCTGGAAGCAGGGCAAGGATTTCTCGTCGGTAAAAGATTGGAATCTCAAAGGCGAGAATATCGTTCCGCACGGGGTCAACCCGCTTTATTACCCGATCGTGCTCGGCCACAAACACGCGCATGAGCGGCCCGATCACCCGGACGGCAAGTATCGTAAGGAGACCGTGATCCTCAATGACACCGAGGATTTCGACCTTCCCGGTATTGGCAAATTCAAGACCGCGGTTGTGCAGGAGGAAGAGTATATCGATGGCGTCCTGACACAACGCGCGCTCAACTGGTTCGCCCTCGATAAGACCACCAACAGCGTCTATGTCTTCGGTGAGGTGAGTTGGGAGATCAACGAGGAAGGCAAACCGGTTTTCGGTGGCACCTGGCGGGCGGGCGACCCCGACGGTCAAGGTCTCGCCCAACCGGGTCTGCTGATGCCCGGCACTTTCACGATCGGTGGCCGATATTTATTCGACGGCAGCAAGAGCGCGGCCTATGGCGGCGCCGAGAACATGGAAGCCGG
>Ga0137410_10002269_pt1 | contig 13105 bp, 10 predicted proteins | sample CZODoug1_16funga_FD_108878 | JGI IMG/M metagenome (GOLD analysis project Ga0137410, IMG submission 108878) | Vadose zone soil fungal communities from Angelo Coast Range Reserve, California, USA - CZODoug1_16fungal (Illumina Assembly) | ecosystem: Environmental > Terrestrial > Soil > Vadose zone... | reverse complement strand
GCGGCTCGAATCTTGCCGGCCATAGCTTCCATTGCAGGCGGCGCTGAGCCCCTCGGGTATTCCTTGTACATTCGGTCAAGCATGGGGAGGCCGACGACTTTCGCATCGACGAGCTCGGCGGACTCGCCTCGTGCACTCATTCCTGCCACGATAAAATTGGCCAGACGGATACCCATTCGATCGGCGCGGTAGGACCCGTAAAGGACGAGAATTCGATCAGCCATGCGCACCTCCGCGCCAGGGCAGGTAACAGGACGGTAACAATTCTATATGAGTAAGGCAGTGCTTTAATGGGCTGGATGGGATTACTCGTTGCAGCATATAGTGCGGGTCCGTGGTTAACTGGGCGATGGGCCATGGAGACGGGCAATGACAAATGAGCTTTGACGTCATCGGCGACGTCCACGGCCAGTATGACAAGCTGGTTTCTCTCTTCCAGCATTTGGGCTATTCCGCTGCCGATGGCGTGTGGCGTCACCCCAGCCGTACCGCCATCTTTGTCGGCGATTTAATCGACCGTGGACCGAAGCAGATGGAGACCGTCCAACTGATACGGACGATGACCGCGGCGGGGACGGCTCGGTCCATTCTCGGAAATCATGAATTCAATGCCATTGCGTGGGTGACTCCAGACCCGGAGCATCCGGGGAAGTTCTTGCGGGATCATCACAAGCCCGGGAATCGAGAGCAGCATCAGGCGTTTTTGGACGTAGTCGAAGGAACGCCGCGGCAGAAGGAGATCACGGATTGGTTCAAGACATTGCCGCTGTGGCTGGATCTTCCGGGCTTGCGCATCGTGCACGCGTGTTGGCATCAGGAATCGATGAATTTGCTCGGCCCGCTGCTGGGTCCAAACCAAACCTTGAGCGACGAGGCGATTTTATTGGGGAGTCGCAAGGGACATCCGGTGTACGAGGCGATCGAAGTGGTGTGCAAGGGCCCGGAGGTGGCATTGCCGCCCGGCATTTCATTTCAAGATAGCGGCGGTAAGGTGCGGCATGAGGTCCGCGTTCGTTGGTGGCAGGAGGATTTATCGACGTACCGCAAAGCGGCGATTGGACCGCCCGGAGATATGGCGATGATTCCCGATGCGCCGATGCCGGAGGAGTGGAAGGCGCATCCCTATTCGGGGCCGCCTGTGCTGTTCGGGCACTATTGGTTTACGGGCAAGCCGGAAGTGATTTCTCCCCGATTTGCGTGCCTGGATTACAGCGTCGCGAAGGATGGTCCGCTGGTGGCGTATCGGTGGGATGGGGAGGAGGCCTTGTCGTCGGAAAAGCTGGTGTGGGTGTAACCCGAGAACCCGTGGCCGATGACGCATTGCTGAAGACGTACCGAGGGGGTCTTCGCCCCGAGCGCTGGGGGAAGTATGGCGATTGCTTTTCGGTCACCGTTGATCGGGTGGTGAGTCTGGCGGATTTCGTATTCGCGTTCTATACATCGCCGGTGTTTCGAATTGAGCGGCTGCTACTCCGTGCTTTCGTCGGCACACCGTCGAGCGATTCCGATGCGCGTGCGCTCGCGGACGGATCGGCCGCTTCATTTGCAGTGTGGTACGTTGGAAAGCGGACGGCGACCCAACTGCTGATGTGTGATCGCTATGAACGGACACGCTCATGGTTTCGGGTCGTGCCGCTGAACGGCGACAGAACTCGACTGCAGTTCGGTTCGGCCGTTGCAGCCGCACGCGACGATCAGGCCGGAGTCAGGGCGCTCGGTGGAACGTTCCGGCTGCTCTTGGGTTTTCACGTTCTGTATTCGCAGGCACTGCTGCGCGCGGCGAAAGCGGGTGTGACCAAAGCGCCCGTGAAGAGTTAAAGCGCCGCCCGCCGCCGCCGTCAACCGCCGACAAAAGAACCCCGAGGAGCGATCGTTCCATAGATGATTCTTGGAATTCGAACGCCCGAGAAGGATGTGATGAAGGGCTCCATACCGCATTTTGGCGAATTACCGGCGTGCCGCAAAAGCCTTGTCGGCACGGGCGAGCAGACGAGGGTCCCCGATCCGCGCGGCGCACGTTGAGAATCTCTCGGTGGGTCCGTGCCACTGCAATTCATCGACGTCGGTAAAGAGCGGTGCATCGGTTCGAAGGGTCGCCAGCTTTTTGAATAGCAGCGCGAGATCGCGGCGCTCCCCGAGGGTCTCCGCCGGAAAATCCTCGATCCTTCCGTAGCGTGAGATCAGGCTCGCTGCGCCTTTCGGTCCTATACCGGCGATGCCGGGATAGCCGTCAGCACTGTCACCGACGAGCGCTAGATAGTCCGGAATCAGCTCGGGAGCCACTCCAAACTTGGCTTGCACGCCGTCGGCGTTTCGAATGGCCTTGCTCTTTCGATCTACCTGTACGATAAAATCTCCGTGTACACATTGTGCAAGATCCTTGTCCGGCGTCCAAATGCACACTTTCTGTACGCGAGAATCCTTGGAGGCCAAGGCCGCCGCGGAGGCCAGCGCATCGTCAGCCTCGAGCTCGATCATCGGCCAAACGGTAACACCTAAGTCGGCAAGGGCATCTTCCAGCGGGTGGAACTGTGCGAGGAGGGTAGGTTCAATGCCCTCACCCGTCTTGTACCCGCTCCAAAGCTGGTTGCGGAAGGATTCGATGACATGGTCCGTCGCAACGCCGAGGTGCGTCGCGCCCTCCTCGATCATCTGCAGGGCGGTGTTGAGCACCCCCACGACGGCGCCGAACGGCCGATCCTTGTCCTTGGTGAAGCGGCGCAGACCATAGAAATGGCGAAAGAGCTCGTATGTACCGTCGATGAGATGAATGATCACGAGGCATTATAGCCCCCGCGATTGGAATCCCAGGTCGGGCTCGGTAACGCCGCGTCAAGGCGGAACGCCCGCCGCTGGACATGGCCAACCGCTGAACGACTTCGACACCGTTTTTACACCGTCGGTGCGAATTTGCAGCAGCAAATTTATGGCCGGTGGATTTACCGTAGAGTCCATGAATACCATGATACTCCGCGCTCGGCAGATGAGCCTGGCGCTCATCGTAACCGCAGTCATCGACCACGGCCACTTGCAGGCAGATTATTCCGGCGCCACACCGGGCGGATCGGGGCTGACGCGGCTAGGCCGCGACTTGATGCGGCGAGCGGGCGGTGAAGTCACGGCTGAGGTAGCCGCCTCGGACTGGGCCTCCTCGCGCAATCGCCGAAGTCGCTCTCAAGTCTAGGGAATACGAATTTTGTGGGGTCGTTCACCTGTAGGCGGGCAGGTGTGCGGATACAACGGCACTAGGGCTGCACACGCATTCCGTCGTCGGCCAAGGTGGCCGGGCCGGCGTAGTTCTCGCCAGGTCCGCCCGCTTGCTTTGAGTCTCCTCTCCGCCACCCGCCGCCCAGGGCTTTCACCAACAGCACGCTCGCGCTCATGCGGCGCATTTGAATGGTCACATTTGAAAGCTGCGCCTGCAAGGCGGTAGTCTCGTTCGTCGCGACCTCGAGATACGTCACCAGTCCCGCCTTGTAACGATACTGCGCCTGTTGCAGTGCCTTGGCCGTTGCCGTCACGGCCGCCGCCTCACTGATGCTCTCCTGCTGCAGTTGGCGCAGGGCGGCCAAATTGTCCTCGACTTGTTGATAGGCGGTGAGGACGGTGCTTCGATAATCCGCGACCTGCTCATCGTAAATCGCCTTCGCTTGCGCGGTCTGCGCTCGATGCCGGCCGGCGTCGAACAGCGTCAGCACACCGGCTGCGGGGCCCAACGACCAAAATCGGCTGGGCGCATTCAGCCAATTGGACGAACGCGTGCTGTCGAGGCCCGCCGCGGCGGCGAGACTGAACACGGGAAAATACGCCGCACGCGCCACGCCGATCTGTGCGTTGGCGGCGGCGACCCGGCGTTCGGCCGCGGCGACGTCCGGACGGCGTTCCAAGAGAGAGGAGGGCAGGCCGGGATCGATGGGCGGGGGAGCCAATTCCACCGGCAGAGGATTTGGCTCTAGATGGAACGCCGAGGGGTTTTCGCTGAGCAACACGGCGATGGCATGTTCGGTCTGCGCGCGTTGCAGCCGGATATCGGCGGCCTGTGTGCGTGCGCTCTCGAGCTGCGCCTGGGCTTGCGCCACGTCCGCTATCGCCGCGCCGCCGCCGTTATAGAGATTCTGCGTCAGTTGCAGCGACTGCGTATAGTCCGCCACGGTTTGGTCGAGGAGCACTTGCTGGGCGTCCTCGAAACGCAGTGTGAAGTAGTCGGTCGCCAACTCGGCATGGATCGACAGATTCAGCGTGGCAAGGTCGGCAGCGCTTGCCTGCTGGCTCGCTTTGGCCGACGTGACGGCGTTGCGTACTCGGCCCCAGACGTCGAATTCATAGGAAAGATCGGCTTCCAGGTCGAAATTGTTGTAGATCGGCCTCCTGCCCGGCACATAGGTCAGCGAATTGGTCGACGTCCTGGAGCGTGTCGCGGAAGATGCGGCGCTCAGGGTTGGAAAAAGATCGGCCCGCGCGATTCGGGTGGCGGCACGCGCTTGCTGCAGCCGCGCGAAAGCCGCCTTCAAATCCTGGTTGGCGTCTCCGACCCGGGTTTCCAGCACATCCAGCTGCGGATCTCGAAATATCGTCCACCACGCACCGCGGTTCTGATTGTCCACGGGTTGCGCCGCTTTCCAGTCGCCGGACTCCTTGTACTCGCTCGTGGCCGGCACGCTATCCGGCGTTTTGTAGGCGGGCGCGAATGAACAGGCCGTCAGCGTGCCTATGAGCAGGAGCGTTGCGCTCGAGAGCGAACCATTCATGTGGCTTTACTCTTGTCCTTCGATTGCGCAGGAGGCGGGGCGGCAATGCGCACGAGCACTCCGTCGGTGAGCGAGTCGGGCGGATTGAGAATCACCGTCTCGTCGGCTCCCAGGCCCGAGAGTACTTCTATGGTGTTACCGAAGTCTCGTCCTTGAACGATACTCTTGAGCTTCACGTGTTTCTGTCCGTCCACCGTCGCGACCTGCAGCCCGGCGGCCCGAAACAGCACCGTATTCGCCGGCAGGCGCAGGCTCTCGGCGCTGGCCGGGAGTTTGAAGTGCACTTCCGCATAGGCACCGGGGAATACTTCGCGGTTCGCGTTATCCAATTCGAGTTCGACCTGCAAGGTCCTCAAAGCAGGGTCGAGGGCGTTCGAGGTGCGTACCGTCTTTGCCGTAAAAGTCTTGCTCGGCTGCTCGGCAAAATGCAGCTCCGCGTCGAGCCCTGGACGGGTGGCGGCGGCGTAGCTTTCCGGCACCTGCACGTATATGCGGAGCTTGTGCATGTCGGCGATGCGAAACAGTTCGGTTCCGGCGCTTTGACCGGCATTGATCAAGGCCCCGATGTCGGTGTTGCGCGCGGTGATGACGCCGCTGAACGGGGCCACGACGCGCTTGAACGACTCGAGCTCGCGCAGCCGCGCCACATTGGCGGCCGCGGAATCGGCGGCCGCTTTCTTGGCCGCGGCATCGCCCGCCTTTTCATCGGCGTCCTGCTTGGAGACCGATTCCGTGGCGAGCAATCCCTTCCAACGCGTATTGGTGGTGTTGGACAGGGCTTCGTTGGCGCGCGCGGTCGCAAGATCGGCCAGAGACTGGCTCATTTGCTGGTCGACTTCGGGCGTGTCGATTTCGCCCAACAATTGACCCTTGGTCACCTGCGTTCCGATATCGGTGCGCCAATCCTTGAGATAGCCGCTGGTGCGCGCGTAGATCGGCGCTTCGATATACGCCTGCACGGTGCCGGGAAGCACCAGTTCCTCGCCCAGCGGCGTGCGATTGGGCGTAACGGTGATGACCGTGGGTATCGACCCTTCCGCTGTTTCCTTGCCGAGCGAGGCGCGCGCCCGCACGCGGGTCACCTCGCCCCACAAGGCCAGGCACAGCGCGACAATGAGCAGAATCAGCGAATAACGGCGAATCTTGCGGCGCAGAATTTTTTCCGGGTCGTCGGCGCTGGGCTCAGGCATCGGGAATCTCCACGGAATGAATCGGGTGCGACGAAGGGCGCCCATGAATGATCGAGAATACCGTCGGCACGAAAAAGAGAGTGGCGACGGTTGCAAAGAGGAGGCCGCCGATGACCGCCCGTCCCAGCGGCGCATTCTGCTCGCCGCCATCCCCCAGCCCCAAGGCCATCGGGATCATGCCGATGATCATGGCCAAGGCCGTCATGAGAACCGGGCGCAGCCGCGTAAATCCGGCCTGCAGTGCCGCCTCGAAGGCATTGTCGCCGGCGTTCATGCGTTCCCGCGCAAAACTCACCACCAGCACGCTGTTCGCAGTTGCCACACCCATGCACATGATCGCCCCCGTCAGCGCAGGAACGCTGACCGTCGTGTGGGTGAGGAACAGCATCCAGACGATTCCGGCCAATGCGGCGGGCAGCGCAGTGATGATGATGAACGGATCGAGCAGAGATTGAAAGTTCACTACGATCAGCATGTATACCAGCACGATGGCGCCGAGCAGGCCGATCAACAAGCCGTTGAACGAGGCTTTCATCGTCTGTGCCTGGCCGCGCAAAACGACGTGGGAGCCCCTCGGCAGGTCCTTTTCCGATTCGGCGATGATCTTGTTGATTTGCGCGGACACGTATCCAAGATCCGTGCCCTGAACCGACCCGTAGATATCGATCGCAGGGGTCGCGTTGTAGTGGGTCACGACGGCGGGGGCTACGCTGCGATGGACGCTGGCAAGGTTCGACAATATCTGCGACGAGCCGCCGATCCCGCCGCTCAGCGGGGTATTGCCGAGATCGTTGAGATTTTCCAGGCGAAACTGCGGCGTTTGACTGGCGACCTGGTACTGCGTGCCGCTCTTCGGGTCGACCCAGAATGACGGCGCCGTCTGGAAGCTCCCGGACAGAGACACGAGCATATTGCTCGCCACCGTTTGTTCCGTCAGACCGACGAGCTGCGCCTTGGTGCGGTCGACGTCGACGTTGAACTGCGGATAGTCGCCGGATTGGTGGATATGCAAATCGACCGCGCCGGCCACCCGGTGCAGTTTCTGCAACAAATTATTCGCGAATACGCGGTTGGCCGGCACATTGAATCCGACGATTTGCACATCGATGGGCGAGGGCAGGCCGAAGTTCAATATCTGGGTAATCATGTCAGCCGGCAGGAACGCGAACGTCGTCGACGGATAGGCTGCCCCGAGCCTGGTGCGCAGCACGCGTACGAAGTCCGCGGTGGGCTGATGGCCCTCGTTGAGATTCACGAATATATCGGCATCGCCCGGACCCACCGGCGCCGAGGTGCTGTACGCCAGATTGATGCCGCTGTAGGGAAGTCCCAGATTGTCGACGATGTTCGCAATCTGATTCTTCGGGATCACTTCGCGGATCGTTGCCTCGATCGCGTCGCAGAGCGCGGCGGTTTCCTCGATGCGGGTGCCGGTGCGCGCGCGCAGATGCAGCTTGATTTGGCCGCCGTCGACGGACGGGAAAAAATCCTGGCCGAGTCCCGGCAGCGGTCCGAGCGGAAAGGCCAGCAGGGCGGTGGCGGCCATCGAGCCCAGGAAGATGGCCGCGAAACGCGGACCGCTGTGCAGGGCGGCTCCCAGCAACGCGCGATACCCTTCGCGCATCTTCTCGAAGCCGCGTTCGAATCGCTCCTGAAATCGCGCGAGGAAGTGCCGGCTCTTGGGCTTCGCGCCGATGATGTGTTCCTTGAGCCAGAACTTTGCCAGCGTCGGGACCAGCGTACGCGACAGAATGTAGGAGGCCAACATGGCGAAAACCACGGCTTCGGCCAAGGGGATGAACAGGAATTTGGCGATGCCGGCGAGCAGGAACATGGGCACGAACACGATGCAGATCGACAAGGTCGAGACCAGCGCCGGCAGGGCGATCTGGTGCGCGCCGTCGAGAATCGCGGTTTCCACATCCTTGCCGTGCTCGAGATGGTAGTTGATGTTCTCGATGGTGACCGTCGCATCGTCGACCAAGATGCCGACCGCAAGGGCGAGTCCGCCCAGGGTCATGATGTTGATCGTCTCGCCGAGCGCGGACAGACAGCAAATCGAGGCCAAGATCGACAGGGGGATTGAAATGGTGATGATCAGCGTGCTGCGCCAGCTGCCGAGGAACAACAGGATCAACAAGCCCGTCAGTGCTCCGGCGATCACCGCTTCGCGGACGACGCCGGAAATGGCTCCGCGCACGAACACCGATTGGTCGCTGAGCGGCTCGATCTTTAAATTGGTGGGCAGCGACGCGCGGATCTGCGGCAGCTTCTGGTTGATGCTGTTGATGATGTCGATCGTGGACGCTTTGCCGGTCTTCAGGACGCTCATGAGCACGGCCCGCCGTCCCTCCAAACGCACCATGTTGGTCTGCGGCGAGTAGCCGTCGCGGACATGCGCCACGTCGCGGACATAGGTCACGGTGCCGATGCGTGTGCGTATCGGCAGATTATTCAAATCTTCGATCTGATTCGGGCTGGCGTTGAGCTTGATGAAGTACTCGAGCGCGCCCATTTTCTGCGTGCCTGCCGGCAGAATCAGGTTCTGAGCGCCGATCGCGCTGACCACATCGTTCGCGGACAGACCGTTCGCGCGCAGTGCTTGCGGGTCGAGATCCACCTGCACCTGCCGCTGCTTGCCGCCGAACGGAAAGGGGATTGAGGCGCCGGCGACCGTCGCCAACTGCGTGCGCAGGATGGTATTGCCGAGATCGTAGATTTGAGACTCCGGCAAGCTGTCGCTCGACAGCGCCAATTGCAGAATCGGCACGCTGGAGGCGTTGTAAGACAGGACGAAAGGCGGAGTGGTGCCGGGGGGCGAGAACGTCAGCTGAGTCTGCGAGACGGCGGTAATCTGGGCGAAGGATAGATCCTGGTCGACATCGGGCTGGAAGAAATACTTGACCACGGCCGTGCCGTAGACCGACTGTGATTCGGTGTGCTCGACGTCATTGACGGTGGTTTGTGCGATGCGCTCGGAGAACAGCACGATGCGATTCGCGATTTCCTCGGGCAGGATGCCGTTGTAGCGCCAGATCACCGCGGCAATCGGAATCCTGATGTTCGGAAAGATGTCCGTCGCCGTGTTCAGGATGGCGTAGCCGCCCATCAACACGATCAACACCGCCAACATGATGAAGGTGTAGGGGCGTTGCAGGGCTACTTTGACAATCCACATGATCGGCTCCGATTGGAACGCAGAAGCTACCGGCGATCGGCCGGCCGGACTTCCGACAGCGAGGGACTAGGCAAGAACCCGAGTGATGAGCATGCCACGGCCGGGCGACGCCGCAAAATATGCTGCGGCGCGCGAAGCATATTGCATCGATGCGCCGTGGCTTGATTGTATATCCGTGCGTTCACCGAGTTCGAAGGGTTGTGAATGCGACGATCGCGCGGAGGCTCGTGTGCATGGACTTGGCAAATAGGGGCATATGCCCTTAATTGTTTGCAAATGTAAGTTAAACCGCCCGACAAGTCAATGCGAAGGCAGGATGCCGAAGCAGACGCCCGCGCTAGAGAATCGGCAGCGAGTTCAGTTCCTTGTTGCTCGCAATGTTCAGCAGGACCGCTCTGAGTTCCGCCGCGGGCTCTTTGCCGAAGATGCTTTCGAAGCGGTCTTCGGCGTGCCGCCACAGACGCCGGGATTTGCGCAGCACCAGCCGGCCTTTTCTCGTCAACTCGACGTAACGCTTGCGCCGATCGTCTGCCGACAGCTTCAGCACCACCAGATCGTCCCGCTCCAAAGGCTTGAGGTTGTGCCCCAAGGTGGACCTATCCATGACCATCGCCGTTGCGAGTTCGCACATGGTGACCGGGCCCTCGCGGCTGCCTCGGTCCACTTCGGAGAGAATGGAGTGTTGAGTCGATTTGATGCCGACGGGAGCCAGCGCAGTATCGTAGAACTGCGAAATCCGGCGCGACGCCTTGCGCAGGCTGCCGCAAGTGCATGCATTGCGCGCAACGCTCAGAGAGCTTGGCATGGATTTATTGCGGCGTTGCAGGGGCATATGCCCCTACTGTACGCCGGGACGGCCAATTCCGGAAATTTCCCGCTCCGGTTCAGGCCGCTTGCTGCAGTGATTTCGGAGCGGAGGCGGTATTCCGAGCGACGATGTCTTCCGACACTTCCCAGAGGCGTCTGGCCAGGCCCGCATCCTCCAGCAAGGGATTACCCTTGGCGATCTGGCAATCCGACCAAAATTCTCCGGTGATTCCGCTGACGCCGGGATTTCCGGCGAGCAATGCCTGGGTTGCCGCACCCCGCTGGGCCGATTTCATGAACCATTGCGCCGCCGACAGCGCGATCTTCAACGGCAGACTCAGATACTGGTTGAGACGGGTGTTTCTCGTGGCGCCGGGATGAAGCGAATTGACGGCGATGCCGCGGGCGCTCAAGCGGCGCGCGAGCTCCTTGGCGAACAGGGCGTTTGCCAATTTCGACTGTCCGTAAAACGCGAACGGTTTGTAGAATCGATGTCCGTCCAGGTTGTCGAACATGATGCCTTCGGCCGGGGCCTGATTGACGCTGGCGCTGCTGCTCACGATCACGATGCGGCCGGTGCCGTCGCGCACCAGGCCCGACAGCTCGTTCACCAAGGCAAAGTGGCCGATATGATTGACCAGAAACTGCATTTCCACGCCGTACCGGGTTTGCAGGGTCGATAGATTGGCGATGCCGGCATTGGCCACGACGGCGTCCAGTGGAACTTGAAGTGCGCGGATCGCGCCGCCCGCCGCGGCGACCGACTCGAGATCTGAGAGATCGCAGGCCATGGGGCTGCAGGAGGGGCCCGCGTTGGCGCAGGCGATTTCGGCGTCCCGCAGCGACCTCGCGAGCCCGATCACCTGCGCGCCGTTGGCGCTGAGCGCGTTCATCGTTTCGAATCCGATCCCGGAATTGCAGCCCGTCACCACCATGCGCTTGCCGGTGAGGTCGATGCCCGCAAGCACCTTGTCCGCCGTCGAGCGGGCGCCAAATGGAGTCGACTTGACCATCAGAAATACCTCTCTACCTGGATTGACTCGGGCCATCCTGGCCCTCGCCCTTCGGGCGCCCTTCGGGCGTCTGCTTCGGCATCCTGCCTTCGCATTGACTCAGCGGCGCGCAGAACATGCGCGCCGCGACCGTCATCCCCTTGATGAATTCTTCTCGAGATGCCGAACGCTGCTTGAAGCCGCGCGCCGTGGCATGCAGCGCGCGCGCCAAATCCGCCGGCGACAACCCGGCCGTAGCGCAAAAGCCGTTCAGCGGCGAATCCGCGATGGCGCGGGCAACCGCGAGTTCGAACTGAGTCTCGTAGTGGGCAAGCGTCGCTCCGGCGAGCGAGGTGCTTGCGCACATGAGGTCCGCCGCGTCCGATCCGAGCGACCCGATAAACCGTCCCGACCACGCATCGCAGGCGGCAATCAGCCTCCGCTCCAGGCCGTCTTCTCGGCGGGAGAGGGCGGCGACGGCTGCATCCAGCTGACTGTTGAGCGATTGCTCCACCGCCTTGCGGAACAGCTCTTCCTTGTTGGCGAACTGCAGATAGAGCCCTTGCCGCGACACGCCGGCCGCGCGGGCCACTTCATCCATCGATGTCTTACGATATCCATAGCGGGCAAAGACACCGACGGCGGCCTCCAGCACTGCCGCTTGGCGCGCGTCGGCGGGGTCTGCTTCCGGGGTTTGCGTTATGTTCACCCCGACAGGTTAGACAAGATGGCACTAGTGTGTCAAGTCAGTCGCCCGAGTCGCGATTCACGGAAGTTACGATGATTATTAGAAACAAGAGGATATACTCATTTTATACTATGCAACATTAATTTGACAGATGAGGGTGTGGCCGCGGTGCTGCGGCTGATTGCGGCGGGCCTCTGTGTGGTGTTGGTGCGCTCTCAAGGGGCGTGGCGCGATGCCGGGATAAAGCTATCGTCGGTTTCATCGGTCTCCGCGACCGCGGCGCGGGGTATTTTTGCCGGGCCGGCTGTGCGCGTTTTCAGCATAGAGCGCGTCCAGCGCTCCGCGCATGATCCTTCTGTAAATGGGCAGCATCTGGCGCTTCAGCGGCGCCGGCATTGCCAGCGCGAAACGGCCCGTGGTCAGTGCGAACTGAATCAACAAGGCGCAGGTAGCCATCAGTTCGTCGGAATCGACGGCAGGAAGCAGGGGCTTGCTGATGGCGTGCAATTGACGGGCATTTTGGAGCGTGTCCGCAAGATCGATGCGCTGCAATTCGGCATCGGTCTGAACGGCTGACCAAATGCCGTTGAACAGGGGGTCCGATTGATGCAACTCATAGTATTTTGCGGCGGCCGCTTCGATGCCGGCCGCGAAATCGTTGAACGTTCCGACATCGGACAGGTACCCCCTCAGCATTCGTCCCACTTCTTCGTGGTGGCGCACCAACAGGGCGCGGTTGATTGCGGATTTATCCGCGAAATATTGGTAAAGCGATCCGATGACCACATCTGCGCGCCGCGCGATTTCGGTCATGGTTACGGCGTCCGCCCCTTTCTCGACAATGAGCGAGGCCGCCGAGTCGAGGATGCGTTCCACCGTGGCTTTCGATCGCGCTTGACTGGCACGGCGCCTGCCGGCCGGTTTACGGGTTGCCATTGGGACTTCACGCCTCCATGAGTTGCGTCTTCAAACGTGAGTGTTTATCATATTTGCAATTGGCGCAAATTGCGAGCCGGGAAACTCATGACAGGAACAGCCATCATCACGGGCGGCGCCGGCGGGATCGCAGGCGAACTTTCCCCCCTGTTGCTGAAGCGCGGCTTCCAGCTGCTGCTTCTGGATAGAGACGAACACCGTTTGAGCGACCGAGCGCAAAGCCTCGGCGGCGCCGTCCGCTGCGTCACCGCCGATCTCACCGATCCCCATGATCTGGAACGTGCCGCGACCCTCATCGCCGGAACGCCGGATCTGGAGCTGCTGGTGAACAACGCCGGCATCATCGAACCGGGGGATGTCGCTGATTTGCCGTACGCCACGTTGGAGCGGCACGTCGCCATTAACCTGCTGGCGCCGATGCGGCTTACCCAGGCGGCAATCGGGCCCATGATCAGCCGGCGCAGCGGCTGTATCTTGTCCATTGTCTCGGCCGCCGGTGTCGTGTCCCTGCCGGGCAGCGCGGCGTACAGCGCCTCGAAGTTCGGCTTGCGCGGATTCCTGACGGC
>Ga0137410_10002264_pt1 | contig 13114 bp, 17 predicted proteins | sample CZODoug1_16funga_FD_108878 | JGI IMG/M metagenome (GOLD analysis project Ga0137410, IMG submission 108878) | Vadose zone soil fungal communities from Angelo Coast Range Reserve, California, USA - CZODoug1_16fungal (Illumina Assembly) | ecosystem: Environmental > Terrestrial > Soil > Vadose zone... | reverse complement strand
TTCGGAAACCAGTCCATGAACTGGTCCCACGTACGCGGGTAATCTCGACCAGCAGCTAGGGATTCCGCGGAACGGCTCACCCCTATATATTGACGCAGGTGGAGCTAAGTGGATACCCCATATATAAACACAGTCCATGCGTCGGCCCGGGACCGCGCCATGCAAGACGATCTCGCCTTCATTCAAGAAACTATCAGGAACCTCGAGGCGCTTGCGCTGATGCTCGAGCAGGACAGCGACGAATGGACGCGGCGGTCTGACGCGTTCGCGGAGCAGGCGCGACGGCGCAAGGAAGCGCGGCTGACGCTGAGCGTGCTGCTGGCGAAGCTGCACGCGGTAAGCGCAATGGAGGAACCGTTGCGGCAACCGCCCCGCCCCATCTGCATCAATTGCGACGACTAGAGCGCGGATGCCGGGCAAGCGGGCAGCGCCGCCGGGAACGCTGGGGTTTCTGGCGGATTCCGCGAGCGCGGTCTACGTCGTTTGTGCGCGGTGCGGGCGGTTCACGGTCGCCAATCTGCAAAGCATCGCGCAGCGCGCGGGATGGGGCGCGCGGGTTTCAGATATCGGCGGGCGGCTTGTCTGCAAGGAATGCGGGCATCGCGGCGCGCGCCTGACCACCGAGCGGCCACGCCTTGGGCAAGCGGTCTGCCCACGGTGCGGTCGTCCGTCCACATAGCAGCGCGCACTCCGTCCGCCAGCACATAAATCCCATCCGTTCACTTCCTCCGACATCGGCCAACCTTCGGCCTTTTCTGGTCCCTATCTCGCACGGGCGGCTGGTTGAAGCTGCAAGCGCGAAGCGCTCCTCCTCTTCGTTGCGGTCCTTCGGATGCACTTCCCGCCGCGCCGTGCCGATCCGTCCGCAGAAGGCCACGCGGTGTGGCCGCTGTTTGACGGAGGAAAAGATGAAACTGATGACGATTTTCGCGCTGGCGACAAAGACGGAGTGCGAGCTTCGCGTGATGTTCCGGGACGCTAGCGCGCGCCCAGCGCGGACTGAGTCGCATACGGATGAATGCCGTATGGCGCGGGCGACGATGGATAACATTCTGGTCGTGCTGCGACGCGTTGCCCCGCGTCCGTGAGACACGCCGCTGCCGGTTCGCCGGCGGCGGTTCCGTCTTGGCCGTTCGCGCGAATCGCTATAGCTTGGGTTGTATGAAAGGAGGCCGTTGGCCGCAGCGATGTCGAAGGAGCGAGGACTACTTCCCCCGGAAATTATCGAACGCCATATCTGCGTTATTCGCGGACAAAAGGTGATGCTGGACTTCGATCTGGCCGAACTCTACGGCGTGCCGACGAAAGTGCTGAACCAGGCGGTCACTCGCAATCTGGACCGCTTTCCAGAAGATTTTATGTTCCGGCTTGAGGAAAAGGAGTGGGAAATCTTGAGGTCACAAATTGTGACTTCAAGTTTGGATGAGCACGGCGGTCGCCGAAACACGCCCCGGGCCTTCACCGAGCAAGGCGTTGCCATGCTCTCTAGTGTTTTGCGAAGCAAACGCGCGGTTCAGGTGAATATCGGCATCATGCGGGCTTTCGTGAAGATGCGGGAAATCATGATTTCCCATAAGGATCTCGCCCGGCGCATCGGCGATATGGAGCGCAAGTACGACGGCAATTTCAAAATTGTGTTTGACGCGCTGCGGAGCCTGATGGAGCCGCCGCCCGTCAAGAAAAAGCGTATTGGCTATGTTCACCATGACGACGGGGACGCCTGAGCGCTGGCCGTTAACGGTTTGTTAACTCCTTTTCCGTAAGATTCTCGCAGGTACGGCATACAAGCCTTCGGCTGTTTGATTTCGCTACGGGGAAGAGCATGAGCTCAACGGATGAACACGACGGTAAAAACGCTCCTGCCCTTGCAGGAGCGTTGTCGGCTGTTTCTAGCGAACAGCCGGGTTCCGGTCCCAATGCGCTTGGAGAGGACGACGATCCGGAACTTCAGGACATCACCAGGGTTTTGAACGGGAGTAAAGCGATCATCGGCAAGGCCGTTTGGTCGGCGAACAATTCATCGCGGAATCCCGAGCAGGATGCGCAGCACCGCGAGGACGAAGAGCACGAGACGGAAGATCGCGAGAGGCAGGAATTGATGCACCTCGCAGAGTGGAACGCGCAGATGACCGTCATCGCGGGAATGCAGATGACGAACGCGGAAGCACAGCGGGCGCGTCAATGGATCGTCGACCATGACGACGATGTCGCGCACGATCTAGTCAGACGCGGACGCCTGCGCGCCGATCAGGTTGGAGAATTCAAAGACGGCGTGCGCACTGACCACCACTATTGCGAGCAGGAAAGTCGCGGCGCAGCCACCGAAGCGGGCCGAGCTAGACACGAACGCTGGAAGCACTCTGATGTCGGGCGCGCGGCGGATGAGGCAATCACGATTCAGGTGCAGAACGAGCGGGAGAAGGCGAAACGCGTCGAGAATAGCTACAGCGTAGTTGATCCGTCGCGCAGGAGCGCAGCGGACACCGTCGACGGCAACCGCTTTCCATCAGCCGCAGCGGTGAACACGGATTTCACAAGAGCGGCGAACACCGTGCCCGTGCCTCCTGTGGACACCGCACCCGCCCCCGTTGTACCAGCCATCCGAAAACAGGAAGCGGACCTGCGGAATATGTGATTGCTACTACTGCGGCCCACTAGATGCGGCTTTCAGCCGCTCTTCGCCTCCGGGCGTGTATTCAACACCGAGCAGAATCGTTCGCATTATCGTAGCGCCGTCAGGTGTTGTGTTCATGATCGACCCGACCTTCTCGTGCATCTTGTCGCCCTGGCTCACCAGATTAGCCGTGACCGTCAGAGTTATTTCGTCCGACTGATATGAACCATCTTTCTGTCGCCGCATATTAGCGGCCTGGACGATGACCCGTTCTCCGACTGCGGCGCTCTTTCCAAAAAGCTCATTGAGATAGCCGCACGTATCCGTATGCGCCTCACCATTCCGTATCAACGTATCGCAGCCCTTCTGAGCGTCCGCTGCGCTTGCCTTGCTGAGTGCCGCGCGCGGTATGCCGGGTTTCCGCGCGTCATAGAAGCGCAAATTCGCGAGGCGGCTATAGACGCAAGCCTGCGTCGCGCCCTCACCAAGAGGCTTATCGGTTTGCAGAATGTAGCCAAGCGTAGAGGCATCGTTAGCGGTGATCAGAATACCGAGCAGCGTGCGCTCCGTCGTGATGCCTTCGTTCTCGCCCGTCAGGCGTTTAGCGGAAGCGAAAGAATGCTGTCCTTCGGCTTTCAGACTCGAGGTGATCTCCGGCAGCGGGCCGCACTGTCCGACATCGAGTGCATGCGCTGGTGCGCAGAAAACAAGCGCGGCGAGGAAAGAGAAAACGACGGCCTGTATCGCGGCCATACCGGCTCCGGCTGTGGTTCAAAAACGAACCTTTTTGAACAGCGAGAAGCGGGAGCGCGTGACATGGGTATGTCCTAGGGAAACGCTGGACTCTTGCGGGGCGGCGACTATGATTCAGAAAGGTTCCTTTCTGAACCAACACCCCAGCGCCCCGTCCACCGTGGCAGAAACGGATATGTCACGCCATGAGGATCGGGTACGCGCGCGTATCGACATCCGGCCAAAGATTTGCGTTGCAGATAAGCGCGCTGCGCAAGGCCGATTGCAGAGACATCTATCGGGAAAAGATCACCGGCAAAGCGCGGCAGCGTCCTGCGCTCAACCGCGCCTTAGCCGCACTAAGACCGGGCGACGTGCTAGTCGTCTGGAAACTTGACCGGCTTGGCCGCTCTCTTCAGCATCTTGTTGAGATCATCGGCGCGCTCGATGAGCGCGGAATTGGCTTTCAGTCGCTTTCAGACAATATCGACACGACATCGCCGAGCGGAAAGCTTCTCTTCCACGTTCTAGCAGCGATTGCGGAATTCGAAGCGTCGTTGATTTCAGAGAGAACGAAGGCTGGAATGCAAGCGGCGAAGCGTGGCGGAAAGCGCCTCGGTCGGCCGCCATGTTTGACGGACGAGCAGCTTGCGGAAGCGCAGCGGTTGCGGGCGAAAACTGCGCTGTCAGTAGCCGCCATTGCCGAGGCGCTGACAGTCAACCGCTCAACGCTGGCGCGTGCGCTGGGCAGACGAATCGCCGCGTAGGCTGAAGGACCACCGAAGGCCGGTTCCACTACAGAGGGTCGTCTTTTAGATCGTCGATAAGGCGAAAGCACTCTCGCACGTGACTGAACTGAATTCCGCAGGCCAGGTGGAAGGCGCTGCCCAAATGGGACTTGAACTTGGCTCTCGGAAATCCGTTAAAACGCCTCCAGCGGAACCTCAGCATACCGACAACTATATCGTCGTCGGCGCGCAACGGCGCGCTGCCTCTCACGATCTCGACCAGCACGTCGCCGCCTGGAATGGGGTGGCCCTGAGCACGAAAGGCGTTGTAGTCCAATGTGCCTCGCATCCCCTCCCATAGCTGTTCGAGAAAGTGTTTTTGGATCTCCTCGACGGAAGATTCGGGATGCCGTTCGTGCAGCCTAAAAAAGACGGGCAGTATTCGCTTCCGGTAGATGTAGTCGCCTAGTTCTAGAAACTTCTTTTCAATAGTCTGCCGCGACACCCGTCGCCCTTCCGCAGCCATGTATCTGTACGTTTCTGACGCGGTCTTACCATTGGAAAACGAGACCACGATATCCAAGAACTCCGCCTCAGATAGCTTCGTGCGCCGACAGTAACGATTCTTCATAGCGGGATTCTTCCCGAATAGAGAGGTTACCCACCAGTCCTCCTATTCTTGACAAGGTTCTCCGAAGGCACTCGCGCGCCCGCTTGACGGCCAGTACGCTCTTAGCACCTACCCTTCCTCCTCCGCCGCAGACGCAAAGAAAGCGGTTCTTTGCGGAAACCAACAGGAGGAAGTCCCATGTCCTACGCATCCAACGGCGGTCAAGAGAGCGGCATCTTCAAGACGGCAAACCTTCTCGGCAAGGCATTCGGGTGGCTCGCAGGGATTCTTGCCTTCCCTCAAATCCACGCGCTCGTCATCTCGACGTTTACGAACTACCTGCACGCCAACTACAGCGCGAATACGGCCGACTTTTTCCTGTGGGTGATCACCGGAATCGGCGTCGTCATCTGCTACGGCGCGGTCACAGTCGCGGTCACGACTGTGCTGGTCATGCTGATGGCTTCCCTGGTCGGACGACTCTAGGAGAAGACGATGGACTTCAATGAGGAATTTCGCTTCGGCAGCGCGTCGTGGACGACGCGCCAGGACGTTCGTCGCAGCGGTCTTTATCAGGCAAGCGGCCCGTTCCTCGGCTACTTCGATGGGCGGCAGCTCCGCCTCAACGGCGATGGTCCGCTGACGACGTTCGGAGGCGCTGGATCGGGCAAGCTCCGCGATCTGATCGCGTACAACCTGTGCGGCTTCCGCGATCTTGATGGGAAGTGGCAAACACCCGCGCGGTTGCTGGTCAATGATCCGCGCGGCGAGCTCGGCGCGATCTCCATCGCAAACCAAATCCGGTTCGGCAAGCCCGCGTTCTTCATTAACCCGTTCGGTCTGCACGGCCTTCCGCAGCACCGGGTCAATCCATGGGACGTGATTTGCGCGTCGTCCCGGACATTCGATGCGGACGTGAAGCTTCTGATCGCCGATCTGATCCCTCTGGCGCGCAGCGGCAGCGAGCAGTATTTCCCGCGCCGGGCGCGCGACTGGGCGGAAGCGCTCGTGAAAGACCATGCCGCCTCGCAAGGGCCGATCACGCTGACGGATTTCTACAAGACGGTGAACTCCATCGAAGACCCTTCGGGCTGGGACATCATCGCCGAGAGGATGCTGCATTCCCATGACGACGCCGTGCGCCGCGTCGCCGCCGAGATGGACTTCAAGCGCCGCGAAGCGCCGAAGGAATACAGCGGGATCATCGGAACGATCTACGAGAACGTCGGGTTCCTGAGCGACGCAAACGTCCGGCACGCACTTAGCGGCGCGGACTTCTCGCTGGAGGTCCTGTGCAAGCAGGACTGCAACATCTACGTGATGATCCCCGCCGAGTACCTGGACCTCCTCGCCCCGATGCAACGCGCAATCTTCGGTTCCGCGATGCTCTACAAGAACCGGCATCCTTCAGCGCCGCGTGTCCTTTTCCTCATCGACGAGGCGGCGCAGCTCGGCAAGTTCGACGCGTTGATGCGCGCTTACGCGTACGGGCGTGGCATGGGCATTCAGGCGTGGTCGTTCTGGCAGGACCCAGGGCAGATTGCGCGCAACTTCGGGCGCGACGCGGTTTCGAGCTTCCTGAATTCCAGCGTGAGCAGGCAGTTCTTCGGCGTGCGCGACTACGAGACAGCGCTCACGGTGTCCAAGATGCTCGGACAAGAAACGCTCGCGTTCGATGATCCGCTCCAGCAGGGGGGAGCGCGCGACGCCCGGAGGCGTGCGGCCATGGGTCTGCTCGAGGGCGGCGATCCCTATGTCATCGGCGCGGCGGTGGAGCATTTCCGACGCATGTCGGAGAACAGGATGCTGCAGGCACGGGCGCTGATGACGCCCGAAGAAGTGCTGAACATGCCGGACAGCAAACAAGTGCTGTTCGTTTCCGGGCTGAACGTGAAGCCGATCTTCGCGGATAAGTATCCGTACTTCACGCGCCGCGAGATGGCGGGCGCGTATCTGCCCAATCCCTATCACGGCTCGCGCGACCGGGTGCGCATCGCGGCGCGGTGGCGCAAATCGGCGCGTGTCATCACGGAGCGCGTTCCCGCGCACCTGGCGCACTGGCCGCAGCATCAATCCGGAGAGTGGTCGTATGTCGAGGGCTATAGGCCCATTTAAAGGAGAGGTGTATGAGCAAAGAGAAGAAGCAGCCCAGCCATCAGGTTTCGTTCGCCCGCGTCAACGGGCGGGATGAGAACGGCAGAGAGGTTCTCGGACCCGCACGCCAGATCGGAGCCATCTGGCCCCGCGAAGGCAAGGACGGCGAAGGCATCCTGCGCCTGGATCATGTGCCCGAGGAATTGCGCGCCCAGGGCGGCGGCGTCCTCTTCGTGCGCAAGATCGACGCGTTGCGTGAGCAACGGACGAACGGTCAAAGCACGGACAAGGAACAAGGGCACGAGCGCTAGGCGTTCACGGACGGGGCCGCACCGCTGCGTGCCCGGCGATGCGGTCGCCGTCCTTCCAGTTCGGTTCATCTTGGAGAAAGCAATGGCCGACGACACCAAAGAAAGTCTCTTGCAGAAGCTCCGCGCGAAATCCGATCGACCAACAAAAGCGCGTGAGCATGACATTGCCACGAAGCGCGAGCTTGACGCGCTGGAGGAGCGCGAACGCAAACCGGCCTCCTCCCTCGACTACAGGATCGACGGCAACACGGAGCGCGCGGTCCATGAACAGGTGGAGCAAGAACTCAATGGCCGCAAAACGGAGATACGCGGAAGACTCACTGCGCTGCGCGAAAAAGCGACCAAGGACTTCGCCAACGCCAAGAACCAAGACCGTGCAAAGCATGACTTTGACCGGTCGAAATAATTTTCTTGCACACCATCGCGTTTATGGATTAACGATGAAACATGAGTGGATTTTTCATCACCGAGAAGGAAACGGAAGCGCTGCTCGAGCGCGAGACACGCGCGGTCAAATTACCGGACGGGACCTCGCGCCAGATCACCGATTTCAAGGTGATGTGGGAGAACTTCGACTTTCTTACGAAGACAACGGGCTTCAGCGAAGCGCGACTGGTCGAGCTGGCGTTTATGTCCATCAAGGAAAGCGGGCGCTCGTTCGAGGAAAGCTTTCCCAACATCGTCGCCTACACCGCGCAATGCGCGAAGGAATGCCTGTCACGCGACAAGCCGGACTGACCCCGAAAGAGATTATCGAAAGACCAAGAGAGGAGCGACGGAAATGTTGCTGCACCCGCGTAGTCCTTTACGAGTTGTTAAGAGCCTCGCCTGTACTATGGAAATAGATACAGCTGAAGGTGGTGACACTTTGGCTCTGCGGCACCGCCAAGGTGGGTGCTGTAAGAAAGGGGGTGCGTATGGATGAGAATGACGTGCGGAGCATGCAAGCGCCGCAAGCACCCGCGCCCCCTGCCGTCCCGGTCTTCGATGCCAGCAAGTACAGCCACTACATCGAAGACCCTGACCTAACGGATGCCCAAAAGGAGGAATTCCTGCGAACGCTGTGGTGGATCATGGCCGCCTTCGTGGACCTCGGTTTTGGCGTAGATTCCGTCCAGCGTGTCCTCCCTGGATTATCGGAATTGACTTCGGAATTCACCGCAAACGCGCTAGAACCAATCAACGCTCAACGCAGCGATGAATTCAACGAGACCGCCGCTCTGGAGGCGGCGAAGAGAGGCGACGATGGCAACGGAAGTTAAGAGAACGGCGGTGATCTATTGCCGCGTGTCCAGTAAGAAGCAAAAGGTAGACGGCAGCGGGCTCGATAGCCAGGAGCATCGGTGCCGCGAGTACGCCGCCGCACGCGGCTACGTCGTGGACGAAGTGTTTTTCGATGACATGACGGGGGGCGGCGACTTCATGAACCGTCCCGGCATGGTCGAGCTGCTTCGGTACTTGGGACGCGGTTCGCGAGCCGACGGCTATGTTGTCATTTTTGACGACCTCAAACGATTCGCGCGGGATACCGAATTTCACATCCGACTGCGGCAGCGCCTGGCGGCGCGAAACGCGACTGTGGAATGTTTGAACTTCACTTTCGAAGACACGCCGGAAGGAAAATTCGTCGAAACGATCATCGCCGCCCAGGGCGAGCTGGAGCGGCTGCAAAACAAGCGGCAGACACTGCAGAAGATGAAAGCGCGGCTGGAGCGCGGTTATTACGTTTTTTCCTGCCCGACCGGCTACAAATACAATAAGAGTGAAAACGGCAACGTACTCGTTCGAAACGAGCCGTTGGCGTCGATCATCGCCGAGGCGCTCGATGGGTATGCATCGGGGCGGTTTCAGCTTCAGGCCGAAGTGAAACGCTTTCTTGAATCGCATCCGGAATATCCGCGCGACAGAAGCGGCGTTGTCCTCAATCAGCACGTCGCTAACCTTCTGACGCGAACGGTCTATGCCGGATATGTCGAAGCGCCGAAGTGGGGAGTGTCCTTGCGGAAAGGTCACCACGCACCGTTAATCAGTTTCGAGACGTTTCAGAAAATTCAGGACCGTCTCAATGGGAAAGCGAGGGTCCCCGCCCGCAAGAACCTCAACGCAGACTTTCCACTGCGCGGCGCGGTCATTTGCGGTCATTGCAGCACGCCACTGACAGCCTGCTGGGCGAAGGGAAAGACCGCCCTTCACCCTTACTATCACTGCCCCAAGCGCGGCTGCGAGAGCTATGGAAAATCAATCCGACGCGCAAAGATCGAAGGCGAGTTCGAGAGCATGCTTATGGAATTGAAACCCGCGCCCGGCGTGTTCGCAGTCGCTCGCGCGATGTTCAAAGACCTCTGGGACCATCGCCTCGCGTCAGCCGAGGCCCGAACCAGTGGGTTGAAAGCGGAATTGGCAAAGATTGAGAAACAAGTAGAACAGTTTCTTGACCGAATCGCGGACGCCGAAACGCCGTCCGTTATCGCCGTCTACGAAAATCGCATTCGTAAGCTCGAGGAGCAAAAGGCTTTGATCGCCGAGAAAGTGGCGAGCTGCGGTCGCCCGGTGCGAACCTTTGAAGAAACACTTAGAACTTCGCTCGATTTCTTGGCAAACCCGCAGAATCTCTGGGCTTCTGACCATCTGGAGGACAAAAGAGCGGTGCTGAAGCTGACGTTTGCGGATCGACTCGCCTACGTACGAAATGAGGGATTTAGAACTCTGAATCTGGCCTTTCCGTTCAAGGCTTTAACGGATTTTTCGGGGGGCAGATTGGAAATGGCGCGCCCGGAGAGATTCGAACTCCCGACCCCCGGCTTCGTAGGCCGATGCTCTATCCAGCTGAGCTACGGGCGCGTGCTGTTGGACCGACTGAGCCAGACTGCGAGCTGGCTAGGGGCCGGTATTCTAGCGTAATGCCGGCCGGCCTCGACCACTTTTTTCCGCGCCGAGCTGCCTCCGGGGCCGACGGATCTCGTCCATTCAGAACAGCGACAAGTGCGCGTGCGCCCGGACGTACTCCGCGACGTACTCCTTATAGTAGGCTGCCACCCGCCGCGTGACCGGCCCGCCGCCCTCCGGAAACGCGATCATCGAGCCGTCGAGCAGCCGCAGGCTCGCCACCGGCATGACCTCGCGCGTCGCACTCGACACGAAGCACTCAGTCGCCCGCGTCAAGTCCGCCGCGGCGACGTCGACCTCGTCTGACTCGAGTCCCCGCGCCTTGCACGCCTCGTGGATCGCGGCCTTCGTGAGCCCGCGCAGGTTCGCGGCGGTCTGTCCCGGCGTGACCAAGCGGTCGTCGACGACGAAGAACACGTTGCTGTTCGACGCCTCGGTCACGAAGCCGGCTTCGTTGAGCATGATGCAGTCGTCCGCGCCGACGGCGCGCGCATCCATCACGCCGAGCACGTTGTTCAAGTAGTTGCCGCCCTTGATGTTTGGGTCGAGCGCCCTCGACGGGTTGCGCAGCGTCTGCGCGATCGCAACCCGGACGCCGCGCGCGTAGAGCTCGGCGCCCCAATTCGGCACGGAGCGCACGATGATCACGTAGCGCGACTTCAAGTCGGGCGACGGAAAGAGGTCCACCGGCCCTTCACCGCGCGTCACGACATAGCGCACGTACACGTCGGTGCGCGACCGCGGCGCGCCGGTCGCGGCGACCGTCGCGCGGATCGCCTCGGTGACTTCCGCGAGCGATAGCCCGATCTTGAGACGGATCAGCGACGCGGAGTTCTCGAGCCGCGCCCAGTGCTCGTCGTAGAAGAGCGGCACGCCCTCGTAGGTGCGGAACACCTCGTAGATCGAGTCGCCGTAGAGGAACCCGCGGTCGAGCACCGGTACGCGCGCGTCGGCCGTCGGCGTGATCACGCCGTCCACGTTGGTCATGCTTTGAAGGCCGGCCATTGCGCTAGCGTGTCAGCTGCGGTGCTCGCGATGCAAGCGCCGGCCGAGCCCGGTCAGGATCTCGTAGCTGATCGTGTCCGCCGCTGCCGCGACCTTGTCGATGCCGATCTCGGTGCCGATGAGCTCCACCCAGTCGCCGACGCGCGACTCGGCCGGAGGCACGTTCGAGACGTCGACGGTGAGCAGGTCCATCGACACGCGCCCGACGACCGGCACGTGCCGCCCCGCGATCGCCCCGGCCCCGCGGTTGCCCAGGATCCGCGGATAGCCGTCGGCATAGCCCACGCCGACCACGGCGAGCCGCGTCGGCGGCGCCACACCATAGGTCGCGCCGTAACCGACCGTGAGCCCCTCGTCCACCGGGCGAATCTGCAAGATCCTGCCCGCCAACGTGACGACCGGCGCCATGGGATTCGCCCGGTCGAGGAACGGATTGCCGCCGTAGAGCGCGATGCCCGGCCGCACGAGGTCGCCGCGATGCTGCTCGTCGATAAAGATCGCCGCCGAATTGCCGATCGAGGTCGGCGCCGGCGGCAGCTGCGCGCGCAGATGGTCGAAGCGCGCGAGCTGCGAGCGGTTGAGCGGATGGCCCGGCTCGTCGGCGCAAGCGAGATGCGTGAGCACGTAGTCTACGTCCAAGCCGCGCAGCCGCGCGGGCTCGGCTGCGAGCTGCCGCACCTCCGTGGTGCTCAAGCCGAGCCGCGTCATTCCGGTGTCGACGTGCAGCACCGCGGGGCCGCGCGCGGCCCAACGCTCGATCTGCTCGAGCGAGTTAAGCACCGGGATCGCGCGCGCCGCGGCTAGCGCTTCGGCCTCGCCGCCGACCACGCCGTCGAAAACGTAGATCGACGCGTCGGGCACGAGCGCGCGCAGCTCCCGGGCCTCGGCGAGCGTGGCCACGAAGAATTTCCTGCAGCCTTCGCGCGCGAGACGCCGCGCCACCGGCTCCACGCCGAGCCCGTAGGCGTCGGCCTTGACCACGGCGGCGCACTCCGACGGCGCGGCCTGCTCGCGCAAATAGCGATAGTTGCGCGCGATCGCACCCAGGTCGATCACGACCGAGCCGGTGAAGGCCTCTTCAATCATCGAAGCTCAACCATCGACCCCCGCATCGACAGGTACGTCGACCTTGACGATGCTCGCGACCGGCGCGTCGGCCGCGACGCGATACGCGCCCACGCCGATCGGCACGATCGCGGAATCGCCGCGCGCGAGCCGGCCCACCAGCGCGCCGTCGGTCGCATAGACGCTCACGGCGCCTTCGAGGGCGTGCAGGCAGTGCGGTGGGCTCGCGGGCACGTCGACCGAAGCGACGGGCGTCGGCTCGAGATGCTCGATGCTGAAGTGCTCGGCCACGACCGAGCGCTTCACGCCGGGCCGTCCGGCCACCGGCTGCGGCTCGACGATGTAGTCCTCGGGCGCCGTGCGCCGCAGATTCAGCGCTTGGACCGCGGCCTCGACGTCGACGTCGCGGATCGGAAAGCGCACGTTGTCCCACGCGCGAAACGTAACCCCGGGCCGCCGGATCTCGAGAGCGAGGATCTCGCGCCCCTCCGTGTTGCCGAGCGCGTGCACCTCGGCGGAGGGCGGCCTGCCGGTCGCCGCCAGCAGCCGAGCGGGCGTCGAGTTGTTGATCACTTGACCTGCCCGCGCGGGCACGGCGTTCATGAGGTCGAGCACGTGCCAGTACACCGCGTGCAGCGAGCGCAGCAGCGCGGCGGCCTCGTTCCAGCGGACTTTGCCGAGCTTCGCGCCGAGCTGGCGCTCGAGCGTGTCGAGCCGAGCGCCGCGGCTCGCGAACCACGGTTGCAGATGACTCTGGAGCTCCTGCGCCGGGACATCGGCGCCGCACAGGTCGAGCAACCGCTGCTGCGTGCGCCGGCCGGCGGCGCACCGCTCGGCGAGGTCGGCGCCGTCGACGTCGGTGTTGAACCCGAGCCTGAGCGTCGCCCCCTCGTCCGCGGCGATGATCACGTAGACTTCGGTGTTGCCCTCGGGATGCCCCTGCACGGACAGGAGCTCGGCGACGTCGAGCGTCTTCGGCAACAACGGGAAGCGCCGGCCGTAGCGGCGCACGAAGTCCTCGCCGAGCAGCGTGTCAGCATGCGCGTCGAGCAGCGCCGGCAGGCTCACC
>Ga0137410_10002263_pt1 | contig 13114 bp, 12 predicted proteins | sample CZODoug1_16funga_FD_108878 | JGI IMG/M metagenome (GOLD analysis project Ga0137410, IMG submission 108878) | Vadose zone soil fungal communities from Angelo Coast Range Reserve, California, USA - CZODoug1_16fungal (Illumina Assembly) | ecosystem: Environmental > Terrestrial > Soil > Vadose zone... | reverse complement strand
TCGTATCAAGAAATAATTCAAGGAATTCGCATCTGCAACGAAAAACGCCGGGCTAGTCAGCCGCTCGGGCAGAAGAGCGCTGGTTGCATCTTTAAAAACCCGCCGGGCGCGTCCGCCGGCCGGATGATTGATGAACTCGGGCTCAAGGGCTTCAATGTCGGCGATGCGCGCGTCAGCGACCGTCACGCCAATTTCTTCGTCAATGCAGGCAGAGCCAGCGCGAAAGATATGCTTTCGCTCATTGCGGAAGTGCGCGAGCGCGTGGAAAAAGTTTATGGCGTAAAACTCGAAAACGAGGTGGTCGTGTGGAACGCGTAAAGGCAATCTCGCGTAACGCCGCCGCCGAGCGCGACGCCTACCGGCCGGAACTCGTTGAAGACGAGCCGCGCTACTTGCGCCGCCAGAAGCCCGTCGAAATTCGCCGCAAAAAGTTCGGCGCGAAAAATTTGTCGTCTTACCGCCGCATTTTTGTTTGGATTTTCATCGGCGCCGCGGCCATCACTGTTTCCGTTCTCGCTGGCCGCTTTGCGCTCTATTCGCCCCAAATGCAGCTCGTCAAATCCGATCAGATCGACGTAGCCGGCAATCACATCGTCGCGCGCGAATCGCTCGTCAATATCTTTTATGGGGACCGCGGCAAGAGCGTTCTAACCGTTCCGCTCGAAGAGCGTCGCGATAAAATTCGCGACATCAAGTGGGTGGAGTCCGCCAGCGTGCAGCGTATTCTGCCGAACCGCATTCGCGTCGAAATTACCGAGCGCAATCCCATTGCTTTCGTTCGCAACGGCAGCGAAGTCGCGCTTATCGATGGGCACGGCGTCATCTTGGATCGGCCGACCGATCTTGATGCGCGCTTCCCGATCGTTTCCGGAATCACCGACGCGCTCCCGAAGGATGAAGCCGAACGCCGCATGGAGATTTACCAGGAGTTAGTTCGCGACCTGAACACGGTAAACGGGGATTCTTCGAATCAACTCAGCGAAGTCGATCTCTCGAACCCGAAGAACGTCCGCATCGTTATGGCCGGAATTCCCGGCGTGAACGCCACGCAAGCCGTGAACATCAAGTTCGGCGCGGGCGATTTCACTTCGAAGTACCGCATGCTGGTTGAAAATTTCGCACAGTGGCAGGCCAATGCCGGCTGCGTGCATTCGGTGGATTTGCAGTTTACGCGCCAGATCGTCCTCAATCCGGATTCATCAGGTTGCGGCGAACGTATCGAGGCAAAGTCGAAGTCGAGATAAAAGTTTTTTGGGAGCAGCGGCTTGTCGAAGAAAGACAAATACATCGTAGCGCTGGACATCGGCAGCACAAAAACGTGCGTACTGATCGCGGAAATTGTCGAGGAGCAATTGAAATTTCTCGCGCTCGGCGCAGCCGAATCGAAAGGCCTTAGAAAAGGATTGATCGTCAATCTCGATTCAACGGTCAGCTCGATTCGCCGCGCCGTTGAAGAAGCGGAATCCGTTTCCGGCGTTCCAGTGGAATCGGCGCTCCTCGGCGTCGCCGGCGGCCACGTTCGCGGCGTGAATAGCCGCGGCGGCATCACGCTTGGCAACCGGCCGCGCGACATCGAACGCGACGACGTGAAACGCGCCGTTGACGCTGCGCGCAACGTCACGCTTCCTGAGGACCGCGAAGTGCTTCACGTTATGCCGCACGAATTTATCGTGGATGCGCACGACGGCATTCGCGACGCCATCGGCATGGTCGGCCAGCACCTGGAAGCGAACGTACACATCGTTACATCTTCCGTCATTGCCACGCAAAATCTTGTCACTGCCGCAAATCGCGCTGGAATCTTGATCAGCGATACCGTTCTCGAGCCGCTCGCTTCGTCGGAAGCGTGCCTTACGCAGGACGAACGCGACATGGGCTGCTGCCTCCTCGACATCGGCGGCGGCACGACGGAAATCATCATCTACGGCGGCGGAGTAATCCGTCATACGAGCGCGGTCCCAATCGGCGGCGACCATTTCACGAACGATCTTGCCGTCGGATTGCGCACCCCAATTCCGGAAGCCGAACGCATCAAGCGCCGTCACGGCTGCGCTGCTGCGGCATTTTTGCACGAGGATGCAGCGATCGAAATCGCCAGCGTTGGCGATCGGCCTCCGCGGACAATTTTCGCGCGAATGCTCACAGAAATTATCGAACCGCGCGCGCAAGAACTCGTCGCGCTGATTCGCGACGACCTCCAGCGCTCCGGTTTGCTGAAACAGATTCCCGCTGGCTTTATTTTTGCGGGTGGCGGCGGGCGCTTGAATGGCCTCGACGAAATGACCGAGCAGGTTTTTCATTTGCCGGTACGCATCGCGGAGCCAAAAGGAATCCACGATTTGCCGGAGCAAGTCGCGCAGCCGGAATACGCGACGGCGGTCGGATTGGTTTTGTACGGAGCAAAAGCGCGGCGCAATGCGCCTGCCCGCACCGGCATCGTCTCGAAGTTGAAGTCGATGTTCGCCGGAGCCTGAAATTTGTTGTAGCGGCCGCCTTCTGAGGCGGGCGGTTTTGTTTGAAAGAGTTTCGCGAAGTTTTTCAATAACACTTCGCAAACGGTCTTCCAGCCGGAAATGGGGGGAACGATGACGGCAAAAGATGCAGGCATCCGCATGAGCTTCAGCGAGGAGCTGTCTCCTGCAAAGATAAAAGTGATTGGTGTGGGTGGTGGCGGCTGCAACGCGGTGAACCGAATGATTCGCGCCAAAGTGGAAGGCGTGGAATTCATCACGGCGAACACCGATTTGCAGGCGCTGAAACTTTCGCAGGCGCCGGTAAAGTTGCAGCTCGGCGCGAAACTTACGAAAGGTCTCGGCGCAGGGGCGAATCCCGAGGTCGGCCGCAAAGCCGCGCTCGAAGATACCGACAAAATTATTGAGGCGCTCGAAGGCTCGGACATGATTTTCATCACGTCCGGCCTCGGCGGCGGCACCGGCTCCGGCGCTGCGCCCGTGGTGGCTTCGCTCGCCAGTGAACTCGGTGCGCTCACCGTCGCTGTCGTGACAAAACCATTCGCGTTTGAAGGTAAGCGCCGCATGATGCAGGCCGAACAAGCACTGCAGGACTTGATTGGCGCTGTGGACACCGTCATCGTGATTCCCAACGAACGCTTGATGGAAACGGTCGAGCGCGGTACCAGCTTCTTCGACGCGTTTCGCATCGCCGACGACATTTTGCGCCAGGCTGTACAAGGCATTTCGGACATCATTACTGTGCCCGGCATCATCAATCGCGACTTTGCCGACGTGAAAGCGATCATGAGCGGCCAAGGTTATGCCGTGATGGGCACCGCAGTTGCGACCGGATCGAATCGCGCGGTTGACGCCGCGAATCGCGCCATCGCCAGCCCGTTGCTCGAAGACAATTCGATTCAGGGCGCGCAGGGAATTCTCATCAACATTTGCGGCAGCCCGAGCCTTTCGCTGCACGAGGTTCACGAAGCGTCGTCCATCATTCAAAAAGCCGCCGCAGAAAACGCCAACATTATTTTCGGCGCTGTGCAGGACGAAACGATGAAGGATGCAGTGAAAATTACGGTTATCGCCGCGGGCTTCAAGGAAGCCAACAAGAAAAATACCACGCAGCGTCCGCAATTTATGCCGCGCACCTGGAAAGCCGGCCGCGAAGAAGGGGACGGAACTCCCGCAACTATGGCTGCGGCAGCAGGCGCCAAATCTGCCTTCCATCGCGACGTCGTTCAACAGGTCAAGGAAAACGTCCACGAAGTCGCGCGGGAAGTGCCCAGCGACGATCTGGACGTTCCGACGTTCTTGCGGCGCCAAGCTTCCAAGGCTTAATTCTCCATAGCGACCGGTTTTAGCCGGCATCATCTTCTGCTGTTTCTCGGCACTAGCATCCGCGCGTAGCTTCGTTTTCGGTCGCCTTCCTCCAAAAAAATCACCGCCCGATGTCGTTTTTGCCGCCCCTCGTTCGACATATAGATAGAGCAGGGAAATGCTCTTAAGGAGGCGGTCATGTTGAGCCAATTCGTACCTTTTCGGCAAATCACGTGGATCGGGGCAACGCTGCCCGCCTTCGTTCGCCTGGCTGTGTTGCTTGGACAACCGAACGGGGAGTTCTGCCCGGTGACCTTCCTTGGTGAGACCGTGACGCGAGCGCTTGGATTCTTGCCCGCCGTCATCGCGGTAATCTCGCCGGCACTGATCAATCTGCTTTCCGACCCGTACTGCGTTGCGATCTGCGTGATTCGTTTCGTGTGTTGCTGCTGGTCGCTGCTTCACCTGCTTTCCCAATTTGTGTAGACCCAATCGGCTCTCCAAAATGGCTCTTCGCCTGGGCTGATTTGGCCTCTATGCTGAATGGAATTAGATTTCTCATGGCGAACGAGACACATTCGACGACGAGAGCTGCTGGTGCCGAGCACAGGTCGGGTGCGGCGGATTGGGTGATTCTTTCGCTGCCCGGATTAATTTGGGGCGCGTCGTATCTGTTTATTGCGGACGCTCTGGGCGCGATTGGGCCGGGTGGGGTGACGCTTGTACGGCTGGCAGTCGGATTCCTGACGCTCTTGTGTTTTCCATCGGCGCGTAAACCAGTGCTGCGTTCGGATTGGCTGAAGATTGTCGCGCTTGGCGCGTTCTGGATGGCGTTTCCGCTGAGCATGTTTCCGTTTGCGGAGCGGTATGTTTCTTCTGCGCTGACGGGAATGTTGAATGGCGCAAATCCGTTGTTTACGGCGACGGTCGCGGCGATGATTGCGTGGAAACTGCCTTCGCGGCGGGTGATGACCGGCATTGCGATCGGCATGGCGGGAGCGGTGGTGATTGCGTTGCCAACGTTGCACGAAGGGCGTAGCACGGTGGCCGGAGTGGGGATGATTTTGGCGGCGCTCGTTTCGTACGGAGTGGCGCTAAATCTGGCGAGTCCGCTGCAGCAGCGGAATGGAGCATTGCCGGTGATTTTGCGCGCGCAATTGGTGGCGCTGGCGCTGGTTGCTCCCATTGGGCTGCGCGACGTTGCGCATATCAAGTGGGCTCCGGGCCCGCTTGCGGCACTGCTCGCGCTGGGAGTGCTGAGCACAGGTGTGGCGTTTGCGATTATGTCGATTTCGGCGGGAAAATTCGGCGCGACGCGGGCTTCGTCTGCGGCGTTTTTGATTCCGGCGGAAGCGCTGATACTCGGAGTGATTTTCCGCCACGAACATGTGGCGCGGATTTCGATCCTGGGTGGCGCGGTGTGCGTGGCCGGAGCATTGATTATGCGGAGCAGTGCCGCGGCGAAAAAAACTGTGCCGGTTGCAGCGTCGTCGTCGCCTGCGACTTGAGATATCCTTCCCGGGCTCGGTGAAGCGCTGATTCTCCACAATTCAAAAGCGCACAGACTGAAGTCTGTGCCACTGGTGGCGCGGTTCCATTTGTGGCGGGCACCGAGCCTGAGGCGCGAAGACTCACCGGCTTTTTCCCGCTTTGGCACTAGCGGAAGCTTCGGTGTGCCGTCTGCATGGAAATCACTGATTCTACTTGGGTTAGGGGATGAGGGACGGTCCGATGTTCGCATTTGTCCGCAGAAACATAGGCAATCCAGATGGTTATCAAAAGAAAGGAGTTACGGGTGAGGCAAAACGGATGGTTGTGAAAAGGCGGGGGTTAGCCAAACTGGGTTTTGAAAGGGCAGGGAGCCGGGGGAGCGATTTGGGGAAGCAGAACGAGGCGGGACCGCGACTGTCACAAGACACGCTAGCACAGAACATAGCTACTGTCGATACCTTTTTGTCATAGTACTAGTTTAGAAACTAGTACCCGATTCGAAATTAAGTGCGGGAAGTTGCGAAGGGTGCTTGCCGTTGCAAGAGACTGACAAGTTCGCTGACGGCGGAGGAGAAGGCTGCTTCGGAGGATTGGCCGTAGGGGAGGGTGGTGCCGAGGCCGGAGTGGAATTCGTGAGCGCGGGTGGCGCGGATGACTTCCGCGAAGTTGGAAGTGTTGATGCCGCCGCCGGGGAGAATGATGATGCGATCAGCGGCAGCGACGACCAGATCAGCGAGTGCGGCGGCGCCCAATTGTGCGTTGCGCTTGCCGCCGGAGGTCAGGATGCGAGTGGCGCCGGTTTGGATGACGGCTTCGAGGGCTGTGTGGAGGTTAGGCGTTTCGTCGAAGGCGCGGTGGAAGGTGACGGGAAGCGGGCTAGCGATTCTAACGAGTTCGCGCGTGCGTTCGATGTCGACCATATTATCGGCGTGAAGGATACCGAGGACGAGGCCGTCCATTTTGCAGGATTTGGCGAGGTCGATGTCGCGGCGCATTTGAGCGAGTTCGGAGTTGGAGTAGACAAAGTTGCCGCCGCGGGGGCGGATCATCGCGAAGATGGGGACTTTGACGGCGGCGCGGGCGTTGCGCATGAGTTCGGCGCTCGGAGTGACGCCGCCGACGGAAAGATCGGAGCAGAGTTCGATGCGGTGTGCGCCGCCGCGTTCCGCGGCGATGGCGGAGGCGAGAGATTCGACGGAGATTTCGAGAAGTGGGGTCATGGGCGTGAAGGGTTGGTTCGTGGTGTGGTTGGAATCGAAGAGAGATTTCTCTCTCCGCAAGCCGACCGATTCATCAGAATGAATCGGAAAAACAAAAGCGTTGGCTTGCTCCGTTCGAAATGACGGGTGGCGGGGGTGGTCGGCGCGTTGAAAGAGCCAGATCGGAAAAGCGGAGGGGTTGGCATAGTCCGTGTGGAATGACGGGCCTTAGCATGCGGGCGGCGGGAATAGAGTATCGTCACGATTTTTCCGCACCGGAGAAAGTGGACCAGCCCTGGCGGGAAAGGTTCTTGAAAATGAAAAAGGCGGAAGCGGCACTGATGACGGCGAGAAGCAAGCCGATGGCGAAACGATGGAAGACAATGTGGCCGATAGAGAAAAGCGCGGAGTAGACCATGACGACTCCGGCGAGCCAGTTGGCGAAATTGGTCGAGAAATCGCGGACCTGAGGAAGTTCGGGACAGAGTTTGGCGATGGGTTGCCAGCCGTAAATGCTGGGATGGACGCGGCGGTAGAAAGAGACGAGCTTTTCGGCGGGCTCGGGTTTGGTGAGGAAAGTTCCGGCGAGCCAGAGAATAGTGGTGATTGCGGCCGTGAGGAGCGTCGTCTTGGCAGTGACGACGGCACTGTTGCCAGAGAATTTCATGTTGGCGAGAACGAAGGTAAGAACGGCGGCGCCGATGGTGGCGACGATTTCGCTCCAGGCGTTGATGCGCCACCAATACCAGCGAAGGATGAGCACTGCGCCGGTGCCTGCGCCGATGCCGAGGACGATGGTCCATCCAGTGGAGATAGAAACGAGTTGGCTCGAAACCCATCCACTGGCAAGGACGAGTACGACGGTAAAAAGTTTGCTGATGTTGACGTAATGTTTTTCCGTGCTGCTTTTGACCAGGAAGCGGCGGTAGAAATCGTTGACGAGGTATGAGGTGCCCCAGTTGAGTTGAGTGCCGATAGTGGACATGAAGGCGGCGAGAAATGCGGCGACCATGAGGCCGCGGAGTGCGGGCGGAAGAAAATCACGCAGGACCATGACGTAGCCTTGCTCGTGATTTGTTGCGAAGGCTTCGCTGGGCGTGAGGCCGCCGTGCGGAGAATAGAGCGCGAGAGCGACGAGCGCGGTGACGATCCAGGGCCAGGGGCGCAGGGCGTAGTGCGCGATGTTGAACCAGAGAGTTGCGCCGAGAGAATTTTTTTCGTCTTTGGCGGAGAAGATTCTTTGCGCGACGTAGCCGCCGCCTCCGGGCTCCGCGCCGGGATACCAACTGCTCCACCATTGGACGCCGAGGAAGAGAGCGAAGGAGATGAGCGGAATTGTCCAAAGGGCTTCGCTGGTGAAGCCATGCGAAAAGTCTGGGAGGAAGTTGAGCGGATTGGCGACGGCGCCGCCAGCCTTCGCTGTCTCGGTGCTGACGATCTTGAGGCGCAGCGTGAGCGCGTCGATGCCGCCGATTTTAGAGACTGCGATCCATGCGAGGACGATGACCATTCCCATTTTCAGAACGAATTGGAAAAGATCGGTGACGAGCACTCCCCAGAGGCCGCCGATGAAGGTGTAAATGCCGGTGAAGGGGATCAGGACGAAGATGCAGATCAGGAGAGCGGTGTGGTGCGGCTCGCCGAGTGTGTAATGAAACACGGTGTGACTGCCTAGAGCGAGTTGCCAAATTTTTCCGGGTGCGATAGCGGGACCGAGAAGGACAGCGATGATGTCCACCATGGCGCGCGTGACCCAGCCGAGAATGAGGCAGTTCATGAGGAGCCCGAGGTAGATGGCTTTGAGACCGCGGAGGAAAGCGGCTGGTTTGCCGGAGTAACGGAGCTCGGTGAGTTCGACGTCGGTCATGATTTCCGCGCGGCGCCAGTAACGGGCGAAGAAAAAGACGGTGAGCATGCCGGTGAGGCACTGATTCCACCAAAGCCAATTTCCCGCGATGCCTTGCGTGGCGACGAGGCCGGTGACGAGGAGAGGAGTGTCGGCTGCGAACGTCGTGGCGACCATGGAGGTGCCGGCGAGCCACCAGGAGACATCGCGGCCAGAGATGAAAAATTCTGCTGTGTTGCCGCTGGCGCGGCGGCGGTAATAGATGCCAATTAAAAGATTGATGAGGAGATAGCCGACGATGACAACCCAATCGGTGGATGTAAGGGGCATGAGCCTCTCTCAAGTCGTGCTATAGAGCACAAGGTTTATACCGTTTCCGCGCACGGTTTGCAATAGCGGCGGGGCTTGGGGTGCTACAGAGCCGATCGCACAGTTAGCAGGGAACCATGGATGGCGTTCCAAAGGATTCCGAGAACGGCGGCGATATTCCAACCCCACAGAAAAAGGCGCATCTGGGGTGGGGAGTAGGCGCGATTTTTCCAGAGGAGGAGGGCGTCGGCGATGAAAAAGAGTGCGCCGAGCGCGAGGAAGGCAGCGATGACGAGATCGGCGAAGTAATGGCGGACGAGAAGTGATTCGACAACGAGGAGCGCGGCGATGAAGAATTTTGCAGGGATGCGACCGAGTTGCGTGGCGAGTGTGCAGCGGCCGGATTTTTTGTCAGGCTCGATGTCCATGACTTCGCCGAAGACGTGAGAGTGCATGGCGAAGAGGGCGCCGAAGAGAAAGGTTTGCCAGGGAAGTTGAGGAACGCGATTGAGCCAACTGCTGAGGATGAAGATTGAAAGGTAGCTGGCTTGGATGAGGACGTCGAAGGGAGGACGGCCTTTTAGCGCGACGGGGCGGGCATTGTAGACGTAGACGGCGAAGAGGAGCGCGAGGAACCAGAGAAAAATACGCGAGCCGGAATAGAACCAGAAAAGAAAGAGAAAAGGGATTTGGGAGACCGCAATTTGCCAGCGTAATGATTTGAGTTGCGGATCGGCGCCGCGCGAACCGAAAAGGTAGGTGCCTTTGCGGGGATTGAAGCGATCGCCTTCGGCGTCGACGATGTCGTTGACCCCGTAGAGGAGAAGGCTCAGAGGGAGGACGATATAGAAAAGGCCGAGCCAAAACGAGACGGCGCGAAAATCGAATGAACGACCGAGCGGCATCAGGTAAAAGAGGATGGTGGTAGTCCAGAGGCCCGGGCGAGAAACTTGAATGAGAAATTTGGCGGTGGAAAGAAACGTGTTTTTGGCGAGCGATTGGGCGGGAGCTTGGGCGGTTACGCTCATCGAAGGGAATAGAGAAACTGTAACACCGCGACTCCTGGGCGCACGAAATTGTTGCTAATCGTTGTGAGGAAACTATAGGAAACCGAGCGAGGCGTAGGTGGTGAGAGCGCAACAGCCGAGGGCGACGCCGAGAACGATTCCGGCGAGGACGTCGCTGAGGAAGTGCAAGCCGAGGACAATGCGGGAGAGCGCGATACTGAGCGCGAGAAAGACGAGCGCGATTTCGAGCGAGGGGTAGAAATAGGTGAGGACGAGCGCGACGGATGATGCTGTCATCGTGTGGCCGGAGGGGAAAGAGAATTTGTCGGGCGGGAGAACTTTGGACCAGCAGTGAGGTTCGATCTGGCAAGGGCGTGGACGTTGGCTGAGACGCTTGAGCGCTTTGAAGACAATGACGCCGACGACGGCGGCGAGAGCGGCAGAGCTGACAGCGGCGAAGCGTTGTGGGCCGCCGAAGAGTAGAAGGAGGATCGCGGTGGAATACCAGATCCAGCCGTCGCCGAGACGAGTGGCGGCGAGCATCCAATAACGAATCCAGCGAGGCGCGCGCCAGCGATTCAGGCGCCGCATCAAGCGATGATCGCGGCGTTCGATGAATCCCCAGACGTTGCGGGCTACGGCCATTTCGTTACCTCGTCGCAAAAAACGACGATGAAAAATCAAGCTTCGTGAAAATTCGCGTCCAGATCCCAGAGCGGACGCCGAGCGGTTTCGCTTGCGTTCACTTTCTTTGCCCAGGTTTTGCAGAAGCGAATTTCGTTGAACCAGTGACCGACCGTGATCGCCGGAAGAAGCGCGGCGAGGGGAGACATGGCGATGGTCCACGGCTTTTCCTGGAACAGAGAGGCGGTGATGCGAAAAACGTCGGCGGTGATCTTGGCGAGGCTGCCGTGATCGCCGCGAATGCGTCCGCGATGTGCGCGGAGGCCGGCGAAGAATTCCTCGACAGTCCGTGCGCCGCGGACTTCGGTGTAGGTGCGAGCGACGCCGGCGAGAGTGTGGGAGTCGCTGCCGGCGATTCCGATTTTGCCGTAAAAGACGGCGAGGCGTTCGGCTTCCTCGTTCGCGCGGGACCACATCTGGCCGTTGCGCGTTTCGAGGGCGAGGGCGTACGAAGCGAACCATTCGAAGTCTTCGAGTTTGCGGCGACCGGTGAGCCCGGAGAAGACGTGGTTGACGCTGTAGAAGATTTTGCGCTCCGTCAGGTACATTAAGAGCGAGATGAAATCGTTGCGCCGCCTTTGTATTTCGATATGGTCCCGATCGGTGATGCCGTAGGCACCAAGGTGCAGTTCGGTGCCGCTGGGTAGCGAGCAGGTGACCTCCTCGCTAAGGAAGAAGTCGGGGCGATCGCGGAGGAGTTCGGCGGCGTCGATGGAGTCATGGTCGGTGACGGTGACGATGGACATGCCGAGGCGTTTGCAGCGGTCGTAGACGGCTTCGGCGTCGTTATAGGACTCACGACAAAAGTGGCGGACGAACGCTGTGTTGCACATCCCGGAAGCTTTGGTGTGGACGTGAAGGTCGCATCGCATGGGAAAAGTATTGCTCACGGATATGAACAGTCTGTGAAGAGGTTGCGAAATGTGGGTAAATGTGTCTATGTAACTTATTGAACAAAATAGACTTCCGGAGTTATCCACATGGCATAGAGCGTGCCGGGGTTGAAAGATTAAAAAGGGATGACAGAATCGCAACATGAAAAAAATACTGATTACGTTTCATGACGCGGGCGGTGGGCATCGGAATGCGGCGGTGGCGCTGCAGGCGATGGCGAAGGCGCAAAACCGGGAGTGGGATGTGGAGTTGGTCCAGTTCCAGGAGCTAACGGACCGGCTGGACGTGTTACGCAAGGTGACGGGGATACGGATTCAGGAGCAGTACAACACGCTGCTACGAAATGGATGGACGCTGGGGAGCAAAGAGTTATTGCGCGTGTTGCAGTGGACGATTCGGATATTTCATGGGCCGCTGGTGAAATTGCTGGAAGGATTTTGGAAGGAGCATCCGGGGAATTTGCTGATTTCTGTGATTCCGCATTTCAACCGGGAGATTGCTGAGAGTTGGGAGAAGGTTTATCCGGGTCGACCGTTTGTGACGGTGATTACGGATCTAGCGGATTTTCCGCCGCGATTCTGGATTGAGCCGGCGAAGAATCAGATTGTGATTGCAGGGACGGAGAAAGCGGTGGAGCAGGCGCGGGCGTTTGGAAAAGATGACGCGCACGTGTTTGGCGTGTCGGGCATGGTGCTGCGGCCGGAGTTTTATGCGGAGAGTAGCGTGGATGCGGCGGCGGTAAAGCGTGAATTGGGATTGCGGGAAGATTTGCCGACGGCGATGGTACTGTTTGGCGGATTTGGATCGAGGGTGATGTACGAGATTACGGAAAAGCTGGATGCGGCGCGATTGCCGGTGCAATTGATTTTGATTTGCGGGAAGAATGAAAAATTGGCGGGGCGGTTGCGCGCGAAGAAGTGGAACATTGGAACGGCGGTGTTGGGATTTACGAAGGAAGTGCATAAGTTGATGCGCGCGGCGGATTTCATGATTGGGAAGCCCGGGCCGGGCAGTATTGCGGAGGCGATGCAGCGAGGATTGCCAGTGCTGGTGGAATGCAATTCGTGGACGTTGCCGCAGGAGCGATTTAATACGGAGTGGGTGAAGGGAAAGAAAGTGGGAGTGGTATTGAAGAGTTTTGCGGAAGTGGTGGGCGGAGTGAAAGAAATGCTGGAGCCGGTGAAGCTGGCGGAGTTTAAGAAGAATGTGGCGGCGCAAAACAATCGCGCGATTTTTGAGACTATGGAAATTCTTGAGCGACATTTGAGCGGGCAGAAATCGGCGAATGAAGAGAGACGTGCGGTGGAGACTGTCGTGCGGTAGATTCGTGATATTTTGCACTAACCGCCAAGTGCTTGACCATTCGCATCTATGCCGTGAAACTAATGTGTGACGATTCGCATGACGATAGTGCCCACACTTGTCATTGTCTTTAAGCGCGAAAAGAGGTGGATTCTCTCGCTATCACTTTTCGTGGTTTGCTTGTTCCTCTTTCCCCCTCTTGAAAGTAAGGAAATGGCGTCGGGTTCTGCCTATTTGGCCGGCCTTGTCCGGCGTTTGACGAATGCGCACTTTTTGTTGAAAGCGATCGCGAGCGGCCTAGCGGTCGCTTTAATTTCGTTTCTCATACTGCTGCTCGTCCGCCAATTCGGCAAATGGGCGGAATCTCCGACTTCAGCTGACGAGATCTCGAAAGAATAGACTGACAGGGTCAGTTGTTGGCGCGTTCGGCGCGGTCTGGATGGGGGAGGCGGGGGCCGGCGCCGTGGTTGTCGGCGGGGGAAGAGACGCGGGGCTTGGCGCAAGTGGTGGCCCACCAGCGGGAGGCGTAGCGGGGCAGTTCGCACATTTTCGTGCAGCCTAATTTCGTTTTGGAGAGAGCGCATTTGCAGTAGCAGCCGCCGGCGG
>Ga0137410_10002260_pt1 | contig 13121 bp, 10 predicted proteins | sample CZODoug1_16funga_FD_108878 | JGI IMG/M metagenome (GOLD analysis project Ga0137410, IMG submission 108878) | Vadose zone soil fungal communities from Angelo Coast Range Reserve, California, USA - CZODoug1_16fungal (Illumina Assembly) | ecosystem: Environmental > Terrestrial > Soil > Vadose zone... | reverse complement strand
GGTGCCGTAAGGATCTGTCGGTCCAAAAATTGCCACAACAGGCAAGCCAACTGCGGCGGCGACGTGCATCGCTCCAGAATCATTGCCCACAAAAAGTTGGCAACGCGAGAGCAGCGCCGGGAGATCTGCGATCGTCGTTTTGCCCACCAGGTGAATCGCCGAGCCGGTTATTCCAGCCGCAATGGCGTCCGCTACTTGTTGCTCCGCAGCCGTACCGAAGAGAATCACATCCGAATCCGTGTGGCGGCGATAACGGTTTACGAAATCAGCGAAACGTTCCGGCGGCCAACACTTCGCAGAACCATAAGACGCGCCCGATCCGATGGCGATGCGCGGAACATTGCGGTGGGCGCCCGCGGCCGTCAACGTTTCTTCCGCCCGCAGCCGCGGGCCTTCTCCAACTTGGAGTTGCACATGATGTTCGTCAGGCAATGAGTCGATCCAGCCCGCGCGCCGCAGTAGCTCCAAATAGTAAAACTGCTCGTGGGGCGGTATTTCGCCGCGCTTGGGGACAGGAATTCTTTTGGTCAGCAACAGACTTCGGCCATCACGCGCATAACCGATGCGCTCAGGGATTCCCGCGCGCCAACCAAGCCAAGCCGCATCAAACGCGTTCTGCAGCAGCAGAGCAACGTCGAACTTCCTTGCGCGAAGCTCTTTCGCAAGGCGCTCGCGACCGCTCAGGCCAGCGTGTGCGTCTTTCGGATCATACGCAATGAGTTCGTCACAAATCTCCTGCCCACGATAAATGTCGGCAACGTAAGGGCGCGCCACAATCGCAATCGTCGCCTCGGGAAAGCGCCCACGCACCGCACGCAGCGCCGGTAACGCCATAATAGCGTCGCCAACCCAATTAGTTGCGCGGATCAAAATCTTCACGCTGCTGCTCCCTGTCCGGCTGAGAGCTTACGGTCAATTGCGACTAGCATTTCCCTCTCTGCGTCCACAACCAAGTCGATGACAGCAATCCAGATGGGCAAGCGAACATTCGCGGAGGCCAGATTCTCGGCATCCTTCTCGGTGGTGACCAGGCCAGCCGCTCCACAAGCGACGGAACGCGCTTGGAGCTGCTCCATCTCAACCGGCGAATATTTGTGATGATCGGGAAACACTTTTTTCTCTATGATCGGAACTTGCCAACGACTCAGATCATCGAAAAATGCCTCGGGATTGCCAATGCCACAGAACGCCACGAATGGGCCAGGGCCTAAATGGACGCAGTCTTTCGTTGCCGAGTCGAGCCCAAACATTTGGAATCCGATCAATCGAGTTTGTGCACAAAAAATAGGCTGCGCCCCGGCGTCGAGAGCCTTGATAGTTGATCCTTCCGCCTTTCGCGTGACAACCAGGATGTCCGCGTCGCGGCAAGCCGAAATCGGTTCGCGAAGAAAACCGGCTGGCAACAACCACTCGTTCTCGAGTTTGCGCGAGCCGTCGACCATCACAATATCCAAGTCCCGCGCGAGCTGCAGATGCTGGAAACCGTCATCCAACAAAAACACGTCGACTTTCTGCTGCGCCTCCAGTCGACTCCCGGATGCAAACCGATCCGGACCAATGCCAAAGGCAACTTTGCCACCAAGTCGGCGCTTGAGCAGCTCGACCTCGTCGCTGCTCCCGTGAGCGCCTTTATAGCCGCGCGTAAGAATCCCCACTCTTTTCCCCTGAGCCAGCAATTTTTCAGCTAGCCATAAAACCATCGGAGTCTTACCGGTCCCGCCGACTGTCACATTTCCGACGCTGACGACAGCGGCCTTCAGGCGTCTGGCCTTAAGCCATCCTCGGGCATAAAGCGCACGGCGCATCCGCACATATATTCCATACAACTGAGAAAGTGGCCAAAGCAACATGCGGACGACCAGCGGCAGCTTCATCGAACTGAAGCGCCCAGGAATTTGGATATCTCGGCTAGGACGCGATCGGTAGCCCCGCGACTACTATCTACTAGATGCTTGGCGTTCTCGCCCATCTTCTGCCGGCGCTCCGGATTGCGCAGTAGTTCGATCCATGCCACGCCTGCATCCTCCGGACTCTCTACCTGGATAGCCGCGTCCGCAGCAACAAATCGCGAAGCAATCTCCGAAAAATTCTCCATCGACGGCCCAAAAACCGGAATCTTGCCGAACGCCGCAGGCTCAAGAATATTGTGCCCACCCGAGGGCACTAACGAGCCACCGACAAACGCTCCGTCCGCCAGCCGGTAGAGCGACGCCAGTTCTCCAATGCTGTCGAGAAGAATCACGGTAACGTCGCGCGAGATCGTTCCATTCGTACCCGCTGCCCCCGGAGCGTGACCGCCCAGCGCAAGCTGCGAGCGTCGGATAAACTTGCGCCGCGACTCATGAACGAACTCCGCCGCCGCTTCAAAGCGCTCCGGCTTGCGCGGAGCAAGAACCAGCAGCGCGTTGGGATGCTCGCCTTGCACCACACCAAAAGCGATCAACGCCAGCGGCTCCTCCGTGGCGACCACACTCCCGGCCACCACAATCGGCGAGCGCCCTTGCCGGCGCGCTTCCCCTTCCAGCCAGGTCGATAATGGCGTTTCGGTGGGAAGCTCCATGTCGTACTTCAGGTTGCCGCTGACCGTAACACGCTCCGCCGGCGCACCCAACGCGCGAATGCGGTGTGCGTCTTTTTCACTTTGCATCAGGAAACCGCTCGCGTTTGCCAGTGCGCTGCGCAAAAACGGCCGAAGAAAAAAACCAACCCTGCCAAGGTAGCGTTGGTAGCGTGAGAATGAACGATCCGAGATTCTCCCGCTCACAAACAAGACCGGAATATTCTGCCGCCTTGCCTCACGCAAAAAATTAGGCCAGATTTCCGTTTCCAAAACAACTACGATACCCGGTCGCACCGCACCCAACACTCGCCGAACACAAAACGTCCAGTCCAACGGAAAATAAAACACCGCATCGGCAAATTGCATTCGCTCGTGAGCAAGCGATTGTCCCGTGATCGTCGTAGTTGAAACCACGAGCGGCCTGCCCGGATGCGCCTCTTTCAAACGTTTGGCCAGCGCAACACTGGAAAGCAGTTCACCCACCGACACCGCATGAATCCAGATCGCGCCAGGACGCTCCGCCGGCAGTTTGTCGATCGAGTCAAAAGACAAACCAAGCCGCTCGCGCAAATTGGAGAAGTACTTTCCCTGACGCAGTCCCTTGATTAGCCAATACGGCAATAGCAACAGGGCTGCTATCCCCATCAGAAAACTATAAATGAAATACACTAAGCGTGGCTCCGGTCTCCAATCACTGCCCCCGCGCAACTCATGCAACGCGCAGGGCAACCCTGCACGTCCCCCAGGAATCGAAGGCGTCGAGATGAGAAAAGCCTATTATAACCTCTTGCGAAACCCTGCCCGCAGAATTCCCTGCCTTGCCGCCCCTCTCTTCTTCGCATTCGCAGCGACCGCGCAACAACCTCCGTTACGCACCGCCTCCCTGGAAGCCCACGAAGGCATGACCATCACCGCAAGGCCATGGACCGATGCAGCCAAGTACAAAGAAAAATTCCCCAAGAAATCTCCGTACGCTGCGGGAGTTCTCGCCGTAGAAGTTTCCTTCCGCAATGATTCCGACGACAGCGTCAGGGTCAACCTGTCGCGTATTCGCCTGACCGTTCACCTCGACTCCGAGAATACGCAGGAGCTTCCGTCCCTCAGCCCGGAAGAATTGGTGCAAGCGGTGCTCAAGCCGGGGGGCAAAGATCCGACCGCCAAGCGTAACAAGGTCCCTCTCCCCGTCCCGCTACCCAAAGGGAACAAGGACAAGAACCTGGATGAACTCCAGCGCCAAGCTCAAGAGGCCAGCATCCCCACCGGCGTCATCGCACCCCACACCACCGTGCAAGGCCTGCTCTACTTCGACCTGCAAAGCCAGTTTGACCTGCTGGACACCGCGCACCTCTACGTGCCAGACCTCGTGCTGATGCGCGGGAATCACGCCCTCACCTACTTTGACATCGACCTCGGCCAGCCCGGAAGCGCAGCCAACTGAAAATCCAGCAAGTTCCGCGACCAAAATAACCGTCTATTGGTATTGGACAACGCGTATTTCGACTTTAGTCTGGCTGCAATGGAAATTGTCCCCCGCGCTGATGGTGCCCGCAAATTCGCTCACATCCTGCATTTCCGATGTCCCAATTGCGGCAAACGCATCAAAGCTGTCCGGGCCAACGAGAGTATGAGCCGCGAGCACATTGCTCGTTTAATCTTCCAGCCAAGCTGCGCCTGCGGCTGGTCCGGTCAGTTGGCCGGATTCAATGCCATCCAGCACGCGGTCGAATGCTGGAACGGCCAATCAGCCGACAACTCCGCCGCATCCGATAATCCCGTCGAGCCGCGCTGCAAACCCGCCATACGGCAAACGCCGTAGCTGTAATCCAGCAACTTCCCACACCGCCGCCTGTTCACCGCATCACCCACACCGCAGATTTTCGGCCCTATTTGACGCCCTTCTCCGCGTCCCACGATCCCTGCAATCTCCTAATGTAAACGATCTGCCCGATGTGATACGCATTGTGCGTTCCAACGTGCGCGAGCTCCGAAGCCCATCCCTCCAACTGATTCTCATTCGCGTTCTCCACCAGCTTTTCCAATTCCGTCATCACGTCGTCCAATTGCCGCACGGTTGCGCTCCACGTCTTGGCGTCAAAGCTCTCGAACGTCTCCTCGTTATTCCCGCTGAATTTCGTGGCCGGCTCGTCCTTAAATTTCGCCAGCGATCGCCGGTTCCAGAAAACCAGGTGACACGTAAGTTGCCCCGCCGAGTGATTGCCCTTTCCGTCCTTCCAGCTAGCTTGTTCCGGCGTCAACCCATTCACCGCCGTCATTGCATCCACAAACCATTCTTTTCTGTTGTGCGTGCTACGCAGTTGTTCCAGCAAAATGCCCCTTAACTTCGCCGGCTTCTCCTCTATTTTCTGCTCCTGCGCATAACCGCCCACCACAATCAGCCCCACTCCGATGAGCGCGATTCCCACCGCAATCATTCGCTTCATAAGCTCTCTCTCCTTTACCCGCGAATCGTGCTGACTCAGACTCGCCCGATCATCCCACTACGCCAACTTCTGCAATTACTGATATCATTTCATTAGCCCCGCTTCCAGCTTAGAAGGGACGCACATGGCTACCTCGCCTCAACAATCCCAATCACCACTCTCCAAACTCGATGATTGGGACGATTTTCTAGAGGGCCGCTACAAAGAAGGAAAGGCGCAGTCCGAGTTTCGCCAATACGACGCCACCGCCGATCCCGGTGTAGCCGAGTTCTATCGGATCAACCACGAAAAGCAAACTGTCTCCTACGCCCTCGCCAAAGAAAAAGAATACTTCGGCCTAAATCGCGGAAAGAAAAGCATCTGGGAAGCCGCCGACTACCTCAACACTCTCGTCGACGACAGCGATCCCGACACCGACCTCACCCAGACCGAGCATCTCCTGCAAACTTCCGAAGCCATTCGCCGCGATGGCCATCCCCGCTGGATGGTAGCCACTGGCTTCGTCCATGATTTAGGAAAATGTCTCTGCCTCTATGGCGAACCGCAATGGGGCGTTGTCGGCGACACCTTCCCGGTAGGTTGCGCGTGGTCCGATCAAATCGTCTTCTCCGAATATTTCCGCGCCAACCCGGACGCCAACGTGTCCGAATATCAATCCACTTACGGCATCTATGAACCAAATTGCGGCCTGGAGAATGTCCACATATCTTTCGGCCACGATGGCTACATCGCCGAGGTCTTGAAGCCCTACCTCCCCGACGAAGCGCTCTATATCCTTCGCTTCCACTCCTTCTACGCTTGGCACCGCCACGGCGCCTACACGCACCTGATGACCGACAAAGATGCCGCCATGCTCCCCTGGGTTCGCAAGTTCAACCCCTACGACCTCTATTCCAAAGGCCACACCAAGCCCGACGTAAATCAGCTAAAGCCCTACTACGACGATCTCTTCGCCGAATTCTTCCCCGACAAAATCGCCTGGTAATCGGCGGTTCCCACATCACATTACAATGCGCGCCGTAACTGCGCAGTGCCGGCGCTCGTTCTTTCCCAGTTAGCGTATTCGTCGCTCTCAGAACTCTCCAGCCTTCTCCTCAGTTGGCTCCGGCAGTACGCTCAATGAAATGTTTCCAGCGTGGAATCCCGCCCAGCCCGAAATCACAGATCTAATCGTTCAGCACGATCCTCACACGCACCAGCGCCTACCCGTCCGCAAACAAGAGCTCCTCGAAGTTTTCCACCGATTTAACAATCGCCAAGCATTGCGCGCGGTCCACTCCCTGCCGGAAAAAGCCGGTGTTCTTGACGATCGCGGAATCGACGCGCTGCTTCTCACCGTTCACTGGGAAATGCAGCGCCTAGCCGAGGAGTTCTATCACGGTCATCGTGTCTGGCAACTTCTTCGCTGCGTCCTCGCCTCGATTCGCCAAGCCGGTATTCGCGAAACCCTACGCGTCGCCGATGTCGGATGTGGCATCGGCTACACCACTCGCTGGTTGGCCGCCAATATTCCGCTCGCCGACTACAACATTGAACTGCTCGGCATGGATCTCAACTCCGTCCTGATAGCGGAAGCCAACCGCCTTGCGTCCGCCGAGCGCTTGCCATGCCAGTTTTTCCAGCAAGACGCCTTTTCTCCTGAACACTCCAGCCACATATTTCTTTCCACCGGCGTGATTCACCATTTCCGCGGCCCCGCGCTCCTTGAATTCCTCCGCCGGCACGACCAGCCGGACGTGCAAGCGTTCCTTCACTTCGATTTTCAATCTTGGTTTCTCGCTCCCTTTGGTTCCTGGTTCTTTCATTACCTCCGCATGCGCACCGCCATTGCACGGCATGACGGCGTCCTCTCAGCTGCCCGCGCCCACGATGCCCGTACTCTCACCGAAGCTGCTCGCGCGACGGCTCCGCGCTTCGCCGCCGGAATCTATGGCGCGAAAATCTGGAACACACCAGCGCCTCGCGTCTTCCACAGCCTTATCGGCCTTCGTCGCAATCTCGTCCCGGAGTTGCGCCGCCAGCTTGGACGTCACGCTACTCGGCTTGGGGAACTCCGTTGAGACTCCTTTCTCTTTATCTCTTGGCTTTACTCGACGGACTTTTGTGCGGGCTGCGCGCCTCCATGGGACGCTGTCCACTCATCCGCAAGCGTGGCTACTACACGCGCGCTAGTATCCGCGGAATCATCGGCGCCCAAATCATCAGCACTTTGGCGCTCATCGTCCTGCTGCTGACTGCCGCCTTCTCCACTCATCGCGGTGCGCTTCGCGCCGACCTCGAAGTCGCCGCAACTCACATGCTATGGATCTTTCTTCCCTACGCCGCCTTGGTGCTGTTCAATCTCGGCCTACGCCTGCTTCCCTCAACCGACATCCGCAGCGCCACCAGCGTCTTTATGCTCGGCCCGCTCACCGCCATCCGCCCCCTCGTCATGGTCGCCGGCATTCTCTATGGGATTTCCGCAAGCCGTCTCCTTGCCACCCGCCTCCTGGCCCTCTTCATCCTTGTCCTGATGCTCTCCCTCGAGTTCGCCCTGAACTACCGTGCCGGCCGAGCGCAGTCCCTTCAGATTCGCTTGTTGGTCTGAAGAAAACGGTCGACGCGCCTGGAATCTGTTCCGCGCTTACCGTAGACATCACGCTGTCTCTCAATGGTAGTATTCGTCCTTCCGATGGCTCAGCTACCCCGAGTTCCGGACCTTCCAGTGCAGCGCCAAGCAATGAAAAAGCTCGACTTCCTGATCGGCAAATGGGCCGGGGAGGCGCGCTTACTCCGTGGACCCACTGAGTCAGTGGAATTGCTCCAGACCGAGGAAGCACAATACAAACTCGACGGCTTGATCGTTGTGATCGAGGGAATCGGGCGGACAAAATCCGGCGGCCAACCCCTTCTACAGGCCTTTGGGATAATTTCTTATGACGACGAAAGCGGAACATATCGTCTGCGGGCATTCAACGATGGCCGTTTTCTTGAATCCCAAATGAAGTTATTGGAAGAGGGCCAGGGCATGACCTGGGGGCTTGCTCTCGGAGAGATCAGGACCAATTCCATACTGCGGATAAATGAGCGCGGTGAATGGACAGAATTTGCGGAAATATCAATTGGTTCGCAACCATCGAAGAGACTCCTGGAGCTCACCGTCCGCAAACAAAGCTAACTAGCGAGCGAGCCACGCAAGCCCGGAAAAAAGAGCAAGGCGAAGAAAAGACGAACTTGATACTATGTTGGCGTCATGGCGAAGCGTCCGACCTCCATTCCCAATGACGCACTGACCCGCGACCAGTTGAAACAATTGGAGCGCAACCTAAGCCTGCTTAGCTCCCACATCGTGAAAGAAAAATACCGCCAAGCCGCTGATCGCTGCCGCTTCCTGGATTTGCCCACACCCCGAGTAATACAAGAGCTAGTCACAACCTGGAAAGTCCTCTGGCGCTGGCGCAAGTAAGCCCGAAACTTCTAGTCCGTGGAACCGCGCCTTCAAGCAATCGTGTCAAACGCGGGACCTCGGGCAATACTCGCTGGTTGTACATGGACTTCCGCGCGCGCAACCGTGAGCGGCAGCGCGATGCGGCCGAATGAATTACGATGAATTACGCTTATTGATCCTGCGTCACGGCGTCGTACTCGCCCGATTTTCCGCTGAGCGCGGCCCGCCGTAGTAGGAAGCCAACATGGATCTGCCACTCATCCTAAAATCTTCACTCGCTCGGCGAATCGCTGAGAACTTACTCACCAGCGGAGTGTCCAGCCAACCGCGCATCACTTCATAATCAAGGATCTGCAACGCCTCTTCGGAGGAAAGCGCCATCCTGTAGGGGCGGTCGGTGGTCAATGCGTCATAGATATCCGCGATCTGCAGAATGCGCGCTTGCGTAGGGATTTGCTCTCCCCGCAGGCCGTCGGGATATCCGCTTCCGTCCATGCGTTCGTGATGGTGCCGGATTACCGGCAAAATCCGACGCAGAGATTTCAGCGGCGCACAGATGCGTTCTCCAACCACTGGATGCTGTCTCACGATTTCCGTTTCTTCGGCATCCAGGCGCCCTGGCTTCATAAGGATGCTGTCCGGCACCGCCACCTTGCCTACATCGTGAAGCAGGCATGCGATCCGCAATTCTTGTAATTCTTGTTCTGCCAGGCCCTCTTCCTTGCCGAGTTCAGCTGCATATTCCGCCATTCGGTTGGAGTGGCCTTCGCTCAGCGAGTCTTTCGCCTCGATGCTGCGTGCCAGCGAGAGCACCACTGATTTCGCCTGTTCGTCTATATACTTGTTCAGCCGCAAAAGCATCTGCACGCGGCTCAGTCCTTCCTCGAGCGACGTGCAAGTTCCCCATACTTCCGCAGCGCCTGCATGCTGTCCACGAGAAATATCCACGGACTCGGTAGCCGCCTTGATCAGGACAATGGGAATCAGCTCATTCCGAGGGCTCTCCTTCAGACGTCGACAGAGTCCGAAGGGGTCGATCTCCGGCAGTGTATCGTGCAGGATTATTAGATCGGGCTGCAGCAAGTGACACTGCCGCAGCGCCGTATCCTCGTCTCCCGCCATGAATATTTCATAGCCTTGATTCTCAAGGAACGATTTCCAATTAGTGCGGTCTGGAGAAGCGAGGTCGACAACCAGGATCATTGGGCGCATGAGTCCCTCTTAAGATTTCAATACGCGACGCGGGTTGCTACGATTTTCCAGTGGCGCGAAATGTGTAATCTTGATTGGAGATCCGTCTTGCCTTTGATCTCCAAGGCCTTTGCGTTCGGAGGCCCCCGCCTCCGCTTTCTGGGACGAAAGGTTGAACTGGCTGGACACACCTCTTCATTGCTCCTGAGCCTCCAAATCGGTGCGCTTTTAAGTCTGTGATAATCCGCCTGTTATAGCGCGCACGAGAAGGTTGAGATTTACTCGCAAGAGCAAATTTCGTTAGTACCTGTAAAATTTACGGAGAGACTGGTCTTCGCCACTTCTCCATCGAATTTTCTTCGCCCCTTGATCGGGCAGATAGATCGGTCGACAGACTGCGTCAGGGCGTCTTGAGATAAATATTGCCGATGTTGTGCTCGCGGAGCATGCCGTTGAACGCCACCAAGTCTTTCCCAACCAACTGCTGAAACTCCTGCGCCGCTTTATCACCGCGCTGCTTCAACTCTTCCTGCACCGCCGTCTGCTGCGTCGTGGGCGGAAAATCCGCACTGGCATCAAGCTGATGGAACAGATAGTCGACCTTCTGCACCAGCATCGGTGACCAGCGACAGTCGTCTTGCCCGCGCCCGGTGAGCTTGAGCTGTAACAGTGTTCCCTCAATGCCGCTGAGCTTCTCCCCAAGCTCGTCCGCGGCTTTGCGGATTGGTTTCGAAGCATCGTCGCTACTCAGTTCCTTCCCCAACGAAACCAGCTGCGCGCGCAGCGACTCGATCTGGTTCACCGTGGCCGCCGTAGCGTTCATCTCGTCGTACAGCGCCGCCTGCACCCGGGTTTGCGCCTGAATGTCGCTCTCCGACCCGGCCGAATGCGGATCCTTCAACACGTTCAGTTTGTGCGTGAATTTTTCCTCGCCCACAGTGAGCGTTACGGTATACGTTCCCGGAAGGACCAGAAGCGCCACACGTCCGATCGCCGGAACCTTACGCCAGCCGTCCGGCCCAAACGGAACATCCGGCGCATAGAGCGGCGTGGTTCTCAGCCGAATTTGTGTGCTTCGATCAGATCGCAAGTCCCACCACACCCGGTTGATGCCCGCCTTGGTTTCGCAAGGCGTCGGTTCGGCATCGGAAAACTCCTCATCCTCGTCGGGTTTTTTGGCCTCACTCGCACCGGACTTGGCGGCGCGGCATTCGATCTCGCGCACTTTCTTGCCTGCAGCGTCGGTGATGGTCAGCTTGGCCACTTCCTTCTCTCCCAAATTCGCCTTGAGATAAAAATTAATGGCCGCTCCGTACGGTGGATTCTTTCCCGTTGTCGCGTCGTAATCGACCGCAGCCGGCTGCGCCACATCCTTAAACCGATACGCATCGCGCGGCGCAAACAGATGTGCCTTGGCCCCACCGACCTCCGGCGTAAATTGCTCGAGCGCCGAAATGTCGTCCAGGATCCAGAAGCCGCGCCCGTAAGTGGCCACCGCCAAATCGTGGAACCGTTCCTGAACGGTCAGCCAGTACACCGGCGCGTGCGGCAATCCTGCTTGCAGCGGCTGCCAGTTTTTCCCATCATTAAACGACACGTATAGCCCGCCCTCCGTACCCAAATAGAGCAGTCCCTTGCGCACCGGGTCCTCGCGGACGCAGTGAGCATAGCTCAGCATGTTGTGCGGAATCCCCGCCGTAATCAGCGTCCACGTTTTTCCGTAGTCCGCGGTCTTGTAAACATACGGATCGCGGAAGTTCACTTGATGGCCGTCCACGGTCAGGTACGCCGTGCCGGCGTCATACCGCGAAGCCTCGATGTTGTCCACCGTGCCCCACTCCGGGAAGCCCGGAAGGTTTTTCGTGACGTTGCTCCAGTTTTTTCCGCCGTCGCGCGTCACCTGCACCTGCCCGTCGTTGGTGCCCACCCAGATGAGCCCCGCCTCTTTCGACGATTCCGTCAACGCGAAAATCACGCCCGCGTATTCCACTCCGATGTTGTCAGGAGTCAACCCTCCGGAAATCTGCTGCCGGCTCTTGTCGTTACGCGTCAAATCCGGACTAATGATCTGCCAGCTATTGCCGCCATCGGTCGTGACGTGAACAAACTGACTGCCCACGTAAACCTTATTGTGATCGTGTGGAGAAATCGCGATAGGGAATTCCCAGTTAAACCGGTACTTCACCTCCGCGGCCGGCGCCCCGGCCACATAGTCCGGCCACACTTCCACCTCGCGATTCTGGTGCGTGCGCTCGTCGAATCGCGTGACCGTGCCGCCGATGCTCCCCGATCCGGTCCCCGTCGACCAGATGATGTTGTTGTCCGCTGGATCAGGCACGGCGAAACCGCTCTCCCCTCCCGCCACCGGATGCCATGCCCCCCGCGGGATGCTGTTCCCGTAGAAGCCGCCAAACTGAAGGCTATTGCTCGGCCCGCGCCACGAAGGGCCGTCCTGCCGGTTCCCGTAAACGTAGTACGGAATCTGATCGTCCACCGTCACGTGATACATCTGCGCGATCGGTAGATTGACGTGGTTCCACGAAGCCCCGCGATCCACAGAAATGTTCACCCCGCCATCGTTGACCACCGCCATGCGATCCCCATTAGTCGGATCAATCCACATCTCGTGATTGTCGCCGCCAGGATTCGACGCCATCTTGGTGAGCGTGTGCCCGCCGTCAAGCGTCCGCGAAAATGAAGCGGAGAAGAAAAACACTTCGTTCTCGTTGTCCGGCGCAATCTCGGTGCGCGTGTAGTAGTGTGTCCGCCCGCGAAGCTGTCGGTCCGAGTTGACCATCTCCCAGTTCTCTCCGCCGTCATCGGAACGCCACAGTTGTCCTAGCTGCCCGGGACTGTTCGGCTGTGGGACGCCGTCGCCAGTTTCAATCTCCGCATACACGCGATTGGAATCTTTCTTGGCCACGCGCACAGCAATTCTGCCCACCGGAGAATGCGGCAGCCCATGCCCCTCCAGCCGCTTCCATGTCACGCCGCCGTCTGTCGACTTGAACAAGCCGCTGCTCGGCCCGCCGCTCGTGCGGCCCCATGTGTGAATCTCGATCTGCCACATCCCAGCAAAAAGAATTCGCGGATTGTTCGGATCCATGCCCATGTCCGAACAGCCTGTGTTCTCGTCGACAAACAGCACTTTGTCCCAAGTCTTTCCGCCATCAATAGTGCGGAAGACCCCCCGCTCCGGCTGCGGCCCATACGCATGGCCCAGCGCACACGCCAGCACGACGTCTGGATTGCGCGGATCAATCTCCACGCGCCCGATACGCCCCGTTTTCTCCAATCCCATCAACGACCATGTCTTGCCCGCATCCACCGATTTGTAAATCCCCTGCCCCACCGAGATGTGGCTGCGAATAAACGATTCCCCAGTTCCCGCCCACACAATGTTTGGATCGCTCGGCGCAACCGCCAGCGAACCGATCGACGCCACTGCCTCCGAGTCAAAGATGGCGCCCCAATGAATTCCGCCATCCGTGCTCTTGAAAAT
>Ga0137410_10002257_pt1 | contig 13141 bp, 16 predicted proteins | sample CZODoug1_16funga_FD_108878 | JGI IMG/M metagenome (GOLD analysis project Ga0137410, IMG submission 108878) | Vadose zone soil fungal communities from Angelo Coast Range Reserve, California, USA - CZODoug1_16fungal (Illumina Assembly) | ecosystem: Environmental > Terrestrial > Soil > Vadose zone... | reverse complement strand
GGTGCGGGCGAGCGGTCTCGACTGGACCATCTTCCGGCCGTCGATCATCTTCGGGCGGGGCGACGAGCTCGTATCGGTGCTGGGCCGCATGATCAAGCGGCTACCCGTCGTGCCGGTGCTCGGAGACGGGGGCTACCGGCTCCAGCCGATCCCGGTCGAGCAGGTCGCCGAGGCCTTCGCCCGCTCGCTCCGGACCGCCGCGACCATCCGGCAGACGTACGAGGTCGCGGGCCCCACCCCCTATGCCTTCGTGGACCTGCTCGACGAGATCGCCCGCGCCCTCGGGCGCACCCGCGCCCGCAAGATCCACGTGCCGCTCGGTCCCGTACGCCTGATGACCCGCCTGCTCGAGTGGCTGCCGTTCTACCCGGTCTCCTCGGATCAGCTCATCATGCTGGAGGAAGAGAGCGTCACCGATCCGTCCCGCTTCTTCGCCGACCTGGCGCTCGAGCCGGAGCCGCTGTCGACCGGGCTCCGGCGGATGTTCAACCGACCATGACCGAGTGGCCGCACAAGGGCGCGTTCCCCCACCAGCACGGCGACGCGCGCGGGCTGCTCGAGCGCATCGAGGCCCAGCTCCGCGAGCGGATCGAGGAGGCCATCGAGATGGCGGCCCTCAAGCTCATGGTGGACACGCGCGCGCAGACGGGCCGACCGGCCCCCGAGAGCACGAGCGCGGCGGACCGCACCGAGTTCCAGGGCACCGCGCGCGCGCTGCTTGGCCGGCTGCGCGAGCGCTTCCTTGCCGACCTGTCCCCCGATCTGCGGCGGCGCTACCAGCAGGCCGAGTCGGCGGTGACCGACGAGGCCGCGCGTTCGCTGGCGGGCCAGGTCTTCCTCGCCCGCCAACTGCCGGACTACTGGCAGCGCTTCGAGCGCTACCAGCAGGAGGACGCCCAGGAGCGACTCGCCGACGCGGCCAAGCCGGGCTGGATCCGCCGGCTCTTCGGACAGTCCTGACGTCTAGGCAGCTCTGAGCCGGGCCGCCTCCTCCGGCGCCTCGCGCCGGAGTCCCGCCAGCGCCCAGAGGTCCTCGCACTCGTCCATTGCCCGCTCCCACTCGGCGTAGCCGTCCAGGAGCGCCGCGCGGAGCACCGTAAGGCGCTCCTCGGCGCGTTCGATATGCGCCTTGAGGTCCGGCTTCAACCCGGCGGCGGTACCGTCGCCCGCGCGTACCGCGATTCGGTCGATCAGGCGGTTCAGATCGTCCTGTAGCAGTCTCTCGAAGTGGCTCATCCCTGCACCTCCTGTGGGACTCATATACTAAACACATGAGGAGGTATCGAGTCAAGTCGAGCTCTCGATGCCCATTGACGCGCAGGCGCAGCATGCGTATCGTGTGCAACTCATGTTGCACTCCTGGATCCTTCTGTTGCTGAGCCTGCCGCCGCGCCCCTCGAGCCTGCGGGTGCGCGCCTGGCGTCGGCTGCGCGGGCTGGGCGCGGTGCCGCTCAAGAGCGGCGCGTATCTGCTCCCCGACTCGGCCGACCGCTACGAGCAGTTCCAGTGGCTCGCGCAGGAGATCCAGCGTGACGGGGGCGACGCCACCCTGTTCCGCGCCGAGCGCATCGAGAACATGTCGGAGGCCGACGTCGTGCGCCTGTTCCAGGAGGCGCGCAACCAGGACTACACGGGCCTCGCGGATCGCTACCGGAGGCTGCTCAAGGGACGCCGACCGCGGTTGACCGACGAGCTCGCGCGCCTGGCGCGGGAGATGGACCGAATCGGGGAGATCGACTTCTTCGAGGCTCCTGGACGGCGCGAGGTCGAGCGAGCCCGCGAAGCGGTCGAGGAGCGCACCTCCGCGGGCCGCGTGCGAGCGGCGGGGGCGGGGCCCCCGCTCGACCTGGCCGCGCTCCGGGGCCGCCGGTGGGTCACCCGCCCGCGGCCGCACGTGGACCGGATCGCCTCGGCCTGGCTCATCAAGCGCTTCGTGGATCCAGAGGCCGAGTTCGTCTTCGCGGCCCCCGACCAGATTCCGGGCGACGCGATCCCGTTCGACATGGCGGGCGTCGACTTCGGCCACCACGGCGAGGACTGCACCTTCGAGACGCTGCTACGGCGCACCGGGCTGCGTGACCGCAAGCTCGGCATCCTCGCCGAGATCGTCCACGAGGCCGACCTGAAGGATCAGAAGTTCGCGCGCGAGGAAGCCCGCGGCATCGATCTGACGATGCGCGCCTTGCTGAGCGCGATCAAGGACGACCACGAGGCCCTGGACCACGGGCTCATCCTGTTCGACGGCCTGTACGCGACCATCGGAGAGCGAGCATGACCGATCCGCGAACCACCGGAGGCCTGGTGCGCTACTTCCTCTACCTGAGCCGCCTGGGCTTCGGGGGCCCGATCTTCTGGCTGCGAGGCGCGTCGTGAAGTGGCCCGGCCTCCTCGCGGCCGCCGCGGCCCTCGCGGTGGCCGCAGTGACATCGGCGCAGCCGTCGGGCGGCTGGCTGACCGGGCAGACCGGGCGCGGCACCGCGCGCTGGACCCGGCAGGGCGAGACGCTCACCTACGAGGGTGGGGCCGCGTTCGGGTGGGCGGTGCGCGAGGGCGCGTCGTATCGCGACGGCTGGGTGGAGACCCGGTTCAAGCCGGTGACGGGGCGCGAGGATCGGGCCGGCGGCGTGGTGTGGAGATGGCGCGACGCGGACAACTATTACATCGCCCGCGCGAACGCGCTCGAGGACAACGTCGTGGCCTACAAGGTCGTGCGGGGCCGCCGTACCGACCTCACTCCGGTGGGTGCCGCACCCGGCACCTACGGCGTCAAGGTCCCGGTGCCGACCGGCGCCTGGCACACGCTCCGCGTCGACTTCACGGGCGCCCAGTTCGAGATCACCTACGACGGCCGGCACCTCTTCGCCGTCCGCGACGAGACCTTCCGCGACGCCGGCCTCGTGGGGATCTGGTCCAAGGCCGACAGCGTCACCGAGTTCACCCAGTTCCGACAGGAGGCCGCACCATGAGCAGCGGTCCCCGGAGCGCGCCCGCGTGACCGCGGACGGGCGCCTCGTCTTCGCAGCCAAGACCACACGCACCTTCTGCTACGGCTTTCTCGGCGTGCTCTTCCCGGTCTATCTGGCCGAGCACGGGATGGGCGCCCGCCAGATCGGCGTCGCGGTCACTCTCACCTTGCTCGCGAGCGCGGCCATGACGTTCGCGATCCGGCGACCCGCCGAGCGCTACGGCGCGCGGGTCGCTCTGCTGGCCCAGGCCGGCCTGATCGTCGTCTCCGCGCTCGTCTTCCTCGTCACCGAGCAGCCCTGGCTCATCGTGGCCGCGGCCATGGTCGGCAACCTCGCGGTGGGAACCGGCGAGACGGGCCCGTTCCTGACTCTCGAGCAGGTCGCGGTCACCCGGGCGACCCCGCGGGAGCGCTTGACCACGACCCTCAGCCTCTACAACCTATCCGGCTACGGCGCCTCCGCGCTCGGGGCCGCCGCGGTGGGCCGCGCGGGGGCCTCCCCACGCGTGCTCTTCGCGGTGTTCCTCCTGGGCGGCCTCGTCCAGATGGCGGCCTATGCGCTCATGCGGCCGGACCCGGCGCGCCCCTCCGGCCCTCGACCCGCCGTCGCGATGCCGTCCCGCCCGCTCATCCACCGCCTCGCCGCGCTCTTCGCGCTCGACTCGCTCGCGGGCGGCTTCGTCCTCCAGAGCCTCATCGCGTACTGGTTCTACACGCGCTTCGAGATGAGCCTGGCCGCGCTCGGCTGGACGTTCTTCGGCGCGCAGATCCTGTCCGGCCTGTCGCTGCTGCTGGCCGCGCGGCTGGCGCCCCGCCTCGGGCTGGTCAACACCATGGTGTTCTCGCACCTGATCTCGAACGTGCTGCTGATCGGGGTGGCGCTGGCGCCTTCGGCGGCGCTCGCGGTCACGCTGCTGCTCGCCCGCCACCTGCTCTCCCAGATGGACGTGCCCACGCGCCAGAGCTTTCTCATGCTGGCGGTGCAGGATCATGAGCGCGAGGGCGCCGCGAGCCTCACCAACATGAGCCGCACCCTCGCGCAGTCGGTGAGCCCCGCCCTGACCGGATGGGTGATGGCGAGCGTGTCGATGGCCGCGCCGTTCTTCCTGGGCGGGGGCCTCAAGATCCTCTACGACGTGATGCTCTACGCCACCATCCGCAACGTGGAGACGCGCTGAGGACTCGCGCTCGCGCGGATCAGCGCCGCGGGCGCCCGAGCATGCAGGAGATCTGGTAGCGGTGTCGCGCGACCCAGCCGTAGAGCAGCGGTGCCAGCACCTCGACACCGGGAAGGCGAAACGCCGACGCCAGCCAGCGCCAGCCGCGCATCCGGCGAAGGATCTCGGGGATCGCGGCGTCGCCCGCCAGGACCCGCCCGTCCGGCAGGATGAGCTGCATGGCCTGGAGACACGCCCGCTCGTCCATCCAGGGATAGCGGGCGCGCCGCTCGGCCGCCTGGCAGGGCAGGAACTCGAGGTGGCCGCGGACGGCGCGGCGCGAGATCCACGAGACGCCACCCTGGCACAGCCCGCAGGTCCCGTCGTAGATCAGGACGGCGCGGGCGCGGTCGACGGGAGCCTGGGCCTCCTCGAGCTTCGGGTCCATCAGGCCGCCATTGTACTCCCGCGGATCAGCGGTAGGCACACGGGGGCACCGCGGTCCGCCAGGGCCCCTGGGTGAGATGGCCGCCGGGCGGGAACAGGCGAAGCTGCTCGGCGGGCAGCGTCGGCCGCACGCGACGGCCGCGCAGCGTGAGGAAGTAGCCGGCGCGGGTCGCGTCGACGCCCAGGCGACGGAGGTCCTGCGCGTCGCGCGGCAGCGTTCGACGGCGCTCGGCCACCAGGCGCCGGGCCGCGGTGGGTCCGATCCCCGGCACCCGCAGCAGCAGCTCGTAGGGTGCGCGCTCGAGCGCCACCGGGAACCGCTCCACATGGGCCAACGCCCACGCCGTCTTCGGATCGTGCTCGAGGGCCAGGTTGCCGTCGCCCCCGAAGACCAGCTCCTCCACGCGGAAGCCGTACTGGCGCAGGAGGTGCTCGGCCTGGTAGAGCCTCCACTCGCGCGCGGCCGGCGTGGGCGGGAGTCCTTCCATCGGCGTGCCCTCCACCGGCTGGAACGCGCTGAAGTGCGCGTGGTGCAGCAGACCCTGGCGCTCGAGGCCGCCCACGACGCCCAGGATCTCGCGATCGCGCTCTCCCTGGGCGCCGACCACGAACTGCGTCGTCGTGCCCGCCGCCGCGATGCCGGGCCGGCCCTCGAGCCGCGCCTCCCGCGAGAGGCGGCCGGCCAGCGTGAGGGTCGGGAGCAGATCGCCCGAGTAGTCCTTCTCGCGGGCGAGGCCGCGCACCACCGCGTCGTTGGGACCCTCCAGGTTCACCGACACCCGCGTGGCGAGCCGGGTCGCCGCGATCACCTGATCGCGCTCCGCACCCGGCAGCATCTTGATGTGCACGTAGCCGGCGAAGCCCTCGCGCCGTCTCAGGATCTCGACCGCCGCGAGCATGCGGTCGACCGCCCGCGGGGCGCGCCCCGGCACCCCGGAGGTGAGGAACAGGCCCTGGGCGACCCCGCCCCGGTGCGACTCCATGAACGTCCGCGCCACCTCCTCCGGCGAGAGCGCGGTGCGCTTCACCCGCCCGCCGCAGAACGTGGGGCAATAACCGCAGGAGAGCGAGCAGGCGTTGGTCTGCATGACGCGCATGAGGGTCGTCGAGCCGCCCCCGGGGAGCCGCACGGGGCGGATGCCGACCGGCCCCTCGTTGAGGCGCGCCCGGGCCGGCAGACCGGTCTCCCGGTCGTCCGCGGCCGCCTCGGCCAGGATCCGAAACCGCTGGGCTCGATCCATAGACTAGATACTAAACATAAGAGGAGTATCATCGCAAGCCGAACGCGATGCGCTAGAATGGCCGGCCATGGGCCGCGCGTGGCGGGGGATATGGCTCTTGCTGATGATGGCGGCGTGCGCGCGGGTACCGGGCCAGGAGGTCCCCGATGTCCGGACGCCCCTCGTGGTAGTCAGCGAGATGCTGAGGCTCGGGGCGGTAACTGCCGATGATGTCGTCTACGACCTCGGATCCGGTGACGGGCGGATCGTCATCGCGGCCGCCCGCGATCGCGGGGCTCGCGGGGTGGGCTTCGAGATCGATCCGGCGCTGGTGGCGCAGGCCGTCGAGCGGGCGCGCCGACTCGGGCTCGCCGATCGGGTCACCTTCCGGCAGGACGATCTCTTCCAGGCCGATCTCCAGGAGGCGACCGTCGTCACGCTCTACCTCTCCCCCGACCTCAACCACCGACTGCGTCCCAAGCTGCTGAGCGAGCTCCGGCCGGGCTCACGTGTCGTCTCGCACAGCTTCGACATGGGGGACTGGACACCCACGCGGACGCTCCAGGTGACCAGCAACGAGGGGACCCACACGATCTACCTGTGGGTGGTGGGCGGAAAGCAGTAGAAGCCGGACCCCCTCACCCTGCCCTCTCCCCCTTGGGAAGGGGGAGAGGGAGGAGAGGATGAGAGGCCCTTAGGAGCCGGTGACGGCCTTGATCGCGTCGTGGGTGACCGAGACCAGACGGTCGACCTGGGCCTCGCTGACGATCAGCGGCGGGGCGAAGAAGATGTGCTCGAGACGGGCGCGGGTGATGACGCCGCGCTTGGTCATCTCGGCCAGCACCCGCGGCCCCACCTTGTTGTCGGCGCCGAACGGGGCCTTGGTGCCGCGGTCCTCCACCAGCTCGACGCAGGCGAGCAGGCCCTTGCCCCCGCGGATGTCGCCCACGTGCTTGTGATCGCCCAGCGCCTGCTGGAGCCCCTTGTGCAGGCGCGTGCCCATGGCCGCCGCGCGCTCCCAGAGCCGCTCGCGCTCCATGATCTCGAGGTTCGCGATCCCGACCGCGCAGCACGTCGGATGCCCCGAGTAGGTGTAGGCGTGCATCCACTTGTCCTCGGGCTTCACCTCGTCCATGGCCTGCTTGATCGTCTTCGAGACCATGATGCCGCCGAGCGGCAGATATCCCGACGACACGCCCTTGGCGAAGGAGACGATGTCGGGCAACACGTTCCAGTGCTCGAGCGCGAACCACTTGCCGGTGCGGCAGAAACCGGTGATGACCTCGTCCGCGATGAAGAGCACGTTGTGCTTGTCGCAGACCTTCCGCACCAGCGGGAAGTAGTCGTCGGTGGGGTAGAGCACGCCGCCCCCGCCGTGGATCGGCTCGGCGATGAAGGCGGCCACCGTGTCGGCGCCTTCGCGGACGATGGCCTCCTCGAGCAGCCGCGCCGCGGTCTGGCCGGCGGTCTCCCCGGGCTTGGCCCCGTCCTGCCGGTACGGATAGCAGGTCGGGATGTGCACGAAGCCCGGCACGCGGGGCTCGAACATCTTCCAGTAGGCCGACATGCCGGTCGCGCTCATCGCCTGCAGCGTCACGCCGTGATAGGCGAGCGAGCGCGCGATGACCTTCACCTTGTCGGGCTTGCCCTTGGTCTTCCAGTAGAACCGCGCGGTCTTGAACGCGGACTCGTTGGACTCCGCGCCCCCCGAGGTGAAGAAGACCCCCTGCATGTTCGGGTACGCGATGGTCATCAGCTTGGACGCGAGCTGGATGGCCGGGATGTTGGTCGAGCCGGAATAGGCGGAGTAGTAGGCGAGCTCGCGGATCTGGTTGGCCGCCGCGTCCGCCAGCTCGGTCCGGCCGTGGCCCACGTTGACGTTCCACAGCCCGGCGAGCCCGTCGATGTACTCGCGGCCCTGCACGTCGGTCAGCACCGCGCCGCGGCCTCGCACGTAGACCATCGGCTCCAGATGGTCGCTCGGGTGGTGCAGCGGGTGGATCAGGTGATCCTGGTCGTCCTTGATGAGCTGCGCGGCCTCGACGGGCATCGGACTCCTCCTACGGGCTCGGCTGGTGGTAGATGGACCTCGCGGGCCCGTGGGCCCGGTAGTCGCCGCCCGGTATCGGCGCGCCGCGGTCGAGCGGGCCGATGTACCAGTAGATGCACGCGGCCTGATCGCGGCCGTCCTCGCTCCGGACGGTGACCTCCCGGCGATGATACTGGGGTCCCTCCGCCGAGTCCAGCGTCCCCCACAGCGCGGGATCGTGCAGGCGGTAGACCTCCCCGTGGATCGCGCTCGCGCCGCCGGGATCGGGCACCGCGCCGGGGTACGAGCCGAGGTCCAGGATGCGCCCGACCACGCGACCGCGGCCCAGGTAGGCTGCGCGGCCCTCGAGGAGCCGATGCAGGCGGAAGCCCCGCATCAGCGTGCCGTAGGTGAAGAGGAGATCGCCGGCCACCGCGGAGCGCGCGCTACGCGCGGGGTTGCGGGTTCTTCGCTTCCTGCTCCTCACGGGAGCAGGCTCCGGGAGCGGCTCAGGTCTGGATGCCGAGGCGCGGCAGCACCCAGCGATTGAGCGCGAACCAGCCGATCAGGAGGGCGACGACGGCGAGCGCGGCTTCCATCGATCAGGACTCCGCCCGCTCGCCGCCGTTCACCGCCTGCAGGACCGCGCCCAGGAAGTCCGGCTCGGGCAGCGCGCCCTCGAAGCCGACGCGGTCGTTGATGACGATCTTGGGGACCGCCATCACCTGGTAGCGCTGGGACAGCTCCGGGAACTCGTTGGCCTCGATACACTCGGCCCGAACCCGGGGGGACGCGATCGCCATGTGCTGCGCCAGGCGCACGGCCCGGGGGCAGTGCGGTCAGGTCGGGGTCGCGAAGACCTTGATCGTGACGTCCTCGGTGAGCCCGGCCAGGGTGGCCTTGGTCTCATCGGTCAGGCCCGCTTCACCGGTGGACACCGCGATGATGGAATCGATCAGGTTGGAGAACTCGTAGCCGGCCGGGATGCCCAGGAACCGGATCCCGTAGTCCTGGGCCCCCTCCACCACCACGGCGGGCGACTCGGTGATCCCGTAGGCGGCCGCCTGGTCGCGATCGATGTGGGGGTTCAGCACGGTGACCGACAGCTGATCGGACAGCGCGGCCACCTCCCGGATCAGGGCCACCGCCTGGGTGTTGCTGTCGCCCCCCAGCTCGGTGGCGAACACGGTGAGCTTCACCGGGCCGCCGATGCGCTCGAACTCCTTCTTCACCGCTGCCTCGTCCCGCGCCTGGAGGAATGCCATGGCCCGAAGTATACCGGCTTTACTTCGGGGCCCCGCGGACGATTTCGAGCATCCGGCGATAGCCGGAGGGATCGACGCGCGCGTCGATCAGCGCGGGGCCGGGCGCGGTCTGCGCCGCGACCAGGGCGGCCTGGAGCGTGGCCTCGTCGGTCGCGGTGAACGCGCGCAGGCCGAAGGCCCGGGCCAGCGCGCGGAGATCGGGCCCCACGTAGCGCATCGAGACGCCCTCGAAGCCCTTCTGCTCCTGCTTCACCTCGATCAGCGAGAGCGCCTCGTCGTTGAAGACCACGATGAGCAGCGGCAGCCGGAGCCGCGCCACCGTCTCGAGCTCGGACGCGATCATCATGAGCCCGCCGTCCCCCGTGAAGCAGACCACCCGACGGTCGGGGTGGACGAGCTGCGCCGCGATGGCCGCGGGCAGCGCGAAGCCCATGGTGGCGAGCCCGTTCGAGATCAGCAGCTCGCCGGGCTCGAGGGCCTGCCAGTAGGTGGTGGCCTGGAACATGTGGGCCCCCGCGTCCACGGTGGCGATGCTGCCCGCCGCGGTCAGCTCGCGGGTCATCTGGGCCACCCGGTGCGGGGCCAGCCCCGGCACCGGGACCTCGAGGGCAGCGAGTCGTTCGCGCCGGATCCGGTCCACCTCGGCCACGTCCCAGTCCGCCCGCGCGCCCGGTCCCATGATGCGCGACGCCAGATCCTCCAGGATCGCGCCCGGCTCCCCCACCACCTCGAGCGCGGGCGTGAAGTAGGCGTCGCCGCCCGGCGCGCGCAACCGCGGATCGTCGGCCGCGCAGCGGGTGAGGCTCAGCACCGGCGCGGTGTAGGCCCAGCGCCGCGGGATCAGCTCGACGGTGTCGAGACCGAAGGCGATGATCAGGTCCGCGCGCTTGACCAGCGGCTCCTCGAGCGCCCCGCCCGTGAAGATGCCGAGGGCGAGCGGGTGCGGATCGGGGATCGCGCCCTTGGCCTTGTAGGTGGTCAGCACCGGGGCGGGCAGCGCCTCCGCGAACGCGCGCAGCCACTTGGCGTCCGCGGCGCGGCAGCCGAGGCCCGCGATCACCAGCGGGCGCCGGGCCGCGCGGATCATCCGGGCTGCGCGCTCGACCAGGTCGCCGTCGAGGGCCGCTGGGGGAGCCGGCGCCACCGACGTCGCCACCGGCATCGCGCTCTTGCCCGCGACGTCCGCCGGCAGGTCGAGGTGCACGGGCCCCCGCGGCTCCGCGAGCGCGAGCTGCACCGCGTGGGCCACCCAGTGCGCGGCCGAGTCCACGCCGACCGTGACACTGCCCTTGGTGATCGGCCCGAGGTGCGCGGTGTGGTCGAGGTACTGATGCGTCGCGTACTCGAGCACGCCCGCCGGGTGCCGGTCGCTGATGTAGATCAGCGGCGAGCGATCGAGCCGCGCGTGGGCCAGCCCGGTGGCGCTGGCGGTGACCCCGGGCCCGAGCGTGGAGAGTACCGCCCCCGGATGTCCGGTCAGCTCGCCGGTGACCGCGGCCATGATACAGGCGGCCCACTCCTGGTGGCAGAGCACGAAGGGCAGCCCGCGGGCCCGCGCGGCCTCGAGGACCTCGAGGTTGGATCCGCCGCCGGGAACCCCGAAGAGACGGGGCACCTCGGCCCGGAGCAGGCCTTCGACCAGGAGATCGGCAACGGTGGGCATCACGCGCCTCCGGCGGCGACGCGCACCGACCGCGCCACCTCGCGCCGCTAGGCCCCCGCCAGGCGCCGGAGCACCGGCTCCATGCGCTCGAGCGCCTTCTTGAGGTTGGCCTCGGAGCTCGCGTAGGACAGGCGCAGGTAGCCCTCGCCGTACTGACCGAACGCGGAGCCGCCGAGCACCGCCACCCCCGCCTCCTGCAGCAGCGCCTCCGCGATCTCGGTGGAGGGCCGCTTGAGCGCCTTCACGTTCGGAAAGACGTAGAAGGCCCCGCGCGGCGAGCGGCAGGAGACGCCGGGCAGGCGGTTGAGGCCCGCCACCAGCACGTCGCGCCGGCGCTTGAACTCGGCCACCATCTCGGTCACCGGCGTCTGGTCGCCCTGGAGCGCCGCGATGCCCGCGTGCTGGGTGAACGACGCGGTGCAGGAGTTGGAGTTCACCATGAGGCGGGTCACGTGCTCGGCCAGCGCCACCGGCATCACCCCGTAGCCGAGCCGCCAGCCGGTCATCGCGTAGGCCTTGGAGAAGCCGTCCAGGATGATGACCAGGTCCTTCATCCCCGGGAAGCGGGTGATGGAGGCGAACTCGCCCTCGTAGAGGAACGCCTTGTAGATCTCGTCGGCCAGCACCGGGATCCGATAGTGCTTCGCGATCTCCGCGATGCGGCCGAGCTGGTCGACCTCCAGCACGCCGCCGGTCGGGTTCTGGGGCGAGTTGATGATGATCAGCTTGGTCTTGCGGGAGACGCTCTTCTCGAGCACGTCGAGGTCGAAGCCGAAGCCGCTCTCCTCGCGCAGAGGGATCGGCACTGGCTTGCCGCCCACGAAGTTGATCACCGATTCGTAGATCGGGAAGCCCGGGTTCGGGTGGGCCACCTCGTCGCCCGGGTTCACCAGCGCGGTGATCACGAAGTACATGATGGGCTTGGCCCCCGGGGTCACCACGATCTCGTCCGAGGTGACCGGGAGGCTGCGCGTGCCCTCCACGTCCTTCACGATGGCCTCGCGCAGCTCGGGGAGGCCCGCGGCGGGCCCGTAGTGGGTGGCCCCGCTGTCGAGCGCCCGCTTGCCCGCCTCACGGATGTGCCTCGGCGTGTCGAAGTCCGGCTCGCCGATCTCGAGGTGGATGATCTCCTTGCCCTGCCGCTCGAGCGCCTTGGCGCGCGCCAGCACCTCGAACGCCGATTCCGTGCCCAGACGTGACATCCGCTCCGCGAATTCCATGGTGGCGCCGATTATACCCGATCCCGGTCGTCTTCCTCGAGCCCGCGCACGCTCACGCGGAGCAGCGACGCGAGCGTGCGAGCGAGCCCGACGAGCTGTACCGGATCGATGACCGCGCCCGCGAGATCGGTCGGACGCATCCTCAGGTCGTCCAGGATCGACCCTCGAAGATCGGCCCCCTCGAGATCGGCGCCGTACAGCGAGGCGCCCCTGAGGTCCGATCCACGCACGGTGAACCCGGGGAGCCTGGCGTCCTGGAAATCGGCCTCCGTCAGCACGCAATCCTCCAGCCGGGTGTTCCGGAGCTCGGCGAACCGGAACGAGATCAGGGCGCCGCGGCACTCGCGCATGACCACGTGCCTCAGCGAGGCCTCGGCCATGTCGAGACCGGTGAAGCGGCACCCGATGAACTCGACACGGTCGATGGAAGCGTTGCGCACCGTGGCGTTCGCGAGATCACAGCCCTCGAACCGCGCGTCGGCGAGGACCAGCCCCTCGAGTCTCGTATGGCTCAGATCCGTCTCGCGCAGGTGGACGCGCTCGAATCTGACGTTCCGCGCCGTGCGATCGTCCAGCCGGCAGTGCGAGATCTCCATGTCCGCGTAGACACCGCCGTCGGCAATCTCCAGCTCCCGCACCGCGCGGAGGGTCCGGCCGGTCGGCAATCGCGGGACCGCGACGACGGGCCTCCGGCGAGCGCTCATGACCCGACTATACTTGACCGCGTGGACTTGGTGGAGATCCCCGCCGGCTGGTTCTGGATGGGCTGGGAGGACGGCCATCCGGGCGAGCGGCCGCGGCATCGCGTCTGGCTCGACGCGTTCGCCATCGCCCGCGCTCCCGTGACCAATCGGGAGTACGCTCCGTTCCTCGAGGAGACGGGCGCGAGCCCGCCCGCCTGGTGGGTGGACCCCCGCTTCGCCGATCCGGAGCAGCCGGTGGTGGGCCTGAGCTGGCTCGACGCAACCGCCTACGGTCACTGGCGGTCCGAGCGCGCCGGGGCGCGGCTGCGCCTGCCGTCGGAGGCCGAGTGGGAGAAGGCCGCGCGCGGCGGGCTCGACGCCGCCCGCTTTCCCTGGGGCGAGGCGCGGCCGTCCCGCGCCGGCCTCGATCGGCCGCCGCGCCCGATGGAGACACCGCCCAACCCCTTGGGGCTACTCGCGCTTTCGGGCGTC
>Ga0137410_10002254_pt1 | contig 13148 bp, 10 predicted proteins | sample CZODoug1_16funga_FD_108878 | JGI IMG/M metagenome (GOLD analysis project Ga0137410, IMG submission 108878) | Vadose zone soil fungal communities from Angelo Coast Range Reserve, California, USA - CZODoug1_16fungal (Illumina Assembly) | ecosystem: Environmental > Terrestrial > Soil > Vadose zone... | reverse complement strand
CTGCCGCCAGAGCGGAAAATTTGAAACGACGATAGGCAATCCGGCTCCCATGTATTCGAAGATTTTCACGGGTATGGAATCGACAAGGTCGGAATGGGATGCTGACAGGACAACCCGACGCGGACATTGCGCAAGAGCTCGTAGGTGCTCCGCTGATCGAGAATGCCATGATGATGGACGCGGGCCCAGCCTGAATGCAGCTTGGCCTGTTCGGGTACTGCGTCGCCCGCGATTTCCAGGGTGGCTCCGAGCGAATCCGGCAACATTCCGATCGCAGCGATGATTTCCGAAATACCTCGTTGTGGTGAAATGGTGCCCACATACGCCGCGGCGTGCAGGCGCGAGATCCACGGCTCAGGCGAGCGATCGACGAGTTCCTCGCCATAGGGGAAATTGCGAACCATAACCGTTTTCGAATTGGCTGCCGCAAAGCGCCCTGCGATGGCGGGAGTGACCGCGACAATGGCGGAAAAACGGCGAGCCGCCGCCGTTTCAATCATATTCGCAAGGAACGAGATCGCGTGACGAACAGCGCGTGGAAGGTACGACTTGTAATGGATATCCTTCGGATAGTCTTCGTGAACGTCGTAGATTACTTTCTTTCCGCGCGCGCGCAGAAGCAATGCAATGGGAATGAGTTCTGGATCATGAAAGTGATAAACATCTGCGTCTTCCTGGAGCGCTGTCTTATAAACACGCCATGCAGTTTGCGTCATACGGGCAATGCGAGAAGCCGGTTTGGCAATGGCGCGTATCTCAACGCTTTCCTGCCGTGCGTCAGCGGAATGCGGTCCAATCACGGTTACGTCATAACCTGCGCGCGCCAGTGAACGACACTCCTTCCGAAAAATTCGGTGGTCCATGGCGTTGTGGACCGTCGTGAAATGGACGACGCGGATCATTCAAGACGCTGCCTTGGCCATGGTGTTGGGGCGTTCGGACGGTAAACTGTTTTGCGAAAAGACGCTGCGACGGGGCATAGCAGCGAGTGCGGCCACGATTTTCCTGGCCGCGGTGCCGTCACCGTAGGGCCGGTGGGAATGCCAATCCGCATTTGGAGGCGCCTGGACAGCACTTAGAATTTTCTCGTAAGAGGCGCCTACTATTTGATTTGCCCCCACAGCGACCGTTTCGATCCACTCTGTTTGATCGCGAAGCGTGACGCAAGGAACGCGTAGATAGAAAGCTTCCTTTTGAACGCCCCCCGAATCGGTAAGAATCATTCGCGCGTGGCTCTCGACAGTGATCATTTCAAGGTAGCCCTGCGGCGGCACGGCTAAAATGTTCCCGTTCATCGAGATTCCTTCCTCTTGAAGGATTTTCCGCGTGCGGGGATGAACGGGAAATAGGACGGGCAAGGGCAGTTCAGATGCCGCTTTGCAAATGGAATGGAGTCGCTCGGGATTATCCGTGTTTTGTGGGCGATGGATCGTGAGCAAATAAAATTCCTTGCTACGCAGGCCAAGGGAACGGAGATGCTCTTCCGCGCGCTGCTCGGCGATTGCCGAATTCTGCAGCAACGCGTCATGGAGAATATCCCCCACCTGTAGCGAGCGACGCTTCAAAGGGTCGTTCGCCGTACCGATGCCCTCGCGCAAAAGATTCTGTGCGTCGTGCTCAGATGCAGTGAACAGGATCTGGCTGAGTTGGTCCGCAACAAGGCGGTTTTGCTCTTCAGGCTGGCTGAACTGGCCGCTGCGGCAGCCTGCTTCAATGTGTGCCAAAGGAATGTTCAGCCGGGCGGCCAGAAGTGCTCCAGCAAGAGTGGAATTCGTATCCCCGTAAACAATGACCCAATCAGGGAGAATAGCTGCCAGAACCGATTCCATGCGGGCCAGCATTCGGGCGAGTTGCGTGCCTGCGGACCCAGAACCGACGCCGAGGTTGAAATTCGGCGAGGGAATTTCCATCTGATCGAAGAACACACCGGCGACATCGCGGTCATAGTGCTGTCCCGTGTGAATAATCAGGTGCTCGACTTGCGCCGAGGGATTGAGGGTGTTGTGCTCCTCGATAGCGCGGCACAATGGCGACAGTTTTACGAATTGCGGTCGCGCACCTACAACGCTAACCCAACGAGGAATAGCGGACGGCTTTCTGGGTCTCATAGGCTGGGGGTTGAACTCTTCTTCCAAGAATTCAGTTGGATTAATTGGAGTTTGATTTGGCCTGGGCATTGCTGATCACTTTGTGGATCCGGCTATTCCTTTGCGGATCGAAGGCAAAATATCCGCCGTTGGTCGAGCCGTAGATCCAGTTGTAGCGATATTTGTGCATCATCAATTCAAGGTAGGGCTGAAGATCTTCAATCGTGGAGGCGGAGGCTTTCGCGCAATCTCCTTCGCCAACGAAACCAGATTTGTTGGCGCGATCGTCCCAAAGCGTGAGTGTCCCGGCCAATTCCAAAATGCCGTCATATTTTTTCAAGATCGGCGCGAACGATGCCGCTCTTCGATCAATTGCTTCTTGAAACGTAACCAGCGTTTCGTGGCAATACCCGATTGAGCCTTCCCCGCCCGAAATTACGCGGAGCCCGTAGCCTCGTTGCTGAATTCGGTCCAGGAGACCGATGGCAATGTAAACGGGGGTCGGATAGTAGGATTTCCCGCCAATGGTTTTGAAATCTTTGTGCGTAAATCCAGTAAAGCAAAACCACAACACCCCGTTGGGATACTGGCCGGCGGCGGAATCCGCCATTTCAGCGCCAAGCGCTTTAAGTTGATCGACCAGTTGATCGGGAGACTTTCCTGTTTCGCGCGCCATCTCTGCTGGATCGTAAGCCTTGTGGTCATTGTAAAACTCTGGGTCGAAAACAATACCGGGACTATGCATCTCCTTCGCGACACTCAAGTTCGTTTTCCAGATCTGCAGAAAATCGGTGCGGGCGCCGGTTTTGTCATCAAGGTCGATCCCGCGAATCTTATGGAAGTAGGGGACATCCACACGCTCATTTGTCGCGGCCTCGCCCGCTCCAAGCATTCGATTTATGTAGACCCAGGGCCAGAGATTTTTTTTGGTGAGCGTTTTCCACTCGCGGAACTGTGAAGAAAGGCTTTCTGCGGAAAAAACCGGCGCGGTGTCGTAATTGTAGTGAAACGCGATGGCAAGCCCGTCATAAGGTGATTTATCGAAGGCAGAAATATCCTGCGGTTTTAGCTGGCGCGCGATCGCCGTGTTTACAAGCAACAAGTAGTGCGCCCCGAGTGAAGACGTCGGGCCATTTGAGATGGCAGGTACGGCGACTTCCCTTGCAGTACGAGGAGTGCCAGTCGCATTGCAGAGAATCAGGCAAAAGGAAAGAAAGAGCGATCTGCTGGGCGTCACAATTCGAGAATTTGGTGACAACTGTTTGAAGCTCTTGGCCAAAATCATGTCGAAGTGAAATTCACTCTAATCTGTTGCCGTGGCTGTGTGGGCCGAAGGGCGCGATACAGGTGCCAGGATTATCTGCTCCCAGCGCTGCAAGAGACGCCGACGCACAACTTCCTTGTCATAGTCTCTGGCAATGATCTCCATCCCCTCCTGGTTGAAAGGCAATTTCCGTGAAGCATGCAAATCTCGAAGGCGCGTAATTTGCTCGACCGCATCTCCGACTCCAGCAACTTGCAGACAACCCGGCAGCGGGTAGCTGTATAAAACGTGGCGGCCATGGGACAGGGCCTCAAGAACCATGAAGGAAAGCCCATCGTGGCGAACCGGCCGCCAGAGGACAGTCGATTTGCGAAAGAATTGGTTAAGGTCTACTTTGCCGAACACGCGCAGGTTCTTCGGCGCCTTTGCGATGGTTCCATCTTCCAATCCAACCAAAACAAACTGAATGGATGGAAGCTTCGCGGCGGCCTCGACAATACGATCCACGCCGTAGAGCTCAGCTTTTTTGAGCGATGGCGCGTAACTCAGAACAGAAAATTCCTCGGGCAGAGGCGAGGGCGAGACTGAAAGCACAAAAGACACCTGTACATATTCGCATTCAACGCCAAGGTCGCGGACTTCTTCCGCGATCCACGGGGAAACGGCCCAATGCACGCGGGTCGAAACCCATGAATCTTTTCTTCCAGCTTTCAGCTCATCCGCGGCGAAGAGAACATCACTTCCACTCCACAGAACGATGACTTTCTTTTTGCCCAGCGCCCTCGCCGCCCGGAGAAAGAGTCCCGGATTAATATTTCCCGTCCACGAGAAGGCAAGATCACAGCGCGCAAGATCAACGAAGCGCTGTGCCCAGCCGAGCGGATGAAACGGCGAACGATAGGGGGCGCTCCAATCGCCCCCGTCAACAAGGGCGCAGAGCTTGCGGCAAAAGTGCGGCAAGCCATGCACGGCTACTCGATGGAGGCTACTACTTGGAGACACTTAGGCTCCGCTCTCGTTTCAATCCTGGCCGGCTGAGGCGGCAAACGCCCGACGTTCTTCGCGCGGTTCGGACTCAGCGACGCGTTGCATAACGCCTTCACTCAGATGAAAGGCGGAACCGCAGCGCGCACAAGACCAAACGTTGCCAGACGTTACCAGGCGAACGCCACACTCGCAGGCCCAACCAATTCTGCGCGCCGGAACTCCGGCCATTAACGCGTGGTCGGGAACGTCTTTTGTTACGACTGCTCCGGCGCCGATGAACGCGAAGCGGCCAACGGTCGTGCCGCAAACAATAGTGGAATTTGCGCCAAGCGATGCGCCACGCTTGACGAGCGTCTTCGTGTACTCCCCACGGCGATTTACGTGACTGCGCGGCGTCAGAACATTTGTGAAAACCATGGATGGACCGCAAAACACGTCATCTTCCAGTTCCACTCCTGTATAGACGGAAACATTGTTTTGAATTTTCACGTTGTTACCGATGCGGACTCCACTCGCAATGTGAACGTTTTGACCAAAATTGCATTTTTCTCCGATCTGGCAGTCAGACATCACATGCGAAAAGTGCCAGATTTTTGTACCGTCGCCGACTTCGCAGGGCTGATCGAGAATGGCGGTGGGGTCGACATAGTATTTTGGAGCTGCGGCCGCCTGCAGCGGAACGGGTTTGCCATGTTCCCGCAAGGATTCGCTGGCAGCATGGAGAACTCGCAAAACGCGTACACCATTCTCCCCGTCGGTGTTGGGAGTCTTGCGCGTGACCATGCATTCGAGGAAGTGCTCGCACTCGGCGCGGAGCGGCTCTTTCTGCGCGAGAGGCACTGCTTGCCCTTCCATCCGACGCGCAACGGGCACGCGATCAATCCACTCAATACGGTGCGGGTAAAGCACCAGCTTGCTATCGGTTTGCGTGTCATCAAACACGGCCATCTTGCGATCGCCAACAACAACAAGCTTTTGTTCTTTGTAGGGATGCAGCCAGCTTACAAAGATGTGTGCCTTCACTCCGCTTGCGAAATTCAGGAATGTGAGCGTTACATCCGAGATGGGATGATTCAGATAGCTCCCACCTTGCGATGCGACCGTGGCAGGATTCTCATTAAGAAGATGCACGATCGCGGAAATATCGTGTGGGGCAAAACTCCAGAGAATGTCCTCTTCCGTGCGCAGCTTCCCGAGATTCAGCCGGGACGAGCTGATGTATTCGATGCGGCCGAGTTCTCCATCCCTCACCAGTCGGCGCAATTCGACTACGGCCGGATGATAGTGCAAAAGATGCCCCACCATTAAAATGCGCCCCTGCTTGCGCGCCAGCCGGAGAAGCTCTTCGCCGTCTTCTGTGCGCAGAGCCAGCGGTTTTTCGACGAATACATCTTTGCCGGCAAGAAGAGCTTGTTTGGCAAGAGGAAAATGCTGCGCCGCGGGAGCGGCAACAATGACACCGCTGATCTCCGGGTTTGAAAGCAGATCAAGATATTCGGCAGTGACCCTAACCTGATGGGTATTTTGCAATTCCGCGTGACGCGAAACGTCAGACTCGCAGATCTCCACCAAGCTGCCTAGTTCCCGGAAATTGCGAGCCAGGTTTCGGCCCCAATATCCGCAACCGACAAGCCCTACTTTTGGCGTAATTTCTGTACTCATGGACGCACCTACCCTAAAAATGTTCTTCAGCGTTTCTGTCGACTTTTTTCAGCGGCCGTAGAAGTTTGCGATCGCCTGTACTACCGAACGTTGTTGTAGCTCGGTGAGTTCTGGAAAAACGGGAAGCGCCAGCACTTCGCGACTCGCCGCTTCAGCTTTCGGAAAATCGCCGGACGCGTATCCAAGGTAGGAAAATGCGGGTTGCAGGTGCAGAGGAATCGGATAGTAGACTTCAGTCGGGACTCCAGCATCCCGGAGAGAATCGCGCAACGCGTCTCGCTCGCTGCAACGAATGGAGAATTGATTGTAAACATGATCGTATGATTCTGGCGGCTCCGCCGGTGCTGTTACTGAGGTTGCCAGACCAAATTCAGCAAGGAGTTCCCGGTAGCGTTGCGCTCTTGCGCGACGGCCGTCCGTCCACTCTGCGAGATGGCGCAATTTTACTCGGAGAATCGCCGCTTGCAGGGCGTCAAGCCGGCTATTGGTTCCAAGAATCTCGTGATGATATTTCTTTCGGCTGCCATGCACGCGAAGCAGCCGCAGTTTGTCCGCGGATTCCGCCGTTTGCGCTGTGACCAGGCCGCCATCGCCTGCTCCGCCAAGATTCTTGGACGGGAAGAAGCTGAAGCAACCAAAATCGCTGATATTGCCCACGAATTCGCCGTTATACTTCGAACCGATCGCCTGTGCGGCATCCTCTATGATTGCGATATTTTTTTCGGCGACTTCGACTCTCACTGCGTCCATGTCTGCAGCTAAACCAAACAGGTGAACGGGCATTACGGCTTTGGTCTTCGCCGTGATTGCAGAGCCAATTTGACGGGCATCGAGATTGAAAGTTATGGGATCTATGTCGACAAAAACAGGTTTCGCACCTACGCGCGCGATCGAGCCGGCTGTCGCAACAAAGCTGAAGGGCGTGGTGATCACTTCGTCGTCTTTTGCGACCCCTGCGGCAATCAACGCAAGAACGAGTGCATCGGATCCCGAAGCGCAGGAGACCGCAAACCGGGCGTCAAATGCTTTTGCATACTCTTCCTCAAGTGCTTTCACTTCGGGGCCAAGAATAAAAATCTGGCTTTCCATCACTTGAGCGATCGCATCCATTACTTCCCCGTGAATGGATCTAAATTGGGCCTTTAGATCGAGGAAGTCGAACATGGGCTTCGCGGCATTCGGCATTCCAGCGTGCATCGCAGGTGAAGACACTACGCCCGCATCATTCAATTTGGTTGAAGCTGTCATATTGTTTTCTCCCGACTGCGAGGGAACTATAGGGAAGGATTGTTGCTTGCGGATTACTTTACGTTGCCAACTCGGTAACCAATTCCGTAGATTGCGACGCCGTTGACCGCGGCCATCGCAACGTCTCCCAATGCTTTCGCTGTGCGTCGAGCACCACTAGTCGGAATATAGAGAATGTCGTTGGGCGCCAGGACCGCGTCGGTTTGCTTGCCTGCCATCATCTGGCCAATGTCCACCGGAATTTCAACGCGTGCGTGGTCGCTGGTGGATTGGCGCACAATTACTCCATGACGGCTCGCAATTGAATTGAATCCTTCCGCCAGGGCGACAGCCTGCACGACGGACACGCCCGTGGAAGAGTCCTGAATCGTGTAGCCTCCCGGTTTAGCTACGGCTCCCACAACATAAACCACCTGCGCGGCCGAGACGCTGATTACGTCGCCGTTTCTTACTTCGACGTTCGCAGAAAGGTCCTTCCCATTCGCGAGGTTGCTCATTTGGAACGTCTGAACGGAGCCGACGGATGTGTTCGTTGCTTCGGCGCTGGCTGGGCCGCGCACGATGGTGACGGTATTTCCTGCATTCGGTAGCGCGCCTCCCGCCAGGGAGAGGGCCTCGAGCACTGTGGTTCGTTTTTGAAGAGGGTACACTGCAGGCTTGGCCACCGCTCCAAGAACGGAAACGGTTCGTCCGTGAAATTCGTCGACAAATACGTTTACGCGGGGATCTCGCAATTGTTTTGCTTCGATTAGCGCTTCTCGAATCGAATTTGCCAATTCGATGGGGCTCTGCCCTTCTGCTTTGATGGGAGTCGAGACACCGGAAATAGAGATAACCCCGGAGTCGGAAACGCGGAACTTCCCGCCATATTCCGGCGCGTCGGTCAAAGTCACCGTCAAAACGTCTCCGGCGCCGATCCGATAGTCGGCACTGGTTGTTGCGCCAGAATTCGCTTTGGGAGCGGTGTCATCCGCAGATATAGCGAGCGGCGGGCCGAACAGAACGAATGAGCAGAAAAGGACAGTCGTCTCGATGCATCCCGCGAACTTTGCAAGTTTGATTCGCATATATGCTGCTCCTTGATTCCCTGCCAGGACTAAGCGTGCGCGCCTTTGGCGCGTGGCGGCTGATTCTTTCCCGTCGGAATTGCAGAATCGGCCAATCGTCGCGAATAGCCGTAATTCCGGGGAAGGCCTCCCCACGAATAACCGTAGTTGAAATAACGATAATCCGGCGAAGCGAAATCAATGTCGTTCAGAACGACCCCGAGTAGCGGCGCATTCACTTCCGCAAAAAGTTCCGCGCTACGAGCCATCGAACGGCGAGTCGTCTGTGCATACCGCCCAACCAGAATCACTCCATCCACCAAAGTCGCCAGGGTTCGTGCATCGCTGAACGGAATAACCGGCGGCGAATCAATCACGATGTAGTCAAACGACTGGCGCAGACTGGCAATAACGTTCCGCATTGCCGGTCCGGCAAGAACATCGGCGGCATTTGCCGGCGCGGAATTCACGGCCAGCACACTGAGTCCAGGTATTTCGCTCACCGGCTGCAATGCTTCGGTCAGGCCGCCACGCGCACTGATAACCTCAGCAACGCCGAGATTTCCCTTCAGCCGGAGCGCGTCGCGCAGAACGGGAGCGCGCAAGTCGCCTTCGACAAGACAAGTCGATCCCTGCTGTGCGAGAGCCGCCGCCAAATTCAGCGCTGTCGTGGTTTTTCCTTCCCCCGCCGCGGCAGAGGAAACCAGTACAGCCCTCGATTTCGAAGTGGATGGCATAGCGATAATTGCCGTTCGTAATTCACGGATCGCATCCGCTTCCGCCCCGCTCTGGGTCCACAGGAGTTTGGTTACAGTGGCGTTGCCTTGACGATTCAGCCCCGTTGCTGTCGGAAGCGATGCGTCTGCCAGCGAGCGCGCAGTCGAAGCAATCGCCACGGTCGGCAGCACTGCCAACGCAGGCGCGTGAGCCCACTCCGTCATATCTGCGGGAATGCGCACCGTATTGTCCATACTCTCCCTGACAAATACCGCGAACATGCCTGCGAGCAACCCGAGGAATACTCCGATTCCGGCAATCATTGCGCGATGCGGTCCGGTAGCCTCATGAAGCCGCGGTGCCATATCCACAACGCGGATATTTCCAGAACGCAGTCCGGCGTAGATGCCGGCTTCTTTCAAACGCCCTTGCAGTGTGTTGTAAAGCGTGGCATTGGCTACGGCTTCGTTCTTGAGCATCCGATATTCGACGAGATGTGAACTGGCATCGCCCATCTGTGCCCGTAGCCGCCCTCGCGATTGCTCCATCATTTCTTCCCGTGCGCGCGAAGCGGCAAACGATGTTCGGATGCGGCCGAGAATTCTCAAACGCTCCGCCTCCACTTGTGCGGCGATCTCGTTCGCTTCGTTCTGAAGCTTTTTCACGTTGGAATTTTCATCGCCATAAACAGTCTGTGCCTGGGCTAGCTGAGCCCGAGTATTCGCATAGTGCGTCAAGAGATTTTGATAAACGATGTCTTCGCGTAGCGCGGGAATCGAATCGGCCTGACCCAGATCAATCATCCTTGTGTATGCTTCCGCCTGAATTCGATCCGCCTGAGCCTCGCTCCACTGATGGTTTACGTCCGCCATCAACTGCGCAAGCGGTACGTCCTTATCGTCCGATTCGATAAGTCCAAACTTCTTTTGATAGTCGGCCACCGCCTGATTCGATTCGGCGACGCGCTGCCGGAGATCGCTAAGTTGACTGGACAGCCATTCAGACGCCTCCATCGTGGAGACATACCGGTTTCGATAGTTTTGGTCTATGTACTGGGTGACTAAAAGATTCGTAATCGACTTCGCCAGTTGCGGATCGTGAGCTTCAACGCCGACTTCCACCATCCGGCTGCTGCGTACCGGAATCACATAAATATTCTTGCGAAGCTTCTTTAGTGTTTCCGCTTCTGCCTTGGTCGGTTCAGCAAGGCTGGCCTGCTCCTGCAGAAACGCACTGTCATTGGTGGCTTGTTCCTTTGCCGTTTGCTGCACGGGAGCGGAAGTCTCGCTCTTTGGCGCTGTGCCCGCCGCAAACTCCCCCTTTTCCGTCAACTTCAGGCCGCGAATTACCCTCATTGCCAATCCATCGCTCTGCAGTATCTGGTTTTGCGTTTCCAGATAGTCCAGATCGGCGTCGGACACAGGGCTTTCGATTTCATGCAGCGTTTTGATTCCGGCGCCGATTGGATCAATTTCCAAACGAGCTACGGGTCTATAGACGTCCCGCATGGCAAACGCAGCAATTACACCCAGGCAAGTGATGCCCAAAGCGACAAAAAGAAAAGTCCGCTTTCGCTTCTGCAATACACGAGCCGCCTGCTCCCAGGTCAGCGCCGATTCAAATCGCCCGCGTCCCATCAATTCAAAATGATTCGATTGCTCGCTGCTTGCAAGTTGGGATCCCAAGAGCTGCATTTTTCGAGAGTAATCCATGCCGTTGCGCCTCTTTAAATCTGGCCAACCTGCCAGGGATTGACCTTTTGCTTATTCGTATGCTCTTAAGAGAGAGAGCCGCCCTTGTGCACCTTGATTAATTCCACCGACGCAAGATCTACCTCGACCGCGATGCTTCGCCTCAGTAAATCCACGGAAAGCACTATGCGATGTTCCTTTTTTACCTGCGTTAAGATTCCTTCGATTCCTTTAAGCGGGCCACCGGTCAGCCGCACTGTGTCTCCTTGCTTGAGAAAAGGGTGCGGCTCGATGCGAGCACCTGACGAACAGACTTGTTGCAGGGTAGCAATCTCAACTTCCGGAATCGGGCAAGCATGCCCAGAGTTCTCAACGAACCACCGAACGCCCGCTGTCTGTAATATCTCGAGCTTGCGGCTCAACTCCGTTCTTACGAAAAAGTAGCAGGGGAAAAGCGGGAGCTGTACGCTCTGGTTCCGGTCTTTCCACCTGTGGACCGTCCTATATAAGGGCAAAAATAATTCAATGCCCTTACGCTCCAGCAACGCTGCTGCCGACTTTTCATGCTGATGCTTCGTGTAAACGGCAAACCAGTCACCCTGCATCCTCAACGCTCTCTAGTCTTGCCATGAACCGGCGCCAAGGCAAAGCTTCGCTCTGTGACTTACATGCGGCTGGAACCCTCTTCAAGCTAGATACGTGGCACCAGTTGCAGGTGGGGCGACCGATGTTGTGAGCGGGAGCGTAGACTTCAGTTGTTATCGTGGAATGACGGAATAATTAAAACTGGAACCGAAGATCGATTTCAATTTTGAAAATCAGCCGTCTCCTGCTTTGAAACGGCTCAGCGAACGACCGGGTCTCTGTGGCGATCGATTGATATCTCCGTGGTTTCACGCACGCGTCACAATCCACTAACATTTCCCGCCGCATTTGCAGTTTACGCTATCGAGACTTTGGCCCGCCGGAGCAAGCAATCGCTGGAAATCTAACGGAAGTCTGTAGAAATTAACCGAATGCACGAGATTGATCGCAAAAACCTTACGCAGCGGCTCTCGGAGATCGCAACCTTAGCAATGGTCTCCGCCGCCGTTGTAGCTCCGGCGATCGTCCCCTCGCCTGCACTTCCCTATTTCAAGCTCGAGCAACTCCTGATTCCTATCGTTGTCTTCGTCTATGCTTTGATGTTGCTGGCCGGTGTTGCTCGAACGATTCGGCTCAATGGGTTGTTCCTGGTTGGGGCTCTGTATTGTCTCTGCAATGTGCTTTCCATTTGGTACGGAGCAACCGCACTCGGACATCCTGTTGTAGGGCGCGACCTTTACGAATTGCCGAAGGTCTGGCTTCCTGTGGCATTTTTCACGATTGCGTACGAATGCAGGCTCACGGAACAATCCTGCCGCCGGCTGATCTCCGCCTTCTCCATTCCAGCTGTACTCGTTTGCATCTACGGCTGGGCACAATTTGCAAATTTAGGTTTTGCCTACAAACTGAATCCTCTCTATTCAAGCGGTGGTCACATTGACTTGGCGCTGCAATATGCGCGCCGCGTCTACGCAACTATGGGAAATCCCAACGTTCTGGGCCAATTGATGGTGTGTTGTTCTCTATTGTTCCTGCTCGCTTTTCTCAATCAAGTCGGCAGCCGCATCGTTAATTTGCTGCTGGCCCTGGCCTGCGTCGTTACGCTAGTGATGACCGGTTCGCGTTTCGGACTCGTCGCGGCGGTTCTCGGTTTGCTCATCGTTGCCCTTCTGGTTTCGTATTCGAAAAGAAGAAACTTGGCCAAATTGGGCCTGTTGCTCGTCTTCTTGCCGATTTTTGTCTGGACCTACCAGGCCGTCGCGACAAGCAATCGCCGAACTTTGGAACGCTATCAAACCCTCCGTAATCCACTCGAAGTCGATTCGCTTAGGGAGCGCATTGATCAATTGTGGAAAGACGAATGGAGAGACTTCACCGAATCGCCCATCGTTGGGCATGGTCCGGCTAAGGCTGTTTTCACACTCGGCTACACGGACTCCGAATATCTCGAGGTACTTCGCGGGTTTGGTCTCTTAGGCCTCTTGCTCTTTGCCGGCTATTACGCGGTGCCCATGTATATGATTTCTCAGGGGCTGCGAGACGCGAAAAGAAATTCAATCCAACTCGCTGCCGCTTTTCCCGCAACGGAGGTATGTGCTCAGTTTGGTCTGCTGATTGGTTTCCTCGCCTTGCTTATGAATATCCCCATGTCGACTTTCTATAATCCGTTTTTGCAGGGCTTCCTTTGGCTTTGGTTGGGGGTTGGGGCTGGCGCCGCCGAAAGGTTTCGCAGTATCGGGCAGGCAGCTCTACTCGAGGGAGGCCCTGGACGCAATCCTAACTTCCATCCGGCATCTCGCCTGGATGACCAAACATGCAGTTGAGCATTTCCTCGCTAAATTCGGGGAAAGATATTGTTACG
>Ga0137410_10002251_pt1 | contig 13156 bp, 14 predicted proteins | sample CZODoug1_16funga_FD_108878 | JGI IMG/M metagenome (GOLD analysis project Ga0137410, IMG submission 108878) | Vadose zone soil fungal communities from Angelo Coast Range Reserve, California, USA - CZODoug1_16fungal (Illumina Assembly) | ecosystem: Environmental > Terrestrial > Soil > Vadose zone... | reverse complement strand
CTCGTCGGTGATGACTTCGAACTCGTTGCCCAGCGTTACACCGCCCAAACCGAACTTGACGGGTGGTACGTAGTGCCGGGTCCGCTCTCCGGCTCCGCTTTGCGTGCCGCTCTCAGGCGCTGCGAGACCGGGCCTGCCTGCGATCACACCGCCGGCCGCCAGGGCGGAGCCCGCTGCCGCGATGGTGAGAAAATCGCGTCTCGATGTCATGTCTGAGACTCCTCTGTTGCAACGCGTTTCCAACTCGTTCACCGATCTGGGGATGCAGGCCTGATCCAGTGACGCCACGCCAAGTGATGTCGAACCGGATCCAGACCGCCGCGCCCTTCAGGAACTCCGCCGCTTGCTCGAGCCTCCACGTTCCTTCTCGGTTGAGCCGAACGGGTGATCATTCAAGGCTCGTGCCAGCCGCGCGTGCTCACTCGTGCGTCTTCGGGCTGAACCGGAGGCGGACTTGAGCCGGGGCGGACGTTGACCAAGGCACCGCCGCCGCGCTGTTTGCCGTTAGATCGCTTGGCGCGCAGCCAGCGCGTGCTTACTCGTGTCCTTCCTGCAGTCCACAAGGGGGGAGCGAAACATGACGCACCGGATCGGAACCTTGCCGCGCTTCGCGGCGGCTACGCCACTGCTCATCGCTTTGGCGGCTTCGGCAGCACGACAATACCGCGAGGTCGACGTCGCCGCGGCGGTCGGCCCGTCGTTCTTACCGAGGGCGATCAACGACGAAGGCGTCGTGGTGCTGTTCGGCTTCGTCGAGGGCCAGCGGATGTCGAAGCTCTACGACATCGGGCGCGGCGAAGTGGTGCGCGTCCTTCCCGACGACCAGGTCGCCGCGATCAGCAACAGTGGCGACATCGTCGGCATCGGTTCGACCGGCGCCTGGTTCGAAAGCGGCGGCGTGCGCACCTCGATCCCACTGCAGCGGCCCCTGAGCGTCAACGACAAGGGACAGGTCGCCGGTTTCGCCGGCGGCTTCTTCCCGCGTGGCGCAGTCTACTCGGTCCCGGATGGCACCTTGACGCCGCTCTCACTCGGGGGCAACCAGAGCACTGCGACCGCGATCAATGCCTCGGGCCGCGTGGCCGGCACCGGAACGTTGCCGGGGACCCAGACCCTCCACGCATTCGCATGGGATGGGAGCACGATCCAGGACCTCGGCACGCTGGGTGGCGACGGCAACAGTTCCGCGGGAGCCATCAATGGCCGCGGCGACATCGCCGGAAGCGCGTCCATCTCGTCCACGCAAGCGCACGCCTTCGTCTTCGACGGCGAGACGATGCACGATCTGGGCACGCTTCCGGGGTGCGACCGTAGCAACGCCGCGGCGATCAACGACGCGGGAACAGCGGTTGGATCCGTGGACCTGTGCGCAGATGGCTCGTCGCACGCCGTCCTCTTCAGCAAGAACGCGGGCCTCGTCGACATCAACACCGTCGCGCCGGCTTCCGACGGATTCACGTACTCGAATGCGATCGGCATCAACAACGCAGGCATCATCGTGGGCATCGCCGTGGGACCGGATGGTTTCACCACGAGGGCGTTCCTGCTCGTGCGCGACGACGGTTAGCCGCGGCGCCCTCTCGATACTCGCGAACGTGCGCCCTTTTGAAGTCGATCGCGGTCGCCGTCCTCTGACCGCCCTGCGCGGCGGGGTGTAGCGCACCCCCGCCGCATTCTGGTAGCTGAGGACGGTATGAGGGAAGAGGGCCGAGGAGAGACCGGGCCGCTGCACGAGTGCTCGATCCGCGGCAGCAAGGAGGCGGGCCAGAAGCTCTGGGCGATGCTGTCGTTGGGCGCGAGCAGGCCCTGGCCCGACGCGCTGGAGGCGCTCACCGGCCAGAGGCAGATGGAGGCGACGGCGCTGCTCGAGTACTTCGCTCCGCTGCAGAAATGGCTGGGCGACCAGAACGCCGGCCAGAGGTGCGGCTGGTGAGCGCGACGGCCGAAGCGCTGCGGGCCGGGGAGCCGGCACAGGCGACGACCTTCGGGGGACACCCGCGGGGGCTGCGCACGCTGTTCTTCACCGAGATGTGGGAGCGCTTCAGCTACTACGGGATGCGCGCCCTGCTCGTGCTGTACCTGACCGCGACCGTCGCGCAGGGCGGGGTCGGCTTCTCCATCGAGAAGGCGACCGGGATCTATGGCTGGTACACCATGGGCGTGTACCTGGCCGCGCTCCCGGGCGGCTGGATCGCGGATCGGTTCCTGGGCCAGCGGCGCTCGGTCCTGCTCGGCGGAATCGTCATCGCCCTGGGACATTTCTCGCTGGCCGTGCCGAAGCTCGCCTTCCTCTACCTGGGCCTGTTGCTCGTCATCGTGGGCGTCGGGTTCCTCAAGCCGAACGTCAGCACCATGGTGGGCGGGCTCTATCGCGAGAACGACGCCCGCCGGGACGCGGGGTTCTCCATTTTCTACATGGGCATCAACATCGGCGCGATGCTCGCCCCGCTGGTCTGCGGGTTCCTCGCGCAGAGCGCCGCGTTCCGCGGCTTCCTCGAGCGGCACGGCGTCGACCCGCGTCTCGGATGGCACTTCGGGTTCGCGATGGCCGGGTTCGGCATGGTGATCGGGCTCGTGCAGTACGTCCTCGGCCAGGGCGACTTCGGGGCGAGCGCGTACGGACCGCGGGAGCGTCCCGCCGCGCAACAGGCGAAGGAGCACGCGGCGCTCACGCGCGAGGACTGGATGCGGATGGCCGCCATCGGCGTGCTCTTCCTCTTCTCCTGCATCTTCTGGAGCTCGTTCGAGCAGGCCGGCTCCAGCCTCAACCTCTTCGCGGACCGGGTCACCGACAACCGGTTCCTCGGCCACGCCTTCCCCTCGAGCTGGTACCAGGCGGTGAACTCCACCTTCATCATCGCGCTCGCGCCCGTATTCGCCTGGCTCTGGGTACGGCTGCGCGACCGCGAGCCGTCCAGCCCGGCGAAGTTCGCCTGGGGCCTGTTCTGGGTCGGCGCCGGCTTCTTGCTCGTCGCCGCCGCGGCGGCCATCGCACAGCGCACCGGGCAACCCGTGAGCCCCTGGTGGCTGGTGGGCGTCTACCTCTGCCACACCATCGGCGAGCTCTGCCTGTCTCCGGTGGGCCTCTCCACAGTCACCAAGCTCGCTCCAGTCCGCTTCGCCTCCCTGATGATGGGCGTCTGGTTCACCTCGCTGGCCGTCGGCAACCGGATCGGCGGGTGGGTCGCCGGCCACTTCGATCCCAACGGCTCCCTCCCAGGCCTCTTCCTCACCGTCGCCGCCTTCGCCATCGGCTCCTCGGTGCTGCTCGCCTTGCTCACCCGCCCCATCAAGAAATTGATGTCCGGAGTGCACTGACTACAAACGGTTCACGCAGAGCACGCAGAGGGCGCAGAGATTTGTTTTTCAACAAAAATCCCTCAGCGGTCTCTGCGAGCTCTGCGTGAAACGTTTTTAGGCGGCGACTCCGCCGCCTTGGGGGAGGGATTCGCGGGTCAAGTTGCGGACGCCGTTCTCGTGGACCACCACGTCGTCCTCGATGCGGATGCCGCCCAGTGGGGCGAGCGCGTCGACCAGCTTCCAGTCGACGGTGCGGGCGAGGGGGCCTTCGCGTAGTGGCCGGAGCAGGGCGTCGATGAAGTAGATGCCCGGCTCGATGGTGAAGCACTGCCGATCGGAGATCACCGTCGTGTTGCGCAGGAACGGGTTGTCCGGCCGCGGCTTCACGGTCGCGCAGCCCACGTCGTGGCACTGCAACCCCAGCGAATGGCCCAGGCCGTGCGGATAGAAAGCGCGCGTCACCCCGGCGGCGACCGCCTCCTCGCCCGACGTCTTGAGCAGGCCCGTCTCACGCAGGATCCCGCCCACCTGGCGGTGCGACTCGTCGTGCAGCGCTTCGTACGGCAACCCGGCGCGCGCCTGCGCGCAGAGCCGCTGCTGCATCGCTTCCACCTGCGCGACCAGCCCCGCGAAACCAGATGCCGCCGCGCCCCCGCCTTTGACCCAGGTGCGGGTCACGTCCGAGCAGTACCCGGCGAAGCACGCGCCGGCGTCCACCAGCAGGGTCTGCGCCGGCTGGGCCCGTTTGGAATAGCTCACGTGGTGCAACGTTGCCGAGTGGGCGCCGAGAGCGACGATGTTCTTGTACGGCGTCTCCGCGTCGTCCTGCCTGGTCGCCCCGAGGAACGCGAGGTGCAGCTCCAGCTCCGCGCGATCTCCGCCTACGAACAGCCGGCGCAGCTCCTGGTGCCCCGGCGCCGCCCGGCGGTTCGCCTCGGCCACGCATTCCTCCTCGTACGGCGTCTTCTGCACCCGCAGCTGGTCCAGCGCGGCCACGAGCAGCGGCGGGTTCACGTCCCCGATGCCCCATGCCGCTGCGGCCGCCCCCTCGTCGCCGATGAAGGCCAGGCGCCCGCGCGGGAGCAGCTCGCGCATCTGCGCCGGCGAGCTCGCCTCGGCCACGTCGAACGCGCCCCAGAAGTGGTCCGTGTCGGGCGGCGCGGGCGCCTCCCAGAAGTTGGTCTCCTGAAGGCGTAGCAAACGGGGCCTGCGCCCAGGCTCGACCACCAGCGCGCAGCCAGCCTCGGAGAGCGGGAGCCAGTGCTGGAACTCAGGCGTCACGCGCAAGGGCCAGTACTGGTCGTCCGCCTGGGTGCGCTTCTGCGGCGACCCCGAGTGCACCACCAGCGCGTCGTACCCGTGCTGTCGCAGCGCCTGCCCGGTGTCGGCAGCCAGCCGCGCGACGTGCGCCCGGTGCAGCTCCTCGAGCTTCTTTCGATCCATCGCGAGATTGTACCCCTGTTATGCTGGCCGCCGAATGACTGACGAGGACGAGGTACTCGCCGCCAACGCCGCCTTCTACTCCGCGTTCGCGGAGTCCGACGCGAAGGCGATGGATGTGGTCTGGGCGCGGCGCGCGCCGGTCGCCTGCGTGCATCCGGGATGGGAAGCGCTGGTGGGCCGCGACCGCGTGATGGAGAGCTGGCGGCGCATCCTGCGCGGCGGCGGCTCCTCGCCCATCACCTGCTCGAGCGCGGTCGCGCACCTGCTCGGCGAAGCGGCGTTCGTGACCTGCCTCGAGCGGCTCCCCGGAGCGACGCTCATCGCTACCAACTTCTTCGTCCGCGAGGACGGCCGCTTCCGCATGGTGCACCACCACGCCGGTCCCGCCGCCCGCCCCGAAGCGGCCCCGGCCCCGCCCCGCACCGAGATCAACTAGCCACCGCCCAGAGCGCGGCGCTAAGGGCGGCGCCAGCGCTTTTCAGCGCGCGGACGTCATGGCACTGCTCCGACGCCGCGGAGGGCGAGCTTCCAGCACGCCGTGAGCGCGGCCAGCGCCGCCAGCGCGAGCAGGGGCTGCAGGACGGTGCGACGAGGCGGGTACCGCGCCAGGGGCGCCGCGGCTGCCCCGAGCGCCCCGCCGGCGGCGAATCCGAAGAGATGCGCGAACAGGTCGGCGTTCTGCCCCGTTCCGAGCAGGCCCAGCAGCGCCGATCCGGCGCCGAGGGCGAGCAGTGCCATTCGCCGCCGCGCGACGGCCTGCAGCAGGGCCAATGCTCCCAGCGCCGCGAAGACGGCGGTGGAGGCGCCCACGGAGACATACCCGCGGCGCGCCACGAGGGCGGTGAGCGCGTTGCCCAGCACGCCTCCAGCCAGCGCGATCCAGGCGGCAGCGGCAGGACCGATGCGCCGTGCGAGCGCCCAGAGCAGCACCGCGCCCACCACCAGGTTGCCGGCAGCGTGCGCGTAGTCGGCGTGCAGCGTCAGCGCGGTGGCGACGCGCCACCACTCGCCGCGCAGGATCGCCTCCGCGTCCGCGCTCCCGCGCGCGAACCAGACCACCCGCTCGTCCCGGGGGCCGGTGGCGAGATGGAACGAGCCGAGCAGGGCCGCGTAGGCGAGCCAGAGGAAGCTGCGCCCGTACTCCGGCTGGGGGCGCGGCGCCGGGCGCGACCTCTCCGCGTCGTGCGCCGCGAGGGCCGCCTCGGCCGCCGGCGCGTCCTCCGGCAGCACCGCGACGGAGACGCCGCCGGGTTCCTCCCGCAGCTCGTGCAGGATTCCCAGCGCGGTGAGCACGTACGCCCACTCCTCCGCCTGCGCGCGGCTCTCCGTCCGGCGCACGACGCGCGGCAGCTCGTCCCGCTCGGCCATTCAGCGCGTCACTTCACCGGCAGACCGTCGTGCGGCTTCTTCTCGCCCGGCTCCAGCCACCAGCGCGCCTCGGCCTTGCGGGCGGCGGGATCCTCCACGTCGAACCGCACGATCGCGCCCTTGGGGAAGTCGATCCGGGCCGGCTCGACGCTGCCCAGGGCGGCCGCCGCGCCGCTGAGCTGGGGATCGTGTCCCACCAGCGCGATCCGTTTGGCGGAAAGGCCGGCGACCCGCTCGAGCAACCGCTGCACGGGCACTTCGGGGCGGAGCTCCTCCAGCACGCTCACTTCGTCGAGGTCGATCGCATCGGCGAGCAGCTCGGCGGTCTGGACCGCGCGCACCAGGGGGCTGGTGCAGAGCAGGTCGATGCGGTCGCCCAGCTTGGCGAAGGCGCGCGCGGTGTCGCGAAACCTCCGACGTCCCTTGGCGTTGAGCGGCCGCGAGTCGTCGGGCCCCTTCCATTCGTCCGGATCGCCCGCGATCCCGTGGCGCACCAGATAGATTTTCCGCACGCCCGCAGCCTAGCGCGCCCGGCCGGAGCCAGCCAGCGGACCTGCTGGACAGGCAGGCGCCGGCGTGCCTACAGAGCCGGCGGAAGGGGGCCTCCCATGCGCGCTCTCGCGGTGTGCGTTGCTGCGTCGCTTCCGGCCGCGGCGGCCAACCTGGTGGTTCGTCCGGGTCAATCCATCCAGGCGGCCGTCGATCGCGCCCGGCCCGGGGATACGGTGAACGTCCTCCCTGGCACGTACACCGAGGCGGGGCGCCCCTGCCCGCACGATCGATCCGAGGTCTGCGCCGTCTCGGTGACCACCGACGCAATCAGCCTGATCGCGCCCAAGGGCGCCACGCTGAAGAGCGCCGCCGGCCAGAACGACGGGATCGCCTTCTCGCCGGCGGGTGCGCAGCCGGCGACCTGCGTCTCGACGGCGTCGCAGCGACTGCACGGCGCTACGGTGCGCGGGTTTACCGTCCGCGGGTTCTCCGGCGACGGCATCTTCCTTCTGTGCGCCGATGGGATCGTCGTCGAGGGGAACACGGCCGTGGACAACCGCGAGTACGGGATCTTCCCGTCGCACGTGGTCGGCGGTCGCGTGATCGGAAACCACGCGTCGGGCGCCAAGGACACCGGGATCTACGTCGGTCAGTCGCGCAACGTTCTGGTGGAAGGAAACGTGGCGCAGGCGAACGTGAGCGGGTTCGAGGTCGAGAACAGCTCCGGCGTGACGGTCCAGCGCAACCTCGCGACGGACAACACCGGCGGCTTCCTCACCTTCGCGCTGCCGGGCCTGGACGTCCGCGTGAACGAGGCGAACACCCTCCAGGACAACGTGTCGGCGTTCAACAACCGGGCGAACGAATGCACCGGAGGCGACGTGTGCCTCGTCCCAGCCGGCACCGGGATCCTCGCCGTGTCCACCCAGCGGAACGTCATCCGCCGAAATCTGGTGATCGGCAATGATTCGCTCGGCATCGCGCTGACCGACTTCTGCAGCGCCGCGGGCCTGCCTCCCGACGTCTGCGCCACCCTGGACATCGAGCCGCTGCCGAACGGGAACCGGATCGCCGAGAACGTCGTGCTCCGGAACGGAGGCAACCCCGACCTGGCCCGCCTGCCGGCCGAGCTTGCCGGCGACCTGGTGTGGACGGGGACCGGCGACGGCAACTGCTGGAGTCGCAACATCGCCGGCACCGTCGCGCCGCTCGGCATCGTGCTGCCGTCCTGCCCCTGAGCCAGTCGCCGCCCCATTCGGCGGCGCTGCGTCTTTCACGGCGCGAACGTCGTGGGATGCCCCTACGAGCCGGGGCCGTCCTCGCCGTCGCCGTCCTGCGGCAGCCACTTCCCTCCGCCGTCCTCGTCGTCGCCGGCCGGCCGGGCCGGCGCGCGGACCTTGGCGGGCGCCTGCGTTCCGTGCAGCTCCGCCACCTGGGCCGGCGTCAGCTCGGCCGACACGGCCTGCTGCGAGGGGCCCGTCGCGACTCCCACCGCCACGGCGATCGCCGCGGCCGTCGCCACCAATCCCAGCACCACCATTCCCAAGCGCGTCATGGTCTTCCTCCGGGGTCTGTTCCCGGGGACCTGTCTTTCACGTCTCGTGCCGGGCTCGAGGCCGCTGCCCGCAGGCGGTCCGACGGGCCTGGGCGCAGCGGCAAGGTGACGCGCGAGGCTGTAATCTACAGATCGTAGACTCCCGTTGACGTCGCGCTCCCGGCGTGGTTTCCGGAGGCGATCCGAGGAGGACACCATGGCGAAGAAGAAAGCCTCCAAGAAGCCCGCACGCCGCAAGGCACCCGCCCGCAAGCCCGCCGGCCGCCGCGCGGGTGCGCGGCGCTCCGCAGGAACCTCGACCCGTTCCTCGCCTCGCGCGGCCGGAGCGCCGGGCGCGCCGGCCGGGATGCACACGGTGACCCCGCAGCTCACCCTGCGCGAGTCGGCCAGGGCCATCGAGTTCTGCAAGCAGGCCTTCGGCGCGCAGGAGCTGATGCGCATGCCAGGGCCGGACGGCCGCGGAATCTGGCACGCGGAGATCCGCATCGGCGATTCCGTCGTGTTCCTCAGCGACGAGATGCCGCAGGGGCCCACCGCCGCGCCCTCGCCCACGCACAAGCCGACGGCGATCATCCAGCTCTACGTGGCGGACTGTGACGCCGTGTTCCAGGCCGCCGTGCAGGCCGGCGCACGCGTGAGCATGCCGCTCGCCGACATGTTCTGGGGCGACCGCTACGGGTCGGTGATCGACCCCTTCGGACAGGTCTGGGGCATCGCCACCCACGTCAAGGACCTCAGCCCCGAGGAGCTCGCCAGGGGCGCCCGTGAATTCGCGGCGAAGAACATGCCTCCCGGAGGGCAGCGGCCCCCGCAAAGCCAGCTGAGCTAGCGGCCGCCGTCCGGGCGGCGCTACGCCTTTCAGGCCTTCTGCACGGCGGTCGGCGCGCCGAATCCGGCCCAGGCGCGCCGGTAGACGCGGTCGGTCACCCAGGTGAGCACGAAGGTGCAGGCGATCAGGACCGCCGTGAGCAGCGCGTACTGCGTCCAGTCGCAGCGCTTGCCCCACACCGCGTCGAAGGAGAACCCGCCGATCTGCTTGTAGAGCAGCATCTGGTGGAAGAAGTAACCGGCCAGCGACGAAGTGCCGAAGACCTCGACGAATCGGACCGGGGCCGAGGCACGCCAGCGCCCCTGGGACCGCTCCGCCGCCATCAGCACCAGGACCACCGCGCAGACCTGCGTCCAGCGGCGGGCGTGGTTCGCGGGATTGGTCACCCAGAACTCATGCAGCGGGTAGATCGCCGTCATCTGCGGGGTGAGCAGCCACAGGACGACGCCTGCGGCGAGCAAGCCGGCGACCCAGCGCGCCAGCGCTTTCGCATCGCCCGCCGCAGCTGTCGCGCCGGCCGAGGCGCCCAGGTACACGTACCCGGCCCAGGGGAGGAGCGGGAACACCGAGCCGGTGCTCCCGTTCGCGAGCGCCGCGAGCGGCCCGTGCACGCGCTCCGCCAGCGGCGAGGCGCCGAACGCGACCGCCGCCAGGCCGAGCGCCACCCAGCGCAACACCAGCGGGCGGTGCGCCAGCGCCGCGAGAATGGGGAGCGCGAGGAGGAGCGAGAGCCCGATGCAGTGCAGGATGTCGATGCGGAAGATCCACCGCGGCTGGCTCAAGAGCGGGAACCACATCCAGTTGACCAGCGTGGCGACGAGCAGCACTTCGCCCAGCCGCCGCAGCGTCTTGCGCAACCGCGGCCACCGGGCTCCCCCGGAAGCGCCCCGCACCTGCACCAAGGCGAGCGAGAACCCGGCGGAGAAGATGAACGCGGGCGCCACCAGACCGTCGATCCACTGCAGCTGCATCCAGAGCGGTCCGGTGCGCAACTCGGGCCGGAGGAGCGAGAGCGCGTGGGTCTGGATCATGACCAGCACGGCGATGCCGCGGAGCCAGTCGAACGCCTGGATGCGGGAATTCTGCGCCACCGGGGAGGAGCGTAGCTGACCCGGCGGGGTGGAGCGAGAAAGCGGCGCGGCCGCCGCGGCCGCGACGGTCGCTTTCGATTATCGGCGGCGGCGGGAGGGCTGCACGCGGGGAGGTTCGCCCTCCTGCTTCGCATAGTGCGGCGGCCACGGCGCGTCGCCCTGCCCCGCCGCGCGCTGGTTCTCGGACAGCTCGAGCAGGCGGTCCAGCGAGCCGGCCTGGTCGTCGATGGCCGCCGCGGGGTCGCCGCGCTCCGCGAAGCGCTTCGGGACCGTGGCCAGGGTGAACTGGGCGGGATCGACCTCCGGCACTTCGGTCCAGTCGAGGGGTGTGGAGACGCGCGCGTCGGGGGTGGGGCGTACCGAGTAGGCCGAGGCGACGGTGCGGTCCTTCGCGTTCTGGTTGTAGTCGAGGAACACGCCGTGGCGCTCCTCCTTCCACCACTTGCTGGTCGCGATGGCGGGCGCGCGGCGCTCCACCTCGCGGGCCAGCGCGAGCGCCGCGATGCGCACCTGCGGGAAAGTCCAGCGGCGCTCGATGCGCACGTTGACGTGCATGCCGCGCGAGCCGGAGGTCTTGGGGAATCCGCGCAGCCCGTGCTCCTCGAGCACCTCGCGCGTGAGCAGGGCCACTTCGCGCACCTGCGACCAAGGGACGTTCGGGACCGGATCGAGGTCGACGCGCAGCTCGTCCGGGTGCTCGAGGTCGTCGGCGCGCACCGGGTGGGGATTCAGGTCGATGCAGCCGAGGTTCACCACCCAGGCGAGCTGCGCGGCATCGTTCACCACGACCTCGACCGCGGTGCGGCCGGAGGGAAAGCGCAGCTCGACGGTGTCGACCCAGACCGGCCGCTGCGCCGGCGCGCGCTTCTGGAAGAAGAACTCGCCCTCCGCGCCGTCGACGAAACGCTTCATCGCCATCGGGCGGCCGCGCACCCCGCGCACCGCGCCTTCCGCGACCGCCAGGTAGTAGTGGACCAGGTCGCGCTTGGTGTACCCGGCGCGCGGGAAGTACACCTTGTCCGGGTTCGAGATGGCCACCTCTCGTCCGGCGACCTGAAGCAGTTCCTTTCGGGCGGGCACGAGAGCGGCATGCTAGCCGCCGCCGATAGGGCGGCGCTACGCTTTTCATGGCGCGAACGTTATGACATGCAGTCCAGGCCAGGCCGCCGGGTGGGGCGAGGAGCGCCATGCCGACCTTCCAGTACTCGAACCCGGAAGCCATCCACTGGGGCGCGGGATCCCTCCGCGAGAAGCTCGACGCCGAGCTGCGGCGCGTAGGCGGGCGCCGCGTCTTCGTGGTGACGACGAAGAGCGCGGTGCGGGAGCCGGCGCTCGCGCCCGCCGTCGAAGCGCTGCTCGGCGATCGCTTCGCGGGCCGTTTCGCGGACATCGGCGAGCACGCCCCCGCGCGGTCGGTGATGGACGCCGTGCGTGCCGCGCGCGAAGCTCGCGCCGACACCCTGCTCTCGCTCGGCGGCGGGTCGCCCATCGATGCGGCCAAGACGGTGGCGTTCTCCCTGGCCACCGGGCTCGACATGACCCTCCCCGACGCGCCCGCGCGCGCGCGCGGCGCGAAGCTCGAGCGCGCGCTCCCGCACCTGGCGGTCCCCACCACGCTGTCCGTCGCGGAGCTGGCCGGCAGCGCGGGGTTCACCGCCGAAGGCACCAAGGAGAAGGTCGGGGTCGCCGCCCCTGAGCTGCGCCCAGCCGCCGTGTTCTACGACGCGGAGCTGGCCGTGAAGACGCCGCTGGACCTGTGGCTGACCACCGGGATCCGCGCGGTCGACCACGCCGTCGAGACGCTGCTGGCTCCCGGCGAGCACCCGCTGCCCGACGTGGCCGCGCTCGACGGCCTGCGCCGGCTGCGCAAGGGGCTGCTCGCTACCAAGGCGAACCCCGCCGACCTGGCGGCGCGCACCGAATGCCAGCTCGGCGCCTGGCACTCGTACCTGCTCCCCGGCCCCGCCGCCAAGGGCCTGAGCCACACGCTGAGCAAGCGCCTCGGCTCGCGCCACGACATCCCCCATGGCGTCACTTCCTGCCTGCTTCTTCCGCACGTCCTGCGCTACCTCGCCCCGCGCGCACCGGAGACGATGAAGCGCATCGCCGAGGCGCTCGACGCCCCTACCGCGGCCGAGGGAGTGTCGCGCCTCGTCTCGCAGCTCGGCCTCCCGAACCACCTCGCCGCGTACGAGCTGTCGGACGCCGACCTGCACGAGGCAGTGCGCCCCATGGCCAGCGCGGAGCGGTCGGAGGACGACCTGCTCGGCATCCTCCGCGCCGCGCTCTGAAATCTGGAGTATCCGCACGGCCGTCATCCACCTCGTAGAGGTCTTGCCGCTCGGCTCGGCGGAGAGCAGCTTGCCGCTATGGCCGGCCCTCGCCTCGACCAACCCCTCACGGTACGGTTGACGCACTGGGCGAACGTGCCGTTGCTCGCGCTCATGGCAGCGAGCGGCCTGCAGATCCTGGCTGCGTTTCCCCGGATGGGGCCGCAGGGTGCTCCCGCCGGCTGGTACCCGCTGCAGGGCTGGACGCCGCCCGGGTGGATGCGCGCAGGGGAGTGGCTGGCGGGCGCGCGGCACGTGCATTTCGGCCTCGCCTGGCTCTTTGTCGCGAATGCGCTGGTGTACCTGATCTGGCTCGCCGCCACCGGCGAGTGGCAGCGGCGGGCATTCCACCCGCGTCGCGACGCGCTCAGCGCGCTGCAGACCGCCGCGCACTACTTGCGGCTGCGCAAATCCGCGCCGGAGCAAGGGCTGTACAACGGGCTGCAGCGCCTTTCATACACGCTCGCCATCGTGCTCGGCGCGGTCGAGGTGCTGTCGGGCCTGGCGCTCTACAAGCCCGTGCAGCTCTCGGCGCTGGCCGCGCTGTTTGGAGGCTATGAAGGCGCGCGGGCGATCCATCTCCTCGGGCTCGCGGCGCTCGTGGCGTTCGCCGTCGCGCATGTGGTGCTCGTGCTGCTCCACCCGCGCGCGCTCGCATCGATCTTCACGGGAGGGCGGCGCACATGATCGTCTCGCGGCGCAAGCTCCTCGCATTTGCCCTCCTCCCGCTCGCCTGCGACGCCGGGCG